>Ga0209536_100008905_pt1 | contig 14967 bp, 14 predicted proteins | sample DeeMarSeWOR28_12_FD_187461 | JGI IMG/M metagenome (GOLD analysis project Ga0209536, IMG submission 187461) | Marine sediment microbial communities from White Oak River estuary, North Carolina - WOR-2-8_12 (SPAdes) (version 2) | ecosystem: Environmental > Aquatic > Marine > Intertidal zone >...
GCCGAGCTGGGCCGCCGCTTCTGGGCGGCGTTCAACTCGGACATCGGCGGGTTCGGCGTCGGGTCCAAGTTCACCTGGACGCTCGGCGGCGAATTGGGTTTCCGCGTGTTCGGCCCGCTGGATCTGGCGATGCGGTACAACTACCAGGAAGTGGAGTACGACAACGGGAAGGAAGGCGCGGAACGGTACGAGTGGTCGAACGGCGTCCAGCAGGGCTGGTTCTTCGGCCTCGTCCTGAAACTCTGATCGGGCACACGATGATGAATCGCATCGCGCACACACTATGCCGACCGATCGCCCGAGCCGCCGTGCTTGGCTGGGCCCTGGCCGGATCCGGGTGCCTCGCGGCGACGGATGTCTCCCTCGCCGATATCGTCGGCGACTGGGTAGCGACGGAGGCCCGGCTGGCGAATGTCGCCAACATCAACGAGACACTCGATGTCACCGATCTGGGATGGGAGGTCACGCTCCAGATCGATGCCGACGGCACGTATACGCTGGTGATCGACGAACCAGGCGCTGAACCCGACGTCCGCATTGGAACGATCACGGTGGAGAACGGGAAGGACCTGACGGTGGCGGGTCCGGCGGGGACGATCGGCGGCGGAGAGGTGTTTCTGGAGGACGATCAGGTGGCGATCCTGTTCGACAAGTTTGCCGGCCTGACGGCCGACATCAAAGGCGACGGCAACCGCATCGCCGTGACGCTCCTTCTCGTGATGGTACGCCAATGACCCGGCGCATTCTGTGGATCACCGCGGTCGTGATGCTCGCCGCCGCCTCCGCCCAGGCCCAGCGGTCGCACCTGGGGCTCCTCGCCGGACCGACGGCCGGCATGATGGGCGGCAGCTATGTCGACGCCTCCTCCGGCGTCGAGATGGGCTTTTCGTTCCTCGCGACGCTGGACAGGGAGTTCGGGGACGTCCTGGCGCTCAACATCGGCGTCGGGTGGGTACAGAAGGGTGGCAGACAGCTCGCCCTGGCCGACGCCGGCGGCGACACCTACGGGTATCAGACGTCGTATGTCCAGATCCCGCTGTCCCTCTCGGCCAAGCTCCGCTTCTCCAACGATCGCCTCTCGCTCGCGCCGCACGCCGGCGTGGCCGTGGGATTCGGGATGGGATGCAAGGTGAAGCCGGGGGAACAGTTCGAGTTCGACGAGACTTGCGAAGCGGACACGCCTGGCGGGGAGCTCACCTCGATGGAGCTCAGCGTGCCGTTCGGTGTGGCGTTCGCGGTGGAGTTCCCGGGCGGCTCGCGATTCACCATCCTCGACGTCGGCTACGAGCTCGGCCTGTCCAACGTCTTCGGCGCAGCCGAGGCCGCCGGTCAGTCGGCCAAGAACGGGGTCTTCTCGTTCCGGTTCGGCTTCGCAGCCCCCCTCTACTGATGGCGATCATGACTTACCTGTCGTCTGCCGTCCGACTCGGTCCGATCACCGCGATCGGCGGTGCATCGGAGACCGTCAAACGCGTCCCCGCTCGTGTATCCGGGTTGCTTCTCGCATTGATCGTTGCGGTGACGCCGGTCAGCTGGGCGCAGTCGCTCGAGACCGGTAGCATCCCGACCGTCACGAGCGAGGCTGCATCGCAGGCGCCGCCGGCGACGTTCTGTTGCCAGAAGAAGCACTTCTGGGTTGCCGCCGCGGAGGTGCTCGCACTCGAGATCATCCCGAACTACTTCAATCACTTCGTGTCGGACGACACCACGGCGGTGCTGTCGTGGGACTCGTTCAGCCACAACGTGCGGAACGGCTTCGAGTGGGACCCGAACAGCCTCGCGACCAACATGTTCGCGCACCCGTTTCACGGCAACGTGTACTTCAACACCGGGCGGTCGAACGGCTACAACTTCTGGGAGTCGCAGGCCTTCGCCTTCGCCGGGAGTTTCATCTGGGAGATGTTCGGCGAGAACAATCGGGGAGCGATCAACGACTGGGCGATGACGAGCCTCGGAGGGATCACGATCGGCGAGGCGCTGCATCGCGCCGCCATCATGGTGCGCGACAACGAAGCCCGCGGCGTGTCGCGCGCGTTCTCCGAGTTCGGCGGCTTCCTGATCGATCCGGTGGGGGGCTTCAGCCGGGTAGTGCGGGGTGAATGGTCGAAATACGGTCCCAACCCCGAGGATCGGTTTCCCGATGCCTACTCGAGCTCGATCTCCGTCGGCTACCGCCTCATCACCGAGGGACGGCTCACGGACGCGCAGAAGGCCACCGGTTACTTCGAGTTCCGGGCCCGGTACGGCGATCCGATGCGGGAGTTCTCCCGGCCCTTCGACGCGTTCGAGATGAACCTGCAGCTGAACGCCGCGGATGCGTCCACCATCGGACTCTGGCAGGTCCACGGCACGCTGTACGGCTCGACGCTCAAACGCTCGGACAACGCCCTGCACGTCATCACGGTCGACCAGCTGTACGACTACGCCAATACGAACACCTACGAGGTGGGCGACATGGCGTACGCGGTGACGCTGCGGAGCCGGTGGCGCATGTCGGACCGTGTCAACTTCGAGACGGTGCTGCAGCCGAACCTCGCGGTCATGTCGGCGGTGAGTTCGGAGTATGCCGGCTTCACGGGGCGGAGCTACGATTTCGGGCCGGGACTGGGGCTGCATGCCACCGCCGGTGTGAACGGTGGCGCCCTCCGGGCCCAGGTGGGGTACCGGGGACTCTACACGCACACGACGAGCGGCGCGAAGGGAAACCAGATCGTCCACTTCGTATCGGCAAACCTCGGGTACCGGTTCTGGCGCTCGCTCGGCGTGACGGCGGACTACCGCCTCCACCTGCGGAACAGCTTCTATAACGACTATCCCGACATCCACCGGCGGGCTCCGGAATTTCGCATCGGCGCACTGTTCGCCTTCGGGGGGTAGGCCGTTCGGGACCGAGGGTCCGGTTGCACGGAGGGCCCCGACCGCGCATGCGGCCGGGGCCCTCTGAATCATCGGCGGAGTTCGACCACCCGAATCCCGCCCCGGCGGCAGGCGTCAGGTCACCGTGGCAGGGGCAGGGATCGCGGTTCCGGTGAGCCTCCGGTACAGCGAGGGCGCCAGCCACCACGCCAGCAGCGCCCACAGCAACCCCGCCACCGAGTCGATCGCGTAGTGGTGCTGCGTATACGTCGTGGAGAGCAGCACCCCCACGGCCTCGACCGTCAGGATCACCGCGATCCAGCGCGGCAGCCAGCGCCAGGCGAGCAGGGCCGCCATCGAGGCGGCGGCAACGTGCGAGCTCGGGAACGAGCAGCCCCGCGAGTCCCCGAGCTTCTGCGCCGCCTCCACCATGTGGTAGAAGAACCCCTGCGTGTGCGTGCCGGCGGCCGGAGTCTCCAGGAAGTGCGGACCGTCCACCGGGAACGCGATGTAGACGAGGTAGCATCCCAGGTAGACCAGGACCAGCCGGAAGACCATGTCCCGAACCGCCTCGTTGCGCGCCATCAGCGCGAGCACGACGGGCGGAACGTAGACCGCCAGGTAGTAGCAGTAGTACGCGAAGTTCATCGTTTCGCTGAACCACATGGCGTCCATCGCCGGCAGCCACACCTCGTGCAGGTGCACGCCGAACACCCACTTGTCGAGCGCGGCAACCGGTCCGTCGATCCCCACGAGCCCGAGGGCGGGCCGAACCAGGTCCAGCTCGACCCAGAACACCGCCAGGAACAGCAGGGGACTCAGCTCGCGCAGCACCTGCATGGCACGCCCGGACCCCGCGGCGGACCGCGCGAACAGCCACGGCAGCGGAAGCGCGATGGCGTGCGCCAGTCCGAGCCAGGGCGCATACCAGACCCTCGTGGCCAACGCGGCCCACAGCACGACCATGACAACGTTGTATCCGAAGAGGAGACGGTCAGCGGCCAGCGGCCGTTCACCTGAGCCCATACAGCCCCCCGCGCACACTGTGAGCGCCGGCACCGTCCGCGCCGGCCCACCGGTCGCCCGACCGCTCCGAGCGCCGACCCCCAATCTATCGCGCGGGACCCCCGCGCGCCGTCGGGACAGGCGCGGACGGTGGCATGACGCTATTTTGCCTCGCAATGTCGCCGTCCTGCACTTCCCGTCCGCCTCGCCGGGTGCCGTGAACGTCGTCGAGGACTCAGGGGCCGTCGCCCGCGCGATCGGGAAGGCCTGGCAGTTCCTGGTGCGGCCGCGGGGCAGCCGCATTTCGGACATCGTGCTCCGTTCCATGGGGATCGTGGCGCTCCTCGGAATCCCCCTTACCTTCGCGTTCCCGCGGCTCGTGCCGCTCGTGTGGCTCGCCGTCCTCTCGCTCCCTGCATCGGGGCCGCTCGGCCCGATCATGCCGGCCGCGCTCGAGCCCATCGTGATGGAGGCGGCAAAGTACGAGAAGGCGATCTGGGTGACGCTGGTCGCCCTGAGCACCTACGTGTACATGGAGTACGTGAACTGGCACATCTACCGATGGGTGCTCGATCGGGACGTGCTGAGCCGATTTCGCGACCACCGCCGCGTCCAGGCCGCCGTGCGGTACTTCTCCCGGTACCCGTTCGCCACGACGATGGTCGCCGCCGCCACGCCGTTCCCTTGCTGGGTGATCCGCGTGCTCGCGGTGCTGCACCGCTACCCGATGCGCCCCTACTTGATCGCGATCGCGATAGGTAGGTTTCCGCGCATCTATCTCTACGCGTGGCTGGGTGGATTCCTCCGGATCCCGACCGTCGTGCTGCTCGCCGTGGTGGTCGGCTCGACGGCCGTGGTGCTGGTTCACCGATTGGTGAGCCGCCGCCGAGAACAGTCCCGCGGCGGCGCGGTGCCTGCGCCCGACGTCGAGACCGGCAGCGCCGGATGAGCGACCGAGCGGGTCGCGCAGCCTGTTCCTGATGCCTGGCGTGTAGTGCCGGGCGAGCGCTCGAATCAGACAACCTTCTCGTTGCGGAGCCTGTGATGCAACTCGGCCATCTCCCCCTCGCCCTGGCGATCGCCACGTACGACTGGAACCCCAAGACCATCGGGTTCGTGATCGGGATGCACTGGCTGCCCAACGCCGACAGCCTCGTCGTGAAGGCCGGGCTGGCCAAGCCGGAGTTCCACTGCACGGTGACCCACACGTTCCTGTTCGCCGCGCTCGTGAGCGCGTTCGTCGCGCTCTTTTCTCCGCACTACGCGATCTTCGCCTTCGTGGCGATCGTCGCACACTTCGCGGCGGACATCGGGAGTACCGTGGGCTTGCCGTTATTCTGGCCCGTGTACAAGAAGCGCCTGACCCTCGCGCTGTTCAAGGACACCGGCTTCTGGGGCTGGGACATGTACATCGGCTACTACAAGCAGCCGATGGCGTGGATTCTCGAGGGTGCGGTGATCGCCTTTTTCGTGTACCGGCTGTTCGTGATCGGCGTGCTCTGAACCATGCATCCCGGCAACCGGTGTGCGGTGGGGGTGACGTGATGCAGGACCGATTCGATGTCGTGGTGATCGGAAGCGGATTCGGCGGCAGCACCGTCGCGCTCTCGCTGGCGCGCGCCGGCCGCCGGGTGCTCGTCATCGAGCGCGGGCGCTGGGTGGATCGCGACGACTCCGCGTGGGACCCCGTCGCGATCCAGATCGAGCAGAAGTACCGCAGCGAGAGCCCCGAGGAGCAGGACGGCCGGGACGGCCGCATCATGTACCACCCCGATGCCGCCGTGGGCGGGAAGTCCGTGTTCTACGGCGCCGCATCCCTGCGCATGCGCGAGCGGGACTTCGTCGCCGCGGATCGGTTCGACGCGCCCCCGACGGCCGCCTCGATGGACTGGCCGTTCGGCTACGGGGAGCTCGCGCCGTATTACGACCAGGCGGAACGGGAGATCGGGGTGGCGGGGGTGGCCGGGCAGGACCCCTGCGAGCCCGCGCGCACGGCGGGCTACCCGACGCGGCCCCCGGAGTACGGGACCACCGCGCGGGCCGTCGCGAAGGCGGCGGGGAAGCTCGGGCTTCGGCCGTTCCCGATACCGCTCGCGATCGATTTCCCGGGAAGCGGCGGGCGCACGGCGTGCGTCCGATGCATGACGTGCGACCTGTTCCCGTGCAAGATCGAGGCGAAGAACGATCTCTCCGTGACACTGCTTCCCGCCGCCCGGCGACTGGGAGCGGAGATCCGGGACCGCACGGTCGCCGTGCGCCTCCTGCGGGACGGCCGGCGGATCGACGGCGTGGAGTGCCTGAGCACGCTCACCGGCGCGCGGTCCGTCGTGCGGGCCGACCTGTACGTGGTCAGCGCGGGAGCGATCCCCTCGCCGGCCCTCCTGCTGCGCTCCGGGCTCGCGGACATCCAGCCGAACGGACCGTCGATCGGGCGCTATCTCATGCGCCATTGCAGCGGCATCCTGATCGGCGTGTTCCCGTACCGAACCAACCCGGAACGCCGCTTTCACAAGCAGCTCGCGTTCACCGACTTCTATTTCGGGCGTCCCGGGCACGCGCCCGAGGGACCGTGGGGGTCGATCCAGTCGCTGCAGACGCCGCCGCCCGAGTTCGTGCGGCACGAGGCTCCGTACCCGGCACCCATCGGCAGCATCGCCGCCAGGAGCCTCGCGTACCAGGCGTATCTCCTCTGCATGGCCGAGGACCTGCCGCAGCGGGAGAACCGAGTCGAGGTCGATCCCAGCCGCACGGACCCGCTCGGTCTGCCGCTCACCACCGTCTCCCATCGATACCTCCCGCGCGACCTCGCGGCGCGCGACGCGCTGTATCGCGAGGCGGGGCGCATCCTCCGGCGAGCGGGAGCGCTGGTCCGCCTGCGGTTTCCGATCCACACGTACTCGCACGCCCTGGGGACCTGTCGCATCGGCGATGACCCCGCGACATCCGTGCTCGACCGGTGGTGCGGCTTCCACGGCGTACCGAACCTGTTCGTGGTCGACGGCAGCTTCATGCCGAGCTCCGCGGGCGTGAACCCGAGCCTGACGATCGCCGCCAATGCCTTCCGGGTGGGGGCGCATCTCGTGGAGCACTGGGACCGGCGCGCGCGCGGGAGGAACCCGTGAAGCCGGTCGAGATCTGCATTCTGGGATGCGGCGCCGTCGCGCGGTTGCACAGCCGGGTGGCCCGCTCGCTCGGCGGTGCGGTCCGGCTTTCGTTCGCCAGCCGGGATGCCGTCCGCGCGGAGCAGTACCGACAGCAGTACGGCGGACGGTACGCCTTCGGGTCGTACGACGAGGCGTGCGCGCACCCGGACATCGAGGCGGTGCTGATCTGCACGCCGCCGGGACTGCACGTGGAGCACGCGGAACTGGCGGCCCGATCGGGGAAGGGGATCGTCATCGAGAAGCCGGCGGCCCGCAGTGTCGCCGAATTGGACCGGATCCGTGCCGCGGCGAAGGCCCACGGGGTGGTGGCCGCGGTGGCGGAGAACTACCGCTTCAAGCCCCTTCTCCGCGTCCTCCGGTCCGTCATCGATCGGGGCGATATCGGCACGCCGCAGTTCATCGAGATCAGTCGAGCGGGGCGCAACAAGACGGGTGGCTGGCGTGCGGACGCCGACATGATGGGAGGGGGAGCGCTCCTGGAGGGCGGAGTCCACTGGATTCACCTGCTGTGCGAGCTGGGCGGCACTCCGCGGCAGGTGGTCGCAGCCCGGCCTGCGCCCGCGTCAGCCCCGGTGGCGCCCGTGGAGGATTCGCTCGATCTTCTGGTGTCATTCGATGGCGGGCCCGTGGGCCGTCTCTTCCACTCCTGGAACACCACGACACACGTCTTCGGACTCGGCATGTCCCGCATCTTGGGCACGGACGGGAACATCCACTTCGAGAGCAACGGGGTGTTCGCAACGGTACTGGGCCGCCGGCACCGGGTCCGCCTGCCGGGATTTCGGGACCTCATGGGCTACCGCGGGATGTGGCGCCACCTCGTGACCTGCCTCAGCGAGGGCCGTGAGCCCGAGATCTCGCTGGACGTGGCGCGGCGCGATCTCGCCGTCGTCGAGGCCGCGTACCGCTCCCTCGAAACCGCGAAGTTCGAACTGGTGTAACCGCACCTCCACACACCGGGGCCCGTGCCCCACCACCATCCGATCCCGCACGGCCGCTTCGGCGTGCGACGGCCGATGTGGTGCACTTCTGCCCCATGCCTCCCGTTTGACGGCCGTGGGCCACAGCCCAGGCAGCCTTGCGATGGGACATATTGCCCATTTACTTAACCTTAGATATATTTACGCAGGTTAACCATCCCGAGCCGAATTCTCGGCTTCCTCCCGCCGCGAAGCGCTCTCGGCAGTAGTTGCACGCCGGAGGGCTGCGCGCGCGCTCATCGGCATGTCGAGGTACCAGCATGCGCGCCAAACGCGAAGGGCCGTCGCTCAATGACTTTCTGGGAAGCGCCCAGATCTTCGCAACCGCCGTCAATGACCTCATGGCGCAGCAGCTGCGCGAGGTCGCGGGAGACGAGGTCACCTACGCCCAGCTGAAGCTGCTCAAGATGGTGTCGCTCACCCAGGGGTATTCGGTGAGCAACGTCGCCCACTTCCTCGGAGTGAGCACGGCCGCGGCCAGCCGCGCCGTCGATCGACTCGTGCGCCGTGGCCTGATCGACCGAGCCGCAGCGGAGGCGGATCGGCGCGCGGTTCACCTGTCGCTGACGGAGAGGGGTCTGACGCTGCTGCGGCGGTTCGACGAGGCGGCGGACCCGGCGCTGGAGCGCATCTTTGCCGACCTGCCTCGGGAGCAGATGCGGCAGGTCGGCGAACTGCTGGACCGGCTTTCGGTGAACATCGTGGACCGCGGCCACGGCCACGACGAGATCTGCTTCCGATGCGGGATCCACTTCCGGGACCGCTGCCTCCTGCGCCAGCGCCGCTCCCGCAGCTGCTTCTTTCACACACACCAGCGCTCGGCGGACGAGCCCGAGGAGACCGACCACGGCTACGGGAATTGACAGGCCTGCCCCGGCACCGACGCTGCGGCGGGTCCGGATATCTGCGCGGACGTGGCCCCAAGAGAAGGAGGGCAATCGGTGACAACCCCACTCGCCGCACCGTCCGATCCCACCGTCGGCGCGGACCTGCGGTTCCTTGAGGAAGTGAGCGCCGCCACCGCCGGCGTCTCCCGCCTGGAGATGTGCATCCAATGCGGCACCTGCGGCGGGTCGTGCCCGGTCGCCGCCGACATGGACCATACGCCCCGGATGTTGTTCGCCATGATCCGGGCGGGAATGCGCGACGAAGCGCTGCGCAGCAACACGCCCTGGATCTGCGTTTCCTGCTATCACTGTGTCGTGCGGTGCCCGCAGGAGGTGCACATCGCAGACGTGATGTACACGATCAAGAGCATGGCCATCCGGGCCAAGCTCTACCAGGATTCCGTCGCGCCGGACTTTTCGCAGACGTTCGTCGACATGGTTGAGAACTACGGGCGGAGCTTCGAATTCGGGTTGGCCACGCGCCACTACCTGAAGCACTTCCCGTTGCGCATTCCCGGAGCGGCGAGCATGGGTGCCGGCATGCTCTCGAAGAAGCGCATGACGGTGAAGCCCAAGCGGATCGCAGGGATGGCGCAACTCGATGCCATTCTCGCTCGCGCCAAGGCGCTGGAGCTGACCTCATGAGCGGCTATCTCCTCTATCCGGGGTGCTCGCTGGACACGGGTGCCCGGGCGTACGACGAGTCGTTGCACGCCATCGCGGGACCACTCGGGTTGGAGCTGACGGAAATCGACGACTGGAACTGCTGTGGGGCCACCGAATACCTGGGCATCAATCTGATCCCGGCGTATGCGCTGATCGGCAGGAATCTGGCGCTGGCGGCCCGGCAGGCCAACGGCTCCCGTACCGTCGTGGCACCCTGCAGCGCGTGTTACCTGAACCTCGCCAAGGCCGATCACTACATGCGCGAGCGGCCGATCCTCGGTGAGCGCGTGAATGAGGCGCTGGCCGCGGGGGACCTGCAGTACGAGCCGGGATCGCTCGAGATCCGGCATCTGCTCGACGTGATCATCAACGATGTCGGGCTCGACGAGATCAAGGCGCGGGTGAAGCGACCCCTCTCAGGACTGCGCGTCGCGCCCTATCTGGGGTGCATGGTGCCGCGGCCGGACTACGAGCATCGATGGTCGGACCACGAGCATCCGATCGAGCTCGACCGCCTGCTCGACGCGCTGGGTGCGGAAGTCATCGACTTCCCGTTGAAGACGCACTGCTGTGGCGGCCACATGACGCAGATCGGCCCGGAGACCGCGTACGAGCTGATCCGTCGCCTGCTGCACGCCGCCGATCAATTCAAGGCGGATGTCATCGCGACGGTCTGCCCAATGTGTCAGCTCAACCTCGACGCCTATCAGGGTGCGACCAATCGGCACTTCGGGACGAGCTACGAGATCCCGATCGTGTTCTTCACGCAGCTGATCGGGCTCGCCCTCGGCCTGGACGCCGACGCGGCCGGGTTCGGGCGCGAGATGGTGAGTGCGCGGCACGCACTCGGCCGAGTCGGTGTGAAGCCGCCGCCGCCGACCGATGCCGAAGCCCGACGGCGGCCGAAGAAGGATCGACTCTCGCTGCCAATGCCGCAGATGCCCGGTGGGGAAGGAGGCGAACCATGAACGGCGCAACGAACCAGGCTTCCAGCCTGTCGGGCAACGGCAAGCGGCCCCGCATTGGCGTCTACGTGTGCCACTGCGGATCGAACATCGCGGGGACCGTGGATGTCGCCGAGGTCCGCGAGTGGGCCGAGAAGCGCCTCGACCGAAGCGGCGTCGTGGTCGCCCGCGACTACAAGTTCATGTGCTCGAGCCTCGGCCAGGAACTGATCGAGAAGGACATCAAGGATCTCGCGCTGGACCGCGTCGTCGTGGCGGCCTGCTCGCCGCATCTCCACGAATCGACCTTCCGCACGGCCTGCCGTCGTGCCGGGCTGAATCCATATCTCTGCGAGCTGGCCTCGATCCGCGAACAGGTGTCGTGGGTGCACAGCGACAAGGTCGCGGCGACGGACAAGGCCAAGGCCGTGCTGTCGGGCGCGGTCGAGCGCGTCGCGCGCAACGAACCGCTCGAGCCGCAACACGTGCCGGTCAATCCCGCGACCATGGTCGTGGGTGGTGGCATCGCGGGCATTCAGGCCGCGCTCGAGATCGCCGACGCCGGCTACCACGTGTATCTCGTCGAGCGCGATCCGTCGATCGGCGGACACATGGCGCAGTTCGACAAGACATTTCCAACCCTCGACTGTGCCGCGTGCATCCTCACGCCTCGGATGGTCTCGGCCGGAACGCACCCGAACATCACACTGCTCACCTGGAGTGAAGTGGAGAAGGTGGACGGGTACGTCGGCAGCTTCTCGGTCACGGTTCGCAAGAAGGCGCGGTACGTGAAGACCGCGCTCTGCACCGGATGCGGCGTCTGCCAGGAGAAGTGCCCGAAGAAGGTGATCGACGAGGTGTACGAGGCCGGGCTGGGCTACCGGAAGGCGATCTTCACGCCGTTTCCGCAGGCGGTGCCGAAGTACCCGGTGCTCGATCGGTCGAACTGCACCTATTTCCAGCGGGGCAAGTGCAAGGCGTGCGAGAAGTTCTGTCCGACGGGCGCGATCGACTTCGAGCAGCAGGACGAGGTCGTCACGCTCGAGGTCGGCAACATCGTGCTCGCGACGGGCTACGACCTGTTCGATCCGCGCCGGGTTACGCAGTACGGGTACGGGCGTCTCGCCAACGTGTTCAGCAGCCTCGAGTTCGAACGCCTGACCAACTCCGCGGGCCCCACGCACGGCGAGATCGTCCTCCGGGACGGGGTGACCAAGCCGAGCACCGTCGGCATCGTCCACTGCGTCGGCAGCCGGGATCGGAACTTCAACAACTACTGCTCCGCCATCTGCTGCATGCAGAGTCTCAAGTTCGCGCACCTGGTCAAGGAACGGACGGGCGCGACGGTCTACAACTTCTACATCGACATGCGCACGCCGGCGAAGGCGTACGACGAGTTCTACCAGCGGGTGCTCGAGGAAGGCACGCTCTTCGTGCGAGGCAAGGTGGCCGAGGTCACCGACGCAGCACGGCTCGCCGGCGAGAACGGGAAGCTCATCATCCAGGTCGAGGACACCCTCGCCGGCAAGCAGCGCCGCATCCCGGTGGACATGGTCGTCCTCTCGGCGGCGCTCGAGCCGCGCCACGATGCCGCGGACGTCGCGAAGCGCTTCGGCATCTCGTGCAGCCACGACGGGTGGTTCATCGAGAAGCACCCGAAACTCGACCCCGTGGCCACGATGACCGAGGGCATCTTCATCGCGGGCTGCGTGACGGGACCGAAGGACATTCCGGCGACCGTCGCGCAGGGCGCCGCCGCCGCCGCACGGGTCCTGGGCCATATCCAGCGACGGGAGATCGCACTCGAGCCGATTCGGGCGTCCGTGATCGAGGAACGCTGCTCCGGGTGCCGGATCTGCAACGATCTGTGCCCGTTCAACGCGATCACCTACATCGAGGAGCGCGCCGTCACCGAGATCAACCCCGCGCTGTGCCAGGGATGCGGAACCTGCGTCGCGGCATGCCCCGCCGGCGCCATCGCCGGCACCGGGTTCAGCAACGAGCAGATCCTGGCGCAGATCGACGGTCTGTTGCTGCGCAACCTCGAGGTGCCGGCCGCCGAGCCGGCCCTCGTCTGACGCGGCGACTGGGAGAGCGACCATGAGCGAGCAGAACGAGCAATTCGAGCCCGTAATTGTCGGATTCACCTGCAACTGGTGCAGCTACCGCGCGGCGGACCTGGCCGGCACCGCACGCGTGAAGTACCCCCCGAACGTGCGGCTCATTCGCCTCATGTGTTCGGGGCGGCTGGACCCGACGTTCGTGCTGCAGGCGCTCGCCGCGGGCGCCGACGGGGTGCTCATCACCGGCTGCCATCCCGGGGAGTGCCATTACCTCGAGCAGAACTACAAAGCGATGCGACGATTCCGCCTTCTGCAGCGCACCCTGGCGCAGTTGGGCGTGGAACCGGGGCGCGTGCAATTGGTGTGGGCCAGTGCCGCGGAGGGGGTGCGCCTCGCCCACGAGATCGAGCGCGTGGTCGAGGAGGTCCGCGCGCTCGGGCCACTGAACTGGTCCGGCAGTCCGGCGCCGCGCCGCCCCTCCTGGATCACCGAAGCGATTGGGGAAGCCGAACCGGGCGCGGTGGCGATCGAGGTGGAGGTGGGAGCATGAGCGAGAAGCCCAAGTTCGCGATGTACTGGGCCGCCTCGTGCGGCGGCTGCGAGATCGCCGTCCTGAACATCGGCGAGAAGATCCTCGACGTGGATGCCAACTTCGACGTCGTGTTCTGGCCGGTGGCGATGGACGCGAAGTACAAGGACGTCGAAGCCATGCCCGACGGGGCGATCACGCTCACGCTGTTCAACGGCGGCATCCGCAACAGCGAGAACGAGGAGATCGCGCGGCTGCTGCGGCGCAAATCGAAGATTCTCGTGGCCTTCGGCTCCTGCGCGTGCGAAGGCTGCATCCCGGGGCTGGCCAACCTGAGTCCCGCGTCGGAGATCGTCGAGACCGCGTTCAGCACGGTCACGACCGACCCCGTCGACGGCGACCGGCCAGTCACCGCGTACGACGCGCCCGAGGGTCGGCTCCACCTGCCGCAGATCTTCCCGGTGCTCAGGACGCTCGACCAGGTCGTCCCGGTGGATTTCTACATGCCGGGATGCCCGCCGGAGTCCCACCAGATTGCGGCAGTGGTGGACCTCGTCATCAGGGCGCTGCATGGCGAGGCGCAGTTGCCGCCGCCGGGCAGCACGATCGGCGCGGGAGGCTCCACGGTGTGCGACGACTGCCCGCGCAGTCGAAACGTGAAGACCATCACCGCGTTCAGGCGGATTCAGGACATCGAGCGGCTCGACCCCGAGCTGTGCCTGCTCGAGCAGGGAATCCCGTGCAACGGCCCGGCGACCCGAAGCGGGTGCGGCGCGCTCTGTCCCCAGGCCGGCGCGCAGTGCATCGGGTGCTACGGACCGGCGGAAGGAGTCGTGGACTACGGCGCGCGGCTGATCACGGCGTTCGCCTCGGTCATCCAATCCGACGACCCGGACGAGATCGATGCGATCCTCGACACGCTCCCGGATCCGGCCGGTCAGTTCTACCGGTTCAACCTGGCCGGCTCCCTACTTCGGGCGGCACGTCCCGCCTGGCAGGCATCGTAGGAGACTCGAGCATGCAGCGCATCACGATCGATCCCATCACGCGCCTGGAAGGTCATGGCAAGATCGAGATCTTCCTGAACGAGGACGGCGACGTCGCCAACACGTACTTCCAGATCCCGGAGCTTCGCGGATTCGAGCGCTTCTGCGTGGGACGACCCGTGGAGGAGATGCCGCTCCTGACGAACCGGATCTGCGGGGTCTGCCCCGAGGCGCATCATATGGCCGCGGCGAAGGCCGGTGACGCGGCGTACCAGATAGACCCGCCTCGACCCGCGAAGCTCCTCAGGGAACTGCTCTACAGCGGCTTCTACTTCACGGATCACACGACGCACTTCTACGCGCTCGCCGGCCCGGACTTCGTGATGGGTCCGGAGGCCCCCGTTGCCGAGCGGAACATACTGGGCGTGATCCACAAGGTGGGTCTGGAGATCGGCGGAAAGGTCATCGAGGCACGGAAGATCGGGCACACCATCGTGGAGATGATCGGCGGCCGCAAAGTGCATCCGTGTACGTCGATCCCCGGAGGCCTCACCAAGCGCCTGACGGCGGAGCAGCGGGACGAGATACGTGCGATGGGACGGTGGGCCGTGGAGTTCGCGCAGTTCACGCTGCAACTGTTCAACGACGTCGTGCTTGGGAACGATGCGTATCGCGATCTCATCCTCGGGGACATCTACTATCACGAGACGTACTACATCGGCCTCGTCGACGACGCCATGCGCGTCAACTTCTACGACGGCCGAGTGAGCGTCGTGGCGCCGGACGGCGAACGGTTCGGCACCTATGGGCCGTCCGAGTACACCGAGTGGATCGCCGAGCGCGTCGAGCCATGGACCTACTTGAAGTTCCCGTACCTCAAGAAGGTC
>Ga0209536_100008906_pt1 | contig 14967 bp, 9 predicted proteins | sample DeeMarSeWOR28_12_FD_187461 | JGI IMG/M metagenome (GOLD analysis project Ga0209536, IMG submission 187461) | Marine sediment microbial communities from White Oak River estuary, North Carolina - WOR-2-8_12 (SPAdes) (version 2) | ecosystem: Environmental > Aquatic > Marine > Intertidal zone >...
TCAACGTAGCGCAGGACTCCAGTCCTGCGCATAAAGGCAAAACATATTTCTACCGTTTAGAAGCCGGAGAATATAAAAGTGAAAAGAAGATGCTCCTCCTACGCTAAAGCTTGCACCTTCGTTGAAACTTCGGTGGACAGGTTTTACAAAAATAATTAATAAAGGAGGTTCGTTATGAAAAATTTAATATTAACAGTTTTATTTCTTTTCTTGAGGATACAGTCATTTGCGCAAGTACCGGTTATCTCCGTCGTACCTGATTCTCTTAACGAGGATTTACTCTCTGGTAAATCGAGTAATCAAACTCTCACCATTTTTAATAATGGTGGAAGTGATCTTACATTCGAGATAAATGTAAAAGAGAATTTACAGTCCTCTTTCATTTTATCCGATCGACCAATTGACGAAAACTATTATATAAATGAACCAGATCAAATTTCGGAATCAACATTGACGGGCTTCACTGAAAATCAGAGATACAGCGGTAATTATATTCTCTTAAGAGAACCGTTAAATAGCGGGTTAAATATTTCTGATCAATTTTTGTCAGGTGGATTGAAAATCTTATTAATCACCAGTGCCTACACTACACCAGATGAAATCAGAAATGCTCTCTTAAATTTTCCGGATATTCAGTCGGTTGATGTATTCGATGCATACGCAACAACACCAACCTTAAATCAGCTTCTGCCATATCATACAGTTATTATAATGAATGATACTCCTTATGGTGATCCTGTTGCGATGGGGAATGTTTTAGCAGATTATGTAGATACAGGAAGAGGTCTGATAATGACTATTGCAACATTTGCATACGGATGGGAAGTTCAGGGGCGGCTTCTTAACGAAAACTATTTTCCATTTAATCTGGGCTATGGTCCGGCGGGATCATCCTCATTAGGAACTTTCAATCAAAATCATCCGATAATGCTGGGAGTTACAAATGCAACCAGTGATTTGTTAGTAGAAGTGACTGTTTCTGATAGTGCTGAATTAATTGCAAGCTGGAATAATAATTTTCCATTTGTGGCAACTAAAGGACGAAATGTCGTTGCAGTTAATGCTTTTGTTACTACGCCAGGTGGTTGGACAGGTGATATTCCATTAATTCTTCACAATGCTGCTTTTTGGGCTGGTGGTTGTGCCTGGCTTTCAGCCGAACCGGACAGCGGGACTATACACGCAGGTTCATCAATGAGTATAACAATGAACTTTAACGCTGCAGGTTTAAGAGGAGGTGAATACAATGCAAATATTATAATTGAAAGTAATGATCCTGTTACACCAGAGTTAACAGTTCCAGCACATTTAACCGTTACTGATGCACCCGCCATTTATATAGAGACAAATTCTATAAACTTCGGTGAAGTATTTCTTGGTGTGACGGACACATTTTACCTGGAAGTAAAAAATATAGGCTCTCAGGATTTACTGATCTTTGGTGCAGTAATACAACCGGCTGAGTACACAGTTCATCCAGCATTTGCAGGGATTGATCCTGGAGAAAATGAAATATTTACAATAACATTTTCACCGCAAACTGTGGGCAACTATACCGGAACATTAACATTCAGCAGTAACGATCCTCTTTATGGCACCTATATTATAAACATAAATGGACAGGGAGTTGAGCCGCCAATTATTGTAGTCAGCCCGGACTCTTTGGTTGTTGGTGTACTACCCGGCTCAACAAGAACAAAAACATTAACGATAAGTAATCAAGGAGAAAGCAATCTTTACTTTGACATATTAGGTGGATTTAGTGCAACGAATTATGCTCTTCAGTTCGATGGTGTAAATGGATATGTTCAACTTGCTGATGCAACAACATTAGGATTAACAAATAAATCATTTACGGTTGAATCGTGGATTGATGTTATCAATTATGATGGATATGATGAAGGAGTTCTTGGTGCAACAGAACCGGGCAAACTGCATTTTTTAATTCGCGATTACAAACCTTATCTGGGTTTTTGGGGAAACGATTTGTCTGGAAATTCAACCATAGCAACTAATGTTTGGTATCACATAGCTTGGAGATACCAAATTACCGATGGGGAACAAGCAATTTTGGTAAATGGACAACTTGATAAATCTGAAACAGGTCATTCCCCATATCAGCAAAGTGGCATGCTCAATATCGGGATGTGGGAAAATGCAAATTATTTTACCGGTATTATAGATGAATTTAGAATTTGGAATTATGTTCGAACAGAAGCAGAAATACAAGCTGATATGAATGAAGAACTTGGTGGCACTGAACCAGGTTTAATCGGCTACTGGAATTTTAATGAAGGATTGGGTAATACAGTCTACGATAAAACAACAAATGCTAATAACGGCTTACTACAAGGTGGGGTTACGTGGATAAATTCATTGGCACCAATGCAACCTGGATGGTTCTCCATGAATGTTGATTCAGGTATTTGCGCTCCTCATTCATCTGTGGATATTGAGTTCTTATTTGATGCAACAGAGATCGATACCGGTGATTACTATGCTACGATTATAATAAATAATAATGATCCGGTTACTCCTACAGTTATTGTTCCCATTCATATGATTGTTTCATCTACAGTAGGATTTGAAGACGAAGAATTGCAGCCGTTAACATATAGTCTGGTTCAAAATTACCCCAACCCATTCAACCCAAGCACAACAATAAAGTACTCAATACCAGAGTTAAGTAAAGTTATGCTAACTCTATTTAACCTTTTGGGTGAAGAGGTAGTGACATTGGTGAATGAAGAACAGAATGCGGGGAATTATTCGATTGAGTTTAACGCTGCTTCACTTCCAAGCGGTGTTTATTTCTATCAATTGACGGCAGGTTCATTTATTGAAACGAAAAAAATGTTGTTACTAAAATAAAAAACGACCTCACCCTCTTTCCCTCTCCTTGGCAAGGAGAGGGACTAAGGGAGAGGTAAAAACATTTAGAGTGTTCAATCATTCTGATAACACTCGCGAGTGAACACCCTGATAATTTATTCATCTATTTATTAGGAGGTTCTTATGAAACGCTTAATCACACTATCGTTTCTCCTAACAGTGTTTTTTACTTACACTGTTACAGCACAGGAATTTGGCTCAATAAGAAAAGGTCACGAGATTACAATTCCACAAAAAATTCACAAGCTTGTTCTCGATCCACTTCCAGCAGGCACTTACTCCGTTGGCTCCGGAGGTTATTTCCCCACAATAGATTCTGCATTTAATAAATTAAGTATTGATGGAATAGCTGGTGAAGTTATTCTTGAGCTGATTGATAGTTTATACACAGCACCAGCAGATTCCTTTGGTTTTCAGTTAATCGGACCTATTACTGGTGCAGGACCAAACAGCAGAGTTAGAATAAAACCTGCTGATAATAAAAATGTTACTATTGAAGGTAATGGAAGAAATGTTTTAAGTATATGGAACACAAGTTATCTTACTTTTGATGGAGTTGATTTAACAGGACCAACAACACTTACAATCCATTCACTCTCTATCGGCCAATACAGCTACACAATTTGTTCAGCCTTTATGAATAATTCAGATCACAATATAGTACAAAATATAATTTTTATAAGTGATGATTATATGGGAAATGGTTTTGGGCCGTCATTTTGGACTCTCACAGGTTATACCGAAACTGCTGATAGTAATTTGATTCAAAACAACTTTATTAAAAAAGCTGGAGCGGCAATTTATGTCTCTTCAAATAACGCATCTCTTAGAGCTGAAGGAAATATTATTAAAAGCAACTTGATAGGTTCTGAAACTGACAGCTTGATTGCCTGGGGAATTCAGGTTGAACATTGTCAAAATACAATAATTGAGAATAATATAGTACAGAACTTAAAAGTTACCACCAGTGTTGGTGAAATTTTAATTCCGGGGATAAATTCATATTCAGGCAGTGGTGATGTAATCAGAAATAATGTTGTTCATAGTCTAAGAGCTAATGGAGGATATACTTGTGTTGGAATCTTATTATCTGGTGGAAGTGGCAGTAATAATTATATTTATAATAATATGGTTTATGACATTCAGAGCACCTCGACTCAGTCCAACAGTAGAGTGGCTGGAATACAGATTTGGAATCAGGCTAATCCTAAGATTTATTATAATACAGTTTACTTATCCGGTACAGGATCAAACTATTCTGGCTCCGCTGCATTCTATATCTATGGTGGATTTAGTCCCTCTTCTAATGTAGATGCAAAAAATAATATCTTCGTTAATACCAGAGATGAAACACCTTACGTTGCTTCGGCAATTTATGATTACTCTGCTTCAAACCTTACCTCGGATTATAATGATCTTTTCTATGATGAAAATAATCCAAATAACTGCTTAGTAAGAATTGGTAGTACAAAATATAATACATTAGCAGATTGGCAGGCAACTGGAAAAGATTTAAATAGCCTAAATGACATCGTGAATTTCGTTTCACCAACTGATTTACACATAGATATAAACATTAATACTTCTCTTGATGGACACGCAACTCCAATTGTAGGAATAGATGAAGACTTTGACGGAGATTCACGAAGTGCAACCACACCTGATATTGGAGCTGATGAGTTTGATGTTGATCCAACTGCAACAGTATGGCAGATGCAAAACTCAGTTTTTCCTGCAAATGTTTTAGTAGTAGATTTCTCCTCGGTAAATGAACAGGTATGTTGGGCCGTGGGACAAATTTTTCCGGGCAATACAACACCATATGCTGGTTATATCCGTACAATCAACGGTGGAAATTCCTGGATTTGCGATACAATTCAGGATGTAACAAACAGTTATTTCCAGCAAGTATTCGCAATAGATAAGGATACCGCGTATATAACTGCATATAAACTTTTAGGAACCAGTGGTACTTCAAGAGGTATTTACAAAACCACTAATGGCGGAACAAGCTGGAACAGGCAGGAAGCATACAACTCTTCACAAAGTGGTCCTGGCATAATTCATTTTTTTGATTCTCAGAATGGTGTGGTTATAGGTGATCCGGACCTTGAAGCATACACCACAACTAATGGTGGCTTAACCTGGAATCCTGTTACGATGCCCTCTGCTTTGTCGGATGAATATACTTGGCTCGGTGAAAGTCGAATTACCGCTAATGGTAATACGGTTTGGTTTCCTACTAACCGTCGTTTATTCAAAAGCACAGATAAGGGATATACTTGGACGGTTCTTGTTAACGACCCACTATATTATGACTGGTTACCGTCAATAGCATTTCAGGATAATCTAACCGGCATATATGCTTTAAAGATTGGCGGTTATGGAACTAATCATATATATAAGAAAACAACTGATGGGGGTACTACGTGGAGTACTCTTTCAAATTCTATACTCGACAACTTAGCAGCTTCCTGTATACAGCACATTCCAGGTACAAGTTCAGCATATATTGTAGCTGCTGGCAGGACTCCAACAATGAGAGGTACGGCAGTTACTTACGATGCGGGTGAGTCCTGGACTATAATTGATACCGTCGGTGTTTTCTTAATTAATTTTGTTAATACCACAGTCGGTTGGGGTTCTCAGTATGGAACGAACGTCGTTTATAAATATGTCGGTCCTCCACTTCCTGTTGAAGAAGAAATAATTGATTTAATTCCGACAGGTTATTCACTTTCACAGAACTATCCAAACCCATTTAATCCAAGTACAAAGATCAGTTGGCAGTTGCCAGTAGGCAGTCAGCAAACTTTAAAAATATACGATGTACTCGGTAACGAAATTACCACTCTTGTTGATGAGTACAAACCAGCAGGAAGATATGAAGTGGAGTTTAATGCAGCAAACTTACCAAGCGGAGTGTATTTCTATCAGTTGCGGGCAGTCGATCCTTCGTCAGGCTCAGGACAGGGTTTTGTTGAGACAAAAAAGATGTTGCTCCTAAAGTAAACATAAAAAAAAGCCCTCTCTATTGAGAGGGCTTTCAATTCATAGATTCATTCAATTATCAATTCATTCTTTAATTCGTTTAAACTCTATTCTTCTGTTCATACGTTTGTTATCAGGAGTATCATTCGGTACTCTCGGGAATTCTTCGCCATATCCTCTGGCAATAATTCTATCAGGTGCAATACCTTTCTGTATTAACCAGAATCTTACGGAATCTGCTCTCCTTTTTTTAATAAATTTTTTGCTTGCAAATTAACGTGTCAATATTATTATGGTCCAATTTCTGAATCTCTCTAGTCGTTTCCACATTTCTTTTGTTTGAGAAGCAGTATATAATTCACCCAGGTAAGATACTTTTGTTTTTTCTTCAATGATTCTTCTTAGCTGATTCAAAGCTTTAGTTTTTCCTTCGCCCTCCGCAACAGCATTTTCAACCAAAACCACTGCATCTTCGTGATTCTCTCCGGCACTTTTAACTCCGGACAGTTTAATGGACAATGCATCCGCAAATGCAATTGCTGAGTGAACAATCAATACACCTGCAGCAGTCCAGTATTCTAATTCCATAGAATCTTTAGCTGCCTGATAGAAATGCTCAGCTACATTCTGATATTCCCTGAAACGACGACGGGGTACGGATTTCCTAGCCCTTCCTTTAGCCATTTAATAAACCTTTGGGACTTTTTCCGGTAATTAATATTCCTTCCTCAGCTATGCTTCTTATCAATTTAGATTTACTTTTTTTCATAAATTGAGTTTTCGAAAAAAATATTGGTGCTACTTTAATTCCAAATTTCTTATACAGCATTTGTGATTTTTTACTCAATAAATCCATCACAAATAATTTTTCGCTGATCGAATTCACAATACAGCAAACATCAAGATCAGATAAAGGTTTCTCCTCTTTTCTGGCAGCACTGCCAAATATAACTGCGCTATAAACCCTTTTTTTAAGAATTGATGCAAGAGATTTTATTACCTCTTTCCTGAGATTACTTTCAGCCTGGAAAACACTAAGGATTGCCTCCTTAAATAAGAAATGTTCACGGTTCAGACTAAATATATGATCTCTTCCACCTATCTGCCTGATTACAATCCCCAGCTCTTCCAGCAACGTTAATGCTTTAAATGCAGACCTCGGATGCATACCTGCAACCCGTGCAACCTCATTCCCTGAAAAACCAGTGTTCGTATCTAATAATGCACGCATTACAGCAACGTTGGACCACGTTCTGAATACTTCGTCAAAAACTCTATATAATATCATATCTTATTTTATATACTTTTGTATACAAACATATACTTTTGTATATAAACCTGCAATTGAATGTTTAACGATATTTTGAAGCAACAAATTAGTATCACGAATATTAGTTAATCAAATTTATCATTTAATTTTCATTATATATAAATAAAAAAGCCCTCTCAATTGAGAGGGCTTTTTTTACTGATCACTCAACCACTTCTATTTAATTCGTTTGAACTCTATTCTTCTGTTCATACGCTTGTTATCAGGCGTATCATTCGGCACTCTCGGAAATTCTTCACCGTATCCTTTAGCTATAATTCTGTCCGGAGCAACACCTTTTTGTATCAGCCAGAATCTTACGGAATCTGCACGCTTTTGTGATAGAGTTTGGTTGCTTGAGTTACTTCCAACGTTATCAGTATGCCCGCTGATCTCCACAATTATATCTTCATAAGTTGTCATTGTCTGTAAAGCACCCTGCAGCACAACCTCAGATTCAGGTGTAATATCCCATTTACCCGTTTCAAAAGTTATTCCTTCAAGGACAATAGGAACATCCATTTTAACGACGTCATCATCGGGATTGAGAGGATTGGTACCTCTGTTGACTTCCGTAAAGTCATCAACCGAACCACCATCAGTATCAGGATTTAACGGATTGGTTCGATACATATTAACTTCTTCGCCGTCTTTTAATCCTTCTGCATCAGAATCAATATTATTCGGATCAGTCTTGTGAACATTCACTTCTGCACCATCTTTTAAATTATCACCGTCTGTATCGTCAAGTAAAGGATTAGTTTGATATTGACTTATTTCATCGCCATCATTTAAATTATCGCCGTCTGTATCAACTTTTATTGGATCCGTTTTATAAGTAGAAACTTCCTCACCATCTGCTAAGCTATCGCCATCTGTATCTGCTTTGTTAGGATCAGTTTTAAGATTTAGGACCTCTTCTCCATCGCCTAAATTATCCCCATCTGTATCTTTGTTAAGAGGATCAGTTACCAGTGTGCGTACTTCTTCTCCATCCTGCAAGCGGTCGCCATCTGTATCAGGATTGTTGGGATCAGTCCCCAGCTCTTTTTCTTCTCGTTTGGTTAATCCATCGCCATCTTTATCGGATGCACCACTGCCGCTAACGAATATTAGACCTAATCCTGCATAATAATAACCGTCGTTATTACCGCTAACACCTTCGACATCTTTATTATTGTAACCGTTTAAATCATCCGATAGTGTAAAAGTATATCCACCATTCAAGTCTAATGCGATTGCATCAGAAAGCCCTATTTCAAAGCCACCACCGACTGGAAAAATTCCTGTCCATGCTTTTTGTTCAACCGGTTTGGGAGAAGGTAAGGAGGGCTGCTTATCATTATTAAAAAACATTGCTCCAATCCCTCCGTAAATGTAAGGATTCCATACATCCATTTCGAAAGGACTTAAAATGAATCTCACATCAAGCGGAATGATATATGTCCACCAATTCTTATTATTTACATCTACACCTGCAAGCCTGCCAAAACCACCTCCTATTTCAGTTTCAACAACTTCGGTGAAAAATTCGAATCTTACAAAAGCTCTTCCCATACCGGAAAATTTATAAGATGCATCACTTGGTTTCAGATCCTTATCAAATTCAGTATCGGGTAAGATAATATTACCCTGAATACCAAGCTTCGCTGTGTAATCATTGAACTGTGATAAAGTGAGTGGTGATAAAACTAAAAACAGAACAGATGTAAAGAAAAGTTTTACCATAAAGAATTTTTTCATTTCAACCACCATTTAGATATTAATAGATATTAAATTTACTTGTAAATCTTTCAATTAAATCAGTAATAATCATTTTACAGTTCGGGAATTTTGCAATTTATGTGCCATTATCAATTAATTGAATAAAGTAAATTTTTGAATTAAAAAGCTTCTTTTTTGTAATATTGTTAGTTTTAAAATATAATAAGGTAAGCTATGTAATAAGAATTTTCAATAAGATTGATTGGACAATGAATGGAATTTTTTATATCAACTCTGCTCCCATATAGAGTAGCAATTGTAGTTGTGTTAAGTGGATACGTTTATCCTTTAGATAAAGTAAAGATTATTAAAAATGAAGAGGCTATCTGAAGAGTAAAATAAAAGTTATTGTGAGTCCGGCTTCTGTCGGACTCACAATGATAAAATAAATTCAAAGACAGCCCCCAACAATTTAAAGAGATGAAAGCAGCTCTTGTGCCTCGTTACGGACAAAAGACTGGTTAAGATTTATAAGCGCATTAAAATTAGCACACTGTTCCGCATAATTTTTTGCTTCTTCAGTATTTCCATCACCCATATATGCTAATGCAAGCTGGTAATATGTCTGAGGATTCTGCATATTGGAATTGCTGAATTCACTGATCGCAGTTTTATAGTCCTTCTCTTCCAGGGCAATAAGGCCATTAAAGTAATGAGATAACCAAATTTGAAAAGTGTTGTTTGCATTCTTTGCTTGCGTGCTGAATTCGGCGGCCATTTTCTTGGCATCATCAATATTACCGGCTTTTAACTGCAACCTTCCTTCATTATAGATTGATAGTCTTTTAGTGTTGTCTTTTACTTCATTTGAAAGGTTGGATTCCGTCATAACTCTCAACGCTTCTTTATATTTTTGTCCAGCTTCCTCGTACCTGCCTGCTTCATATAATATATTTCCCATTGTATTCAGATCACCGGTCATTGCACCTGCATCATTTATTGCATTTGCTATTTCAAATTGCTTTTGCATTTGTTCCATCGCCCCGTCAATATCACCTTCATCAACATAAGCAACCGTCATTGTAAAAAGTGCAAACCGTCGCTCACCGTCATTCTTTGCGATATCATAAGCATTTGTACAGTTCTCTTTTGCCTGGTCGTACTTTTTCATAAAAATCAGATTGTCGGAAATTCCCATATGCGAGGCAAAAAAATCAGGATTCACTTCCAAAGCTTTTTCATACTGAACAATTGATTCATCGTATCTCCCCTGCTTTAAAAGCATTTCAGCATAGGAATCGTACGGATTTGGATCATCCGGAATCAAGCTAATATATTTTTTGAATGATTTTTCCGCATCATCAAAATTTCCAAGATTCCTGTAGGAATAGCCAAGCATATTATAAGAAGATGAATAAGCGGGATCTATCTCGGTCGATTTTTTCAGATGTTGAATTGCCAAATCGTACTTTTGCTGACCGAAATAGAACTGTCCGAGCTGAGCTTGCGCTCGTTCGTCATTCGGATAAAGCTCAACTAACTTATTTAAATGCTCTTCCTGCAGTTTTTGATTACCATCGACCCCGGCTTGTAGTGCAAGTATAATTAATCTTTCCCCCTCCGTAACATTTTCAGCATTCTCCACGGCGTGTCCCAGATCATCAAAAAATCCTTTTGTAGTTGGGTTAGCTAATGAATGGTAGTAGTAAGCCATTGCAAATTTATCATCCTTAGTAAAGGCATTTTCAAAATATTCCAGTGATTCACGCTGTCGCAATTTTTCAAAAAGTTCTCGTCCTTTTATGAACTCAGCTTCAGCCTCCGAAGACATTGTAGTTACTGCAATTTTTCCCTCGTCCTCTGGTTTTGAACAACCGGATAGAAGTAAGGTTAACAGAAGAAATGCAGCGAAAAATCCTGTCGGTGAAATTATCTTTTGCATAAAGTCCTCCTTATTTTGTTGAATAATTTGATTATTAGAAAAAATTTAAATCAAGCTATTTTTTCTACTTAAAATTTAAGTTATGAAGCCTCAGGTCAATTAACAAGATATTAATGATTAGCGGTCAAATTGATGGAAATTGAAGCATTTATTAAGTTATTTTACTAATTTTTTGTACAGTAAATTTGTATGAGTTTTACTTTACAATTTTATCTGATATTTAACTTTTTATCAGAAGAAAACGAGGGCTTGCTTAAACTTGAAAACCGTTTTACTAACTATCTGTGTGTCTTTACTAATAATGCTTTTCGCCTGCAATAAAGAAACTAACCAGGTTGAGCAAAATTTAAATGAAAAGCTGAAATTTAGCTCTGCCGATTATCAAAAGGCTCTTAAAGATTTATTCAGCAGGAATGATTCTGCCTTTGCACAACAGGATTCTTCAATAAAATACTTCGATACATTAAAATATTTTTATTCAACTAGAAATTTCGAACCGCTTTTTATAAAAAATTATGAGATAAAAGACATACTATATTCACTTCTTATTACATTTAAAAAAGCAGCAGAACACGGTTTAAATCCGGAACGATATCATTATGGTCTGATTTCAACAGAATATCTGAAGTCAATTAAGGATAGCTCGGAGAATAATGACCGGTATATTTCTCTGGCTAAAGTAGAACTGCTAGTGTCCGATGCACTTATAAATTATAGTTATCATATGCGTTACGGGGTGCTAAATCCAAAAGAAATTTTTCCAGATAGTTATTTTCTACCCGTTGCTGATATAAAAAAAAGAGAGCTGTTTGAGCCCCTTACACAGGACAGTATTATTCAGTATCTGCAAAAAATTCAACCAAATAGTGAAAGATATAAAGGACTTCAATTATCACTAAGTCGTTTTTATGAATATTTAGAAAATCAATGGCAGGAAATTCCGTTGACAGATAAAAAATTAGAGGTTGGGGATGAGGATTCTTCACTCTCTTTGATTTACGATAGATTGATCACACTTGGATTCCTTGATACATCATCAATCAAGATCTATAACTTTACCCTTTATGATTCTCTGCTTGTCAATTCAATAAAATATTTTCAGGTTGTGAACGGATTAAATGATGATGGGGTAATTGGCAAGAATACAATAGAAAGATTGAACACGACCCCGCAAGAGTACGTGGATAAAATTAAAATTAATCTTGAACGATTTAGGTGGATTAATTATCCCGATAGCCTGCAGTATATACTTGTAAATATACCTGATTTCAAATTGTACGCGAAGGTAAAAGGAAAAACATTTTTTGACTCAAAAGTCTGTACCGGCAGAAAAAGACCGTCAAACTATGAAAAGAGATATAAGTATTATAAAAAAACAAAAAACTGGCGAGACAAACCTGATGATTGGGAAACACCAAATATGTATGGTGAAATTTCTTATTTGGTTCTAAATCCGACCTGGAATGTTCCAACAAGTATAATGCGTGAAGAGATCGCAACAAAGGTGAAAAATGATTCGAGTTATTTACAAAGCAGAAATTTTAAAGTATACATAGATACACTGGAGATAAATTTAGATGAATTCGATATTACTGAACTTTACTCAGATACAATTCCATACAAAATCGTTCAGGATCCCGGAGCAGGAAATGCCCTGGGAAAAATTAAATTTATGTTTTACAATCCTTTCGGAATATATCTGCATGATACACCCTCAAGGATACCATTCACTTATTCCAACAGAGCTGTAAGCCATGGCTGCGTTCGGGTAGAAAAACCTTTACCACTTGCGGAATTTCTTCTAAAAGATCATCCTAAATGGAATATTGATTATCTTAAAATTGAAATTGGGCAAAAAGTAAAGGATAAATCTATAGTTACTGAATACAACCGGCAAAGAAGCACACTGAGAAAAAATTCAAAAAGTAAAAAGACAACAGAGCTTATTCTGTCAAAAAAAATGCCTCTTTATATCGATTACTACACAGCCTGGGTTGATGATAACGGCATTACAAACTTTAGGTTTGATGTTTATGGAAGGGACGAAATTTTGAAGGAGTATTTTTTCCTGAATAATTAAGCTGTAAAGCTTTTACTGAAACTCAATTTTTATAGTTGAACAGGATGGCTTTATTAGGTTGAGCATATAAGAAATACTTACAGATTATTTATCAGGCGACTTGCTGACCAAGAGTTAGTTTTAACCTTCTATAAATCATTATTTCCTAAATACTTAGCGGTCATTGATTAAAATTTTAATATAATAATAGATCAGTTTCTCACTCTACATCAGAAAAGGTCAATATATTTACCAAATCAAGTCTATTAAAATTCAATAGCCGCAATAACTCTGTAATTCTTATTTCAGCAGGTAACAATCTGATACTGATCAGCAATTAAATAGAAAATGGCAGAATATTGATTCTTATTATTGGTTAAGTTTCATCAGGTAATTAATTTTTATTGGGAGAGATTTCTCATAAAAGGATTTTAAAATGCTTATCAACAGAATTGAACTTCGGCATATAAAAATGGAATTAGTATCGCCATTTGTAACTTCGATGGGAACAGAATACGATGAAGAGCATATAATAATAAGAATTGATTCCAACAGTATTACAGGTTGGGGTGAATGTGTTGCAGAAGGAACTCCGTTTTATTCTTATGAAACTGTACAAACTGCATGGCACATACTCCAGGATTTCTTGATCCCATCAATTATAGGAAAAGAAATTTCAAGTGTTGGTGAAGCAATTGCTTTGACTAACACAAAAGTACGCGGACACAGGATGGCAAAGGCCGGACTCGAGGCTGCATTGTGGGATCTCTTTGCAAAATCAAAAGGTATTTCACTTTCAAAAATTCTGGGTGGAGCGAGAAACAAAATTGATGTTGGTGTAAGCATTGGGATTCAACCTTCTGAAAGCGAGCTTATTAAGAAAGTCGGTGATTATCTCAAAGAAGGATATAAAAGAATTAAGATAAAAATTTCCCCTGGAAGAGATATTCAGTATGTTAGAGCTTTGCGGAAAGAGTATCCAGACATTCTATTACAGGTGGATGCTAATTCTGCTTACAAGTTAGAGAATATCAGTCTATTTAAAGAGATGGATAATTATGATCTTCTTTTAATTGAACAGCCTCTTGGTTATGAAGATATCTATGACCATTCTAAACTACAGCGTGAACTTAAAACCCCAATAAGTCTTGATGAAAGCATCCATTCGCTGGATGATACTCGCGCGGCTATTGAACTAGGTAGTTGTCGAATAATAAACATAAAACCAGGCAGAGTTGGCGGATTTACAGAATCAAAACTGATTCACGATTACTGTGTTTCTGAAAATATTCCGGTCTGGCATGGGGGTATGCTTGAATCCGGGATCGGCCGAGCCGGAAATGTTGCTTTGGCTTCTCTGCCAAACTTTTCTCTACCGGGAGATATATCAGCTAGTAAACGTTATTACAAAGAAGATATTGTTGAACCCGAGTTTTTAGTAAATCCTGATGGAACGATGGATGTCCCCATAAATCCTGGAATTGGAGTAGAAGTAAATCTGAAAAGATTGGATAAGGTAACTGTTCATATAAAAGAATTTAAAGCTGGGAAATAATCGTAATGAAATCATTAGTAGTTACGTATCTGTTTATTGCACTCACCATTTTTATAAATGGCTGTAGCATTAATAAATCACAAAAAGCAGATCTGGTGTTAAAGAATGGATTCATTTATACTGTTGATAGCTTGAATAGCAAAGCTGAATCTGTTGCAATTAAAGATGGAAAAATTATTTATGTTGGAAGTGATGAGAATATCAGCAGAATTATAAGTGACAAAACAAAAGTAATTGATCTGAATAAAAGATTGGTCCTTCCCGGATTCATAGATGCACACTGTCATCCAATCAGTTCATACAGAAATTTTAATGAACTAAATTTATACGGAAAAAAATCTATAAAAGAGATTCAGGCTGCAATAAAAAAGTATGTTACAGATCATCCTGAATTAAAATATTTAAAAGGAAGAGGCTGGAGTGATACTGATTTTCCATCTACGGGACCAGATAAAAAAATAATTGACGAAATAATCAAGGATATACCTGTTTCTTTTTCTTCAGATGGTGGACAT
>Ga0209536_100008907_pt1 | contig 14966 bp, 7 predicted proteins | sample DeeMarSeWOR28_12_FD_187461 | JGI IMG/M metagenome (GOLD analysis project Ga0209536, IMG submission 187461) | Marine sediment microbial communities from White Oak River estuary, North Carolina - WOR-2-8_12 (SPAdes) (version 2) | ecosystem: Environmental > Aquatic > Marine > Intertidal zone >...
TGCGGTGAAGTTCCATTTGCGTTGCCGCCCTTAATGGTGAACCCATCAAGCATCGCTGTCGCATCAGTCGCACTGCCTGTCACGATGTGATAGCTGTTTTCTGAGTAGTTGGTAAAATCAGGCCCATCATCACTATTGAGGTCACCGCTTAGAGTGCTTTTGTGTGCTATGGGATTACGGCTCCACCACTCACCACCACCTGTAGGAAAGCCGCCGTATAAAGCAACATTGTTCACAAGTTGAAATGTGGCCTCACGGTTGCCCAGGGTAATACCTACACCCTGGTCTGGTCTGTATGTACCCGCAGCTATCCATATCTCATCATCTACACCCACCGACGCTAATGCATCCTGAAGACTGTTGAAGGCATCGGCCCAGGTCGACCCATCGTTATCGCCGCTGGCGGTAGCATCAACATAGATTATATCTGCCTTTGCTTGCCCACAAAGAAAACAGATGGTTAATAGGATTATTTCCCCCAATAATACAAAGTTGTCTCGCGTTTTCATTCTGATTTTTCCTCTCAAACAGTTGTTCCTTCGTAATAAAATTGCGGTGATCGTCTAAAACCCTTAAAAAGGAACTTGAATAATTTGAAATTATATCGGCTATATTTAAGAGGTGCCAAAAGGCCTGCTCCTCGGCCATCCATGTCCAAGATAGCCGTAATTTTATAATGTATCATATTACACTATATTCGCTCAATTTACAAGAAGAAATGCTGTTTCTTTAATGTCCTAATTTTTGATTGCCGTGGTACTAAAGCTTGACGGGCCTGGCTACATAGAGGATTCAATGAACGTTACGGATTGGTGAGCAGTTGTAAGTAGTGCACGTTGGCTGAAATGGTGTAACGAGGATGCCTCAAAGAATAATTTTTGTGGCAGTAGGGGTTTTAGTGTTTGACTTTGAATTCCTCATAGGTGGCCGATGTTCTATAGAATGTGCACATTAACACTTTGTTGAAGGAATCGGTCAGCTTACTTGAAGTACAGAACAGGCAGACTTACAGGACAGCAGCCCGACTTGGGGATTGATTGAGGATCACTATGGCGAGAATTAACTGGTCTCTTATCAGTTGATGGGTATAATTGGGGACGTTGGAAAATCCTTTGAAACTCAGAATTAAGGTAAAACTTTGGAGTTTAGTTATGCAATGGTCAAGGCTGTTTCTGATAGTAATATTGTTAGTTGTGCTGTTGGGGACCGGCGCAAAGGCGGCGCCCGACTGGGAGAATGAGCAGGTTATTGGTATCAATAAGGAGCCACCCCGTGCGACGGGGCTGCCGTTTGCCGATCGCGCGGCGGCAATCAAAGGCAACAAGTCCGGCTCGCCCTGGTATAAGAGCCTTAACGGTCAATGGAAGTTTCGCTGGGCCCCGGAGCCGAGCAAAAGACCTGTAGATTTCTACAAGAGCGATTTCGATGTTTCGAGGTGGCCTAATATCCCCGTGCCGAGTAACTGGCAACTCCATGGTTATGGTACGCCCGTCTATACGAATATCACCTACCCATTCAGGAAGGATCCTCCTCGCGTGATGGGCGAGCCGCCGGTAAGCTACACTAACTATAACGAACGCAATCCCGTCGGTTCGTATCGCAGGACTTTTACGGTGCCCGACAACTGGAAGGACAGGGAGATTTTCCTTCAATTCGATGGTGTAGATTCGGCGTTTTATCTCTGGATCAACGGTCAGAAAGTGGGGTATAGTCAGGGCAGCAGAACCCCGGCTGTTTTCAATATCACCGATTATGTCACTGAGTCCGGGAACGTACTGGCGGTGGAAGTGTATCGATATTGTGACGGAAGCTATCTGGAGGATCAGGATTTCTGGAGGCTAAGCGGAATATACCGAGATGTCTTTCTGTGGTCGGCGGGCCAGGTGCACATTGATGACTTCTGGGCGAAGGTCGATCTTGTTAACGGCTATCGTGACGGCATCCTTCAGGTGGAAATGAATATTCGCAACTTTACCGACCGCGTGATTGACTGCTCGGTTGAGGGAGAACTCCTTGATTCCGACGGCAAGCAGGTGGCCAGGCTCGCCCTGAACGACATAGTTGCAAGTGCAGGTGGCAATCAAAAAATAGTTTCGCCGAGGATCACAATTATAAACGCAGCAAAATGGTCCGCGGAGAAGCCTAATCTGTATCGTCTGGTGCTGATCCTCAGGAAAGGCAGACGCAGGGATGCCAGGGTGGTCGAGATGACCGGATGTGATGTTGGTTTTCGAAAGGTCGAGATATTGAACGGGCAACTGTTGGTCAACGGCAAGGCGGTTCTAATCAAGGGAGTCAATCGGCACGAGCATGATCCTGTTACCGGCCACTATGTGACTGAAGAGTCGATGGTGCAAGACATTATTCTGATGAAGCAATTCAACATCAATACGGTCAGGACGAGTCATTATCCGGATTGTCCGAGATGGTATGAACTGTGCGATAAGTACGGATTGTATGTGATCGATGAGGCGAATATCGAGGCTCATGCCGCCAGAGAGTTGGCGGGTGATCCGAGATGGGAGAAGGCGCACTTGGAGCGGACTATGCGGATGGTGCATCGCGACAAGAATCACCCATGTATCATCATCTGGTCGCTGGGTAACGAGGGCGGTAACGGAAGCAATTACGTGATAACATCGAGCTGGATTCGCAGCTTTGATCCATCTCGGCCAGTGCACTTTGAGCAGGCCGGCCGCGGTACCAACACTGATATCGTCTGTCCCATGTATGCCTCGATCGAGAGCATGGTCAATTACGCCAAAATGCCCGGCTTGACCAGACCCTTGATTCAGTGCGAATACGCACATGCCATGGGCAATAGCGTTGGAAACCTTCAGGATTATTGGGATGCTATTGAGAAGTATCCGGTCCTGCAGGGCGGGGCGATCTGGGACTGGGTCGATCAGGGACTTCTCAAGGATGTACCGAACGTAGAGTATGATCGTGTGCGTGATCGATCAAGCAGCAAACTTGGCGGGACGGTGCTCGGCAAGATCGACCGCGAGGGTCTGCATGGTGCGGTTGTGGTCGATGAGTCTGAGGCTTTGAATCTGACGGATGCGTTTACGCTGGAGGCCGAGGTTAGAGGGGCGCGCACTTCCAACCAGTATTGTCCGATCATCTCGAAGGGTGACCACCAGTATCTTTTACGATACGGCGGCCGCGATCTTAACTTCACGGTCTTTCCAGGGAAGTGGGAGGGACTGTATGTACGATATGCCGACGCCGGCCTGATGGATGGCTGGAACAGGCTTACGGCGGTCTTCGACGGCAAGATGTCGGTGCTGTACGTTAACGGCAAAGAGGTAGGCCGACTGGCGATAAGCGGGGCGATTCACTCAAGTTTACATTCGGTTAACATCGGGAGGAATTCCGAAGTCATCCAGCGGATTTCCGATTTGCCGATACGCAGTGCAAAAATCTATAGCCTGGCGCTTAGTCCGGTCGAGGTTGCGGACCCGGACCGACCCAGTGATAATGCACTTGTTCTCGATATGGACCTTACGAAAGTCACCGGAGAGACTCTGGGTAATAATCCTCGCGGTATAAAGAGGTTTTTCGCATACGGTGGAGACTACCAAGATAATCCTAACGATGGCAATTTTTGCTGCAACGGGCTCGTTCGACCGGACCGCAGACCAAATCCGCATTTATGGGAGGTCAGGAAGGTTTATCAGAATGTAAAGGTCACGCCGGTTGACATGGCTGCGGGCAAGGTCACTCTATATAATAAGTTCTTCTTCACAAATCTGAATCAGTTCGAATTCAGCTGGGCGATTAGAAGTAATGGCGCGGTGGTTGAGACCGGCTCTATGGGACAGGTCGACATCGCACCGCAGCAGAAGAAGCAAATCAGTATTCCATTCAAGACTCGAAAAGGCACAGAACTGCTGCTAACCGTTTACTGCAAGCTGGCTGCTGATGAGCTCTGGGCGAAGAAGGGCCATGTCGTAGCTTGGGATCAGATGGTTGTCAGTGGCGGGAGTGAAAATTCGAAGTCGAAAACCTCCCGCGGCAATACTTTGAAGTTGGTGACAAGATCGGCGAGCTACGAGGTCGAGGGCAGAGGATTTTCGGCAGAAATATCACGGGAAAACGGGGCTCTAACTTCCCTCAAGTATGATGGTCGGGAAGTCATTATCGAGCCGCTTGTACCAAACTTCTGGAAAGTCCCCAACGACAATCAGTATCGTAACAACTACAACGGCCGGCTTGGCCAGTGGCGAAATGCCGCCTCAGGCCGCAGGCTCGTATCAATCAATGCAATCAAGAGCAACGCCCGCATTGTGGTCACGGCCAAAATGAAGCTGCCGGTCAACGATGCCGTTTACAGCGTCATCTATGATATCTCCCCCGACGGACGTATTCAGATCAGGACCGACTATCAGCCGCTTCCAGGTAAAAAGATGCCCCTGATGCCAAGGTTCGGCATGACATTTGCAATGCCTAAGAGTATGGACGATGTAACCTGGTACGGTCGCGGACCTCAGGAGACTTACTGGGATCGCAAGACAGGAGGTGAGATTGCACTGTATCAGAGCACTGTCGAAGATATGGTCTTCCCGTACATCAGGGCACAGGATACGGGTAACCGGACCGATACACGCTGGTTCAGTATAGCCGATTCTCACGGGCGAGGCGTAAAAGTTACCGGTGATAGTCCGGTGAGTTTTTCAGTCTGGCCTTATGAATTGGAGGACCTGGAGAAGGCCAACCATGATTATGACCTTCCCAGACGGGATATGAACAGGGTCTTCATTGACTACAAGCTCCATGGAGTGGGCGGCGATAATTCCTGGGGCGCGAGGACGCATCCGGAGTATACGATCGCCGGCGATAAAGCACATTCGCTGGGATTCGTTATCTCGCCGCTCAGATAAGACGGCGGCCTGACAATCCACATTAATATTTGTTAGATAGAGTCCCTTTGGTAATCAGACGCATCTAAGGTGACGTTCCCATGTGTGACAACTGACATCTTTAAGGTCTGATGTTGATGACTTTAACTGACGAGCAGTTGACTCCACATATCCAACCTCAGAATTTGTTGTCGAGTTAAGTCTTAGATTCCGCTGAAAAGCTGTAGTGTCCTGATCCGGTTTCACAAAGGATAAATCCTTTCCTTTCCCCAATCACCTTTACATCTTCACATTCTGTAATCTTTACACCGCTTTCTTTCAGATTTTGGCGGGATTCCGAAGGAAGCCAGATTACAGCTTTGGTATTCGCCGGAATAGTTACTTCAAACAGATAATGTCTCGATTTCACTTCCCACCTGCAATAAATTGTTCCCCGAATACATGGCATCTTCAATTCTGCTGATGAAAGAGAACCAGGCTGAGGTTGTATCCGCACTTTTCTGAATCCTGGCTCGATTGGTTCGATACCAAAAAGCTTTCTGGGAATGATGTTGGCAGGCGCTGAACCCCAGGCATGGTTCCATGTCAGGTTGGGCTTGTACCGCTCATCCCAGGCTTCCGTAGTCATTGTTGAGCCGACCCTGATCATGTTCATCCAGCTTCGTACTGATTCCGATGTCATTAGATCAAGGGCATATTTGCTTTCACCGGCTCTGTAAAGCGCTTCTAAAAAGTATTGGGCGCCGTACACACTGCAAACCATTCCCCTGCTTTTCATGTACCTCACCACTGTTGGAATCCTTTCTTCAGGGACAAGACCAAAGGCCAACGGAAACATGTTTGCGTGCAGAGTGGAATGCTCGGTTCCAATCCCATCTACATAAATACCTCTTTTTTTATCGAAAAGCAGTCTGTTAAAGCTCTCTTTTACCTTTGTTGCCCGGTCGGCGAAAAATCTTGCATCTTCCGACTTTCCAACTGCTTTTGCCATCTCTGCCATTAAGACTAAAGAACGATAGTGAAATGCGTTGACAACGGTGTTTATAGGCCTGAATACATAGCCATCCCGCTCACCGTTAACTGAAGGGCCGTGATAAGTTGGAAGGTTTTTTTCGCCGGTAGGAGTACCGGGGGGCCAGTCAACAATATCCGCAAATTGGTTGCCTGTATAGTGAAGGCTTTTCAGAAACTCTTTCGTTACCAGTCCCGTTTTTGTGCTTATCAATCCATCCTGCCTCGAAAGGGCTGTCAGTGCTTTCTTTTTTATTTCATCGTAAAATGTTTCTAAACTTTCCGTGTTTCCGGTGTGCATGTAATCAGCCCAGGCCATAAATACGGTATGCAAGTGCCATTCGGTCGGCCATGCCGGATTGAAAATGAGGAAGTGATGTGTGTAGCGTCCGATTGAAAATTCCCGGTCAACTGAATAATGTCCGAGTTGTTGTATATAGGCATCCGCTTCATACGGCATGCGTTCGCGGTTTCCATCTGCATAGAGTGAAAGGAATGGTGTGGCCTTCAGAGTATACTTGCCCAATTCCCAGACTTTGTTCAAATTCTCGTTTGAAGATGTAAAAGACGAAGCATCGTCATCGAAATAGTAAAATAGAGCGATTTGACGAATATCGTCGGACTTGATTTTCGAGGGGCTTCCCACAATTTCCGCATAACGGTATGGAACAACCTCAAGGATGTGTTCGGGCAAAACCTGACTATTGGGATAATGTGAAATGTGCCGCGGTAATTCTATTGTGTAGGAGTGCTTGCCCTTCCTTAGTATAATTTCAATCTTTTTAAAACCGATATTCGTTTTGCCGGGTTTCTTGTGAACACGGTTGTTTTCCGTTTTTCTTTCCCCAAGAAAAACCGTCACCTTTTTTCCTTCAATTTGGCTTGTGAGAGTCACACGCAATGTGGCAAATGCAGCTTTGCCGAAATCCACAAAGTAATCTGATTCTGAGTTCCGAATAATCTTTTCCGTCGCTATTTCATTGAAGGATGCCTTTTGACGGTTCTCAAGGAACCACCTTCCATTTTCTAATTTTATCCACTTGCTTTCTGCAGGCCACTTACGTTTCAACTGCTCAAAAGTACCGGCTATAAATTCCTGAGGTTTGCTGAAAGAACTCGGTTTCCCGAAAATGTCCCAGGTTTTCACCTTCCACCAGTAATTTGTTTGTGGCTCAAGTGTTTTGCCTTTGTATTCTATGTTAGTCGAGCGGGCGGAAACAGTTTTTCCTGAATCCCACATATCACCTCGATCTTCCTTTATATTATCGTAACTGGAAGCCACTAATATATGAAAAGCCGTCTGACGAGCGTTACGTCTTTTATCATTCACAACCCAGCTGAATTCAGGATTTGGATCTGTTATAAGAGCTTGGCCGGGATCCCTTAGTAATTCACACAATAATCCGTAGGGTGGATCCGGTTCGGCTTGGGCCGGACATACAATTGAAAGCAATAAAAACAGTGACAATGAAATTGGAAGAATCATAGCTTTGAGTTTCATTGGCTCCTCCCATTGTATTTTTTCGGTTGGTAAAATAAGGTTTTATTCCTGTTTACAAATCCTGTAGCACCTTTTTTAGTTTCTCAATAGTAAAGGGATGCACAGATAACTTATTTTAGATATTCTTTACTTGTCATAATTAACACCTTTCATCATTTATAGCATACCCAATTTATCAGAAAACACAATCGCAAAAGTTCCACTCTAAAATGCAAACCTAAGTTTATTACTTGAAGGTGTAGTAGCGTTTTTGATTGTTTTATCAATATTACAATCAATATCTGGGAAAACGAGTCTGGACTATTCTGCACTTTTAAGCCAAAATATGTATAGTACGAGGTTTTTTATGAAAACAGTATTGGTTGTTTTAAGTATATTCGTGATCTGCTCAGGGGCAGGTATTGCGCAAGAGGGACCTATTATGATTGAGAATGCCCATGTGCAATACACAATATCTGCAAATGGAAGGAACCTTGCATTTGTGGATCGAGTGACAGGAGTAGACTATCTGAAACGCGATAAACCGTCGGTCTGCGCGTTTGTCAGGTGCGGTGGGGCAGAGTATCCTGCAGCTTCAGCCTTTTTGGCAAATGACCGTTTGACCATAAAATTCAGCCCTTTAGATACGAAAGCGGTTCTTAAGGTCAAATCCCAGGATTTGTACATCCGTTTTGAGGTTGAATCAGTAAGCGGCAAAGATGTCGAATCACTTGTGTTTCTGAATGTTCCGCTTACTCTACGAGGTAGGCCTACAGAATCTTTTGGGTCTTGTGCTTTGTCTCTGAACCTGATCACCCGTGTAAATCAGTTGCCAGCACTTCAGACAAACCTTCGGGCGTCATGCTATAAAAAGTTTGGTATGGAGGGGGCCAAAGTTGCAATTGTGGCGGTGCCAACGGATAAAATGCTGACGGCTTTAGAACAGGTTTTGATCGATGCAGATGAGATGCCGCATTGCACTGTAGCCGGGCCATGGGCGCATGATATTCCGTTCAATCATGGCTCATATCTATTCAATTTTGGAACGCTTACAGCTTCGAACGTGGAAGATTGGATAAACATGGCCAAGAACCTCGGAGTAACCCAGATCGACAATCACGGTGGAAGAAATTTCTTCCGGTTCGGCGACTTTGTCCTAAATCCCAAGAAATGGCCCAAAGGATGGGATACGTATCAGGGTATTGTGAAACGTCTTCATGTAGCGGGAATTGATTCTATTTTCCACACGTATGCATTTTTCATCGATAAACAGTCAAAGTATGTTACTCCGGTTCCTGATAAACGGCTGGATGCTTTTCGAACCTTTACTCTCACTGAACCAATAGCATCTGATGCCACAGAAATCACAGTTAACGAGTCGACACAGGGCATGACTACAGTCACAGGATTTTTCGAGCATAACAGTGTTATCCTTCATGTTGGTGATGAGCTTATTGTCTTTAATGCTGTGAGTCAGGAGCCTCCGTGGGGTTTTAAGAAGGTCCAACGCGGTGCATTTGGAACGGAGGCAGTTGCACATGAGAAGGGGGAAAAGGTCCGTCATCTCAAAGAGTGCTTCGGACTTCTCGTGCCGGATGTGGAATCTTCACTCTTTGAAGAGGTTGCGAAGAATCATGCTGAGATCGTGAATACATGCGATTTCGATGGCATTTATCTCGATGCTATCGATGGCAGTAGTATTCTACGCGGTGGTGATGAGTGCTGGTACTGGGCGGATAAGTTCGTCTTTGAGATACAGAAGCATCTTAAGAAGCCGGTGGGTATGGAAATGAGTGCTATGTGGCACCATTTCTGGCAATTCCGCACCCGTTGGCAGGCATGGGACTACCCACGGCGGGGGCATAAACGCTTCATTGACATACATGCCGCTTCTGTAAACAGTGGACTTCTATTGCCTCTGCATCTTGGATGGTGGAATTTCCAGGAATTCAATCCACCTCAGGTGGAGCCGACCTATCCGGATGTGACCGAATATCTCGGCGCCAAGCTAATTGGATGGGATGCAGGCATTTCTCTTACCGGTTCGATAAATCGTGATCGTCTAACCGCAGTACCACTTTTTCGAAGATCGGTGGATATCCTTCGTACTTGTGAGGAGCTCCGTCGTGGTAATGCTTTTGATAAAACAGTGAAAGCGAAGTTACGCGAGCCGGGAAAAGATTTCTCGCTGTTTCGCGATGATAGTGGAAACTGGCTATTCTGTCGGGCCTGTTACGACCCACATACGGCCTCATGTTCAGAACCCTGGAGTCTTTCATGGACAGCGAAGAATCCCTTTAGTAAGCAGTCGGCGAAATTTCGTCTTGAAGTCCTTATGGCTGCAGGTTCATATGATGATCCAAACAACATAGTCCTGGCTGATCTTACAAATCAAGACCATTTTACAGGGCCACCACGTACTGCCAGCAGAGTAACAGCGGCACCGATCAAAAAGAACAACGGACCGGAGCAGTGGGGTATATTCACTGCAATAAATTCCGGCAAGGTTCCTCGCAATGCAGCATGGGCAAGGCTTGACCGTAAGTTCTCGCCCTATCTTAATCTAAAGGAGCATCAGGCAATAGGCGTTCCGATAGAAGGTGATGGCCAAGGGCAGATTATAGCTATACGGCTGGAGAGCCCCAGCCATATCTCCTACGGTGCTGTTGCTGATCGTTACATCACTGTTGATTTTACGGGTAAGCGATTGTTTACTCTCGTCGAGACGGAATCATCCCGTTGGAGCGACTATACCTGGAACGATGGTAAATGGCTCTACAACGTATACCGCGAGACAATTAACTTCAGCATTATTGAGTCTGTTAGCATCTGGTATAATAATCTCCCTAAGAACAAAAAAGCAAAGTGTATCATCGGCCCCATTAAAGCACTGCCGATGGTTGTCTGTACGGTGAAGAATCCCACAGTGACAATCAATGATAAGACACTAATTTTACCGGTGGAAATGCGAACGGGCAGTTATCTGGAATTCAACGGAGGCAAGGATTGTGTGCTTTATGGCCCGAAAGGTGAGGTAATTAGCAAAGTAACATTAGAAGGCACGATTCCTATACTCTCGGCCGGGGAGAATCAAATCCGCTTTTCATGCAGTACAGTAGATGGACCTGCCCCTCGTGTGAAACTTACAATCATCTCACATGGTGAATCTCTCTGATTCGATTGACTGGCAGTTGGTTAGCCGAGTAAGAAACCACGCTCAGGTTCAGCCTTCATTTCTGTTAAGGTGAGTATAGGCGCTCAGAGCTTTAGTTCTTTCGGTAGTTAAGTAAAACAGGTATCATGATACCTACCGGCAATGGAAAATATGGGAGAACTTAAGCTGCTAAGTGCATTTAAGTGCTATAAACCGGGTTACGTATTTGATCGTTGAAAATTCGCTTGCGTTAAGTAGCCTCAGTACCAGTCTAATATCACTTCGTCTGCTTTAGCAACCGCACGGCCCTATTAGCGTCGGCAGCAGAGTCAAAGGCAAAATGGAACACGGCACGCTTACCGATCGCTGCTCCTGACAGGCCGCGAAGGTTGATTCCTGCATCAGCAATCTCCTGGGTTAACCTGGCTCCGAGCCCCGGTTTATCAAGAGCAGCGACACGCACCGACCTGAGCGACTGCGCCTTCTTAAAGCCCGCTTTTTTGGCAGCCTTTACCTGTTTAGCACCTTTTACGGGCGTCACGAACACGACTCCCCCACCCGGCTTTTCGGGCGTTCGCCGTGATATGAGGAATTCAAGATTTACCCCGGCTTTGACAAGTGCATCCAGTTTCTGAGCCAATCCTCCAGGTTTGTCCTTAATAGTAGCAGCCCACACATCAACTTGCGTAATATCCAGCTTCATGACATGGTCTCCATAAAACGGTATTCTGATACCATATAATATCGACTTGCGAAAAGTACTGTACTATATTTACTAACGTTCTCTTTTTTGTCAATAACAGCAAATATTAATCTCATTCCCAAATTAAGTCAACACCAGCATATCTAAGCCTTTCAAGTGTGTTACGATACGGGCTAACCTCTTCTTCCTCAAGATTGTCTACCAGAATCGGGTCTATCGAGGCCAGTCTATCGAGCAGGCTCTGCCGCTCGTGTCTGTCCACAATTCTTGAGTCTGCACTCATGGCTGCAACGTGAAAGCTTGCTCCTGCTTCCTTTAGTTTCACAATGCCCTTGAAAGGCAATTCAAAGCTTTCCGGTAAAGCTCCGGTTTTTCTGGTAAAAGCCTCAGGCGTTCCCGCCTTGAGCGATACCCGCGTGTGCACTTTTTTGAAACGAGAAATTTCTTGTGCATAGTCAGGATCGGCTCCAAGGAGAATACCATTAGTCTCGAGAATGAACAACTGAAACGGTGAATACTCCATTTTTTTCAGAAGACCCAAAAGATGTGCTTTTCCTAATGTTGGTTCAGCTCCGGAAAGCCGTAGTTGAAAAACTCGACCTTTACGAGCAACGCGGCTTAGCTGATGGAAAGCTTCTGCCGGAGAATAGAGGCGTCCATATTTTTCGGGAAAGTCACGACACCGGTGTACCCAACAAAATATGCATCGCAAACAACAACCGGAAGTGTAGCCAGTTGCAATTCCACCGTACATGCGAGTACAAATAAATTTCGTGTATTTTCGTTGATCACCCCGACAGACAATTTCCCCGGTTCGCTTGGCAAGCTCGATAGGATCAAAGGGAATGAATCCCGGCTCTAGATACCGTTGATATGTTCCTTTAAAAATATTCATACCGTTTCTGCTCTCACACCTTTTTACATCAACCATTATAACAAATAATTGATGGTTATATAAAGGCTTATGAGCTTTAGTTCTCTCGATAATTCGGTGAAAACCAGTATAATGATACCTACAGGCAGTGAGATAACTGATCAAAAAAATCGAGAACAAAGAGGATTGCTATCCGGATCCTTATCCCAAGATAATTCGTGCTTGACGACGCAGTTCCTTTTTGTTATCAACAGAGCCATTGAAAAGGACCTATCTCTTCATAGTTGTCGTCTAACGCGTGATTATGATATCAGGCTCGGTCATGTATACGAACAAGGAGCCGACTTTATGACAAAAGCCAAAAAAAAGCAGACGAAAAAGAAGACAAAAACCGTCAGAAAGGCCATGAGTAAGACACGCCGCACATCGAAAAAAACCAAGCCAAAGGCCAAAAAAGCAGGTGGCAAGGGGATTAAGACGACACACCGAGCCTCGAAGAAGGTCAAGCCCAAGACAACAAAGGCAAGCAGAAGGAAGACCAAGAAGATTGCAAAAGAAGTGGTCGAAGAAATTTCAGAGAAGGAGCAGCCTCTCCACTCCACCGCCGAAGAAATGGCGCGGGGACAGCGTGAGATCTCAGTTGCGGAATTCTTCATAAAAAACCGCCACCTCCTTGGATTTGACAATCCTCGTAAAGCATTGCTAACAACTATAAAGGAAGGAGTCGACAACTCGCTGGACGCATGTGAAGAAGCGGGCGTGCTACCGGAGGTCCGAATCTCCATTGCTCCCGCGAAAGAAGATAACCGCTTTCAGGTCACCATCGAGGACAATGGGCCGGGCATCCTCAAGAAACAGATCCCCAAAATCTTCGCCAAGCTGCTTTACGGTTCGAAGTTTCACAGGCTCAAGATGTCTCGGGGCCAGCAGGGCATTGGTATATCCGCTGCTGGTATGTATGGCCAGCTAACAACCGGTAAACCCATTGCAATCACGTCAAAGATTTCTCCAAGCCGCCCTGCGCATCATTACAAACTTGAAATCGACGCCAAGAAAAACGAGCCACGCATCATTGTAGATGAGACTGTGAAATGGCCGGTCAAAAGAGGCACCAAGGTTGAGATAGAGTTGGAGGCCAAGTTTCAGAAGGGACGTCAATCAGTGGAGGAGTATCTCGAGCAGACAGCTATTGCCAATCCTCACGTATCGCTCCGGTTCATGACACCTGACGGCCAGGCAAAAGTATATAAGCGTGTTTCCAAACAGTTGCCCAAGCTGACCAGGGAGATCAAGCCGCACCCATACGGTGTGGAACTTGGCGTGCTTATTAAAATGCTCCATGATACCAAGTCGCGCACTCTGCAGTCGTTTCTCCATTCCGATTTTTCCCGAGTTAGTTTACGAGTGGCAAAAACTATCTGTGAGAAAGCAAAGGTATCCGAGCGCTCTCGCCCAGCACGTATTGCCAGGCAGGAGGCCGACCACCTGCTGAAGGCCATCAATCATACCAGGATAATGAATCCGCCTACTGACTGTCTGGCCCCGATCGGAGACGAACTTATCCTGGCCGGCCTGAAAAAGCAAATTGAAGCCGACTTTTTTACTGCTGTTACTCGACCACCCGCTGTTTATCGTGGCAATCCTTTTCAAATAGAGGCAGGCCTGGCATACGGTGGTTCTCTGAAAGCCGATGGCCTTGCCCGAGTGTTGCGTTACGCCAATCGAGTGCCTCTGCTCTACCAGCAATCGGCCTGCGCAATCACCCGCTCGGTTCTCAATACCAGCTGGCGTAATTATGGATTGCAGCAGTCTGCAGGAGCACTGCCGACCGGGCCACTGGTCATTATGGTCCATATAGCTTCGGTGTGGGTGCCCTTCACGTCGGAGAGTAAAGAGGCTGTTGCCCACTATCCGGAAATTATCAAAGAGATCCGTCTCGCCCTGCAGGAGTGCGGACGCAAATTAGCCAAGTTCGTCCGACGCCGGCGCAAGGCTGCTGAATCTGAGCGAAAGAAGGCCTTTATCCAAAAATACATTCCCCACATCGCCATCGCATTGCGGGAAATGTTGGAACTTTCCGACCGCCAGGAGAAAACCATGGTCAAACAGTTAACTGATGTCCTCGAAAGGAGCCGATCGTGAGCAAGGTTGCCAATCAGATAAAACAAACCGCTACTTTAGTGAGAGCCAAAATACAACGCAGGAGCAAGCCCACTCTGTCGTTCCCGTTGCGTTCACTTAGTAATGTCAAATACCACCCGAAGAGGGGCTTCCTGGAACTTAAAGGCAAAAAAAAGACACGCACGCTCACTGTCGCTACGGTCAAGACCTTTGCCCAAACCCTGCGGATGATGTCCCAAGCCAGGAGTCTCGTTGAAGACGACGAAATCATGACTAAGCGAGAGGCGTACTACGTGTCCAAAAACTGGGAAGATGCACGCTTTGATGAGCAACCTGAATCGGACACAGTGATTGACGACATAGAAGCGCTATTCGAGGTTAATCGCGAGCAACTTGGATTCATTCCTGAGGAAAAGGGAGGTGAAGTTGCCGGCAAGCTCATCGTCATAGACCGCGAATCGGACACTGGTAAAAAGTTACGCATCGACTGCACGAAATTTGGTTCTGGGGCATATTCGATCCCGATCTCTGTGGAGCATCTCAAGTTTGAAACAAAAGCCAAGTTTGTACTCGCCATTGAGACGGCGGGTATGTTTCAACGCCTAGTCAAGCACAGCTACTGGCGTAAGGCTAATTGCATTCTCGTTTCTATGGGGGGTGTGCCAACTCGTGCCTGCCGGCGTTTTATCCGGCGGTTGGCCGATGAGTTGAAGCTGCCCGTTTATGCGTTTGTGGATTGTGATCCGTATGGTATGTTCAAC
>Ga0209536_100008908_pt1 | contig 14966 bp, 10 predicted proteins | sample DeeMarSeWOR28_12_FD_187461 | JGI IMG/M metagenome (GOLD analysis project Ga0209536, IMG submission 187461) | Marine sediment microbial communities from White Oak River estuary, North Carolina - WOR-2-8_12 (SPAdes) (version 2) | ecosystem: Environmental > Aquatic > Marine > Intertidal zone >...
CGGGTGCCGTGAGGATAGCCTTCACCACCCCATCGGCCAGCGCGTAGATCTCGTCGCCGGGCTCAGCCGCCGCGTCTTCCGCCAGGTGATACCCGCCAAACCCGTCATTCCAGACTCCGAAGTCCTGTGTCACGGACCACGACGCCAACGGGATCTGAGCGGTGTCGGTCTCCGGCGTCGCCAGCCCGGTCGAATCATCACACGAGAACGCCGCCAGGAACGCGAGGGGTGCCGCAACACGAAACGAGCGGGGCATGAACACCGACCGATCTACTCCTTCATGAACTTCAGTTCGTGGAACCACAGGTCATCGTTCGGGATGTCCATCTTCATCTCAACGAACTCGCCGGTTTTGTCCATGATGAACTGGACCCAACCTTCATCGAACCAGGCGAAGCGATTCCGCCACGTGACCAGGAAGGTGTCGTAATGCCAGTGCGTCAGGTCGGCCACCAGGTCGGGGTTCGGCAACAGGCGGAGCACCAACCCTCCGTCCTCCAACGATACTGTCGCTTCGCCATACATCTTACCCCCGTATGTGCCGATATATCCATCCAGCGGCAGCGACGGCTTGGTGTCCGGGACGCGCTTCGCCCGCTCCCCTTCCCACCATTTCGATCTGGCCTGGCGCGTTAGCTCGCTCCGCTCCAGATACTCCGCGCTCCAGTCCCGCTCCTCACCGCCGAGGTAGGCGTCCAGGATCCTGTAGGTCAGCGCCGTCTGTAGGTTGGTCATACCGTTGGTCAGCACGACCATCCCGAGGTTCTCCTCGGGTACCAGGACCACACGCGAGAACATGCCGTCGTAGCCGCCGCCGTGACTGACGACCTTACGGCCCAGGTAGTCGGACAGCCCCCAACCCAGCGCGTATCCCCGGAAATGAGTGGACGGAAACAGCCGCTCGCTCTGCCGGCTCACGGCCTGCGGGTTGTGGACCGTCCACATCGTCCGCGACGCATCCTCGCTGAAGAACCTCACCCCATCGATCGTTCCGCGACCGAGCTGCAGCCTCAGCCATTTAGCCATGTCGCTGACGCTGGAGATGATGCCGCCGGCGGGCGCCATGGCGTCCCAGTTGTACCAAGCCAGCGTCACCAGTTCACCGTCCACCCGCTTGTGAGGCGAGGCCCGGTTCGTCATGCCTTCGAGGTCCGCGACCGATGTGACGGTCTCGTCCATGCCGAGCGGTTCGAAAAACTTCGTCCGGACGAAGTCATCCCAACTCGTGCCGGAAACGGCCGGCACGACCTCGCCCGCCGCCAGGAACATGATGTTTTGATAGCCGTAGGATCCCCGGAACGGGCCCGCCTGCTCCAGGTACCGCGCCCGACGGACGACCTCCGCACGACTGTAATCGGTTCCATACCACAGGAGATCTCCGCTGAACGTCCCCAGCCCGCTGCGATGACACAGCAGGTCTCGGATTCGCATATCCTGAGTCACGTAGGGTGAGTACAGCTGGAAGTAAGGCAGATACTCCACCACGCGATCCTCCCAACTCAACCGTTTCTCGTCGACGAGGATGGCCAGGGCCGCCGATGTGAAGGCCTTCGTATTGGACGCGATGGCGAACAGCGTGTGTTCGTTCACCCGATCGTCTTTCCCTACCTCTCTCACGCCGTATCCCTTCGCGAACGAAATCTCGCCGTCTTTCACAATCGCCACCGCGAACCCTGGGACATCCCAGGTCTCGCTGGCTGTCGCGAAGTAGGTGTCGAGTGCAGACAGGTCGACATCGCTTTGCGCCCGAGCCGCCGAAGCCAACGCCACCATCCAGAGCACACCCAGCAGCAGCCGGCTGGACACACAGCGAACTCTTCTCATAGGTCGTACCGCAAACAAAGCTCTGTCTCGCATAGTCGGTTCCTTAATCCGAATGTTGTTGCTTCGCCCATACGTAGACCGGTATTCCGGCTAGAAGCAGCAGGAAACCCCAGTAGACGGTGTCGCGCCCTGACCCACCGATCGCCCACAGCGAATACAAGAAAGCCAGTGTGGGAATGAGTATCACGCCCGCCCTTCGCCGATACTCAGCGGCCTGTCTGTCCCGGAACGTGATGATAACTTCGGCCGCCGAACAGAAAACGTATGGCACCAAGGTGGCGAGAGTCGACAGCAATAAGATGAAGGTGAACTGCTCGACAAGCCCGCGCGTGTAGTTCATCGAGATGAGGACGGTGGCCAGCACGCTCGAGATCACGATGCCGTGGACCGGTGTGCCCCGGCTGGACAACCTCGCGAAGACCGCCGGGAACAGGCCATCCTTTGCCACGGCCAGCGGCACCTGCCCCTGCAACAGGATCCAACCGTTGAGCGCCCCGAACGACGAGATCGCCGCGCCGGCAGCCACCGCGTACACCGCCCAACCGCCCCACATTGCACTGGCCGCGTCGGCGTACGGTGCAGTCGAACCCGCCAGGGCCGTCGGCGGAATGACACCCATGACCGCTACGGTCCCCAGGATATAGACCACCGAAGCGGAAAGCGTCCCGTAGATCGTGGCCCGGGGAATCGTCCGTTCGGGATCCTGCACATCGTCGGCGGGGATCCCCGCCGACTCGAGACCGAGAAACGCCCACAACGTCATCGCCGCCGTGGCCGCTATAGCCGTCAGCGGCGAAAGCTCGCTCACGTTGAAAGGTCTGTAGTTGTCGAAATTGAAGAAGAACAGCCCCAGCGTTCCGATGGCGATGAGCGGCACCAGCTTCAATACCGTCGTCACGACCTGGACTATGCTGGCGTCGCGAACACCCATCGCGTTGACCCAACTGAGCACCCAGATCGCACTTACAGCCGTCGCGCCGGCAACAAACGGACTGGCCACCAGTTGAGGAAAGAAGACGCCCATGTAGCCGACGAAGCCGGTGGCAATCGCCGCGTTACCACACCAAATCGATATCCAATAGCCCCACGCCACCAAGAACCCGGGAAAATCTCCAAACCCCTCCCGGGTGTACGCATAGATCCCCCCGGCACGCGGCAGGCGACGGCCCAACCTTCCAAAAACGAGCGCCAGCAGCATGGCACCCGTCGCCGTGAACAACCACCCGAAGATGCTGATCCCACCGAAGGCAGCGAGCGACGCCGGCAACAAGAAGATCCCCGACCCCACCATGTTGCCGACGACCAGCGCCGTACTTCTCCACAAACCAAGCGCCTTCACAGGCTGCCCACTCACCGCCGTCTACCTCCCAACCAAGGTCATCGATGACGACTCGTGGACGATCCGACGACAACCACCCAACCCCGAGTCACCGACGACGTCGACGTCACGCCCGCGTCCTCGCCCCGCGTCCGCGGCTTTATGGGACATCTACCTGCCGATATACAAATCGATGATCTTCTCGATCGCCCGACTGCACACCCGACAAAACCCGACCTCGTCCCGTGTGAACATGATGCAGTCGACCTCCGACCGAAACAGCCCGACCGGCTCATACGACGCTCCCTCGAACGCGCCCACCTTCCCGGAATACTCCATCGACGCCAACATCGTCGACTCGACCTCCCGCTGCTCCTGGAACAACGCGTCGAACTCTTCCTCGGGCGCTTGCTCCCGAATCAACTCAGCACGACGTGCCCCAATCTCCCGGGCGTGCGCCTCGTACTCGTCCTTACCCCACGGTGTCGGCAGCGGCGTCCCCGACTCCACCAGGTCCCGCCACTTCAATTCCTCCGGGTTATTCAGCGCGGTGATGTTGGCTTCCCACGGTTCGATGAACTCGACCCCTCCGGTCTCATAGGCCACCGGCGACAGGTAGTACTCATCGGCCAACGCCGCGAAATGGTGACCGAATTCGTGCACGAAGATGTAGTCCGCAAAATCGGTGTCCACCGACGTGGCCATCTGAGTGCCGTAGATCCCGCCGCCGCCGTACTGTTTCTCGTTCACGAGAATGCCCATGAACTCGTACGGCGCTGCCGACAGTATGTCGCGCAACGAACGGTTGTCGTACGTCAATAGATACCGTTCCGAATCGAAGATGCTGTACTGTGCGCCCGATGGATTCCGGCGATACTTGCCTCCGTGCGGTCGACTCACGCCAGATTCGGCCGCCACGATATCGATAACCCGAACGTTGAAGTCTGATTTCCGGCTCTTGAACGGCTCGGTGGAGAACAATTCCTCGGTCAATCGCCTCGCGTCTTCGTGGAATTTGGGCAACTCTCCCTCGGTGTACCCTTCGCCCAGCAGGACGATGTCAACCTTGTCACTCGGCGGGCCGTTCTCGAACAGCGTCCACACCTCGCCCAACGGGGGCAGGTCAGCGGGATTCACCGACCGCGCCGCCGGATCGACCTCGATCTCCCAGATCGGCTGGAAGACGTTCTCCGCATCCCGCTTGTCCAGAACGATCCGTACCGGCTGCTTGGGCCAGGGGAATCGCAGCGACTCGTGCAGGGTCCGGTGCATCGACTGAGCTTCGCCTGTCGTCTCCCACTCGCCCCACAGCGACGAGAACCCGCGCGAGTAGATGAGTTGGCTGCTGTCCAAATCGTAGACCCTATAGAAATACTTTCCGAAGTTCGTGTCATCGATTAGTCGTGTTCGACTTCCCGCCCACGGTCCATCCGAAACCACGCGCTCGAGCGCGAAGATCTCCATGGTCGCGTCGCCTGTGTGGTAGTAGTCCACGCGCATCGTCTTGTCTTCGAACAGGCTGTCGAAGTCCGGAGCGTTCAGCGGCGGAACCAGGGCGACGACAGCCAGCAACAGCGCGAACGGTGCCCACACTCGCAGCAATCGACTATTCATGATCGCTTCCTCCAGTACTAAGCCATGTCTCGGTCGAGACTCCCTAACCCTCTTTCATTACTGAACTGATCACACCCAAAGCTGCCACGGCCAATACGGCGCTACCGAAATACGCGCCTGAAAGGCCACGGATTTGCAGCATGGCTCCCGCCACCAGGGGCCCGAGCGTCTGGCCCACCCGTAAGACCGACGCATTCACCGACATGAACGCGCCCCGGTACTCCGCAGGCGCGAGGTCCGTCAGCACCGTCAGTATGCTCGGTATGCTGATGCCGTTGGCGACACCGAACAGCGCCGCCGGTAGTAGCAGCAGGGTGATGCTCGGGGCCAGGGGAAGCGCCACCATCGTCAGCGCGTAGAGAATGAACCCGACATGAATCAGCCTCCGAGGCGAGTATCTTCGCGCCAGCCGGCCCAGACGAAACGATGTGGCGGCGGTCGCCACCGATGTGGCGGAGAAGACCAGACCGATAAGCGGCGCCGAGGCATCGAATGAATGCTTCAGCAGAAACGGCAAGTACGTCAGGTACGCACCGTAGATGATCACGAAGGTGACCAGGCTGGCCAGGAAGAGCACCAGGGCCTGCGGGCTCTTGATCGCAAGCAGCGTGTTCCTCAGATACTCTGCCAACCCCTGATCGCTGGACGGCTCTGGATTCCGCAGGCGCCACAGTACAAGGAAGGCCACCGGGACCGCCAGGATCGGCAGGAAGAATGGGTAGAACCAGCCCAGGAAGGCCAGCAAGCCTCCAATGACAGGGTACAGAGCCGTGCCGATGCTGAGAACGCTGGCGTTGTAACCCATCACCGTCGCGCGTTTCCAGCCCGAGTACAGATCACCCACGATGGTGATGTTGAGGGCTCCGATGGCCGCTGCACCCACACCCTGCAACAAACGAAGCCAAAGCAGCAGGTGGAAGTCCCGGGCGAAACCGCATGCCGTCCCGGCAACGGCAAAAAGGAGGAGCGAGGGAACGAGGACCCGTTTGCGCCCGTAGCGATCGCCCAACACGCCCAGGATCGGCGTCAGCGTCGCTCCGGGAAGCGTGAAGATAGCGACCAGCCATCCCACCTGGTGGGGTGTTAGATCGAGGGCTTCCGCGATTTGGGGAAACGCCGGCGTGATACTCGAGACGCCGAGTACGGCCATGAGCGTCACACCGAAGATCACGTGGAGGTTGGGATCGCGGAGTAGGCCCGCCTCGTTGTTGCCCGCTGCCGGCTCGCTCACCAACGCTATCGGGTCACTAAAGGTACGACTACACCAGCGTAGGCTACAACGCTCGAAGCGTCACCTGTGACCCAACCGCTGTTCCGGTAGTCGACGACATCCGCATGGGTCGCGCCAAGCTGCCGAGCTGCCTCGATCACCACCGCGGTCGGGGCACGGCCACACATCGTGATGTGCTCGCGATGACATGCCGCCAGCAGTGCCTCTCCGTCCAACCGCTCGATGGCGTCGAAGGCAATCTTGTCCTTGTGCTCGGCGCTTCGGGCGGATTCGAAGTGCGTCATGTCCGAGGACGCGACCAAAAGCACTTCCTCCGGCCACTCTCTCACCAGCTGCGCTACAGCGCCGGCCAGCTGTAGACAGCGGTCCCAGTCGTCAAACGCCAGCAATATGGGAACGATGGACGACTCGGGTGCGAGTCTGGCGATGAACGGCAACTCGACCTCGACGGCGTGCTCGCTGCGGTGCGCCCGCGGATCGTGAGCGGCTAGTGCGCAACGCGCCTCGAGAGCGGCGGCGAAGTCCGTCGCGATCCCCACCGACCCGAGCGGCGTCTCGAACGCGCCGCGGCTCCAGAGGCTGGCACCACCGGCCGATTCCACCACACCGGAGTGGTTGGGCGCCAGGATGACGATCACCGGCGGGAACTCGACTTGCCCAAACACCTGGGCCGCGCAGCGGCCCGAGTAGATTAGACCCGCGTGTGGCACGACCACCGCCCGTACCGGGCGCGGCTCTGAGTCCACATCGGCCAGATACACATCGACCATCTCGCCCAGGTCGCGTGCGTCCGCGGGGTAGAAACGACCGGCGACGGCTGTCGAGCGGAGATCTGTTGCATCCATGGTTCTAATCTCGTCCGGCCAACGCGGAGGTGATGGGTGAGGCTCTTCAATAAATAACGCCCAGAACCGCACCTAGCCACTCCGGTTCCGTCACAGCCTCAGCTCTCGAAACCACGTTTGCAGGTTCCGCAAGGGCGCACCAGGAGTCGTCCCGCGGCCTATCAACCCTTGATCGCCCAGCGCAACATGTTCCCCAACTTAGGGGGCGTTCCCTGCATGAGGATCGCCATGCGGAAGATCCGACCTCCAGCCCAAACCATCAGCATGGCGAAGAGGAGCATCCCGAGCACCCCCGCCCACGGCTGCCAAACGGGTAGAGTCTCGAGTGCCGTCTGACGAATCAACATCAGTATGGGTGTGAAGAATGGAAACAGCGATAGGGCCGTCGCAAACGTGCTCTCGGGTTCTTTGATAACAGGTACGAGCACGAACATCGGAATCATCACTGGGATCATCCCGGGAAGCATCAGCGACTGCGCTTCCGAAGGGTCGTTACAGACCGATCCCAAAGCGGCGTACAATGCGCCGAGCATGACGATGGCCAATAGGGTGTAGATGAAGAACCAGGGCAGAACGTGATACGGGACATAGTCCGCCAAACCCATCTGCCGCACGGCGAGGACACCCGCCACGATATAGACGGTGGCAGCAGTCAGCGAGACCGCCAGGCCGCCTACCACCTTGCCCGCCATGAACTCGAACGGTTTCGCCGAACCCAAAACGACCTCGGCGATCCTCTGCGACTTCTCTTCCATCACCCCGTTCAGCAGAGGAACCGCGCCCATCATGATCATCATGAACATCAGCATCGGCATGACCAACGGAGCGATCAGAGCTTCGGCCTCACTGCTTCTCCGCGGCACGCCGATCTCACCGGTCTCCGGATCCAAGCTCACGAGGCCCATGGGGCTGGCGGACACCCAGTCGAACATATCCTCATGCGTCACCGGATCGGCGCCAGTTTCTTGCAGGCGCAGCGAGCGCAACTCCCCGTTGATCGGCCGCTCGACCCAGGAGCGCAGGTCGTCCAGAGCGGCGCTCTTGGCGTAGTAATCGATTCGCGACCCCACCGGGTCTCCACGCGGGTGAAGCACCCCGGGCCCAACCTCGACAAAAGCGTGCAGTTCGTTTGTCCGTACCCGTTCTGAAAGCTCGAGGCGCTGAGCATCGAGGTCTGCATCGTCCGGTACTATGACCTCGATCAGGTAGGCGGGCCCGACCTTCTCTCCCGACTCCTCGTCATAGACGGTTCTAACGTTCCGCGCTTCGGCCGTTTCCACGACCGTCCGGGCGACCAATCCCGATCGGTCGACAATCGCGATCACCTTATCACGCGTGTCGACGCGGTTCTCGAAGATGATCATGGCAAGAGCACTGCCGCCGAACAGCAGGGGGGCGACGACCAACCCGATGATGAAACCCTTGGTCCGTACGGTGGCCAGATACTCACGCTTGGCGATTCGGAACACCTTAAGCATGGCTGGCCTCCTCCGCTTCTCGAGCTTCGGGGCCAGCGATTCGAACGAAGATGTCGTTCAGCGAGGGGCGGGCCAACTCGAAACTGTGCACGCGAGTCCGTGACATCACTTCCGCGACGATCTTCTGAGGATCATAACCCGCGGTCATTCTCAATTCCTGCATCTTGCCGAAATTCGTGATCCTCTCGACGCCCTCGATGCTTTCAAGTGCGCTCGCGCCGTCGTCGGTCCTCAGGCGAATCGTATCGCTGCCATACTGATCCTGGATCGATGACAACGTGCCGTCGAGAACCTTCCTTCCTTTGAAGATCATGAGGATGAAGTCACACATATTCTCGGCAACATTCATGTCGTGGGTACTGAAGATGACCGTCGCGCCGTGGGCCTGTAGCTCGAGCACGGCCTCCCTGAGCACGTCGGCATTGACAGGGTCCAGGCCGGTGAACGGCTCATCGAGAATCACAAGCTCGGGCCGCGACACGACCGTCCCGATGAACTGGACCTTCTGGGCCATCCCCTTGCTCAACACCTCGACCTTTTTGTTGGCCCAATCTGTGAGGTCGAACTTCTCCAACCAACGGTCGACCTCGCCCTTCACATCGGTCCCGTTCTTCAGTTCACCGTAGAAGCGCAGGATATCCCGAACCTTCATCCGCTTGTATAACCCCCGCTCCTCCGGCATGTAGCCTATGCGATCCGTGCTGGTGCCGTGAAGCTCTTCTCCGAAGACCCGAATCGAACCCGTATCCGGATAGTAGATGTTCATAATCATCCGTAGGGTCGTCGTCTTCCCCGAGCCGTTCGGCCCGATGAAACCGTAAACGCTTCCGCGCGGCACGTTCAGGGTCAGATCGTTGACCGCGGTGAGGTCTCCGAAAACCTTGGTAACGCGACGTATCTCGACTGTGTCCATGATCGGTTATCCGAGGAGCATTATCGGCGACGAGGTGGGGCGATCACTCGTTAAGCTATACACTGAGCGCTGCATGTCTATTCGGGAAGCTGCGGCCCCGATGGAAAGAATCGGCCGCTCCGCGGGCCTGCAGCTTGATTCCTCCCCCTTTGAGCCATCCGCGTTGACAGAACCCAGACAGGAAACAATGGCCCATCGAGAATCTTCGAAGCACAGGCCGCGAAACGGCCTCATCACTTAGACGTACACGGCCGCGGAAGTGTTTATTCGGAATCGGGGGGTCGCCTTACCTCTTACAACGCCGGAGCACGGCTGACCCGTTGGAGCGACCCAAGGCTCAGAACCACGAATACACCCGCCGCAATCGCCAATCCAAGTCCCACAACCAAGAGCGAAAGGAGCCACGGGCTGGGGCCGCGAACCACGGCGAGGGAGCCCACCAGGATGAAGTTGAACGCCAGACCAGCGGCGCCTCGCCTCAGGGCACTGAAGATGTCTCTCGATATGTCCATATCCACCTCTCACCGGGTTCCACCTGAGGTGAAGGCAAGAGAGATGCCAGATATTCCCAGCTGTGAAAACGCCGTAAGTGCATATATCGTAGCGGTTTAAGGATTCGCGCCCGGCGGGGCGGGCTCGGCCACGTGTTCGGATACGGGAATCCGGTGTGTCGCACCCGAACGGATGAAGGCCTCAGCGGGCGACCGCCAGCGACGTACCGCCAACTGCTCACCGCCCACTACCTACCGAGACCCTAGTCCACAAACGCCCACAACAGGTCCTGGCTTCTCTTGTCGAGGCCATCCGGGTCGGATACCAGGTAGAGATCCCCGGCCACGTCTCGAATCAAGACGCCGCCACCCGGCACCTCACGCGGCCAATCGTCCAGCCGCGTCTGAAAGGTCCGGGTCGCATGGCGAGTCTCGACCTTCCAATTCCGAATCTCGATCTCCTCATCAATCTCGAGGATACGAGCGACCCGCAGCACGAAGCCCGCCTCGGCTAGCGCGAATCCCAGCGCGTCACGCGACTGGGAGTCCAAGTCGCCGAAGTCCCGAATGAGCGCGAACTCGTTGTCTTCATCGTCGCGAAGCGACACATACTGAGAGGGCTTGGACCATGGGAAGCAACGGCGCACCCACACCGCACGCTCGTCCTCCCCGCGAACCGCCCACAGCTGTCCGTCGACCCGGTGTTCCAGTCGGAAGTCGAGCCGCTCCGATGCGTAGTGGCCAGTCTCCGTCGTTCTGCGAGCCGCCTGGGTCAGCGCTCCAGCATAAGGTCCATGTCTCATAGCCACCTCCCCGGCGTGGGTCGCCGGCCGTCCAAGACGGCCGGCGACCCATCACGCCAGCTCTCTTTGTAGTTCGTACAACTTCTGATACTTCCCACCCGGCTCCTGCAGCAGCTCGTGGTGGGTGCCATTCTCTACCAGCTTCCCGTCTTCGATCACGAAAAGCCTCGAGGCTTTCCGCAAGGTCGACAGCCGGTGCGCGATGGCGAACACGGTCCGCCCTGCCACCAGCCGATCCAGGGCCTGCTGGATGTTGCGCTCGGTCTCGGTATCGACGGCGCTAGTCGCCTCATCCAGTATGAGGATGCGCGGATCATGCAGTATCGCCCGCGCGATGGACACGCGCTGACGTTCACCGCCCGACAACGTCTGACCTCGCTCACCTACGATCGTGTCGTAGCCGTGGGGCAACTCGCAGATGAAGTCGTGCGCGTTGGCAGCACGCGCCGCGTCGATCACACCTTCGAGCGATGCCTCTGGCGTACCGTAGCGGATGTTCTCGAGCACGGTCCCGTGGAACAGATACGGATCCTGCAACACGATGCCGACCTGCCGTCGGTAGTGGCCCGTGTCGAGCTCCTTTATGTCCACACCGTCGATGAGGACGGCGCCACCCGTCGTGTCGTAGAAGCGAGCGATCAAGTTGATCACCGTCGTCTTGCCTCCGCCCGACGGACCCACCAGCCCGATCATCTCGCCCGGACCGACGTCGAAGCTCACACCACGTAAAACCTGTCGAACTCCGTCGTAGGCGAACGTCACGTTTTCGAAACTCACGTGCCCCAACACCGGTTCGAGTCGCACCGGCTCCGCCACATCGACGATCTCGGGCTCGGTGTCCAGGACCTCGAACACACGATGCGCCGAGGTGGTCGCCCGATTCATGATCCTCGCCATCTGACCGATGATCTCGATCGGCGCCACGAACATCGTCGTGTACAGCAGAAACGACACGAACGTACCCGCCGACAACGTGGGCATGCTCGTTTCGCTCCCCAGAAGCCTCGGCAACGCGAATACCCACACCGCTACCGTCGTCCCGTGCACCGCGAGCATCAACCCCGGCCAGAAGGTCGTCCACAGATGATGTATTCTGTTGACTTCCTCCGTCACGTCGTAGTTGCGCTCGTTGAACCGACGGGCCTCACGGTCCTCCTGGTTGAACGCCTTCACCACCCGCATGCCCGGAATCGTGTCAGACAGCACGTCGGTGACACGCGACCATTTCCGCCAGGCGCGAAGGAACAGCCGCTGGATCCGCTCGCCATGTAGAAAGATCGCGTAGCAGAAGGCCGGAACCGGCACGACCATCACCAATCCCAACTTCCAGTCGAGACTGACTAGCACGGCCCCTAGCCCGGCCAGCATCACCGCCGACAACGACACGTCCACGATTCCGAAGGCGAGGAATTCCCACAGCCGGTCGGTGTCGGAGCTCACTCTTGTGATCAGACTTCCGGTCTTCTTTCGCGAGTAGAAACCCAGACTCAGCCGTTGCAAGTGTTCGTACAGTTCCGTTCGCAGGTCACGAGCGACCCACTCTCCGAGCACCGACAGTTTACGCAGGCGCACGAGTGCGCCCACCTGACGCACCAGGAATACAACCGCCATGCTGGCCACAGCCAACCAGGCCATGGTCGCCACGGCGGATGGAGCCAGCGAGCCGTCCTGGACCGGGCGGATGACGCTGTCGATCAGGAACCCCGCCAGGTACGGAGGTATCAAGCTGACCAGCGTGATCATCACCGCCGCGCTCATTCCGACGATCACCTGTTTCCGGTAGGGACGCAGGTAGGACAGCAGACGCCAGATCACGGCCATGCGATTTCCCGCGACCAATGCCTGAGCCTCTCTCACGGGGCCGGCGATGCTCTCGGCGTACTGCCTGTCAGCATCCTGCGGCTCGATCGTCAGGCCCTCCAGCTGTTGTTCGAGCACGAACTTGATGTTCTCGAACGCCCGACGTTGTCGGTTTGTGTACCGAACCACCGCCAACGCGGGCTCGTCCGGCGCGCTCAACAGCGAGAGCGTGCTGCCACTCAAGCCCGGCGCCTCACGAACCGCGAGGATTCGAGAACGGTCGATGCTGAGCACATCCCAACCACCCCTGTCTCGGAGACGCGCCAGGGCGATGTGATCCGCTCCTAGGGCAACCCACGACTCGGTCAGCCTCATCGACGCGTCGAGGTCCGCCAGGGCGTACAGCTGCACCGGCCGATCGCCCCAAGCGGCCTCGATCCTGACACGCAGATCGGCGGGCAACCGCTCGGGCTGGTCGGTGTAGCGGGCTATGATGTCGTGTTCGTTGGTTCGCTGACGGTCTAGCATCTGTCGTGATCCTCAAGTCGTTGCTCGTGGCAAACAAAACGGCCTTGCGGGGAGTCTCGAGAAACCCCGGAAGGCCGGATCACTTCAGATGTTGTCCGTAGCTTCTAGGGCTCCGCTCCTCTGGCCTGCGAATCGGTGATATCGATGACACCGATGTTCATGGACACACCGCCCCCCAGGCGCGCACCGCTGTCATGCCAGACACGGCGCTGAGGTTCGGGTCGGTTCGTGAAGAGATCGTGCATCTGAGAATTCTGCCCTCTTTTTCGTACAACCCTTTGCCACAGAGTCGCCAAGCTACAACATGCGTCTCGAGCCAGCAAGCATTTGCTGCTGAGCTCGTCAACCGGCAACCGCCGAGGTTCCCACCTTTACGCCACGACGCGCGCCAAAGTTTCAGCGCCAATACCTACCGCCTACTCAGCCCCCTCCGCCCACTCCCTGGCATTCTGAAACATCTTCAGCCAGGGTGAAGCGACCAACTCACGCTTCATGTTTTCCGGCATCCAACCCCACTGCCACTTCAGGAAAGCGCGCTCGGGGTGAGGCATCATCACCAGGTGCCGGCCGTCCGGCGAACACAGGCCGGCGATTCCGCGCGGCGAGCCGTTCGGGTTACACGGGTAGGTTTCGGTGATGCGGTTGCCGTCGTCGACGAAGCGAACGGGGGCCAGTCCCTGCTGCTCAACCCGGTCGAGAACGCTCGCCTTCGGGAAGTAGGCTCGACCCTCACCGTGGGCGACCCAGATACCCAACGTCGCGCCTTCCATCCCGGACAGCATGATCGCCGGGCTCTTCTGGATCTGCACGGCAGAGAAGCGAGACTCGAACCGGCCCGACGCGTTCTGTATGAACCGCGGTTGCTCGTCGTCCGGGATCCCCTGCCACGGCACCCAGCCGAGCAAGGCGAGAAGCTGGCACCCGTTGCATACGCCAAGACTGAAGGTGTCTGCGCGCTCGTAGAACTCTTGGAACTGCCGCCACAGGTCTTCGTTGAAGCGGATCGTGCCGGCCCAACCCTTCGCCGAGTCGAGAACGTCGGCGTAGCTGAAGCCGCCCACCGCAACGACGCCGCGGAAGCGTCGCAGATCGATGCGGCCGCTCAGCAAGTCCGACATCACGACATCCCAGGGCTCGAAGCCCGCCGCGAAGAACGCCGACGTCATCTCGCGGTCGCCGTTGCTGCCTTCCTCTCGGAGAATCGCTACGGGGATCTTCTCACTCTTCCCGAGAATTGCGCTTGGCGTCACTTCCGGACCGAACGGGACCTTGAACTTGGGACCCGACCGATAGTGCAACCCCGACCGCTCCTGCTCCACGCACTCCGGGTTGGCCTGCAGTCGGTCGAGCTGGAAGCTCGTCTCTTCCCAGACGTCTCTGAAGTCCCGAACATCTCCCTCGAGCACCACATCGCCGTTGTAGCGGATGGTGACGTCCGTGTCCTCAGTCGTCACACCGATGGGCTCGCACAGAACCCCGACCTGCCCAAACGCATCGACGACCTCGGCCTGATCGTTACCGTCGACCTCGAGAACGAGGCCCAGCTCTTCAGAGAACAGGAACCGGATTGGGCCGTTGACCGCCAGATCGTCGATGGAGATATCGATGCCACAGTTCCCGGCAAACGCCATCTCCAGCAGCGTGGTGATGAGGCCACCATCGCTGCGATCGTGACCGGCCGAGACCGTACCGGCTTCAATCAAGTCCTGGACCGTATTAAATGCACGCTTGAGTACATCGGTATCTTCCACATCCGGACAGTCGTCGCCGACTTGCTCGAATGTCTGGGCCAACGCCGACCCGCCCAGCCGGTGTTGGCCAGCGCCCAAATCCACATGGAGGAGTCGACCTCTACCGGGCAGCTTCAGATCCGGCGTCACCGTCTTCGTGACGTCCGGGCAGGTGACGTAAGCCGAGACGACCAGCGAGCCCGGGGCTTTGACGGTCTCTTCGTGTCCGGTTCCATCGGGCGCACGGGCAGCCATCGAGATGCTGTCCTTGCCGCCGTCCACCGCGATACCCAGCTCCATCATCATCTTGCTCATGGCCACCGCGGCGTCGTGGAGGGCCGCGCCCTCGCCGGGCAGCTTGGCCGCCCACATCCAGTTCCCGGAGCAGCGC
>Ga0209536_100008909_pt1 | contig 14965 bp, 14 predicted proteins | sample DeeMarSeWOR28_12_FD_187461 | JGI IMG/M metagenome (GOLD analysis project Ga0209536, IMG submission 187461) | Marine sediment microbial communities from White Oak River estuary, North Carolina - WOR-2-8_12 (SPAdes) (version 2) | ecosystem: Environmental > Aquatic > Marine > Intertidal zone >...
CTATTACAAGCGCATAGCCGCCCACGTGCTCAACGTGTTGTCCAGCGTGGTGATGCCGCTCCACAAGCTGGATTACTACGACGAGGACGTGCTGGGTTCCGAGGACGAGGACGACTGAAGGTGTAAAACACCTTGCTCAGGTACGAAGAAAGTATCGTCATACAACGCCCGGTGGGCGATGTCTTCGCTTACATGCAGGACATCCACCGAGAGCATGAGTGGCAACCCAACCTGCGGGAGGCGGAGCAGACCCCCGAGGGTGAACCCGGCGTGGGGACGGAGAGGCGCTACGTCAGCGAGTTCATGGGCAAACGTTTCGAGAACGTGTACATCAACACCATCTACGAGCCCAACCAACGAGTCGCCTACAAGACGGCGCCCGAATCGGACACGCAGGCTGTGGGCGAAATCGTCTGGGAGGCTGACGGTGACGCGACGAAAGTGACGATGCGAGTGGAGGCGGACGTCGGCGGCCTGCTTCGCTTCGTACCCAACAACCTGATCCTCTCGCTGGCTCGCAAGGAGCTTCTGGAAACCCTAGGCCGACTGAAGACCCGTCTCGAGTCCGGCACTCCCGGTACGTGATTCCCATAGCGGCAACTGAAGGCCCCAGGAGGCCTGAGGCGGGTTGCCCGGCTACTTCATCGCGGCGTGGACGGCAGAGCGCCAGCCCGTTGCAATTCCACGACCAAAGGTTCGGCGCCCGCCCCGCTGGGATCGAACTCCAAACCGGCATTGAGCGCTGCGACGGCCTCTTCGTATCGCCTTTGCCGCACGTAGGCCAGACCCAAAGCGTATTTCGCTTCGACCATCGTCGGATCGAGCTCGACGGCGCGTTCCAATGCCTCTGCGGCTGGCTCTGCCCTATCCCGGCGCAACAACGCCCTGCCCAGGCTCAGGTAGGTGCGAGGTTCGAAGCGGTTCAATTCAATGGCCTGGCGGTACAGCTCGATGCCTCGATCGAATTCGCCATTTTCGGTCAAAGCGAACGCCAGACTCATCAATGTCAGGGCTTCGAAGGGAGCCAGCTCGTAGCTTCGCCGCAAGTAGGCGATGGCGTTTGGATAGGACCCGAGGCTGCTGTACGTCACGCCTACGTTCCGCAGCACTTTCGGGTCGTCGGGAAGAATCTCCTCTGCCTTCTTGTAGACGGCTAGCGCCGTTCCGAACTCACCCCGCGTGGCATAGACCTCGGCCCGGAAGTTGAGAATCCAAACCCACCGGAGCCGTACGGCCTCGTCACGCGGGCCCAGATCTGCCAACTGTTCTGCCAGGAACGACCGGACATCCGAATCTTTCCCGCGCGCGAAGTGAAGGCTGGCCAGGGCGAGGGCCTGGATGTCGACGTCGTCGCTCGTCGCCATCTCTTTCAACCGCTCAACGATCTCGTCTTCCAGCGACCCCATGTCGGGATTCAGGTAAGTGAGATGGAAATACGACAAGCCCGTGTACTCGAGCATCTCGTAGTCTTCACCGCCCGGCGGTGCGAGCTCGAGTCGCGCCGCCTCGACGCGGCTCGGCGCCCTCTGGGCACGAATCACGCCCTCGATCAGGCCCTTCATCGGCTTGAGCTGGCCGTACCATTCCACCAGCGTGTCCTGCATGGCATCGAGAGTGTAGTCGGTATGGCACTTCATGCAGGCGTTCTCGACTCCGAGAATGCGGTCGAGGCCGAGTCGCGGAATGGGGATCGTGTGATCGGACCGCGAGTAGCGCAGTCGCTGGCCCACCAAGGGTTCTTGGAGAAACGGCATGTGACAGGCGACGCATCGACTTCCAGGTGAATCGGGTTCGTGATACGTGTGAAGCTCGACCGAATCAGCCTTCGAAGGATGGCAGCCGGTGCACTGTCCGTCGTCCAGGCGGCCCCGCAAGGGCGCCCCCCATACGTCCCGATAAGTCTGACTGTGAGGGTCGTGACAGTCGACGCAGGTCATCGAGCCGTTCAAGTAGCAGTCACTGTAGCGATGTTGTTCCTGGTAGGCGAACGTTCGTATGCGCCCGTCGGGAAACAGAGGGCGGCCACCCAGCAGCGGTAGCTTCAACCCGAAATGGGTCTGTAGTTGTTTCCCGGGCAGGTATCCCGGCTTGATCTCATCCTTCACCGAGTGGCACTGGAAGCAGACGTTCAGCGACCGGTCTTTGTCGAATGTGACCAACGCTTCCAGGCCGATGTCTTCCGACAGTCCCAGGCTGTCCGCCCGGGCCAACTCCATATGCCGCCGCCCCGGGCCGTGACACGAGTCGCAGTTGATGGCCAACGTCTCGAAGCGTGTCCGATAACGACCGGCTTCGGGATCGAACTTGATTTCGATTTGACTGCCGTGGCATTGCAGGCAGTTCGGGTAGCGATCGGTGCTTCCCAAAACGCGCGCGGGCGGCCAGTCTGAACACGCCGCCAAGGGAAGGTCGGGAGTGATGGGGAACCAGGCCTCGTTGGACCATCCCCTACCCTGGCAGAACCAGACGCCCTCTTCCCTGATGTAGTCGAAGGTCAGGAACCGGACGGTGCCGTCCGGATGCTCGGTGAAGAAGGCCTGGGTGCCGCCACCGATCATGAGGCCACCGCCCACCACCCAGGGCGCCTCGAACAGTCTTTCGGGTCGACCCTCCTGTTCGACTGTGAAGGCGAGCTTGCCCTCGTCGGTCGTGTGCGGCGTAACCACCGCGTCCTTGAAATAGATGGGCGTCCCGTCGAAGGGGGCGATGATCTCGACTTCATCGGCCGCCCCACCGGCACGGCTATGAGTCGACCCGGTCCAGAGATCGTACTCGACGGGATGGCATTCGGCACATTCCTCCGACGCCACGAAGTCATCGAGAACCGGTCCGGTGTCGTTGGGCACCGGCAGCGGCAGCGGGAAATCGCTTCCGGCCACCGTGGGGGTTCGCTCCAGAAGCGTGCGGCCTAGCAGCAGAACGACGACAACAGCGGCGACGGCGCCCAAGCCGACCCAAAGACGCCGGTCGCGTAGCGCGCTCTGTTGTTTGGTGGGCCGCGGTTGCTCCTGCGGCTTCCTCCTTTGACGTCGCTTGCGCTGGGTCATCGGTTATCCCGGGACCATTCGGGCCCCTGGCAGTCGCACAGCGTGCGAAGATAGCGGACGAGACTCCGGATCTGCTCCCGGGTCAGTGTTTCGCCGTAGGGCGGCATCGTCGGGCTGCGGTTCATGATGTACCCGCCAACATAGATGGCATCGAACAGCGAATCATCGGGTCGAGCGGACATGTATTCCGCGTCGGAGTGTGAGGCCGGTTCCACCGGAAGAAACTCGGCGTTCGGTCCGTCTCCCGCCCCGTCTTCACCGTGACAGGAAACGCAGTAGCGTCCGTACAGGACCTCGGCGTCCAGCGAATCCGCCTGTGGGTCGAAGGCGGGGAGCGGAAGCTGTTCGGGAGGCGTCGCTCTGGACGGCTCGCGCTGCAGCAAATAGCTGGCAACAAGCTCGAGCGTGCGTTCCGCCACCGATTTCTCCTCGCGCGTCATGCGGCTTTCCGCATCGCGGCCCAACTGAAAATCGTAGCGCCCGGTTTCCCACAGATACTGCCGGGTCATGGGCACTTTGGGCATGACCGTACCGGGAATCGTGCCTTGTGGATCGATGATCATCGCGAAGACGTAGTCGGGCTCGCGCCTGGAAGCCAGGTCGGAAAGGCTGGGCCCGATTCTACCTCCCCGTCCGCCGAGCTCGTGGCAGCCGAGGCAAGGCAGCTTGTCGTGGACCAGACGCTCTGCCTTTTGCATCTCGAAGGGGGTAAGCGTGCGCGGGCCGAAGTCGGCCGCGGATGTCTGGGCAAACGCGTGCGAGGCAAGCGCGGTGAGGAGTAGAAAACCGGTGCCGATGCCGGCGATCCCGATCCTGAGCATAGGTCGCAACGCTAGACGCGGCCCACAAAGCTGTCAACCTCGCAACTGAGCGGAGCTGAGTTCCCCGTCAATCGCTGTGGCTACCCTGGCCCGTGCCCCCTTCCGTCTCGGCTCCGCCACCCCTCTTCAGGGCCCGCTCCCTGACCGTACTCAGGATGGTCTCTTCGGTCGATGGCAGCAGCCGAAGCATGCTGAGGAAATTCCGCTTCCCAAGAACCGCCAACTCGACGGGTGCGGCGGTGCGAATCGTGGCGTTGCGGGGCTTGCTGGACAGCAGCGCCATCTCTCCGAAGTACTCGCCAGCCCCGAGTCGGGCGAGGACCGAGCCGTCCTTTTCGTCCAGCACTTCCACCTCGCCGGTTCGGATGAAGTAGGCACAGTCGCCGCGGTCGCCTTGCCGAAAGATCAGCTGTCCGGATGGGTGGCGCTCGATGTTGAACAGCTTGTGCGCCCGGTGGTATTCGTGGAGGGTTACGCCGGCATAGATCGCAATAGCGATAAAGACCAAGGCGGGCGCGACCGTGGAGAAGAGAAACAGGGTTCCCCCGGTGGTGCGGAGAACGAACTGAAGCGATATCGCCAAGGCGCACAGCGTGAGCAGCAGAGCGATGATAGTCAGCCAACGAATCGCGCCGGGCCTCAGGGTCGGAAGACGTGACAAGAGTTTCATGACGCCCCCTCGCTTTCGTCGGCGTGGTGGGCCACACCGTGACAATCCATGCAGGACACCTCGTCATCGAACAAAGCCTCGCCCATCCCCTCGGGCGTGTGAACCTGATGGGACAGCCACTTCACCGAGGCCGCATGGCACTTCAGGCAGTCGTCGTTGCTGTAGGGCTTCAGCATCTTCAACGGGACCTCGTACGTTCCCACGTAATAGCGTGAGACCTGCACGATACCGGCGACCTTGGCCCGGAATGTCCCGAACAACCCGTACGACGTGTGACACTCGTAGCATTGATTGCTGGCGATGTAGCGGTTCTTGAAGTGAATCGCGGCCAATCCCTCGCACTCAGGGTCCTGCATGTCGTCAACGAAGGTCCTGAGCGCACGATGGCAGGAGCCGCAGAACTCGACGCGTTCGGCCCTAACGAACACGAGAAGCATGCCGGTGGAGACCGTGAATATCGGGAGAAGGACGATTCCGGCGAAGAGCAGGCCCTTGATCGCGAAGCCCTGGGCTTGGCCGCGATAGACTCGGAGCAGCGCATAGAGCACGACCAGGATGGCAACGACCAGACCCCAGGCCAGAATCTTGGACGCCCAATACTCGACAGGGTCGTACTGGAAATCGGGCATGCTTTGGGCAAGCAGAAGAAGAAACATCGATCCGCTCCCGCGTCGAAGGATCCGGGCGTGGCTGAGGCGGTGTTAACGGCAGGCTGGGGTACGATGCAAAACGAGGCCTCCGCGAGCAACCCACCCGCGGAGGCCTCGAACTCGGTTTTGGAGATCAGGACTGGGCGCCGCCTCGTCCGAACGTGCCCATCACCACATCCCACAACGGGCTGCTGACCCCGTAGTCCCGGGTCGAATCGCCGTAGTGATGGCGGAAGTGCTGCTTCTTCAGGTACAGCATGATCCGCCCTTTCAGGGAGAAGTGGTGCACGGCGTAGTGGATCGTATCGTAGATCAAGTAGCCGAAGAGGAAGCCGGCGAACAGCGCAGGGGCATCCCCGGCACCGAAGATGAACCTGAAGACCGCATAAAACACGATGGCCAATGGGATGCTCAGTGACGGTGGCATGACCAGGCGCTTCGTATCGTTGGGAAAATCGTGATGCACACCGTGGGCCAGGAAGTAGTGCTTTTGCCGAAGCGTCTTGAGGTGCTGCAGTGCCGGCTCGCCGTCGGGAAGCCCGGCAACGATGTCTCGGACCTCGTCCTCCAACTCGGGTGGCGAATGGAACACGAAGCGATGGACGAAGTACTCCGCCACGGTCCATAACAGCACGCCGCCGAGGAAGAGAAGACCGATGCGCCCCACCTCCAAGCCCCGGGAGTAACTCAAGTAGAACATGAACCCGAGTACCGGGATGAAAATGATGTGCGGAACGGCGGGGTGCACGTGGGAGAAGAGCTCCATGAAGTCGCTCTTGAATATTCGAACCGAGTAATCCTTGTTCGACACGTATTTCTTGGCCATCGCTCACCTCTCAGCGTATCAGGCTTACCGCGTGTGGGCCGACCGCAATCAAGTCTTGATCGTTGGTGCCACCACTATACAAGAAGAGGCCCACTGACGGAAGCCCTTTAGACGTCAATCCTCAAGCCCCACAGACAGATGCACAGCCTGCCGTGGACCTAGATTCGGCCTAATCTTATTGACTCCAGCACGCCGAACCATTATCCCTCATCCGGTCCTGCGACGGCAGGACCAATTACTGATGACTTATCACTGACAACACGCGCCCGATGGCGACAAACGAGCCAAACGACGACCGTCTCGGCACCCGAATCTGGAAGTCCATCTTCCGGGGTCCCGTCTATCCACGCGATGACCGCGAGCGGAAGTGGGTCGTCGTCAACAACCTCATCCTGCACCTGCGACCGCTGCGGCTACCGAAGAAATCGCTCAAGTACACGCACACTTTTGGATTGGGCGGCATGTCGCTGGTGCTCTTCGTGCTCTCTGCCGCCACGGGCATCCTGCTGATGTTCGTTTACGAACCGTCGCCTGAGGGTGCTTACGGCTCGATTTTGTTTCTGCAGGATCGGATACTGTTCGGCCGATTCGTTCGCAACATCCATCACTGGACGGCGAACTTCATGATCGTCGTCGTGTTTCTCCACCTGTTGCGAGTCTATTTCACCGGGGGTTACCACCACCCCCGCCAGTTCAACTGGGTGATCGGGCTGGCGCTGCTGGTCTTCGTCATCGCGTCGAACTTCACCGGCTACCTGCAGCCCTGGGACCAGCTGTCGTACTGGGCGATCACCATCTGCATCGGCATGCTGGGGTACGTCCCGTTCATAGGCGAATGGCTTCAGAACGTGATCCGGGACGGTCCCGAGATCGGACAGGCCACCCTGATCAACTTCTACACGTTCCACACCACCGTACTTCCGGTTCTGCTGGTTCTGGTCATGGCCTGGCACTTCTGGCGGGTACGGAAAGCTCACGGTGTGGTATACCCTCGTTCCGCGGGTGAACAACGAGAAGAAAGGCCGGAAAACGTACTCTTCGTTCCGAACCTGCTGGTACGAGAGATATCGGTGGCGCTGTGCCTCGTGGCCCTGATCATGGTCTTTTCCCTCCTTTTCAACGCCCCACTGGAAGAGGCGGCGAACCCTGGCATGAGCCCCAACCCGGCCAAAGCGCCGTGGTATTTCCTGGGCATTCAGGAACTACTCCTGCATTTCCACCCGCTGTTCGCCGTGGTCGTCATCCCGGCACTTGCCATACTGGCTTTGATCGCCATCCCGTACCTGAAGTACCGTGATGACACACAGGGAATCTGGTTCATGTCGCGCCGGGGTCGGCGACTGGCGATCATCGCGGCGATCACCGCGCTGGTCGCCACGCCGCTGTGGGTCGTACTCGACGAGTACTGGTTGGACTACAGCGGCTGGATGCCGGGCTTGCCTCCCGGGATCAGCGAGGGGTTGATTCCCGCCACCCTGCTGGTGGGTTCGGTGGTGGCCTTCTACATGATCTTGAAGCGGATCTTCTCGGCCTCGAAGGACGAGGCGATTCAGTCGATCTTCGTGCTCCTCACGGTCGCTTTCATCGTTCTGACCGTGACGGGAGTCTGGTTCCGGGGCCCCGGCATGGCACTCGCCTGGCCTTAACGCTCGAGTCGATGAGTAAGTCACGCAAGAAGAAACCGAGGAAAAAGAAGAAGAGGCAGCAGCCCGAGGCGCCTCAACCGGTACCCGAGACTACGGAGTCGTCTCGGGCCGAAGCTTCGCAACCTCAACCGGACACGGCTGAGGTGAGCGCCGACCCATCCGCCTCGCCCCCACCCGAGACCGCGATTCGGAGCGTCGACCCAGTGGCGGCCACGGCTCCGGGTCCTGGTACGCCGTCCGAACCGTCGTCATCGCGTCGCCGCTTCTTCTGGCAAATCTGGCTGGCGTTGGGCGGCGTGGCCCTGCTCGAGTACCTGTGGCTGGTGGTCGATTTCCTCAACCCTCGATCGCTGGCGGAGGAGGTCGGAACCGTCATAGCTGGCCCGGTTGAACGCTTTGAAATAAAATCGGTTACGGCGTTTCAGAGAGGTGAATTCTATCTGTCGAGGCTCGAGGACGGTAGCTTCCTGGCCCTGTCGCGCGTCTGCACGCACCTGGGCTGTACGGTCCCGTGGGACGACACCGAGGGCCGCTTCATCTGCCCCTGCCATTCATCCGAATACGACGAGAAGGGCGTCGTGCTGAGTCCGCCCGCACCTCGGCCGTTGGACCTGTACCCGGTGCGCATCGAGAACGGTGTGGTGAAGGTTGACATCGTCGAGCCGATCAAGCGCACCGCGTTCGACGAAACCCAGGCCACGCCCGTCTGATGGACACTCGCGAACCGTTCGGACGGAAAGGGTACGCAGCGTGAGAGGCAGCGGCGACCCGATGTTTCGTTGGAAGGCGGCCGGAATCGTGGCCACGGCCGTGATCGTCCTGACCGTTCCGCTCCACGCCGTAAAGGAGAACCGCGACCGGGCTGCCCGTTCGCTGCTGCCGGGGCCAGCCGTCACCTTCGTTGGCCGCGACAATTGTGTCGACTGCCACGAGGCCGCCACGGAATCCTGGCGCGGCTCGCACCACGACCTTTCGATGGCTGTGGCCGACGACAGCAGCGTGGTGGGCGACTTCGACAATGCCGAGTTCAGCTACGGCGAAATCTACGCACGCTTCTATACCCGTGACGGAAAATACTACGTCTACACCCAGGGCCCCGACGGTGAGCTTGGCGAATTCGAGATCGCCTACACCTTCGGCTACGAGCCGCTGCAACAATACCTGATCCCCTTCCCCGGTGGCCGATTGCAGTCTCTCACTATTGCCTGGGACACGGAACGCGGGGAGTGGTTCCACCTGTATCCCGACCAGGACATCCCGGCAGACGACTGGCTCCACTGGACGCGGGGCGGTCAGAACTGGAACGGCATGTGCGCCGAGTGTCACTCCACCAACCTGGTCAAAGGGTACGACGTCGACACGAAGACGTTCTCGACCACGTGGTCCGAGATCGACGTGAGCTGCGAGGCGTGCCACGGCCCAGGTTCGTTGCACCTGGAGTGGGCCGAGATCCCGCCGATGGCCCGTCCTCAGCTTCCGAACTACGGGCTGGTCATCAACACCACCGACATGACCGCCGAAGAGCAGGTAGGATTGTGTGCGCCCTGCCATTCGCGTCGTACCGAGCTGGGCGACTACGACCACACCCATACCGACCTCATGCAGTATCTGGTGCCCTCGCTGCTGAGAGACGGGCTGTATCATGCCGACGGCCAGATCCTGGAAGAGGTGTACGTGTACGCCTCATTCCAACAGAGCAAGATGTTCCGAAACGGCGTGCTGTGTGCCGATTGCCACGACTCGCACAGCCTGGAGTTACTGGAAGAAGGAAACGAACTGTGCACCAAGTGCCACCGTGCGGACACGTATGACGTCTTCGAGCACCACTTCCACAAGCGGGAACACGAAGGTGAGCCCAGCGACGGCTACCTGTGCGTGAAATGCCACATGCCCGAGCAGCCGTATATGGTCATCGACTATCGGGCCGACCATAGCATTCGGGTGCCGCGACCCGACCTGACGTTGGAGATCGGAGTCCCCAACGCCTGCAGCATGAGCGGGTGCCACGACGACCAGACGGTGGAGTGGTCGGCGGAAGCCTACCTCGAGTGGTACGGGATAAAGAAGAAACCTCACTTTGGCACGGTAATCGCCGCGGCTCGGGAAGGTGATCCTGACGCCGGCCCCGAGCTGGTCCGCATGGCCAGCGACACGCTCTACCCCGCCATCGTCCGCGCCACCGCGCTCGAGCTGCTCGCTTCGTACCCCGGCGAGGAGAGCACCGCGGCCTTGAGGATCGCGCTGGACGACCTCGATCCTCTAGTGCGCTACACGGCCGTCGATGCCGTCGCCGCAGCCTCGCCGGAGGAGTTGGTGGACCTGGTGAGTCCGCTGCTGTTCGATCCGGTGAAGGCCGTACGGCTGGAAGCCGCCGCACGGTTGGCGGGCACGCCCCTGGGGATGCTGGAGCCGTATCAGCGGGAAGCGTTGGAGGACGCATTGGCCGAGTTCAAGGAGGCGATGGAATACTCCCTGGATTTCTCGTTCGCCGGCCACAATCTCGGCAATCTCTACTCGGCACTTCAGGAGCCCGAACTGGCCGAGACCTACTACCGAACGGCGATCGAGATCGACGACCTGTTCTACCCGGCGAAGATGAACCTGGCCGTATTACTGAACTCGATGAACCGGAACGCGGAGGCCGACACCCTGCTGCGTGAAATCCTCCGCGATTATCCGGATATGCACGAGGCCGCCTACTCGCTGGGCCTGTTGCTGGCTGAGATGCAGCAGTACTCCGAGGCCGCTGGGTTCCTGAGGCAAGCTTCCGAGGGGATGCCCGAGCGGTCCCGAACCCACTACAATCTGGGTCTTCTGGAGCAGATGCTCGGGAGGAACGCCGAGGCTGAGGCCGCCATGCTGAGGGCCCTAGAGGTCGAGCCCACCAACATCGACTACCTGTACGCTCTGGCCGATCATTACCTCAAGCGCGGCGACCTCGAGCTGGCGCTGGAGGTCGCCGAACGCATGATCGCGACTCACCCCGAGAACGACATCGGCGTCCAGATGAAGTCCTTCATCGAAGCCGAGCTTGAAGAAGACGCAGAAGAGGAACGCTAGCCGGTAAGAAAGGACGGGCGCCCGATCCACCCCGGCGCCCACCCCCGTTCCTACTCGTACTCGTAATCCTACTCGTACTCGTAATCTTACTCGTACTCGCAATCTTACTCGTACTCGTAATCGTGCTCGACGGCTCTTCGAGTAGGATTGCGATCAGGAGTACGATTACGAGTACGAGCGGGGCGCTATGCGGGATCTGATTCGACCACGCCCGCGACGGCCCGCGCCGCGCTACCCAGCGCGAATAGGCCCCAACCGCCGAAGATCAAGCGGATGCCGACCAAGATGCCGATCGCCCACGCACCCGAGACCGGCCACTGCCGCCAGATGATGATCGCGAGCAGGATTCCGACGACGCCATCGAAGGCCAGCCAACCCCAACCCTGAATCGGCTTCATCTGAAAGCCGGCGATGAGCTCGGATATCCCGCTGATCAAGAAATACAGGGCCAACAACCACGTGAGCGCCAGCAACCCCTGTAGCGGCCGGGCAAGCATCCAGATGCCTGCGAGTACCGTCAGCAGACCGATGATCGCCAGGAGGATGCCGCCCTGCCCTATCCCCACCTTGAAGGCGAAAAAGAACTGAGACAGTCCGCCCATCAGCAGGAATATGCCGACGACGACGGCTACGGCACCGCCCGCGGCGAGAGGTGTGAACAGGGCCATGACGCCGAGGACGATCATGACGATGCCGAGTAGCATGGCGAGGCCGGCGTTCTTTTTGACTGCCGAGGCAAGTTCAGACATGGGGGCTTCCCTCCGTTTGGGGTTGGGGAATCTCGCTTGTGGTTGGGAATGTCGTGTAAGAGCGTAAGAACATTAGAGCATTCGAAGTTGGAGTTTCTTGAGGATGTCGCCTCAGGTACCGTGTGGGATGAGGCGACGATCGTAGAGCATCTCCTTGATGGCCATGGTCTCGACGAATTCGGCGCCGAACGCAGCCATAGACAAAGCGAGTTCCGGGTCGACCACCTCGTAGAGGACCCAGCGCCAGGGGCCCTTCCACAGTTCGGCATCGTCGGGAATGAGCGTGTAGTTGCAGAAAAGGTACTCGGGCTGGAGCCCTTCCGCACCGGCGTGTGTCGCGTCGCTCCATTCGAACAAGGCCCAACCGATGGGCATCTTGTGAACGGCTCGAGCGTGCTCCAGGGCCGTGGGGTCGAACGAAACGACGACGCACTGGGATAGGACCGGCTTGAGTTCATCGAGAACGCGATCGACCATGTGCTCGACCCCGGCTCTGACCAGACTGGCGCGTTTCAGCTCAACGAAAGCTGTGACTTCCGGATGCTCCTGGAGCAATTCCACTATATCGCTCAGGATAGGAATGTGTACATCGGTGAAGCGGCCGCCCAGGCGCGTATCCTCATTCACCTCTACCTGCATTACCTGCTCGATGGTCATGTCGTAGATGTTCTTATCCAAACGCCCGGTGCGCCAAAGATCCGTGTCGTGTAGCAACACGGGTACGCCGTCAGCCGTCATCTGAACGTCGAATTCGATGTAGCCCGCCTTGGCCTCGATGGCGGCGCGCAGGGCGGGCATGGTGTTTTCTGGGTAGCGGAGCGCGTAGCCCCGGTGAGCGACAAGCGTGGGCGGCTTGACGGTGACGTTCCTGGGAATGTGGACTCGCCTCATCTCGACTCTTCGATCGGGAAGTCGTGGTGGCTAGCTCAGGACGAGCAGGCCAAAGAACGCTCCCACTGCCGCGATCCCCCAGATGTAGGCGCGCTGGACCCAAGTTGCATACTCCTGAGCCAGCGGGCCCTCGCCGATCTTGTCCATTTCGCCGGCGACCTGTTCCAGCCTTTCAGGGTCGTCGGTCGTACCCTCCGATTCTTCGACCACACCGGCGCTGGCATCCTGCATCTGTTTCCCGATCCCGGCGGCGCGGCCGGCACAGAAGGCAGACGAGAGGGCGAAGGACAGAGAGAACAGACCGAGAACGAGTGACATGATCTTGCCCTGGCTGTGTGGTTCAGGAATGCCGCGATGGCGCTTTCGTTTGGGCTGGAATTGCGGGATCATATTAGAGGCGCCCTCCGATTGCGGCAAGACGGCACATGTGAGCAACTTCTGCCACCTGTGTCGCTGAGGCAGGAGGTGCAGTAGTTTTTTAGATACGAACCACCTCGGGCGAGCACCCGGTGCAATTGAGGCCAAGCATCTCGAAACGGGAGTGCCCACGATGAGAAAGCCTGCCCTGCTGTTCGCTATGGTCCTACTGGCGTCCACCCCCTGCAAGCTCGACGGACAGATCAGGCTTGGCGCCTTTGGAGGAGTGAACCTCACCGATCTGAGCGGAGACGCCCCCTCGGGTGCCAGCTACCTGAGCAAGACCGGCTTCGCCGCCGCTCTCGTGGGCGAGTTCGCCATCGCGCGAGACATCTGGCTGAGCTTCCAGCCGATGTACGTGCAGAAAGGAAGCGACATCGAGTACGGGTTCATCGAAGGGGCCGACCCCGACACGCTCACTTTGGCCCTCGATTACGTCACGCTTCCGATTCTCTTCAAGTTCGTTTCGAACAATCGCAAGACGTATGTGTCGGGAGGCCTCGATCTGGGCTTCCTGGTGAATTCGACTCTGTCGCTGGGCGAGGAGTCGAGGGACGTGAAGGACGCCTTCAACAACATCGACCTGTCCGCCGACTTCGCCTTCGGTGCCATGTTCCCTGTGGGGCGGCCCAAGATCACGGTGGAGGCCCGCTATACCCAGAGCATCCTCAACCTCTTGAAGCAGGATGAGAACCCGCAGCCCGATGCCGTTTCATCGAGACTCAGGAGCTCCGGCTTCCAGCTCTTCGCGGGGCTACTCTATCCGCTAGGCGGACCCGAGCCGCAGCGCGAGGCCCAGAGCGAGCTGGAGCGCGCCGCGGGTCAGGTGGTGAGCGCGCTGGAGTTCAAGCGGCCGAAGCTCGGCGGTCACGCCTTCATGCCCAATAACTATGTGCGGGATCCGTTCATCACGACGTTCGTGCGTAACTCCGTCGGCATCGGGCAGGCAATGGACGTCCAAATCCCTTTGGCGGTCATTGAGGACGACACGCTACTTGGGCTTCAGGGGGACATACTCTACGCAACTCTCGATTTCGAGTATCAGCACGCGATTCGACCCTGGCTGGCGGCGCGGGGAGAGGTCACCGTGCTGGGCCGATTGGGTACGAACGTTGGATCTCTTCTGGCCAGCGGACTGACGGCTGCAACCGGCTTCGAGTTTGGCTGGCTGATCCGGCTGTTCCAGGGCGAACGGACTTATCTGACCGGGACCCTGAACCTGGCCAACGCCAACTTCACGGCGGTCAACATCCGGGGGTTCGTCGAGGACATCGTAGCCGGTCGTTCGGCCAGTCTGGTACGGACAACGCCGTCCCTGCGCGGGGGAGGCGGGCTACGCTTCGCCTGGGCGGCCAGCCCGTTCTTCGGAGTCACGGCCCTGGCCAACCTGGGCTTCGGCGAGTCGGTTGACGCCTCTCCGGACGACAAGGCTTTTGTCATAGCCGGAGGGACGCTCGATTTCGATCTCCTCGCCGTCAGCTCGGTCCCCCTCGGAGTCCTCGTCGCCGGCAGGTACACGAACTTCCCCGAGACAGGTGATGCCGGCTCGACCGATAGCTACGGTGGAAATGTGCGAGTCGCCTACAACGGACGTTCCGATTTCATCATCGGACTGGATATCGGGTTCGAGCGGGTCGATTCGCGATTCCTGGATCAGACCCTGGACCTCGGGACGCTCGGTGTGAATCTGCGGTACTATTTCTGATAGGAGGTACCCGGGTCGCCGCCTCAGAAACCGAGCCCGACCGCGACGCCGTATACCAGAACGACCGCGTCGAAGTTCACGATATCGACGTTGAATTCCGGGGCGATCGAATACCGGCCCAACTCGAACTCGTAGGTGGCCCCCAGCCGCAGCAAGGCCTCCACCGTTTCTCCCTCTGACCCGGACTCCTCACCCTCGCCGCTGGCAGCCGAGCCGTCACCGAGGGGTGGGCGGTGTTTGGGGCCATCGGCACCGACTACCTGCGTCGGCTCTCGCAGCGATGGGAAATCGGCATCCAGTTCGATTGGAATTTCTCAGAGAACTTCGCCGAGTTCGAAGGATTTGCCGTGGTCCCGATCGTGGCCTATTCGATCACCGACCGCCTTCCAGTTTTTGGCGGCGTTGGGCTCGAGCGCGATGTGGTCCACGGCACCAACGCGCTGTTGGCACGGGTTGGAGGGGAATACACGTTCTGGACAGGCC
>Ga0209536_100008910_pt1 | contig 14964 bp, 12 predicted proteins | sample DeeMarSeWOR28_12_FD_187461 | JGI IMG/M metagenome (GOLD analysis project Ga0209536, IMG submission 187461) | Marine sediment microbial communities from White Oak River estuary, North Carolina - WOR-2-8_12 (SPAdes) (version 2) | ecosystem: Environmental > Aquatic > Marine > Intertidal zone >...
CTGAAAGTATTATATTGTGACTTGCGGATGTGATCTAGTGGTTATGATAGTGGCTTCCCAAGCCACTCACCCGGGTTCAAATCCCGGTATCCGCATAAAATACTTAAAAAAATTCAAGCTTGATTTCTGTTTTTATTATACAGAATTTAATTTTAAAAAAAAAAAAAGAATTTGGACTATTAAATTATAGTCCTAATCTCTGTATTAATAGTTTTAATATTGGGAATTGTTCTAAAAATTGTAGTAATATTGAATTTTTTAGATCTTTTTCCCTTGGCAAAGAAACTGTGAATTCAGTCCAATCACTTTCAACATCACAAATGTCTTTTACCTTGGCTTTTATCGTATAAGTTCCTTTTGTAGTCCATGTATGAACAATCGGGATAGTTGCTGTACCTGGTAAATATGGACCTAGCCACCCATCAGACTCTCCATCTCCCCAATCAATCCAATAGTAAATTGAAATTCCACCTGGATCATCCCCCTGGAAAATATATGGAAGAGGAACATTTATTATTCCCTTTTTAGGACCTGTTATAGTCGGTGCTATTGGAGCTTCGTTAGGTACTCTTTCAGCATCATTAGGGCCACTCAATGCACTAGAGTAACTCCATACTATTGCACCAGATTCATTAACCTCAATAACTGTATTGCTTGAATATTCGACAATTAAGGTATTTCCATTTTCAAGTCTTTCAGCATCTTTTGGAGCACTTAGCCCTGCTTTTTCCCAAACAATTCCACCAGTGCTGTTAATTTCAATGACTCGATTATTCAACTGGTCAGTAATTAGTGTATTTCCACTATCAAGTCTTTCAACATCGGTTGGTGACCATAAACCTGTATTATATTCCCATACAGTTGTACCATTAATATCAACTTCAATTACAGAATTAATAAGATTGTTTACAATTAGTGTATTTCCATTATCAAGTCTCTCTGCATCCATTGGTAAAAATAGTCCAGTCTTTTGCCATTTAATGACACCAGTTTCATTAACCTCAATTACAAAATTATTAACAATGTCTGCAATTAGTGTATTTCCATTATCAAGTCTTTCCACATCAGAAACACCAAGCAGTCCAGTTCCATATTGCCATTCGATACCACCTATCATGTTAATCTCTTTTACAAGAACAGCTCCGGCAACCAAGGTATTTCCATTGGGCAGTCTTTCTGAATCTACACTACCTAAAATATATTTCCATTCAATTCCGCCAGAATTGTTTACCTCAACCAGTCTAGTATTATCAGATATCAGAGTTGTACAACCAGCAAGCCTGCCACAACATTGTGTATCAATATTTGTTTTTCCTAAGCTCATCGGTCCAATTAATACAAAAGCTATACTGATAATTAATAGCGTACATACTGAAATACTCATTATTTTTTTCTTCATTTTTTTATTACCTCCACGATAATCTAATCAGATAAGATATTGAATATGTTCATTTAAATATTTCTAAATTTTTAATTTTATATTATTATAAGAAATATTATTTATAATAAAGCGAAAAAATTATTACTAAATAAAAAATGAATCAAAAACTGTACCATCGGACTTTAATGCTTTAAAAGATAACCCTGTTTCATTAGCTACAACTAAACAATAATGATAGGTTTTTTCTGAATATATTGTCCACCAATTACTACCAACTTCATAAGGCGGTGCCCCTCCCCCTCCAGTTACAATATAATTTACATTATTTACCTTTCCACGTTCATAGCAATGATCATGACCATTAAAGACAATATCAACCTTAAAATAATCAAATATAAAACCCCATAGTAATCTTAAATAAAAAGTACTTCCATGATTACCTGAACTATATAGTGGGTGATGAAAAAAAACTATTGTATACGGTTGTTTATTTACTATTAAATCTTTAATCAGCCAAAAAATTTGAGATAGTTTTATTGAATTTATAAAATTTGAATCTAAACTAACAAAATGAACTGGTCCTGAGTCAAAAGAATACCAGATTTCATTATTTGGTAAGATAAAATATTTGAAATATGATTCTCCATAATTTTCATGATTACCTATTGATGGATATAAAGTAGAATTATGGGTAAAATCTGAAATTGAGAAAAAATCTATCCATTGTTCAGCTATCCTTCCATCATTTACAATATCTCCAGTATGCAGAACAAAATAAGGCTCTTCTTTTTTGATAGCATTTGCTACTATCTCTGCATTTATCCAGTTATCCCAAACACCTCGAGAATCACCATATACAACAAATCTAATTGAGTCATTTTGTAAAAATGATGTATAAAATGAATAAATTTTGCTTTCAACAAAATCAGATTTTACTTTATAATAATATTTCATAGACGGAGTTAGATCGCATATTTCTATCTTATGAAAATAATTTGAATAATTATTATAAATAATCTTTTCACAATCAGGTGTTAGTCCAAAATGAACGCTATTATTTTGAGTTTCGATACTTGTCTCCCAGGCGATAATAATCGAGTCAAAACTTGCTCTTTGAGGATAGGGGCCAACTATTATAACATCTGTGTTATTTTCATTAAAAAAGGATTTTTTATGTGTAACATTTGATATATCAAGTGCATCATTTCCCAATACTGAAATATTGATTGTAATTAATAAAATCAAAAACAATATTGTAATTTTTTGAAGATTCATATTTTTCTCATTCCTGCTGAATTATAAAGTAATTATAGACTGCGTCTTGGACGCCAGTCAATATTAAAATATGGGATTCCAATTGACCCGATTTTACCTTTTATTAACTTTGGAAGTATTCGCTGCCAGTCATCCCAGAAATTTCTCTTCCACCTTGTTTGAAACGAATTGTAAATAAATGCATTTTTTGAATTACCAATAAAATTATTATAAAAAACACGATTTTTGTTTGACTCAGATATTTTTATTCCAATACTATGATTTCTAATAGTGTTTTTTTCACCAATTATATTGTTATTTGATGCGCCTCTTAAATAAATCCCATATTGTCCATTATCACTAATCATATTTTCTTTTATAGTTGAAAATTCACAACGCTCCATAGTTAGGCCTGCCTCCGAATTCATTATTATATCATTACCTATTATTTCATTGTTATTTGCCCAATGTATGTATACTCCTTCGCGGTTGTTTCTTATGATATTTCCTTTTACAACGTTCCATGCATCCTCATATGCATAGTTTAAAAAAAGTCCTATATCATTGTTTTGTATTATATTATTGGAAATAATTGTATTTGATTTTAATGTAAGTGTTTTTACTCCTGCATTAAAGTAAAGTTTTCCACTATTTTTAATGGTAAATCCAGAAATTCTTACACCTGGCTTGGATATTGTAACGACATCTCCTGTATTTCCTCCATCAATTATTGTAATAAATTTATCCTCACCATCAATATTGACAGTCTTATTTACAATTATATTTTCATTATAAGTGCCGTTCATAACATATATTGTATACCCTGGGTAGACATTGTTTATTGCCTCCTGTATTGTTTGATATGGATACTCCTTTGATCCATTCCATGGCCCAGCTGTATTATCATCATCAACATATGCAATTGGGAATTGACCATAGACGTCAGTTAAATAAAATGATTTTTTTTCAATACCGCATTCACCATATTTAATTTTAAACCAGCCATCATCCTGATAACCTTCCCCCCAACTATTTTTAACAATCCAGTATCCGGGATCATCATTATATCCCATTATACAAACATAATGTGGACCTCTAACCTTTCCCCATACATGCTGATATATACCATCTTTGTGTTTGAGGAAATCATCATAAACAAGAAAATATGTTGGAACTGGTCCATTTGTAATAAGAGCTGTTTTTATTGCTTCTTGAGTTTCTGCAAGATAATACCAATCTGTAATTTTTACAGTTCTATTTTTCCAATCTGGAGATGTTGTGTTTAGTGGATATTGATATAAATTACTTGGATAAGGCCAACAGGCTTCATCAGGGATACCATATTCCTTTAGAAACTTGGTATCATTTTCAGGATATGAACCCCAGTCAATATTTCCACCACTGAAAAAAAACAGATGAGCCTCTGAAAGGTCACATCCAAATGGATACCCAACTTTTATTTGAACCATTGTCTCAACTGCAGCAGTGAGAGCAAATGTCTCACAACTCGGGTATGGGGCTTGATTTCTTACAGCGGTTGTAAAATCAATATCTCCGGAAATACCATTTCCATATTCATCAATATCTGCAGATTGCCAGCAAAAGTTTGATGGAAGATTTTTCAGGGGTTCTAAATTTATAAATTTTCCTTGAATAATTTCATAATTTGATATTTCTGATTTGATTTGTAATGCTGGTGTTAATGGTAAGATTAGTAGAATGATTATAAGTATAATACTACTGATTGTTGTTTTATTTGATTTCATTACTTATAAACCCCTTAAACATATGAGTTTTAAAATATTTTTTATAGTTTATTTTATTAATTTAATGATATATAAATTTTCGTCTTAATAATTTTATTATAAATGACAAAGTTTTTATGTACATTTGTAATCAAATCATTCATTAAAATACCAAATTTAATTACTATGATATGTGTAAAAAGATTGGAGTTGAAAAATTGGTTGAAAAAGAAAGTTTAAAAATAGGCGATAGAATTGAATTAATTTTTATTAATGATACATGGACTGAGCTTAAACCAGGTGACAAGGGAACTGTAAATAAGATCGATGAAAATCAGGAGATTATCTGGGTTGATTGGGACAATGGCGAACAATTAGCCTTACTTATTGGAATTGATAAATTCAAGGTTATAAAAAAGTAAAGAAACTTTTTATTTAATTTTAAATTTTTTTAATTCAAAACATTGATAATACAAAATAGGTTTCAGATTTTTTGTATATATGGAGGATAAGAAAGATTTTGTCAAAAATGCAGACAAACTTGCAGGTCTTACCACTCTTATTTTGATAATGCTTGGTATTGTGCAAATTATCCTTGGTGAGCTATTTTTAAAAAGTGTTGCTTTAACTGCTAATGGAATTGATTGCATTGGTGATGGGTTTGTATCTGGAGTTGTTTGGATTGGTCTTATGTTTTTCAAAAAACCAGCCAATGATAAATTTCATTATGGATATTATAAAATGGAGAATCTCGGATCAATCACTGCTGCAATTATAATGATTCTTCTTGCAGGTTATATTGTATATAGGTCATATTTTCAATTTATAAACCCTCATGAGGTCAATTCACCTTTAATTGGTGCTTTAGTTGCATTAATTGCTGCACTTGTTGCCATAATTTTAGGATTTTATAAATATAATAAAGGAAAAAAGTCAAATATGGGTTCAGTAAAACTTGAAGCATTTAACACAATTAAAGATGGTGTTGCATCAGGTCTTACTGTTGTTGCTTTAGTCTTTGATTATTTTGGATATTATATTGCAGATGCAATAGTTGGAATAATCATTGCAGGAATAATTGTAACAATAGGTTTTGCAGCAATAAAAGAAAGTAGCTATATGCTAATTGATGCATGCAATGGTGAATGTATTGACAGAAGATATGTTATTAAAAAATTAACTGAAGAGGTTTTTGGAGTTGATTCAGTTAAAACTGTTCGATTGCGAAGGTCTGGACCTATTCATTTTGGAGAGATCGAAGTAAAAGTAAGTAATGATATGACTATTAGGGATTTTAACATAGTAAAAAAGAAAATTATTGGAAAAATTAAGTCAACATTTCCAGATGTTGAAAAACTAACGATTTCTGCTATTGCTGATGACGATTAAAATAAAGTTTTTTGTTTCATCATTTGTTCAACATTTGAATATTTTCCTAAGATTGGTTCTATTCGTTCCCTTGTAAATTGATGTCTATCGCATAATATTTTTAAAACTTGTTCGTTGTTTGTTCCAGGCCAGTTTATGGAATAATCATCTGTAACAACTGGTTTTAAAAATATATTTCTAATCTCCTTTATTTCTTCAAAACTTGGCATGTTTTCAGCAGCTATCGTTGCAAGGGCATTTTCAACATTGCCGTTCTTTTTTATAAGAGCAAGGCTTTTTTTTGGACCAATTCCTTTTATTCCATCATTGAAATCTGTTCCAATGAGTATTGCCATATCAATTAATTGTTTTTGTGATATACCAAGTGATTTAAGATTTGTTTTCAATCTAATTTGTCTGAGATGAACCTTTGTATAAGCTTCTTTACCCGGTAATTTTCTTCTACCAGTGGAAGTTAAATTTCTTACAAGAACTGGTGAACCAATTAGAAGGCAATCATAATCCTGTGATCCAACTGCATATGCATCCCCTTTTTTAACCATATAACTTGCTTGTGCCTCTCCTTCAGATGGTGCTTGAATATAAGGAATTCCTAGTGCATCAAGCAATTCCTTACATTGTTTTATAATTTCTTCTGTCACCCTTGATGTTTGTTGAGCTTTTGTTCTTGCTTTTTCAAGATCACCTGCTTTTAATGCCTCTTTCCATTCCTTTTCAGCAAGTTCCTTTCGCTTTCTTCTTTCATCAAGGGTTTTTGCTTTTAAGGAATGAGGTTTTCCATCAAAAACATAGACTGGTCTAATTTTTGCTTCAACAAGGTTTGCTGTTCTATAAAAAATCCCAGATATATGAGATGTTATCTCACCTCTTGAGTTCTTTAAAGGTGTACCGTCTTTTTGTCTTATGCTTGCTAGGAATTGATGTAAAACATTATGAGCATCTATTACAACTACTCTATCATGTAAATCCTTAAAAGAAATTTTTTCCCATCTAAATAAATCCCCGATATCAACTCCCATCGTAACATTATTAATAATATCTAAGTGTTTAAAAACATATTCAAAATAAATTTTAAATATTCTTAATATTTTATGAATGCTTTTATATATAAGTCGTATTTTACCAAGAAAAAGGTTATAACAGATATGAATGACAAAAAAAGAATTTTAACGACAGTTGGACTTTATCACGGTTTTAATGACGGATCAGTTGTAATTATTCCAATACTTTTCCCAGTTTTTAGAGAGCTTTTTGATCTTTCCTATACTCAAATTGGTATAATTACTGGAGGAGGGCTTTTAATTTCTCTTATCACACAGATTCTTATCGGATTTGCATCAGATAAAAAAAATAGAAGGGCACTTCTTTCAACTGGTATTTTATTTCTAAGTTTTTCTCTTCTATTAATAGTCCAAGTTCATAATTTTTTAAGTTTATTATTATTCATTTTTGTTCTAAGGTTTGCATCAGGATTTTTTCATCCAGTAGGAATCGGATGGATATCAAAAACTTTTAAAAAAGAAAAAATAGACTGGGCAATGGGTGTTCAAAGCGCTTTTGGTGATTTTGGAGCATTTATTGGGATTTTAACAACTGCTTTTATTGTAGAATTAAAAGGATGGTCATTTCCATTTTACATATGGGCTATAGCTGGAGTAATATGTTTGTTTTCAGGTCTTTATCTAACAAGAAATACAGATGAAATAAAATTGGAAAACACAAAAAATAGAGAAGAAAAAAATGATATTAAGAAATTAGTTAATAAAGAATGGGAACTACTTAAAAAAATTAAGTTGTTTCTACCTGGATCAATTGTCAGTGGCACTTCATGGGGAATTGTTGTAAGTTATCTTCCACTACTACTTGTAGAAAAAACAACCTTATCATTAACTCTAATTGGAATAATTATTTCCATATGGATTGGGGTTGGAACAATTATCTGTATTTTTTATGGTAAAATTATATCATTTTTAAGCAGAAAAACAATTGTAATATTATCTTATCTTACAATGGGAGTCATGGCATATTTACTAACAACTATTACAGATATTTTCTTTATTATTATAATTATGATACTTTTGGGAATATCATCATTTATTTCTTTTCCAGTAATATTTTCTTATGTATCAGAAATTACTGATGATCCATCTGAAGGAAGAACCTTTGGATATATCTTTACATTTCAGTTGGGAATTGGAACCTTGCTTCTTTTTATTTCAGGTGTGACTGCTGATATTTGGGGTATTTGGACGCCGTTTTTTATACTTGGTTTTATTAGTTTATTAACAGCATTAATATTTCTTATAAATCAAAAGAAACTCAGACCAATTGTAACATAGGTTTATGTTTCGATAATTTTAAAGAAGGAAAAATGATTCTCACTTCGATGAAACGAAATCTAATTTCCATGCTTGATGTTAAAGATTACCTAGATAAGATTATCAATCTAGCAATAGAACTTAAAAAGAAATCAAAAAGTGGAGAATCAATTGAATATCTAAAAGGAAAAACCATGGGCATGATTTTTGAAAAATCTAGCACCAGAACAAGGGTATCTTTTGAAGTTGCAATGACCAAACTTGGAGGTCATTCAATTTACTTAAGTAAAAACGATATTCAACTTGGTCGAGGTGAAACAATTGAGGATACTGCAATTGTACTTTCCAGATATTGTGATATTCTTATGTATCGTTCTATGAAATCTGAAGATATGAAGGAACTAGCAAAATATGCAACAGTTCCTGTTATAAGTGGACTTGATAATAAGGAGCATCCCTGCCAGGTGATTACTGATCTTATGACTATAAAAGAACACAAGGGAAGGTTAGAAGGTTTAAATTTTGTCTATATTGGTGACGGGGCAAACAACATGTCTCATTCATACCTACTTGGATGTGCTATCGCAAAGATGAATGTTAAAATTGTTTCCCCAAAAAAGTATCATCCTGATAATTTTTATGTACAAGAAGCAAAAAAATACAAGGTTAATGTTGAGGTAACAGATGTTGTAGATGCATGCACAACAAATGCTGATGTTGTAGCAACTGATACCTGGGTTTCAATGGGTGATGAATCAGAAAAAGAAAAACGACTTAAGATTTTTCAAGGCTATACTGTTGATAAAGATCTGATGAGCTTTGCAAAACCAGATGCTATCTTTCTTCACTGTCTTCCAGCTTATTATGGGTACGAAGTTACAAAGAAAGTTGCACATGGCCCACAATCAGTTATATTTGATGAGGCAGAAAATAGAATGTGGGCGCAAATTGCAATAATTCTAACACTATGTAAAGAAAAGTAAGGCAAATATTTTGCCTTATTACTATAGATTTAATATCTGTTGTAATAACGGAAACTGTGAAATTATTTTTTTCAAGAGATTTTGTATGAAAAGGTCAGCAAGTATTTTGGTTCTAGATGTTGTAAGAGTAAATTCAAATGTGTGAGAGTCACCTGAGTTTTCCTTGTTAACAACAGTTATTGTACCATTATATTGTTTATATTGCTCATTAGGTGCGATTAGTTCGATATCAACAGTTTGGCTATCCCCTTGAATTAAGTCAATACCGCTATCTGGGATAAATGTCCATATTCCCCACTCTGGATATGAGTCAATCTCCCAATCAAGCTGTGAGCTGGGATCACCAATGTTTTCAACAGTGAAAGTGCCTGTTACAGTGCTGCCAGGTTTTACATTTGTCCAGCCAAGGGAACCAATGCAGTTCAGATCTGGAACAGCAGGAGTTCCACCTTCACATTTAAATGTGGATGCCTTAAAAGCATCAATTCCTGCTTCGACAACTGACCCATCATTTAGATCAGATGCCTCAAATCTTACTTTTACCTCGCTTGTTGGAGTTACAAAATCACCAACAAGAAAACTATATTCCTTCCATCCGCCACTAGTCGCTGGACCAATCTCTTCAACTAAGGTCCAGTCCGCACCTCCATTGTTTGAAACATAGACCTTGAATATATCGTTATTTGGGTCATTTCCAAAGTTATTGGTATACCACAATGCATAATCAATATAAGCATCATCTCCACCGGTTAGATCAATACTTGGAGACATCAGCCAGGTATATCCATCATCAACATCACAGTTTTCATCAACTGGGTCATTATCAGTAAGATAACAATTACCTGATCCGTCATAATCAGTTGATGGATCACCTCTGCTCCAGCCAACAGGATCACCACGTTCCCACTCACCATCTGCACAGGCATTTGTAACAGTCCATCCAGTATCTGTTTCAAAATCATCTGTAAAGACAGTTGTGAGTTCTCCCACAAGTGAAGAATAAACCACGTCAGGTGCATTATGTGGATTGTAAACTATTCCAGTTTCTTCTCCTTCTGCGCTGAAATAGTATTCAGGTGCGTCACCGCAACTTGGAGAAGGAAGGGTTGCCTCATACATATCTCCACTAACCCATACTATATCTGATTCTAGATAAGAGCCACCATTATATCGGTAATGCAGTTTTCCAGAACCATTTGTATAATTATCGGCAGTTTCTTCAATCTGAACAGAAATTGTTGTTGGAACATCTGGTGGAATCACATCAGGTACACCGTCTGGTAAGTTTATCCTTAACGCATCTCTATATTTTATTCGAACAGTTCTATAACCGACATCACAAACACCATACTCAATTCTCATATAGCCGTCTTCTCCCCATCCAGCTCCCCAGGAATTTCGTAAGAACCATACACCGTCTGTGCCTTGGTTATCATCCCATCCAACTAAAGCAACGGCATGATTAATACTACTGCATGTAGGGCCACTAAAGATTCCTCCAGAATATTCGGAAAAAGCAGTATTTACACAAACAGCAACTGAGACTACTCCATAATCATAGATTGCCTGCTTTATTTCATCAACTGTTGCTACACCATTTGGGTCACCAACATAGGCCCAATCTTCTATAAAATAATCATGTGGATAAGGACAATCACATGGCGCATTGGTTGCAGTATACGGGAAATATTCTTCTAAAACAGCTCCTGAATCACCACATGGGTCGGTTTTACCATCCTCCATAAAATAATCATGACACCACCAGCCACCACTGCAGCTGTATCCATCTTGATTACATGAGACAAGCCATTGTTCTGATAAATCAACTTCGACACCATCAATAATTTTGATATTGCATTCAAGTGCTGCAACAGTTCCAAAAGCCCAACAGCTGCCGCAACTACCTTGATTTTTTATAGAAGGAAGACCACCAGCAACTTCTTCACGCCAATCAAAAGATTCTGGTAAGCTACCCCTTGGTGTACATGGGTCAAACTTTGCATTTACATACCAGTCATCAGGTTCAACAAGGCCGCAAAGTTGATCAATTGGATATTTCTCAGCTAGATTTTCACCAACAGTATTTGTCCATTCTTCACCAGAAACATCTTCACTATACTTATCGCAATCACAAGCATTAACACTAGCTCCTAAAAAGGTAATTAAAATAATTATTACCAATCCTCTCTTAATTTGTATTGCTCTCATATTTTCTTCTACCTCCCATATTTTTTATTGTATCTAATATTGAGTCTTAAGTTTTCCGTAAAGGACACACTTATTTAATCTAAAGATTAATACGTAAGAAAAGGGAAATAAAGATTAATTATTTGTTTGAATAATGGAAAATATATTGATAATTTTTCTACAAAGTTTAACTGTAGATTTTTTTCTCTTGGTGTTTTAAGTGTAACAGGTATTAGTTCAAAATCCTCTGCATCATTTATATTTTCAATTCTAATTTCCCCAGAAAATTTCTTTAATTGTTCATTTGGTGCAATAACTGTAACAGTAATTGATATTGGCTCATCCTCAGGTTTTAAATTAATTCCACTAATTTGTGAAAAATTGAATTCTCCCCATTCTGGCCATTCAGTGATTTCCCAATTAAGTGAAGTATTTGGATCACCATTATTCTCTATTGTGAAACTATCTGAGACTTCATCACCTGGTTTTACGTTAGACCAATCAAGTTCTCCTTCACAATAAAGATCTGGTTCATCCTTAGGAATATATTCACCAATAAGTCCCTTTATACAGAAATTAGCACTTCCATCCCATGATGGATTACTAAATTCGTAATCATATAAATCATTCCATGTTGAGTCGCTCAAATAGTAACTCTCACCTATGCTTGCATTTGATTTTACTATTACTCTTTGAGATGCACCTAATAATACTGGTACCTCTGAGGTCCTATCTATTGGATGACCTCCAGAAGAAAGTGAAACATAAATGTAGAAGTCATCCCCTACATTAAATGTGATTGGCTCAATAAGTTCAATAGTGTGATATCCGCAATATTCAATATTACCAGATACTGAGGTAATTTCATTTTGAAGCTCGCCACTGATAAAACTATCATAGACAATAACTTCGTAATCAACATTATCTTCAGCTGTAAAAAATGAAATAGCCCAAAGAGTCTCATCATCTCCAGCTTCATATGCATTAAAAGCCTCTGAAATATCTGTTAATGTATCACGCCATCCATGATAATCATGATAATAGAAATTTTGATATGGTTCAAATTCCACATCTTGGAAGGATACTGCACCCATTTCAGGATGTTGACCACACCATTTGTCATAATAGGATATCCAGAAATATCCGCTTTCGGGACCCCAAAAACCCCAACTGTTTTTACAAAGCCATGCTCCGTTAAGAGGAGCTGGAGTTACTTTACTGTCATCCCAGCCAATAATTGCCACTGCATGATTTGGTTCTTTGGTTGTTTCTGGTGGTTGATAATGAGCGATGTAATCCCCATAATTAGTCCAATAACTATTATCAACACAGAAGGCAGTACCAATCACCCCATCTGACATTACGTGAAATTTTATTGTGTTGATATTACTTAAATCATTACCAGCAACATACCATTCAATATCTCTTGCATAATAATGATGATAACTTAAATTATTTCTTTCTGGTGGAGTAGGCAAATAATAATATGGTGCGTCTTCCTCTCTAACAGATCCTTCTCCTCTGACAATATATGCTGAGGAAACCATATAATCTCCTCCCCAGTGAGGATCCAATCCACCTCCGCCAGGATCATCATCATTGTTATGTGTGTTAAATCCATTCCACCAATCAAGATGTGCTTCAGAAAGATCTGGTTCTCCTGTTTCTCCTGCTGCATCCCAGTTCCCGGTCATTAAAAGATTTCCTTCCATTGACGCCATAACACCATGAGTCCAACAGGTACCATAAGATCCTTGATCTCTAATTCCAGTTACATAATTCTCACCATTTACATCTCTTAAATCAAAAGAGCTTGGTGGGTCTTCCATATATGAGTTTTTAATAACTTTTTCAGATGATTTTATATTGATAACTGTTGCACTAGCAGGTATTATCAATGCAACGCAAATTATTGAAACAAACAAAAACTTCATTATATTTTTATTTCTATTCAATTTGAAACCTCCCGATATAATTAACTACTGTTAACTGTTTATGTATATTTATAAATATGGGTAAAAATTATTATTTTTATAATATGAATTTAAGACAGTATTTTCTCAAGTAAATTCTTTTTGGCTGCAAATTTTATCTCTTGAGCAATTCGTCTCCCAGTTGAAAGATCAGGTTGGATAAGTTCAGAATAAGGAGAACCTGAGACATATGGATTTGTTCCTGCAACAATTCTAGCAGATATTTCAAATACCTTAAAATCCAAATCCTCAGTGACAACTGTCTCAAGACAAAATGTACCAATGATCCCACCAAAAAGTTCTAGAGATTTATCAACAACTGCTTCCCCCATTTTGAAAACTTTTGGCAAAAGAGATTCTCTCATAACAATTGGAATATTTCCAGTTACAACAAAGGTCGGATGAATGCCAAGTTCTTCAAGTTCAGCAATTGAGCCAAGCCTTTGAACCTCATCAATTGTTGTTTCATCCCGACGGTCCATAGATAATAATTGCAGACTACCAGTTTTTAGTTTATATGCATTGTCTTGGATCGGAGAATAAAAATAATGAAGATAATATCGAGTTCCCATCACAAATTCTTGTATCACAAAAGACTTGTTTTTGATGATTCTTTTCTTGAATTCATCATAGGTTTTAGCAATAAAAAAACCTTTACCACCTTTGGCACCATGATATTTAACAATAACAGGTCTATCAATATCCTTTGGATCTTTTATTTCTTGTGGCATTGTTAGACCTGCACCCTCAAGCCAGATTCGTTCTTTATTTCTGTCTGATTCCCATGATAAAACATTTCTGTTTCCAAATGTTGGAAGTGCAAGTTTTAAAAATTTTTCAGCTCCAAGATATTCAACAAATGAGCCGTGTGGAATAATAATTGCATTTTTTTCTCTAAGTTCTTCTGTACAGTTTAAAATTTCTTTGTAATTTTCAACTATTAAAAACTCATCGGGTTTTCCCAATGGAAAAGCATTGTAAATATCCTTTTTTTCACCAACTGATATACCAATTGTTTTAAATCCTTCTTTTCTAGCACCATTAAAAATTTGAAGAGAAGAATGGGAACAAACTGTAGCTATTCTTAGATTTTTTTTATCATAAGATGTAAGCATGTCGTGAATTTTTTCTTTTGTCATATAGGCGACACCCTTACACCCCTTGAATAGCCGAATCTGTTTTAATAGTTTCGATGAAAAAGGCAAAAGGATAGTAGACCTAAATGAATCTGGTAACATTTGTACAACAACCCTTTATAAGGAAGAAAACAAACCATTTAATGACAACTATGTTGATCGTCGGACAAGTATCCAGCAAGGAAGAAGCAAACGAGATAACTTTTATTGCAAAATTATTCGTAGTAGGTCAGCGCGCTAGATATCTTGCAAAACAAAATAAAGATTAAATAAAAATCCCATCTCTCCTTTTTTTTATTTTTTTTAAAACAATAAGTTATTTTGTGATTTTAATGTAAAACATAAGGATTTGTTTATTTTTTGTAATGAATTATTACACAAATTATTTATGATAACTATTTGTTAAAAAATTGGATCGGTGAAAAAATAGCGTGGTAAATCTATCGTTTTATGGGGGAATAAATGAGATAGGTGGAAACAAAATCCTCCTGGAAGACAGAGATACAAAAATATTTCTTGACTTTGGAATGAGTTTTAGTAGAAGAGAAAAGTTTTTTGAAGAATATTTAATGCCTCGCTCTGCAAATGGAATGGGTGA
>Ga0209536_100008911_pt1 | contig 14964 bp, 9 predicted proteins | sample DeeMarSeWOR28_12_FD_187461 | JGI IMG/M metagenome (GOLD analysis project Ga0209536, IMG submission 187461) | Marine sediment microbial communities from White Oak River estuary, North Carolina - WOR-2-8_12 (SPAdes) (version 2) | ecosystem: Environmental > Aquatic > Marine > Intertidal zone >...
ACCAATTCACATATACAATAAGTGATGGGAACGGAGGAACAGACACAGCTAATGTATACATAACAGTCACACCAGTAAACGACCCGCCAAATGCAGTAGATGACTATGTCTCAGTTCCTGAGGACTCAACAAACTATCAAATCGATGCATTAGCAAATGACAATGATATAGACGGAGATAATCTAAATATAAATGGTATTACCCAACCAATCCACGGAACAGTGACATTTAACGCTGATTATGTATATTATACGCCAAATTCAAACTACAACGGACCAGACCAATTCACATATACAATAAGCGATGGGAATGGAGGAACCGATACTGCAATTATTAATATTATTGTTACTCCTGTAAATGATCCGCCTAACGCTGTTGCAGATACTGCTACAGTCAATGAGGATTCAACAAATAATCAGATTAATGCATTGGCAAATGACAATGATATTGATGGTGATACACTAACAATTATTTCTGTATCAACACCAAGTCATGGTTCTGCATCATTTGATGATGATTTTGCTTATTATACTCCTGATCCTAACTATAATGGCCCGGATCAGTTTATCTATACGATTAGTGATGGTAAAGGTGGCACTGATAATGCTACCATTTACATTACTGTTACCTCAATAAATGATCCACCATCTGCAATAAATGATAACGCTACTGTTCCTGAAGACTCTAGCGATAACCTGATAAATGTACTAGCAAACGATAATGACATCGATGGTGATGATTTAGATATAACTGGTGTAACTCAACCATCTCACGGTACAGTAATATATACTGCTGATTATGTTTATTATACACCCACTCCAAACTATAATGGACCTGATCAATTCAGCTATTCTATAACCGACGGCAATGGAGGAACTGATACTGCAACTGTTTATATAACAGTTGGGGGAGTAAACGACCCACCAATAGCAAATGACGATACTGCAACTGTTTCTGAAGACTCAATTGACAACCAGATCAATGCTCTATCAAACGATAATGATCCTGATGGTGATGATTTGGATATTGTAGGTGTAACTCAGCCAACTCACGGAACAGCAACATATACTATTGATTATGTAAACTACACGCCAGACACAAACTACAACGGACCAGATCAATTCACATACACAATAAGCGATGGAAACGGAGGAACAGACATCGCAACAATATTTGTAACAGTCACACCAGTAAACGACCCACCCATAGCAAATGACGACACTGCAACAGTAAACGAAGACTCAACAAACAATCAAATAAATGTATTAGCAAATGACAATGACATAGATGGTGACAACATAGATATTACTAGTGTTACTCAACCATCAAATGGTTCCGTTACATTTACCATAGACTATGTATATTATACACCAAATCCCAACTACAACGGACCAAATCAATTCACATACACAATAAGCGATGGAAATGGAGGAACCGATACTGCAACAGTATCTATAACAGTCACACCAATAAACGACCCACCAAATGCATTAGATGACAATGCTGCAGTTAATGAAGATTCCATTGATAACCAAATAGATGTATTAGCAAATGACGATGACATAGACGGAGACAACATAGATATCAATGGCGTCACTCAACCAGCTCATGGTAATGCAACTTATACTGCTTCTTATGTATATTATATTCCTGATAATGATTATTCAGGTACAGATCAATTCAGTTATAATATTACAGATAATAATGGTGGTATTGATACTGCAATTGTCTATATTACAGTTACAGCTCTAAACGATGCACCTATAGCAAATGATGATACCGCAACAGTTGCTGAGGACTCAATAAATAATCTAATAGATGTTTTGGCAAATGATTATGACATTGATGGAGATAATTTAGATATAATCAATGTAACTCAACCATCATACGGTAACGCAACATATACTATTGATTATGTTTATTACACACCTGACACCGACTATACAGGACCAGACCAATTCACATATACAATAAGTGATGGAAATGGAGGAACCGATACTGCCACTGTTTATATAACAGTTGGGGGAGTAAACGACCCACCAAATGCAAACGACGACACCACAACAGTAATAGAAGACTCGATTAGCAATCAAATAGACGTACTAGCAAATGACAATGACATAGATGGTGATACACTAACAATTATCTCTGTGACGGCCCCAGGTCAAGGTACATCAACATTTGATGATAATTTTGTATACTATACCCCAAATCCCAACTACAACGGACCAGATCAATTCACATACACAATAAGCGATGGAAACGGAGGAACCGATACTGCAACAGTATCTATAACAGTCACACCAATAAACGACCCACCAAATGCAATAGATGACAATGTTACAGTATCTGAGGATTCATTAGATAACCTAATAGATGTATTAGCAAACGATAATGACCCTGATGGTGATGATTTAAATATTACTAGTGCAACCCAACCATTACACGGCAGTATAATATATTTTGTAGATTACATATATTATACACCTGATACCGACTACACAGGAACAGATCAATTCAGCTATAATATTACAGACAATAATGGTGAGAATGATACTGCCTTTGTAAATCTTACAATTACACCTGTAAATGATCCACCATATACACCAAGCAACCCAATTCCAAACGATGGTCAAAATGATGTTGCTATTGATTCTTCATTAAGTTGGACTGGAGGAGATCCTGATGGAGATCCTGTTACGTATGATATTTACTTTGGTTTGATAAGCCCGCCACAAAAAATTGTAAGCAATCAAACTGATAATACATATACACCTGCTACAATGAATTATAACACCAAATACTATTGGTATATAGAGTCTTGGGATAATCAAGGAGCATCAACATTGGGACCAATATGGAACTTTACAACAGTAGGAGAATATGACTGGGATTGCATGCTTATATTTGAAGAACCTGATGGTGGATATGACGATGCATCCTTCGGTGAGAAAGATGCAGCCTCAGATGGACAAGATAGCTATGATGTTCCAAAAGGCCCTGCTGGAGTACCTCCGATAATACGTGCCTGGTTTGCAACTGACTTCCCTGATCCATATGATGAGTTATGGGAGGAATACAAACATTCTCCAGATAACTATAAGACATGGAATTTAATTGTACAATGGACCCCATCTGACTATACATCACCAACTAATATTACAATTTCATGGGATTCTTCTTATCTTAATAATAGTGAATATAATAATATATTCCTCAAGAATAATTTATCTGGCGAAATAATAAATATGCTCTATATAGAAAATTACACATTTACTGCATCAGCATTGGTACCATATCAATTCGAAATAATTTGTACCAATGAACTGCAAATAACAGAACTTCAAACCACTTGGAATATAGTTTCTATACCATTCAATCAATCTGTTAGTAAATCAGATCTAATTGTAAACTATAATAATATCCAATATACCTGGCAGGAAGCAGTGAGTAATAACATCATTCTTGGATTCATTTATAGTTGGAATAGAACTGTTCCTCAACAATTTGAGCTAACAGAAATCTTAAAACCAGGATATGGCTATTGGATTTATGCTTATCAAAACTGCATACTTTCTGCTGATGGTGTAAATTCAATGAATAATGACGGATACTTAACAAATATGCTACAAAAATGGAATATTATAGGTTTACCAAATGTGATATCATTACAAAAAGAGGATATGATAATACGCTATAATGGAATAGATTATAACTGGACAGAAGCAACCACCAGTAATAATCCTACTGGCGCTCCAATCATTCTTAGTTATATATATAACTGGAGCAGAAGTCTACCACAACACTATGAACTTACAGATATTGTAAATCCTGGTTATGGATATTATATGTATGCTTACCATAATTGTTCATTATATTATCCAGTAATAGGACCTTTAGGTAGAAACTATATTGGATCAACAGATAATGAATTTGAAGGCTCCTACATAGATAATCAAAATATCAAACTACAAAACAATAAGATTGATGATATATGGAGTGTTGAATTAGATTTCAACGAACCTGGAGGAGCATATGATAATGCATTCTTTGGTGAAAAAACAGATGCATTAGATGGGCAAGATAGCTATGATGTTCCAAAAGGCCCTGCAGGTGTACCTCCATTAATACGTGCTTGGTTTGACACAGACATGCAAGATCCATATGATGAACTGTGGAAAGATTACAAACAATATCCTGATTATAATAAAGTATGGGACCTAACCGTTCAATGGATACCATCAGATTATAGTTCTCCAACAACAATAACAATTTTCTGGAATAACGAAATATTTGACAATAATGACTATACATCGATAGTTTTATATGATGTTATTAATAATATTTATGTTGCAGATATGTTAATAAATGATAGTTATTCTTTTACTTGCCCAGCTTTGGCATTGCAAAATTTCCAGATAATATGTTCTACAAATCAAAATCAACCTCCAAAGACTCCCAGTAACCCTATACCAACTAACAGTGAAACAGATATTGACATTGATACTATTTTAAGTTGGACTGGTGGCGATCCTGATCCAGATGATATTGTTACCTATGATATCTATTTTGGCACATCTAGTTCACCGCCAAAAGTTAAAAGTAATCTCACAGCAACGATTTATAATCCTGGTAAACTTGATAATATAGCAGTTTATTATTGGAAGATTATTGCCTATGATAATCATGGTGCGGTAACATCCGGACCATTATGGAGTTTTACAACTAAGAAATCAAAAGAATTAAATGTTCAAGAAACGAATATAAAAAAGGTTGTTATTAATTCAAATTTCAATCCTCATAAGTTAGTTAATATTATAGGAGTGTGATCTTAGATGAAAAATAGTAATAAAATTAAAAAGATTTGTGTAGCCAGTGTTGCATTGATTTTTTTATTTAGTGCTTTTTTACCAACAGCTAGTTCTCTAAATTTCAATATACTCAAATCTATTGAAAATCAGATAAATTCTCTAAATGCACCATTTGCTGATGTATGGGAAATAACTTTAGAATTCAATGAACCAGGAGGAGCATATGATAATGCATTCTTTGGTGAAAAAACAGATGCATCAGATGGTCAAGACATATTTGATGTACCAAAAAGCCCAGCTGCTTTTCCCCCATATATCCGTGGTTGGTTTGATACAGACTTCCCAGACCCATATGATGAGTTATGGGAAGAATTCAAAGCATATCCTGATGACTCTAAAACATGGAATTTATCTGTTCAGTGGGTACCTTCCGACTACAGCTCACCAACAACATTAACTATTTCCTGGGATAATACTTCCTTTAGCAGTAGTGATTATGTAAGTGTACTTTTATATGACGTAGATAGCAGTGTTTATGTATCAGATATGATAATAGAAGCTAGTTATACATTTACGTGTCCTGCTTTAGCATTACAAAATTTCCAGATAATATGTTCCACAAACCTACCTCCAGTTGCTAATGATGATTCTGCAACTGTCATTGAAGATTCAATAAATAATCAGATTGATGTATTGGCAAATGACAATGATCCAAATGGAGACATATTAACTATTATAAACATAACACAACCACTTTATGGCTCAGCAACTTATGATTCAGATTACGTCTACTATACACCAAATGCAGACTATACTGGACTTGATACATTTTCATATACTGTAAGTGATGATGAGGGTGAAATTGATACTGCATCAATATATATAACAATTACTTCAGTAAATGATCCTCCAAATATACCTAATAATCCATCTCCAGCTAATGGAGCAATTGATGTCGATGTCAATGTTGATTTAAGCTGGAGTTGTAGCGATCCTGATAATGATATTTTAACTTATGATGTTTATTTTGGAACTACCAGCAATCCATTGTTAGTATCAAATAACCAAACTGGCACGACTTATGATCCAGGAACCATGGGTTATAGCACCCAGTATTTCTGGCAAATCGTTGCATGGGATCCATCTGGGGAATACAATGCAAGTCCAATTTGGAGTTTTACAACTAGTGCGATTCCAAATAATCCACCAAATATACCAAACAACCCAAATCCAATAGATGCAGCAACCGATGTTGATGTCAATATTAACATAAGCTGGAGCTGCAGTGATCCTGATAATGATCCATTAACTTATGATATATACTTTGGAGATGTTAATCCTCCTTTACTTGTTTATTCAGGTGAAATAAATACAACTTATAACCCAGGAGTACTAAACTTTAATACAGTATATTATTGGAAGATTGTTGCTTGGGACAATCATAGTGCGTCAACTGAGGGTCCAGTATGGACTTTTTCAACAATGCAGAATGATCCACCAGCTACACCAGGACAGCCATCTGGACCAATTCAGGGTTACAGAGGGGAACATTACATTTATAATACAGTTACAACAGATCCTGAAGGAGATCAAGTGTATTATTGGTTTGAATGGGGAGATGGAGAAAACACAGATTGGGTTGGCCCTTATCCTTCTGGAGAGGCTGCCTATGAATTATATGCCTGGTCTGAAACTGGCGTATTTGAAATAAGAGTTAAAGCAAGAGATGAATATAACGGTGAAAGTAATTGGTCTGAACCATTAATTGTAACAATTATTGATAAGGATAAACCACAACTTGAGATATTTTCAATTACTGGCGGAGTATTTAGCATAACTGCATTTATCCAAAACATAGGTGATTTCACAGCAAAGAAGATTAACTGGAATATAAGCGTAATATCTGGTAATCTTATACTTGGAAGATTAACAAGTGGAACAATAGACAGTTTACCACCTGAAGGGATTATGGCGATTAAATCCAAGTTTATATTAGGATTTGGTTTTGTCGATATAATGGTTGGTGTCGAAGTAGATGGTAAGATTATTACTGCAAAGAGTGCAGATGCAATTGTCATAGGATTTCTGATATGGGTATTTTCCAGTGAATAATATTTAATTTGACAGAGTAACAATGCATAAAAAAAAGTTAAATGAAGGACATTTGCTAAACCTACCAAATATCTTTCAGTAATACTCTTCATTCTTTTTTTTTATTTATAATTGCTATTTTTGCCTTTTGGATGCTAAAGATTTAATTAAAATAAAAAAATTCATAGTTTGAAAAATATTTACGTAGGATTATTGAAATGAAAATCACTCCACAAACCCTTTACGAAATTCTATATAACAGATTTGGAAATCTTAACTGGTGGCCCATGGATAAAGAGTATCATAAAAAAAATGGTAGTGATCAAAGATTTGAAATAATTGCAGGTGCGATTTTAACTCAAAACACTGCTTGGTCAAATGTTGAAAAAGCAATATCAAGTCTTAAAATAAAAAAAGTCCTTGATATAAATAGCTTATCTAAAGTTAGTACCATAGAGCTTCAAAAACTCATTAGATCATCAGGATTTTTCAAACAGAAAGCAGATAGATTGAAAAATATAGCTCTATATTTTCAACAAAAATACCAAGGAGATCTTGATACATTTTTTAAAAAGGATATCTATGATATCAGAAATGAATTATTATCTTTAAACGGAATTGGACCAGAAACTGCAGATTCTATACTTCTATATGCAGGTAACCTTCCTATCTTTGTTGTTGATGCATATACAAAACGTATTTGTGAAAGGCTACCGCTCAATACCAATATTTCATATGAAGCAATTCAAAGTTATTTTGAAAGGGAACTTGAAAAAAGCTATACAAAAAATGAACTAATAAAAATTTACAATAATTTACATGCATTGATTGTTATTCTTGGGAAAAATTATTGTAAAAAAAACCCTAGATGTGAGGAGTGCCCACTTACCAAACATTGTGATTATAATAAAAATTCAGCCCAATAGTTCTTCAACCTTACTTGATACAATTTCTGCGGGTATATCAGGAAGTGATATCAGTTGTGTTGTACCAACTTGGCCCTTACCAGATGGTTTGATATTTATAAATCCAGCTCCCTCAATATCTTTTAGATAATTCCAAAACATTGTATGGGTTCTTGGTTTTTCATTAAACTCTTCACAAGTTATCATATATGTTTTTTCAGCATCACCGGTATTTACATAAGCTGTACCATCTTTTTTTAACCTTTTTGCAATAGCGTACAGTGTAAAAAGTTGGTGGCGATCCAGATTTTTAAGTTTTGATTCTGTGACAATAGTATAAGTTTCAGCTTTTGCAGCACGAACATGTTCTGGTATAACCCTATCAACATGCTGATGATCAGCTGCAATACCTGCTTTCCAAAGAAGTTCTAAAGCAAAACGTGCATCGCCCCATTCAGATGCAATATCAGCTATTAAATCCAAACAATCTTTATCAACAGTATCATTGTGAAATGCTAGCTCAACTCTTTGTTTAACAATATCATATAACTCATTGCGGGTGTATTTGTTAAGTGTCAAAACATTATTTCGTTTAAAAGTGCTAAGTGTTGCTTGATCAAGCAGTTGTATAATATCCTTTTGAGAAATTAAAAGCAGTGAAACAGGGATTTTACCTATCGATGATTCATCGGAGAAACGAGTTAAATCATAAATTAAATTTGAGCCGCTTTTTTTAAGAAGAGCATCTGCTTCATCAAGAACAGCTATTAATTGTGCATTTCTTTTCATCAATTGTTTTCTAAGAACCTCAAGCATTTCTTGAACAGAAAAACCCCGGTCTGGAAAACGGGAATCAAAATGATTAAGTATGCCAAGTAAGACCATTGCATCAGTTGATCTTTTTCTACAATTTATATGAACATATTCTATCATTTTTCCTTGCTTACGTGCCAAGTTTACTAGAGAACTACAGAACTTCTTTGCAATAACGGTCTTACCAGTTCCGACAGGCCCTTTAATTACAGCGTTTTGAGAAACAGAAGATAGTAAGGGTTTGAACATTTGGGCTAGAAATCTAAGTTGTTCATCTCTGTGAATTAGTTCTTTAGGTACAAAATCGAAATCAAGAGTATTTAAATCCTTAATAACTGATGATGACATCAGTTCGTCTTCTATAGTATTACTCATCTGTATCCGTAATATTTATCATTCATAAAACTTTATCTCAAAAAGTTATACTTTGGCAATTGAAGTTTTTGAATAAATATTAAAGCAATAAAAACTATATATTTTACAATGGGGAGTATTGTTACATCAAAAGAATCACTGGAATTTCTAAAAAATATATTTAGAGTGTATTATGAAAAAAACAGAATTGAGTTGCCAGACCGTTTTGGACGTAGAGAATTTGCATTTGTTTTTTTTGGCGGCAAAGGAATGATGAGACATATTGGCTTTGAAAAGAAAATAAATTTTTCAAATTTTCTAAAGGAAAAAAGCCCATGTCATGCATATTATTCATCTGCTTACTATCAAAAACCAGATGCACCAACGATGCAGGAAAAAAACTGGATGGGTGCAGAATTGATTTTTGATTTAGATTCGGATCATATTCCTGAGGCTGAGAAATTAAATTATACAGAACAATTAGATGTTGTCAAAAAAGAATTTCATAAGCTTGTATGTGATTTTTTAATTAATGATTTTGGATTTAATGAAAAATATATTGAACTTTATTTTAGCGGTGGAAGAGGATATCATTGCCATGTAAAGGATCCAAAGATTCTAGGTTTGGACAGCAATGAACGAAGGGAAATAGTTGATTATATCATAGGAAAGGATTTGAAGGATTCCTTGGTCTTTCATGAAAAAATTACTGGTATCAAAAGATATGGTCGAAGAAATTATCCAAGTGGTAAAACGCTGAAAATGCCAACTCCAGATGAACCAGGTTGGCGAGGAAGAATTAGTAAGGGTATAATTGAAATTGTAAATGAAATTATAAAAAGCGAAAGCCCAATTGAAAAACTTAAGCAGTATGGTGTAAATCAAACTGATGCTGAAAAATTACTTGAAGATCTTTCTGAGGAAAGAGTAAATAGAATAAAAGAAGGAAATCTTGACCAATCAAAAACAATAAGAAAATTTTTTTTAAATAATGCATTGAGAAAAACTGCTGTTTCTATGAGTGCAGGTGAAACAGATGAACCTGTTACTTGTGATGTTAAGCGTTTAATAAGACTTCCAGATTCTTTGCATGGAAAGACAGGTTTTCAGGTAAAAAACATTTCCCTTGATACATTAAATGAATTTGATCCTTTAGTTGATGCTATTGTTTTACCTGATAATCCAGTTAAAGTTGAGCTAAACGAGTCAATAAATATAAAAATGAATGGCGAGAATTTCAATTTGGAACCAATGGTAAATGAGGTACCATCCTATCTGGCTGTTTTTCTCATTGGTAGAAAAATAGCAAATATTATATAAATAATTGATAATTTAAAGGTGAAAGAGAAATGGATAAGGACGAAATTAGTTATAAAACATTAAGAAAAATCCAACAAATGGAAAAAAATTCACCAATTTTAACACAGTTAAAACCTAATTTTTATAATGAGCTTTCAGATTATTTGGATAATCTTAATAAAAGACTGGACATGGAAACCTCATCTCAAAAACAAATCCTTCTTAAAGATGAAATAAAAAATATGACAAATATTTCAACAAATATTTATGAACAACGGGAGAAAAAGATATTGCTTGCAGCAATTTCAAAGGCACGAGGTGGAAGTCCTGATCTAAATAACATGGTAGATGATGAAAAAGATTTATTTGAAAATATTTTGGAGTATATGTTTAACTTTCGAAAAAGGATTTTTAATTTGAAAAGTACCAATAATTCGACAAATAATAATAAAGTTAAATTAGAACAGGAGGAAAAAATAGAACAAATGAAAGGAAATACAAATCCAATTTTAAGGGTTACAAAAGATATTCCAGAATTTATTGGAACTGATGAGAAAAAGTATAATCTAAGAAATAATGATTTGATTTCTTTACCTATTGATATGAGTCAAATGCTTTTAAAAAAAGGAGTTGTTGAGAGAATTAGTAAGTAGCCTTACATTTTTATATTACCTCCTTATTACCTTTTCCTTCTAAGATTATATTAAAGGAGTTTCATATGCAAAAACCACGAAAAATCATGAGGTATTGTCCTATCTGTAAAAAACATACAGAACATAATGTTGATAAAATTAAAAAGAGGAAAGCAAGTGAACTTAAAAAAGGTCAAAGAAGATTCCGTCGCATCATGCAAGGCTACAGAGGATTTCCAAGACCAAAGCCTGAGGGACGTGAAAAGACAAGCAGACGAATTGCACTGAAGTATACTTGCACTGTATGCAAAAAAAGTCATCAACCAGCAACAGAAAGAGCGAAAAAATTTGAGATAGGTGAGTAAGTGAAGAATAAAAATGAAAGTAAGTTTATTAAGGTAAGATGCAAGGATTGCGAAAATGAACAAGTCTTATTTAATAAAGCAAGCACCGAAGTATCTTGTCATATTTGTGGCAGTAAACTGGCAATTCCCTCTGGGGGAAAAGCAATAATTAAAGGCGAAATTTTAGAGGTAATTGAATAAAAAAAGGTTTAGCATTATGCTTAAGAAAGATTACCCAGATGAAGGAGAACTTATTGTTGGTACAGTTGTAAAGGTACAGAATTTTGGAGCGTTTATTTCTTTAGATGAATATCCTGATAAAGAGGGTTTTATACATATTGCTGAAATTGCAACAGGTTGGGTAAAGCGAATTCGAAATCATATAAAAGAAAAACAAAAAGTTGTCTGCAAGGTAATGCATGTAGATCAGGCAAAGAATCATATTGATTTATCCTTAAAAAGGGTAAATGAACATCAAAAGCGAGATAAAATCCAGGAATGGAAAAATTCACAGAAATCAAAAAAATTAATTGAGATGGTTGCGAAACAAGTTGGAAAAACAGTTGAACAATGCTATAAGGATTTTGCTGAGGATTTAATAAAAAAATATGGAACTCTTTTTGCTGCATTTGAGGAGGCCGCTTATGATATTGAAACTCTAAAAAATGATGGCTTTCATGGAAATTGGTTAAAAGAATTTGAAGAAGTAGCAAAGACAAACATATCAATTCCGTATGTAGATATTAAAGGTTATCTCAATGTTACTTCTTGGCTTCCTGATGGAGTAAATCATATTCGAAATGTTTTAATGGATGCTGAAAAAAGTGAATATGAAGATGTTGAAATTAAGATAAAATATATTGGAGCACCACAATATATTATTTCAATAAAAGCTCCTGATTATAAAATTGCTGAAGAAGAGATGAAAAAAGCTGTTGATAAAATAAAAGAAACAATTAAAAAATATAATGGTAACTGTGAATTTCATCGAAAACAAGAGGAATAAATGGCAAATTTACTTTATTGTAAAAATTGTCTTTTTTTTTAATTTAAGTTAAAGTAAATAGTAAATTAATTAATATTGGATTCGTTAAGAAGTGATTTTATAGTTTATATTAAATTTCAACTTTTTATAATAATTATTATGTTATGTAAGATTTAAATACTAAAAACCAGATTTATTATTGAGTAGAAGGGGCAAAAGTATATGGCCAATATCCATCTTAAAAAGATTTTCGCCTTCACAGTAATTGTATTGATTATCAGTATGATTAGTATAAATATCAGTGGTAAAATAATCAATAGAGAAATACAAACTTATGTGTCACCTATCAATAAGGATATTGATTGGTGGCCTATGTTTCAGCATGATAATAATCGTAGTGGATACAGTAAATCTTCTGGACCAAAAACAAATAATGTATTATGGTCTACAAAAGTAAATAATTCAATAGGTGTAACACCAATAATTGTAGATAATAAAATATATATTATAGGATATGATTATATTTATTGTTTAGATTTAGATACTGGAGAAAATATCTGGCAGACATACATATATGATGGCACAAAAAGTACACCTACTTTTACTGAAGATAGGCTCTATATCGGTTCCTATAGTGGTATTTTTTATTGTTTAGATGCAAATGATGGTTCTATAATTTGGCAAAACCAAACAGGAGATTCTCATACATCACCTTTGGTTTTTAATGATAAGGTCTATATTAGTACCTTTGATGCTGGAAAGTTATATTGTCTAAATGCAGAAAATGGAATGGAAATATGGGTTACTTCATTAGGTGATAATATACAATCACCAGCATTATTCAATGAGAGATTAATTACATCATCAGGGAGATTTGGAGATGATGGTTATATATATTGTATAAATGCATCTAATGGTGTAATAATATGGAAATTTCAGACTGAAGAATCATTTAGTGTTACATCTCCTATATCTCCTTTAATTTATAATGATAAGGTTTATATTGGAGATTGGGGGGGATATTATTATTGCCTAGATATATATAACGGTACATTAATTTGGCGGTTTAAATCAAACGGTCGTATATCTACATCTTCATGTATAGGTGATGGTAAGGTTTTCTTTGCAGATTATACTTTTTATTTATATTGCTTAAATGCAGATACTGGAGAAAAAATCTGGGAATTTAAGACACCCGTTGGGTATGAAATTTTTCCATCTCCTATTTATGCTGATGGTATGATTTATTTTACTTATGGGAGTGGTTTTGTTTATTGTCTTAATGCAAGTTCGGGAGAACAGATATGGAAATATATTACTGCATATCATATGAGAGCTTCCCCAGCATTAGTTGATGGTAAACTTTATATATGTTCTACCGAGGGGCGTGTTTTTTGTTTTGGTGGTGAAAGCAATAATCTTCCACCAATAACTCCAAAAGAAATTATTGGTCCAACTTATTGTTTAATAAATGTAGAATATACATATAATACGAGTACATATGACCCTGATGGAGACCAATTAAATTATCTATGGCGCTGGGCAGGATTAGGAACTGATTGGATGGGCCCCTATGAGTCTAATGAAACAACAGCAGTAAATGTAACATTTCATTATAACTATGGATTAATAGAGGTTGAAGTAATTGCAAGAGATTCCAATTTTGCCACAAGCAATTGGGCTAAACTTGAGGTAAGAGTTCCAAGAGATAAAACACTAGAGAGTACTATCTTTTTTAGGTTTTTAGAACGATTCCCATTGTTAAACCTTTTTATTCAAAAACTTATCTGTACTATCCCGAAATTACTTCCTTCGAGAAAATAAAATAACTGATTTAGTATACATGAAGAAGCTGAATCAGAAAAAGATTCGATGGATTGTAAAAGAGATGAAAAAAGGGGATAGATCTGCTTATAGGATAGCTAAAATTATGCATATATCCCCCAGATGGGTGAGGGAGTTATATAGAGTTCATCAGGAGACAGGACAGTATGTTTTTCCTAAGAAACCAGGTAGAAAACCTCGGTTGGTTTCTGATGAGGAAATAAATCTTATACTTGCAGCTAGGGAAGAACATCCTATTTCTGGAGCATTAGCATTAGAAAAGATATTGGACAGTAAGGGTATTCATATTCCTCATAACCGTATACATCGTATACTCAAAGAAGAAGGTCTTGCAAGGGAGGAGCCTCGTAAGCAAAGACGTCGTAAATGGATCCGCTATGAAAGAAGGTATAGCAATAGTCTTTGGCATGCTGATTGGTTTGAACAACACAAGGATCAGATCATCCTTTTTGAGGATGATGCATCTCGTTTTATCACTGGATATGGAGTTTTTAGAAATGCTACAGCAAAAAACTCCATGCTTGTTCTTGAACAAGCTGTACAAAGTTATGGTATTCCTAGGCAGCTGATGACTGATCATGGGACACAATTCACCAGTCTACCAAGAGATACATGTAATGATCCAAGGCCGAATGAGTTCCAACAGATCTTACAGAACTATGGTATTAGACATATTAAAGCAAGAGTTAAACATCCTCAGAGCAATGGTAAAGTAGAGCGAGTTGGTCAAACTTTGCAGAGGCTTTGGAAGCATTTCCAATGTTGGGATGTTGCAGTTTTTTATTATAACTATGAGCGTCCTCATAGTAGTCTTGAAAATGGAGGTCTTAGGACTCCATTTCAGGCTTTTATTGATAAAACAAGGGTAAATGGTAAAAAAGTGTG
>Ga0209536_100008912_pt1 | contig 14963 bp, 15 predicted proteins | sample DeeMarSeWOR28_12_FD_187461 | JGI IMG/M metagenome (GOLD analysis project Ga0209536, IMG submission 187461) | Marine sediment microbial communities from White Oak River estuary, North Carolina - WOR-2-8_12 (SPAdes) (version 2) | ecosystem: Environmental > Aquatic > Marine > Intertidal zone >...
GCGTTTTCCATTCCTTGAAAGAATGCTATCGATTGTCAGATAAACTTTATCAATGGGAAAAAGTTATCCTTATTACTAAGGAGTCTAGTTTGGAAGAATTATAGAGTTTTTACTCTTTTTTCATACTTTTCTTCCTCCCTCAACTAGACTCTTTTTTCAATTTACACTTTTATCATTTCATACAACTACCTTTAATTAACTATAATCAAAGAGATATTTAAATCCAAATATTACATAACAATTCCATAAATCTTAGTTAAAATGCCATTCTCCTTAAAATTATAATATATCAAACTAGAAAAAAACAAATGAACCATCAAAAAAAAAAATCTCAAAACCTAAAAAAGATTATATTATCCAAATCTGGATTCAAAAAAAAAATAATTAGAAAAAATATTACAATAAAGTATTTCAACTTATATCATGTTAATACAACTTCCATTGGCAATGAGGACATTGCCAATATTTTCTATTTGCTTCTTCCTTTTCTACCATTTTATGGTTACAAATCTTACATAGTTTAATCATTTCACCTTTTTTAAAAATCCTATTATTATGGCAATACCTATAGTTAACTGGTTTAAGAATCCTTTGTTTTCATTGTGAACATAAACAAGGATTAAAACTATTTCTCTTTCCTTTTCAATATAATCCATTTGATCTATATACGATGATAATTTGCTAATATTTGTCAGATAAAGCTTTTCAATAATAAGATGTTACCCTTGTAATGAGTCTAGCTTGGAAGTAAATATGATTATTTTAGGATAATTCTACTTTTTCATCTTTTCTTCCTCCCTTAGCTAGACTCCTTTTCAACATATTTTATATTTTTAGTAATTGTAATATTTAAATATCTAATACTTGATGTTTTTTAATGGAGGGAAAAAAACAAATGAACAAACAGAGGGATTTGTTTGGTAAAACTCTGGTATTAGGAATAATCATCCTATTTTTTGGTATGAATATTGTTTCATCAACAGATAATACTTCAGATTATAAATCGGAAAATCAATCCTATCCAATCTTTGATAATAAAAAAGTATTATCAAATTGTGAACATCTTGTATATTTCGGAGGACCTACAGATAGTATTTTTGAATGCGAATTATTCAAAGGAACATTAAATGATATCTATTATTCAACTTGTATCTGCCCAGGAAGTGAAGGTTCTGGAGATTTTATAAGTGGTAGTACTTGGACAAATGATGGAAGGATAATTGGTTGCCAATATGGAAATGGTATGATATATGAAATATATTTTGAAACTTGTGAAATGGCATCAATTGGTGGAGGTGGAATAGGTATTAACAGTATAGCCTACGATCCGATCTCAAATAAAATGTATGGTGGTGGTGATGACAACTATCTTTATGAAATAGACATAGAAACTGGTGCACAAGATCAAATCGGTCCTTTTGGTAGTGGTGTCCTTTATATGATTGGTATGGCATTTGATGCAAATGGAACACTTTACGGTTGGGATCTTGGAAATGATGCGCTTTGGACAATTGATACTGAAACCGGAGAAGCAACTCAAGTTGGTTATTTAGGACTTGACCTGATCTATGCTCAGGACGGGGATTTCTGCAAAATAGATGATATCCTATATCTTGCTGCACAAATAAGCTCCCCTGTATATGGTTGGTATTTGGTAGAATGTGATAAGTACAGTGGAGAATGCAATATACTTAGTCAATTTCCAAGTAATTCTCCAGATATAACTATCTTTGTAATACCATGGAACTTCCCACCCTACGCACCCTTCAATCCCTATCCTTTCAATGGTTCAAAGGATGTTCCTATTGATACTAATCTAAGTTGGAGTTGTAGCGATCCAGATGGAGGTTACATATCTTTTGATGTATATTTTGGAACTAATAATCCCCCTCATCAGGTTGCAAGTAATGTATCAACATATGAACCAGGATTGCTAGATTTTTATACAACCTATTACTGGAAAATTGTAGCATGGGATGAGTATAATGCTTCATCAGAAGGTGATATATGGTGCTTTACAACAGAAAGAGGAATTAACAATCCTCCATATGCACCAATTATAGATGGACCATTCAGTGGTAAACCAGGTGTCAAGTATTATTTTACCTTCCACTCTGTAGACCCAGATGAGGACTATGTTAAATATTTCATAGATTGGGGTGATGATACATCTGACGAAACAGACTTAGTTCCTTCTTGTGAACCAGTTGAAATTTATCATACTTTCACAAAAGGAAAATATGTTATCAAAGCAAAAGCTATAGATATGCTAGGTGCTGAAAGTAACTGGAGTTTTTTTGAAATTGAGATACCAAGAACCAAAACAAGATTTGAAAATTTAATTCAATATTTTTTACATCGATTACAAATATTAGAAAGATTACTTTGATTAGTCAAAAATTAAAATTGGTAACAAATATCAAAAAAAGCATTTAAGAGATAAGTTACTTTCTGCTTTGTGTAACATTTAAATAACAAGTATAAGATTAATTATTGTTTTAGGGAGGAAAACTATTGAACAAAGATAAGATGAGTAAAGCTGTTGTGATTGGTGTAATTGTATTGTTTATTAGTTTGAGTGGTTTAAACCGTGTCGCATCAAAAGATATTTCAATTTCTGTTGATAAGATATTGATAGATAATAACGTGATTGAACAAATGGATAATAATAAGGAGATTATTACACATATATCTGGCTATGTTGGGTTGGATTATTGTATATGGGAAGGGATTGTTTTAAAGAAAGTTGAGTTATGGACTTTGGGTAATCCATATTGTTATATAGAAATTACTGGATATAAAAAACCTTTATTTCCTTTACATGATAGTAAATTTAATGCAAATCCAACACATATTATCGCTGAACGATTCTTAGGCTTTATTGGGCAAAGTGACGATTGGTATTACACTGTAAGTGGATTTGCAATTGGTAATATATATTGGGAGTGAAATATGAAGAAAATCCTTGTAATTGGAATATTATTCTTATTTCTGGGAACCTGTTTTACTCAATCAGTTGCAATTTATAATGTAAAGAATCAATCTCTACCTATCTCTTATGGAAATATTCTTTATGTTGGCGGAACAGGATCTGAGAACTATAGCAAGATTCAGTATGCTATAGATAATGCTAGTGATGGGGATACAATTTATGTTTATGATGATTCATCGCCGTATTATGAGAATTTGGAAATTGATAAATCAATTACACTTATTGGTGAAAATAAAGCTACTACTTTTATTGATGGAAAACAAGAAGGATGCACTATTAATTTATCATCCCAAAATACAATTATAGAAAACTTTACTATAATTGGTGGAGGGTTTGATAATGATGATTTTAAGAATTTTTTCAGAGCAGGTTTAAGAATAACTGGTTCAAATAATATTATTTGTAACAATATCTTTAGAAAAAACTGTCTTGGTATATCAGGAGTGAGAGTAACAAACCTCACAATTAAAGATAATATCTTTATTGAAGATGGAGTAGGTTTTACCACTTATGAAAATGATGGAAGGCCAATTCTTAAAATAAAATATTTTTTACATAACATTGAAAATAATACTGTAAATGGAAAACCCTTATACTATTTTTTTAATGAAAAGAACATCCAAATTGATAATTTGGAAATTGGACAATTAATTCTTGTAAATTGTAGTGATTTTGAAATAAGAAATATATCTATTTCAAAAACTGATTGGGGAATGGTATTTGCATTTAGCAATAGATGCTTAATAGAAAATTGTAATATTTTTAAAAATAGCTTAGCAATTTGGACTTTGAAATCAAATAATAATATATTTCAATTCAACAATATTTCAAACAATTATCATCGCGGAATCGTAATAGACTATAATTCAAACCGTAATCAAATAAAACATAATAAGATATCTAAAACATTTTGTGGAGCTGAGATTGAATGGTGGTCAAATGCAAACTCAATTACTAAAAATAATTTTTTAAATAATAATGTAAGTGGGTTTGAACATCAATCTCTTTTAAGTATATGGTATAAAAATTATTATGATGATTGGATTGGAATAAAAAAACCTTTTTTATTTTTCCTTCCAAAAATAATTTATGGGATGCCTATTGAAAGATTTCCTATATTAACTATGCCTGTAAGTATTGATTTAAATCCAGCAAAAGAACCATATGATATTGAGGTGTGAAATGAAAGAAAGAATAATTAGTAAAGGTTTGGTATTTGCTGTTATTATTTTATTTGTTGGTGTTAGTATTCAACCAGCAATAGCAAAAGTACAAGCCGAAAATATCTATGTCGAATATTTTGATGTAACTACAGAATTTATTGGACTTGACAAGACCTATACAACACAACTGACAAAGCAAGAGATAGAAAAGTTAGATGCTTTATTTAATTCTATTAATGAACATTTAAACAAATCTGCATCATTTAAGGATTCCATAGAAATATTTAAAAAAGTAATTTTTGAGTTGAATAGTTTTGGATTATTAGGAAATGTTGGAGTTAAAGAAACAGAGAAAATTGTTATTGGTCACTATCAAAATAAAAAATTAATAAAAAATCTTTATAAAGTATATGATAAAGAAAAGAATCCTTTAGAAGGTGATAAAAATTTATTTTGTTTAATTGCAGGTAAATCAACGGGAACATTTTTTTCAAATTTTAGAAATCTCGGTTTAGTATTTTCAATAACTATTATTTTGATTAAATTATTTCCAAATTCTTATTTTCAACTTTTTGGTTTTACAATAGGATTAACTTTATTATCTTTGATTTTAGATACTCTAAATCCATTATGTTTGGGACGTCAAATGTTATTTTCGCCTGATACTTATGGTAAGGTTTTAACATGTGGTTTAAATGGAAATAAATATTGGGAGGGTAACCTAGAAGGCAAAATCAAATGTTTAATTCTTAATAATACCTATAAAGCAGCAGCTGGATTTACTGGGTTAAAAATACAGATTGTTACAAATCCAAATTCATATTATCTTGGTTTTGCAATCCTTGTAGATATAGATACATCATAATTAAAAATAGATTAAATTGAAAATGAAAAAAGAAACCCTATCGTAATTGGTATAACAATTCTCTTTCTATGAATCTATATTAATAGCAAGACGTCTTATAATAACACTTAAAAAACATATTTAATCAGATTTAAAGTTTCCAATCAAATTAAGAATCATTGATAAAGGTTCTTTTTTAGAAATCTTAAGTATATTACCTTCTTCATCTTTAATAATTATTTTTGACTTATAAAACTCAAGATGAAGGGTAAAACCATCCACATCCCAAACCTTACTATCTTTTAGACTTTTACTTTGCATAGATAAATAGTTTAGATATTTTTGAAAATTTATAATTACTGATACAATATGTGTCAAAATAATAGAATTCTGAAACAATACATACCAATTTAATTTTATACAGTTTTGTTATTTTGTCTCCAATATTATTTATACCATGTTTAACAATATAATATAAACTAAGAGGTTTTCTATTGACAGATTACAGATCATATCATATTAAAAAAATTGATCCAGAATGGGTAAAAGATATTGCTTCATATGTCAGTAAATCAAAAAAGGATAAGAAAAAAGAAGATTATTCAAAGCTTTTAAAAGACCTTTATCTAGAAAATGTAAGAAATGGAATGAAACCAAATATTGCATTCAAAAAAGCTAAATTTGTAATTGAAAGTTTTGAAGGTTTTAACAATCTATAAAAAAGAATTATAGAATCTTTGATTTTTCATCAGGCTGTAATATTCTTACTCCATTAAATCTAAAGGGCATAACCATACTAAGAAGCTCCACTTTTTCAATATAAGGATAATATGACTGCATTATTCTATTACATAATTCCTTTGCTTTAGTAAGTTCATCAGCAAAAAAATTTATTATAAAATCATAATGCCCATTAAAATAAATTGTATCAATAATTTTTATATCAATCTCAGGTAAAATATCAGTAAATGCACCAATTGAAAGATTTTTTATAATATCCTCAGTCAAAGGTTTTGAAGTTCTTTTAACAAGAATAGTATAATAATTTATATTTAGATTACTTGGATCAACAACTGCCCTATAACCAATTATTATTTTCTTTTCTTCTAGTTTTTTAATAATTCTTGTAACCTTATATCGCGAGCACCCACATTTTTTACCGATATCATCTAAATTTTTTCTGCAATTTTCTTGAAATTCTTTTAAAACACAAATCTCTAAATCTGTCAATTTTTCTAAATTAGTCTTTTGCATAATTGTAGTCACCCCTTTTTTAATGGAAAAGGCAATAATATTTAAATTATTTGCTAATCATAATGTTTCTTTCAATATTTTATAAGTAAAATTGAACAAAAATTAAATCCATTATTGATTTATTTAAATTTGGTTCAAATATGGTAGATATTTATTTATAATAGTTAAATAATTTCATTTTTAAGGATGAATTTGTGAAGATTTATTTTATCCTTTGTTGGTCCTAACAAAATTGTAAATTTCCTCCTTCACAAATATCATCCCTTCCTTTATACAAACCATATAAAATCTGTAAAAATTAATTTTTAATTGTTTTTACCATCTAATTTAAACGTTTTTATATTAACAAAATAGATATTGTAACATTTAAATACCATATATTTAATGCTTATATTGAGGGAGGGCAAGAAAATATGGTAAAAAGGCTTGGTTTTGTTTCAAAAACGCTGGTTATTGTTACAATTATTTTATTATTTGGAATGAGTCTAAATACATCTGCAATAAATGTTGAAGATAAGAAATCCACAATACCAACAATTGGTAACATACTATATGTTGGAGGGACAGGTGAAGGAAACCACACGAATATTCAGGATGCAATAGATGATGCATTCGATGGAGACACAATAGTAGTATACCCAAAAATCTATAAAGAAAATATTCTGGTAAACAAACAACTTACTTTAAAAGGAATAAAAGTAGAAAATATCCCAACAATAGATGGATGCGAAATTAAAGACGTTGTAACAATTACTGCTGATTACTGTTCATTAGAAGGTTTTAATGTGGTAAACTCTAGTGAAACTAATTGGACATACTCAGGAATTAGTATTTCTTCATGTAACAATGTTATAAAAGATAATATACTCTCAGATAATTTCAATGGTATTTGGTTGGAGGGTTCAGACAACAATATTATTTATAATAATAATTTTTGCTTAAATACTCTCGGCGTATCACTTGCAAAATCCTGTGGAAACAATATTTCAAATAATGGATTTTACAATAATACACTTGGAATCCATTTATTATTTCTTTCAAATTACAATGTTTTTTCAAATAATATTTTCGATGGAACTGGTTTTCAGATTACGCAATCATCAAATAATGAAATTACAAAAAACAGTATCACAAATCAATATAACGTTATTTCACCAAATTTTGGTTTAGCTTTATATTTATCAAACAACAATATAATTATGCAAAACAAAATTGAAAACTATGAATGGTGGGGAATATCTATAGAAACATCAAAAAATAATATGATATCTAGAAATAACATTATGTACAATGGATTATATGGAATTTATTTATCTGGTTTATCAAGAAAGAACACAATAAAACAAAACAATTTCATAGAAAATGGTTTTAATGATGATTTTATACCAAAAATAATACCAACTGAAAATGCGTTTTTTATAAAATGTTTCCTCAACAAATGGGAGGAAAATTACTGGGATGACTGGACTTATAAATTGCCAAGACCTATTAAGGGACGAATGGGAATAATTGGTTTGACACCTTTTTTAAATTTTGACTTGCATCCAGCAGAAGAACCATATAATATATAGATTGAAACATTTACCAATACTGGAAATACTGTTTTTATTATTTTTAAAGCGAAAATATGAAATATTGCAAATAACATACCAAAATCTGGGGTTAGATTGAAAGTCATATTGGATTTTAGAAATATCTAAATTTACCCAAATTACTTTCCTCCAAATCTAATCCCCTATGACCTTTCCAAATTATGGGAAGATCACTAATTTTGATTATAAGAGATTAAAACAGATATAAATATAAAATGCATAAGAAGGGAGGCAAACCATATCCCTTTGAAACGACACCTGCAAACTTATAAATTATATTTATCTTTTTTTTGCCTCCCAACTTAAATTATTTACAAAAAAACAAAAGTGGAATAATTATTAATTTTTTTTCCCAAATTATACCCAAATTATCTTTTTAAAATTAAAATATCAATACTAACAATTATTATTCTTAATTTCTCTTAAAAATATTATTTATAACTGAAGATTCCGTCCATATGACAAAAGGAGTATATCCACTCCACTCAAGCTGCTTTAGAAACCCTACAAATTGAGTCTTTAATTTAAACGGCCATAAAATGAACCATGCCATAATAGAAGAATAAAAAACAGCATATTGAAAGATTATGTTTCTTGAAACATTCCAATTCCAAAACATCTTACCGCGATATTTGTAAAGTGGGAAATCAATGGTTCTATTGAGAAGGATTCCAAGAACCATATTGATATTGTTTCTAAGATAAATTGGCACGCTGAACTTAAAAATTCCACCTATTACAGTATGGCTTCCATTAAGAATAATTGTTTCATTTTTGCCTAAGGGTTCAATTATCGTATAGGCTTTCTCATCATTAAAGTAATCGGCAAGAATAATCCATTGATTCCATAGTTTTCTTGGAAAACTCAAGGGATAGGGATTAGCAAGAGTAAAAGGAAATTCAAGAATTAACAACTTAAAAAAATATCCCAAGTGAAGACCTTTTCCGATAGAAAGAATTTTAGCAGGACCACAAAAATGGATTTTTGAATCATTTCCAACAATTTTTTTGAAATTATTATATAGGTCAAAACCTAACGCATCATCAATGTTTTTTTGAGTAATAGTATCTTCAGAAAAATTATTATTATCATTAATTTTTTTATTTACTTCAACGGGAATTGAGGCAGATGCAGAAGCAGCAATAATTATAAAAATAATTGAGATGACAATTAATTTTTGGGTAAGTTTATTTTTCTCTTTTATCATTTTTTTCTTCTCCCCATCACAACCATTGCAATTATTAGTAATACAATTATAATAATGATTATTATCACAAATAGATACTTTTCAAATAATGTTTTTGGTGTGATTTCTCTAGGATGGCTGGTTGCACCAAATGGTGAGTGACCTTCAATTGTCAAATCCTCCTCAAAGGTTAGTGCCTGTGGTTTCTTCCAGTTGTTCTGATTGCTAAATTCAGTACCTGGCACAAACATTCTAAGGTTTGGGTCTCCAAAGTAAACAACACCTTCGGCATCATCCCACCACCATTGGGGTTCATCAGCACCAGCTCCACCACCTAGATACAATATTCCTACTTGTTGAATTCCACGAGTGTATGCCTCACCAACAGTATAACCAAGAGCAATGTCCCTAGGAATAGACTGTCTCCAGACCGCGCCATACCAAGATGTAGGCCATGGGTCCTGAACCTGAAATACAGAACCGTGTCTAACTAGCATTAAATGCATATATGTATTTGACGTCTGGCATATGCCAGTAATAAATCCTGCTGAATGCAAGTTTTCAAGATTTTCTTCAATTTCAGTTGCAATATAATTTTTAAATGTAAATCTAGAGTGAGATACAGTACCAATCACTCCATCATAAAGGTCATCAACCCTGAAGGGATCAATTAAAGGAATTAATTTATTAAAAAACTCTCTAACCACCTTTCTAGAAATTACCCAGTCCTGGCTGATTGCAGGCATAAGTGGAACTCTAATACCAGTATAAGGTAGAATTCCTACCAAGTCTACTGACATTGTGTCAGGTTCATCAGTTGAACCTAAGAACCATTCATAACCCCTCCAGGGGTTGTCATCAGAAAATGCAGCAGGTGCAGAAGGAATAAATGTTCCAATAAGAGGGATTTTACTTATTTTATAGCCAATGTTCAGAATTATTGCAGCAAGCCTACCCTGCCTTGCATATTTAGTAAGGCCACCTTCTGGGTTCCAAAAAAGTGTTCCTCCGCCGTTTGGTTCTGTTCCATGAGAGGAATGCACCCACAAGAGCACACCTTCGTTAAGATTTTTAACTACTGCCTCTAGACTTGTAGAATATGCAACATCAAAGCCACCCTTTTCTAAATAGAAGGGAACGACCTCAGTTTCTGAGATATCTGGGTAATATGCACCAGTATTATCAGTATGAAAGGAAATTGCACCCGCATCAATTGAATCCATTGATGCGCTAAAACCAGGGATATAACCATTTGCAGATTCGTATTTTGCACCATAATATTTGCTTGCTCTTTCGTTAAACCTATATTTATGGGTGACAAATGAGCATAACACGGGAAACTCGAACTTTTCAATTCCAGATTCACGAATTAGATCATATTTTCCAATGTTAATACTAATCAAGGGATCGTACTTTGTAATAAAACCACCCAGCTTACCTATTGATATACCAACCTTTCTAGTGCTAACACTACCATTTATAAGTTCAACTGGTCCCTGCAAAGCAGGATTCGAAAAAATTATTGCTGGATAGAATATGTTTCTATTAATCCAATAAGAAATATCAACTGGTGGACCGCAGAACCTTCCTGCATTTGCCACACCAGGAAAAATCCTATCCCAAGAGGGACCTATATCATATTGATCGGCAACAGTAACTATTGTTTCCGGTCCTTCACTAGAAAACCCGTATTCATCAAAGAAATCATATATCCTTTCACCAGTAAGAACCATTTCCGCTGTAGATGGATGATTCTCATACCTGTCACCAGCAAACCTTGCCCAGAATTCATTGTGATAGGTCACAGCTGAAGATAGTCTCGGGTGATTATCGATAATTACTACTGGTGCACCATGGTGAGCTGCAATGAAAGCGGCGGGTCCAATAAATAAAGAACCCTTCTTCTCACCTGCGGGTTTCAATTGACCTAGATACCAATAGGTCCAGGGATTGATTGTTGAAAAGATAATATCTTTTTTATTTGTTATATCTTTTATTTCATCATAAATATCAATAAGTTCTACAAAATTATGTTTCAAACTAGCAATCTCTTTGAGTTCATCTAAAACATCTTTTTTAATATTGTTTCCTATGTTTACTAGATAAATATTTGTTACACCCAGCTTATATAAGACATCGATTGTCGATTTTTTTAGGTTATTTGATTCTGTATAAAGAAGAGGTGCGTTTTTAACACTAGCAAGAACTGCTCCTTCAGTTGCAGAGGTCAAAGAGTCAGCCTCATTTTTATTTACACCTTGTTTCCAAGAGTATTCTATCTCAAAATCAACTGATTTGTCTGTATCCTTTGTTGAAAAAACAGATATAGAATAAGATTCCCCAGGCAAGCACTCTCCTAAGGACTCAAAATAAATCTCTAAAGATTCAGTTCTACTTTCATTTATTTCAGTAAAAATTGCTTCACCTGCAGGTCCAATAATAGACATTGCTAAATTTGCTGATGGGTCATTCCAAGAAAGAATAAACTCGACATCCCTGCAGCCAAAAGGTGGATTGTCAGGGATAGTTATATCAATTCCAGGGTAAAGTGTGATATCCACATGATATGTTACACCAGGTTTGATCATTCCTAGAATTGACCCCTGGATTTCAAATATGTTTTTAATTCCCTTTCTCTCTACGTCCTCTCCTTCGGTTGGAAAATCAGTAACACCAATCCTCCAACTCCCAGGTTTATAAACATGAGCTTGAGTTATTTCATAACCAATCGGTCCAAAGAGATTATAAAAAGCAGCAGCAGTGGTTTGCATCCAGCCCTTTTCATCCATGTAATAAAGCTGAAGGTCAGGGTCTCCCGTGGGAACATTTACAAATCCACCGAAAATAATACTATCCCACCAAGCAACAGCTTTGATGAACTTGTATCTATCATCAACTTCAAAATCTTCAAAAACTGGATTGAGTGAGTTAGTCTGTTTAACATTGATTGTAGGAATATTTTTTATGGTACTTCCAGGTAAAGAGGATTTCAGTTTATTTTCAGTAATTTCTTTGTGGTTTTCATTATCTTCAGAGATAACAGAAACTACTGCATCATTTGAATAAGACCAATCACGAAGTGCAATTTCATTTGCAATGTCAATTGGACTATCACCTTCTATTACAGAATAAGATTTTGAATTCCAAGAATATAGCTCATTTTTAGGAACATTCACACCAATTATTTCATCAAGTTCAGTACCACAATAACTAATCCAATCCTCCATGAAAAAATCTATACCACTTCTTGAATAAAGTGGCAATTCCTTTTCATCTTCAGGTGTAAAATAATCTTGATAGAATAGTAATGGATGAGAATAGAGATTATCTTCTTCATAAAAAACAGAACTAGGAACTGAAGCTAAATAAGCATAATCATCTAAATAACTTTTTTCATCATAATTAATAAATGTTGCTTTTTTTAATGGAACTACATTTTCAAATGAAACTCCTTTATCAAAACCTTTTCTAAAAATAGGTGGGTCATCTGCAGTAATTATTGGTTGAAATAAAACTAAAGCAATCATCAACGTTACTATTGAAAATACAAATATTTTTTTAAACATAGTTTACTAATAATAGTGATATAATTTTATATATATAGATTTTATTAATAATTTTACAATTTTTTCCAGATAAATTGTATAATTATAATAAAATAATTAATTGTTTTTTTATAAACTAAACAAATCATTATCACATAGATTGTTTATATCATGAAATATATAATTAAAAAGCCAGGTGTTGTATTTACTAAGGTAATTTGACTTGCTTTTATCAGATTGAGCGTCATAATATTTTACAAATTTAAGCCAAACATCCTTTTGTTCATTCATAAGTAATTTTACATTATTTTTATATTTATTATATAGTTCAACAAAAGAAGCGAAAACATCAAAGGAATCATCAACACCCTTTTTGAAACCAAAGTAATATTCACTTTTTTCATCAATTTTTTTATCATTTGACACTAGAAAATCCTTTACAATTTTTTGTTTTTTGTCCTTTAATGGTTCAAATTTCATAATTACCCCACTTAGATTTAAAAAAAATATTACTGCACATAGTAAGCATATATATAATATAAAGCTTACTTATGAAAATTCCTTTAATATGATTCCTTTTAAAAGTAGATAATCCTTATCAATGATAAATAAAAGAATTTCTAATAAATAAATTGCTTAGAAATAATACCTTTTTTTATCTCTTTAAAACTAATAAGGACAGGTATAAGTTGCCTCATTTCTTGATCCCAAATCCTTTTCTTTTTTTCAATATTTTTTTCAAACTCTTCTCTATCAAATATTTTTTTATAGAATTTCAATTTTGAATTTATCAGTGAAACAGAAACTTTGTTCTTTTTTTGAATTAAAAACCATAGATCATATATGTCTCTTGCATTATCTCTAGTAAGAATTGCCCTTATTTTTTCAGCCATTATCTCAGCGTTTGCCATTACAGGAGCAGTATATGGAGGCAAATCCTCATAAATTGGAGTAATCGTTCTGATATCTACGGGTAATTGAACCTCATCTCTTTTGCTTATATCAAGTCGTATAAAAGAATGACTCAATTCTGTACCATCGAAAAGAGGTCCTTTTATTTTTAATACATAATTTATACCTAAATCACCTCCTTTTATTTTCTTACTTGATGTTTCACATCCAAAAATTTTCATATTTTTCAAAACCGAATTAATAAAATAATCAATATCGTTTTTAGATATAAGGCTGAAATCTAAATCCTCACTAAATCTAGGCAAACCATATGTTTTTTGAAGAGCAGTTCCACCTTTAAATATCAGATCATCTTTGATTTTCCTGTAAAAATTTAATAGAAAAATATGCTGTAGATAATCCTTTTCAATCTGACCAAGAGAAAAACCTGTTAATTCTCTATAAGATTCAAGTTTTCTTCTTGTCAACATAAGTTAGATCACCTCATTAATTAATAGTTTCCATTTGAAATTTTTTTCACCTATTGCAGGAATATAAGGATTCAACAGGTCATAACGAACATTAAGATATTTTTTTACCTTAGGATATATGTCTATGTAATTTTGTTCCAGTAAGTATCCAAGCCTCTTTATAAGAATTATTGAATTCATTTTTAAGGAGTAATCTATTAGTTTTTGTAATTTTAATTTTGATTGTTTAATTGCACTCATAGTTTCATTTATTGGACAATATTTAGGTAGGAAAAGAGAATCAATTATGATTTTTTCAATTTCTCCAATAAAAATATAACCATATAGAGTTTTTTTACGGGTATATCCAAATATTTGTTTAAGATTAATAAACTGTATTTCAGAATTTTCAAATAAAATTGTTTTTTTTGACTTTGTAGTAGCAATTTGTGTTATTCTTGGTATTTGGGTTGTTAAATTATAATAGGAAAATCCTGATAAAAATGATATATATGAAGGAATTATCAGATTGCTGGCAATTACTTGAAAAGGTGTATCCAAAAGGCAATATTTTCCTTTTTCAATTCTTTTTATTATCTTTCTTTCTACCAGTCTATTGAGATATATAACTGTGTATTTTCTACTCTTATCTATTATCCGTGCTGCATCAGATATTGTAAATATTCCAAGATTTTGCTCTTTAATGTTACTAATAAAATTTCTTTCATTCATAATTAACTATATTTTATGCAAATACATATTAATTAACTTTTTGTTTTAATATAATTATCATAAATGATGTTTTTAAATAAATAAAAAGAGAAAATTAAGTCTTACAAACTAAATTTTTTATAAAAACTTTCTGACAATCATCTTATCAGATGATTCCAGACCCTGTAAATCATATGCAACAACCTTTATTACAAATATATGAAATAGTCTAGGGCGGTTCCACTTCCAAAGAAACTCATATGGTGCTTCAGTATCATTTCCCTTTAATTTTCCATTTATATAGAAATCCACTCT
>Ga0209536_100008913_pt1 | contig 14962 bp, 10 predicted proteins | sample DeeMarSeWOR28_12_FD_187461 | JGI IMG/M metagenome (GOLD analysis project Ga0209536, IMG submission 187461) | Marine sediment microbial communities from White Oak River estuary, North Carolina - WOR-2-8_12 (SPAdes) (version 2) | ecosystem: Environmental > Aquatic > Marine > Intertidal zone >...
CAAGGGAAGCCCCAACCACCGTTTGCCAGGGTTTCAAGTCCAGCATAACCGCCCCGATTTTAATGGCGGCAAGCGTAACCGTTCCCATGATCAGTACATTGAAAAAAAGACCGAGATACACAGCCCGGAAACCCCGCAGGAACGCAGCCGGTTTACCACTATATCTTTTTTCATAAAATTCAAGGTCGGTCATCACATTGGACCGCCGCCAGAGTTTGGCATAGATGAATACGGTAACCATCCCGGTAATCAGGAATGCCCACCAAGCCCAGTTTTTGGCTACTCCATTTTCGCGAACCATACCGGTTACCAGATTGGGTGTATCCGCTGAAAAGGTACAGGCCACCATGGAGATCCCCAGCAACCACCAGGGCATACCCCTGCCTCCCAGGAAAAACTCGGAGGTATCTTTACCAGCGGTACGTGATGCGATCCATCCGATTGAGAGCACGATTACAAAGAATAATCCAACAATTGACCAGTCGAGTGTATTCAGTTCCATAGAATTTTTTTTGTAAGTTTTAAAAATCGTGGGAATATAGTAAAAAAATCCGCGTATCCAATCCTATCTCTTTCCAAATTCAATTAAAAGATGCTGTTGCCGCCTCGGTTCCCGGATTTGAATTAACTGATAATGATTGAGTCTGGCCAAAAAGAATCCTTTTTTGTAGATTGCCTTAATTATTTTATCAAAATTCTTTGTTAGGATCATGAAATTTTTATCTTTCCCCCTCCTTTTTGGCTTATTCCTATCTGGATGCAACTCGATCAAAATACCGGAAAAGCCTAATTTCCTTTTCATCGCAGTGGATGACCTCCGCCCCGAATTAAATTGTTATGGTGCCAACTGGATCCACTCCCCCAATATCGACAAGTTGTCCGCAACCGGAATCCGTTTCAATTTTGCTTATTGCCAGGTACCCGTTTGCGGTGCCTCGAGAGCCAGCCTGCTCACCGGACTCCGTCCTTCCAAAACACGATTTATCACGTATGATACCTGGGCTGAAAAAGATGCTCCGCAGGCTGTTTCTCTGCCTGGCTACCTTAAGGGAAATGGATACTATACCCTGTCGAACGGAAAGGTTTTTCATCACCGGATGGACATGTCGGCAAGCTGGTCGGAAGAACCCTGGCATCCTGAAATGGATGTGAAGGGACCCAGGATATGGAGAAATTACCGGAAGCCTGAGCACATTGAATTTGCATTGAACAATAATATGTCGGGGCCGGCTTTCGAAAAAATAGAAGGGGATGATACCCTCTATTTTGATGGCCAAATTGCTGAAAAAAGCCTTCGGGACCTGGAAAGATTAGCAAAGAACGGGCAACCGTTCTTTCTTGCAGTTGGATTTCTAAAACCACATTTGCCTTTTAATGCACCGGCAAAGTACTGGGATAACTATCAGGACAAGAATATCCGACTGGCAAGGAATCCGCAACCTCCTTTAAATGCGCCGGTGGCATCCTTACATAACTGGGGTGAACTCAGGGCATACTCCGGTATACCGAAGGAAGGCCCTTTACCTGATTCGATTGTCCGAAAACTTGTCCATGGCTATTATGCCTGTGTGAGCTATACCGATGCCCAGATCGGGAAACTGCTCAACAAGCTGCGCGAATTGAACCTTGATAAAAATACGGTGATTATCTTATGGGGCGACCATGGTTGGAATCTTGGAGAGCATGGGCTCTGGTGTAAACACTGTAACTTTGAAACTTCCCTCAGGGCGCCCCTGATTCTGGAAGTACCCTGGATGGAGGGTGGGAAATATACAAATGCCCTTGTGGAGTTCATCGATATATATCCCACACTTTGCCAACTTGCTGGGATACCTGTTCCTGAGCATATTATGGGGGAAAGTCTGCTTCCTTTTTTTGACCGGCCGGAACTTCCCGGAAAGGAATTTGTTTTCAGCCGGTTCCACGACGGTGAATCCGTAAAAAACGGGGATTATCGCTACACGGAATGGCTGGATGAGGATAACAACCGGTATGCTGAGATGTTATACGATCATAAAAAAGATGAAGAAGAAAATGTGAATATAGCTGTCCATCCGGATAACCTGCAAATAATTGAAAAATTTCAAAAATCAAACTTACAATTTAGAGTAAATTTACAAAATTGACTCCCAAATGGCTTTTATTTTCATTTTTAACAATGCCTTCAATTTTAGTTCATTTTCGGGTAATATCTAGGGAAAATACATTATCTTGCAATGCCAATTTTTATCTGAGTTGGAAAAGGGTTTAACATACACGAAATACCAGTATTTAACTCCGGAGTTTATAACGGATTTCCTTTTTTATTTTCGCAAAACAGAAAAAAATGGAAACTCAAAACCAGGAGAAAAGATATCTCTTGCGATTGCCTTTGCGAATCTGTACCTCACAGATCCCGGGGATGTGACTGATCATCACAAAAAAATGCTTAAAAAAGAATTTACTGCAGACGAAATTATAGAATTAACATCCCTGATAAACGAGGAGTTAAGCGAGTAAAAAGTTACTTGATAAACACTTCTTTGATCGCTGGATTGATCGCCTTGATCATGCGTTCCAGTTTATCCACCGGATAACTCGAATATTTGTTGTAGGTTTCATCGAATACGATATCCGATTTGAATTCCTGCAGGCAATATCGTTTACAACCCACAATCGTCTCACAGATATCGAGGATATCATGGAAGGAGTGTTTCTCTTTGATCAGGGTAGTGCGGATTTCGTAGTCCACACCGGATTTCGAGAGTATGCGGATCGACTGATTGATCTTTCCAAGGGTAGATGTTTTGATAGATACTCCTGTAATATCCTTATATTTATTTTCTTCAAGTGGTGCTTTCACATCAAGGGCTACGTAATCGACCAAGCTCAGATTAATTAGGTTTGAAATCATACGTGGATTCGTACCGTTGGTCTCGAGGCGTACTGCCAGCCCAAGTTCCTTGATATTTGTCAGAAAATCTGGCAATCCTTTATGAACCGTAGGTTCTCCCCCGGAAATCACGACGGCATCGTACTGGTCCCGTTCCTTTTTGAGCTGTTTCAGGATCTCTTCTACCCTGGCGGTATTATTTTCACTTTCCTCATAAAAACGCGCCATTTCAGGATTAAAACAATAAGGACAACGAAAATTGCATCCCTGGGTAAAGATCACAAATGAAACAAGACCTGGATAATGGTCAATGCTTTTCTCGATTATTCCGGCGACTTCCATATCAAATTTATAAAAAATCCAAAGTGAATATAATACAATAAATCAAGAAATAACAGTACAAAAATTTATATAGCCCGTTTTTATGATGTAAATGGATTCTTTATGTCTTTTTTTTCTCCCTTATTATAGCGTTAATATGACCATTTTAGATAAACGGCTCCCCAGGTAAATCCACCACCAAAAGCAGCGAGAATGATGTTATCTCCCTTTTTAAATTTATCCTCCCACTCCCACAGACATAAGGGTATGGTCGCAGCCGTGGTATTTCCGTATTTCTGGATATTCACTGTTACTTTTTCCATTCCGACTTCCATCCGGTTGGCTGTTGCTTCAATGATTCGCATGTTAGCCTGATGCGGCACCAGATAAGCCACATCCTCTCCGATCAGGTTATTCCTGTTCATTATTTCAATGGCCACATCGGCCATGCTGGTTACGGCATACTTAAAAACCGATCTTCCGTCCTGAAAGAAATGATGATATCCCAGATCGATGGTTTCATGCGATGGCGGGTAAGCTGAACCTCCTCCCTTAATGAAAATAAGATCTTTTCCTACCCCATCGCTCCGGATGATCGAATCCCGGATAATATTTTCTTCCTCTGAGGGTTCCAGTAGAACAGCTCCGGCCCCATCGCCGAACAATATACACGTATTCCGATCCTTATAATCGACAATAGACGACATTTTATCGGCGCCAACAATAACTATCTTTTTATAATTCCCTGATTTTATAAAATTGGACCCGGTTTCAATGGCATATAAAAATCCGCTGCAGGCAGCGGCCAGATCAAAACTGAAGGCTCCTTTTATGCCTAAATTATCACAAATAAGATTTGCGGTCGAAGGAAAAAACATCTCAGGAGTGATCGTGGCACAAATCAATCCATCTACTTCCTCCGGCCTCGTACCTGTTTTATTCAGTAACTCTTTTACTGCCTCGGTACCAAGATAGGCAGATCCCAGACCTTCACCCTTTAAAATCCTGCGTTCGCTGATACCGGTCCGGGTTCTGATCCATTCGTCATTGGTATCAACCAACTGCTCCAATTCATGATTGGTCAATACATACTCCGGAACGTAGCCGGATACCCCGGTTATAGCTGCGCCAATAGTTGCCATATCTAAATATTTTAATAAAAATGTAATGATTAAAAAATCCGCACAAAAATAGAAAATTAACCCGAGAAAGTCATAAATTTTTCAGTACATACGGGAAAAATGGCCTGCGCATGCGATCCGACTGCTTCCGGGATGGTTAGGTTGTGTTACCAAACATTCTCATCATGAGGGAAGCGGAGCACCTCTGATTTATAAAGAATCAGGCATAAGCCATGCTTAAGACTCTTTTAAACAAATGAACTATTCTAAAAGAATTCCATTTAGAAAATAACCCGAAGTAATTCCATTGTTTCGCTGTATTTGTATTTTCATCAATCTTCAGAAAAGTAATAAAGGCAACCTGAGGATACGGAAGAAGCTACCCGGATTATCGTTCAAGAATTATTTTAGCCGTAAGGATCTTATCCTGGCAGATTAATTTCAGTATATAAAGGCCGTTCGGAAGTGAGGATATATCGTAAAATTGATCTGAAGCCGTTTTCGACTCTTCCTTAACCATTGAGCCGGCCACGTCAAAAATCCTGAAAAATTGAAAATCTTCTTCAATCCGGATGATCCCGTCTGAGGGATTCGGATAAATTTCCACGGAGTTGGTTTTATTGTATTCGTTCCCTAATCCGGTTGTAGGATCAGATTGGCCAAAATAAGGGCGTAACATTAAACTGCCGGTTACATCCTTATTCTGCATCCATACTCCATTTACATTATAGTAAATTTTATCGCCACTATTATGTCCTTTGTCAAGCCCCACGGTCATAAATTCGGTGGTATACTGTTCCCATCCAACATAAAATGTATCGATCACAGTAATATCGGGCAAGCGTATGGATTGGAATTGATTAAAATCATTGATGGGTTCAATGGCCAGGTTCTCCCTTTCAAAAATTACGTCAAAAGGATTATTCGATAATCTTCTCCATACAAATATACTGAAGCCGGATCCAGCCTGTATTCTTCCGATATTTGGGAAATGAACATCCACCCGGTTCAGTACATCCGGTTCTTCTACCACAAACATGCAGGCCACCTTTCCTCCTTTCTGCTCGAGTCCGATACCAAATTCGGCCGTACCATCATCCCGGGCATAAAAATTATGTAAAACATAGGAATTTGTAATGGTATCATTAACCCGGTAATTGATCCCATTGTCCGCAACCGAGTCACCCGAACTGATATGTATATTTAAAGTCATGTAAATAGAATCAATATCCGGATTAAAATTAGTAATATCCGGTATCCCGGTAAATAGTTTCCGACGTTCCTCTCCCTGTAAAATAGGATTTACTTCTGTATTGAAATTCAGAACTTCTATTATTTGTGAGGGATCGAAGGTATTGACAAGTGTAGCCGTATATTCAATAGGTTGAAGAAAATTATCCAGGTTATAAATATCGAAGTCCGCGGATTGAATGAATTTTTGAGGATTTTCGAAGAACTGGTTGATTGGTAGTGCCGAATACTCCTTGAAAATATAATTAGGAAGAGTGGAAATAGCCCTGTCAAAATAATTCTTATCAATAAGATTCCGGTTTTTATCCAGATAGACGTAATCCAGGTGCCAGGTATCGTAGGGGCCTGAAAGCCGGGCGAAAACCTCAAATTTAAACTGAAAGGATCCGTGAAGGAACCGGGGATCCAGCTTATAGATCACCTGTAAAAATGTATCGGCGGCGACCACATTGTCCTTGGTGAACGTATCGATCACTTCCCATTTATCCTGTTGATTCCTGAACAGTAAACGAAGCGAATCCTCATTGTCCGGGATCTCGGCATTTCCAAAATACTCCCAAAAAAAACTGAGAAATACCGTATTCAATTCCGAGGCGTTCAGGTTTCCTAAATTGATTGGTTTCGATACAAGCGAATCAGCCAGACCGGTTAAGAAGGGATCAGGATCATAAATACCTCCATTGGATGTGGCACCGTCCAGGGTAGCCACCCCCAGCGTAGGTGGGTTCAACGCCATATTCCGATTAACGTATACATTCCCTCCGTCTAACCAGAGATCCGGGTTAGGAATAAAAGAATTGCCGGAAAAATCATCCCAGAAAGGCAATTCAAGGGTATCGGTCTCTGATTTTCTTGATTGGGACCGTTCATGAATTTTCCCTTCCGGTACAGGATGTACGGGGCTGATTTTCAATTGGGAATACCCGTTCAATAAAAAAAAGAACAGGCATAGGGTAATTATACTTCTCCTAATCGTTCCTGACAAATACATTATCGGTTATTCAAAGTCTGCCCGGGATCCGATCCAGCCACCCACAGGTCCACACTTCTTCCAATTTTGACCATCTCGCCGGATTCGGGACTCTGCTTGATTACGGTACCGGGAATCTCTTCTTCGGCATCAACATAATATATTTCCCCCAGATTCAGGCTTGATCCCAGCATAAGAATCCTGGCTTCTTCAATTTCAAGGCCTACAGCATCCGGCATCTCAAATATCTGACGGCCGATCCCATCTCCGACTACCAGGTCGATCATAGACCCCTTGGGAATCGGACTTCCTTCTTCAATGGATTCCCCTTCAAATAATTGATCAAGAACAGCATTTCGTGCTGGATCCGGTTCGTAGATAATCTCCCCGCGAATCAAACCATAACTTTCGAGTACCATCTCCGCGTTTTTCAGACTGCCGTCCACCAGGTTCGGCATCCTTACCTCTGGCGGATTGACGGCATTGAGGGTAAGAAATATTTTCCTGTTTTCTTTTACCTTCTGACCTGATTCGGGATATTGTTTCAGAACAGATAGTGGCGGGTATTCACTTGAATAACCCGAATCACTGTTAATCTCAAATCTCAGATCACGATCCGTAAGAAACTCTTCCAGGTCGTCATATCCTAAACCTACAATATCCGGGACGGTAATGGATTCTCCATGGGAGGTTACAAGAGGCAAATAAAAGTAAAAAAAGACTAATAAGAGCGCAAAACCAGCCAATCCTATAAAGGCGAGATGTTTAACGATATGACCGATAGTATCGGATCTTACGATAAATTTTAAAAACTCATTCATATTTTTCCCTACGGCCAATCATGCAAAAATACAAAAACAAAACGATGCAATGGCCGCCTTAATTATTACAATTGGCAATTATTTCCCCGGATCTACAAAGCTGAATCGTATTCACGCTTAATCCTCATTATCTGTTGATGCCGCTCGAATGCAAAAGAAATCAATTTTGTGATCAGTTGTTTATATGTTATGCCCGTCAGGGTCCACAATTGGGGGAACATACTTATATGTGTAAAACCGGGGATTGTATTTATCTCATTTATCAGGATATCCCCATTTTTTTTAAGGAACATATCCACACGTGCATAATCTTCACAATATAAGGCCTTATAGGCCCGGATTGATAAATTCTGTACTTTTATTATAGTCTCTTCCGGTAATTTCGCAGGCATATCCAGTTGAGCGCCACTTTCGTCCACATATTTGGCATCAAAGGAATAAAAATCATGATTCCCAACTATCCGGATCTCTCCAGGCAGGGAGGCTTCCACAGGATCATTCCCCATAACCGCACATTCGATTTCCCGGCCATCAATAAATTCCTCTACCAATAGGGTATTATCATACTGAAAGGCATCTAACAGTGTTTCCCGGAAAAACTTTTTATCTTTCACTTTGTATACTCCCACGGATGATCCGGAAGCAACAGGTTTTATGAAAAAAGGTAATCCCAAATGATGTGTAACCTCCTCAAATGTTACGCCTTCTTTGTCGTTATAGGAAATAGCCATATATTTCGCGGAAGGGATATTGGCCTGTTCCAACAACTTTTTCGAAGCTAGTTTGTCAAAGGCGACAGAAGATCCCAAAACACCCGATCCTACTAACGGGATATTGAGTGACCTGAGAAGACCCTGAATGCTGCCATCTTCTCCATCTGTGCCATGTAAAATAGGAAAGACAACTTCCACCGCGCCGATAGATCTATGGTTCGATAACAGGTAAAACGGGTCACTTTTTTGTGTTAATGTCACACCCAGAGGTTCACCTTTATTTATTTCTGTTGAAAAATCCTTGAGGAAATACCAGGTACCCTGCGGATCAATTCCGATTAAGACGGGATCGAATTTCCCCAGATCAAGGTGTTCGATAATATTCCTGGCCGATTTCAGAGAAATCTTATGTTCAACTGATTTACCACCAAACAATATTGCTATCCGTGTTTTTTTCGCCATGTTTGCTCTACATTAATTACTGTAAGGATCCGATTCCGATGGCAAATTAATGGAAAAGTCCGGTTAAATTTATCTGATAAAATTAAAAATTTATATTTTCGGATCCTGTCAACCGAACTTTCAATTAATGAAAGATCTTAAGATCGCCGTCCGGAAAAATTATCCGGAACAAAATAAGGGGATAGGAATGAATGGCATAATACAAGTAACGGATAAAATCTCGATGTAGGATTATGCCGGTTCATTTCCAGGTTATTTGTTGATCAAGAGTCGTGCAGCCTGGCGAAATGTTGTTCCTTTTACTTGGATAAGATAGATCCCGTTGGCGTGCCCGGCAAGGTCAAATTCTACGGTTTGATTTAACGCCGGATTCAACTGCTTCTCCACCAGCTGCTTCCCTAATAAATTGATGACGGCAATATTTACCGGTTGCCGTTCCTCGGTGTTCAGGGTAACATAAAAACTACCTGACGTGGAAGGATTCGGATGAATCCGGATTGAATTTTCTTCAAGTATTAGATATTCACTGAATCCGGTAATATAGAATTCAATGTTGTCGATATAAAGATTGTTTCCATAACCGTTGGTAGTTCTGAAAGCCAGCCTCACATTCTCCAATCCGGCAAATTCAGTCAGACTCACATATTGCCGTTTCCAATCAGTACTTACGAGAGGTACCCATGGATTGGCAAAATCCCTTAATGCCATTTGATCGCTATTTGCCGAAAACACGGTAAATGGAAATGATCTTCCACAATCGATCGACAAAAGGATCTCCAGTAAATCATTCTTGGTGGAATCGTACCGGGCATAGGAATAATCGAAGGTGATGCTGGCGTCCGGAGCATCTGAAAAATCAAAAATAGGTGAGATCAACCAGTCCTTTTGATCCGTGAAACGGTAATCGTACATCTTGATGAATGCCGCATTATTTGCTTCTTTGTTTAACGGAACTGAGCCTGATTCCCAGGTAATACTGTTATCGGGATTAAAGCTTACCCATGAAGAATTCTGAAAGTCATTTTGAGAAAATTTCTCTCTATAAGGTACTTCTTCTTCAATTGAACTGCTTACAAAATATTTAGAAGCACTTTTTCCCGGGTAATTGATTGTATCCACTCCATTTGGATTCTTAATCTGGAACTTTACAAAATGTTGTCCTTTCTCCAGTTCGATCATTCCCATCTCCCCTGAAAAATTTAATTCAATTGATCCCCCGGTTGAAATCGGTAAATCGTACCTCACAGAAGGGAAGGTGTTTTCATTAAGTGTTACCTCAACTTCGAAATCCGCAATTGAATTATTTCCGATATTCTGAAGAATTATCGCTGGATTAAACACCGATTCGCAGGATATATCGGTTGGATTCATGATCTCCCGGACAATAAGTATATTCGAAATGGTATCCGGAGGGATAAGTCCCGGAGAAGTCAGCAGACTGGCTCTTCTCGGACTGTTTTCAAGTACGATCCGCATCCTTTCCATCTGGTCGACCGTAAACAAATTCATGCAGGCATCATAGGTATAATCCATATAGTTCTGGTACATATCCTCGCTATCGCAGGAAAATCCTAATATACCGGTGCACGAATCGTAAGAAGTCTCCTGGTCCGGAGTGTCCTCACAATAATCCGTTACGCCACATACATCTGAGTCACCCCAGATATGCCTCAATCCGAGAAAATGTCCTATTTCATGCGTGGTGGTTCTGCCCCGGTCGTAATTTAGCCGGATATTAGGGAAAGATCCTTTATCAATCGAACCAAATACCTGATAATCAATCACTACTCCATCCGTTTCCCGGTTGAAAGGTGGAAGTGTACCTGGCAAATCGGTTTGAGGATACTGAGCATATCCAAGAAAATCACCGGAAAGATTCACAATCCAGATATTGAGATAATCTTCAGGAGGCCAGAATGAGAGCGATTTTAATAACACATCGTCTGCAGGAAGATTTGCATTCCAGGAAGTTTTTGGTCCTTCAATACGAACGATCCCGGTGGTTGGAGCTCCGTTAGGATCACGCTGCGCTAATCTGAATTCAATCCGGGTATCTGCTGCAACCGGGAGGAACCATTCAGGTGTATCGAGGGTATCCTGATTCATCCTCCTGTAATCCTCATTCAACACGTTGATCTGAGAGAATATCTGTTCTTCTGTTAGATTACCCACCTCAATTCCCTCAAAATCCTTATAATAAATAACATGGATCACTACCGGTATGAAATATACGGGTTCCTCCTGGGTAGACAATATCTTTGGAATTAGCTTCCGTTCCTGCTTTTTATTCGCAATCCATTTTTCAAAGGCATTTTCCCTGATATTGTCTGAATCTTTTAATTGAAGATTCTGATTATACGGCACGGTGGCGCATTTCTCCTGGGCATACCCTCTATGGTTCATTAGGAATAAGATGCATAAAACCAGAAACCAGTTAACCTTCATTTCATTGCAAACGGTGAAAATTTGAATTTCTATAGCCGGATCACAAATATACTTTAAATGACAACGTTTTTTAATGATTTTTAGTTTTCAAGAAATTTTTTCGCCCTCAAAAGAAGTAAAAATCAGTAAATGATTTTTACAGGGGGCGAAGAGGATTTTCATCAAACAATAATACGAAAAGATAAACTTAGATATCCTCGAGAGGGGCAACATTTGTGGCTTGAACAGATTGAATCTCAGGCACCGCTCTTTTAATAGCTTCCTCAACACCTGCTTTCATGGTCATGGTCGACATTGGGCATGTCCCACATGCACCTAATAACTCCAAGGTCAACACATAGTCATCATTGATTTCAAGAATTTTCACATTTCCTCCATCCGCTTCGAGATAGGGCCGTATACTATCCAGGGCCTTTTCAACCTTGGCTAACAATTCCTTTTTATCGGAGGTGCTATTACTCATTCTACATGGTTTTAATTTCAACTATTCTGGTCTTATCCTGTGTAGCGTTCCGGATAGCGACTTGCCGTGCCAATTCCTCCGCCAGATCACCGAACGCCTTCCCAATAATATCCTCTGTAATAACAATGGGGTGACCTTCATCACAACTTTCCCGGATACCTTGAACCAATGGAATCTGCCCTAATAAAGGCACATCATATTTTGACGCCAGAAGTTTTCCTCCATCCTTACCGAAAATATAATATTTATTATCAGGGAATTCGGCAGGAGTAAAATAAGCCATGTTTTCGACAATTCCCAGCACAGGTACATTGATCTGAGGCTGCCGGAACATCTGAAAACCTTTAACCGCATCGGAGAGGGCTACTTTTTGCGGAGTAGTAATCAATACGGCACCGGTTACAGGGACCGTCTGAACGAGGGTTAGATGAATATCGCTTGTACCCGGTGGCAGATCAATAAGCAAATAATCCAGATCCCCCCAATCGGCATCAGAAATAAATTGTTTCAGTGCAGAACTGGCCATGGGGCCTCGCCAGACAATTGCATTGTCGGCAGGTGAAAGGAATCCGATAGATAATAATTTTACCCCATACTGTTCGATTGGAACAATCATATTCCTTCCATCTTTTTCAATTATCGTGGGTTGTTCATTTTCGCAATTAAACATCGTTGGAATGGAAGGTCCAAATATGTCGGCATCGATGAGTCCAACCTTCGCCCCTTTCTGGGCGAGTGCTACCGCCAGATTAGCAGTTACTGTAGATTTTCCAACGCCCCCTTTACCGGATGCTATGGCAATAATATTCTTTACCCTTGGCAGGGTAGTGGACTGATCACGGGCGGAGGTAACATTTGATGACATGTTAATATCCACTTCATAATCTTTTCCTATTTCCTGAGCAATGGTTTGTACACAATCCTTGCGAATCATTTCTTTCAGCGGACAGGCCGGGGTGGTCAATTCAACCGTAAAAGAAATTTTCCTGTCTGTAACGTTTACATCCTTAATCATTCCAAGTGATACAAGATCCTTCTTGAAATCCGGATCAATCACTTTACTCAACGCTTTTAAAACCAGTTCTTTTGAAGCCACGTGTATTTCGAATTATTCCCCTCAAATTTAATTAAATTTAATCTAAATAATAATAAATTGAAGGGATTCCGGAAAGTTGGTATTGGCTTTCACAGCCACCATCGAATAGGTGCACGCAAGTTAATCCGTTTCAGTTCCCAGGCCAGCCGGCCGGCCTCTGCCTTTCGGCCGTCAGATCCGCTTGTATGGTAGGGGTCATTATTTCTTCCGGCAGGAAAAATTTATGAATTTTCAGGTTAAATTTGTTTTGGACTTTTCTCACGAAGATCGAAAGTGAAAATAAGGGATGAAACAATACAGGAAATAAAATCCCATGTCGATATAGTCGACGTGATCAGTGATTTTGTTAATCTTAAAAAATCAGGGAGCAATTATAAGGCCCTGAGCCCCTTCACGAATGAAAAGACTCCCTCCTTTTTTGTCTCTCCTTCCAAAGATATCTATAAATGTTTCAGCTCGGGAAAAGGAGGAGATGCGATTAATTTTATTATGGAAATTGAAGGGATAAATTATATCGAAGCTCTTCACTACCTGGCAAAAAAATACGGCATTGAAATCAAGGAGACAACAGAAACCGATGAAGAGATACGGGATCATAATGAAAGGGAAAGCCTGTTTATCGTCCTGGCATACGCCCGGGATTATTTTGTAAAAAATCTCTGGGAAAGCCGTGAAGGTCAGTCGATCGGATTGTCCTACTTTAAAGAAAGGGGCTTCGACGATCTGATCATCAAAAAATTCGAATTGGGATACAGTTTTGAATCCTGGGATGCACTTTATCAGGACGCCATTCGACTTAAACACCCGGAGGATATCCTTGATAAAGCAGGATTGATCATCAAAAAGGAAGATAAAATATACGACCGGTTCCGTGGCCGGGTACTATTTCCCATTCACAACCTTACGGGAAAACCCATTGCTTTTGGGGCCAGAATTTTAAAAGGTGAAAAAAACCAACCAAAATACATCAATTCACCTGAAACACTGGTTTACCACAAAAGCCGGATATTGTATGGAATTTACCAGGGAAGACAGGCCATTCGCCAGAAGGATAACTGTTATCTTGTCGAGGGATACACGGATGTAATATCCTTGCATTTAGTCGGTGTGGATAACGTGGTCGCATCCTCAGGAACAAGTCTTACCGAAGGTCAGGTCAATATAATCAAACGGTATACGAATAATGTTACGGTTCTTTTTGATGGGGATGAGGCGGGTATCAAAGCTTCTTTACGTGGAATTGATCTGATCCTGGAATCCGGATTGAACGTACGTGCCGTGATGTTTCCCGAAGGGGAGGATCCGGATAGTTATGCCAGGAAAACAGGGCCTGCTGATTTTAAAGATTACCTGAAAGAGAACACAAAGGATTTTATATCATTTAAAGCCGATTTACTAGCAAAAGAGGCACATCAGGATCCTATCGCAAAGGCGAAAACCATAAAGGAGATTGTAGCCAGCATTTCAAAAATCCCGGATGGCGTTCAAAGAGCCGTTTACATAAAGGAAACCAGCCGGCTTTTGTCGATCGACGAATCTGTTCTCATCACGGAATTAAATAAAATCCTGATATCGGAAAGAAAAAGACAGAAAACACAAGTCCACGAACCGGACATTTCGCTCATTGAAAAGTCGATGGAGGAAATGACGGATCTGAAAAGTTTTTCGAAGGAGAGTATCCGTTTACAGGAAAAAGAAAGCATCCGGCTACTGATCAACTATGGATTAAATGAAATAGAAGAAGAACTCCTGTTATACGAGTTTATTATTTCGGAACTGGAGGATGTAGAATTCACAACCCCCGTTTACCGGTCAATTTTTGATGCCTTTAAAGAAAATCTGAAAAACGGACATATTGTCGATGCAGAGTATTTCCTGAAAAACGGACCGGATGAGGTTAAAAAGGAAGTGGTTGATCTGGTGGCCAATCCCTATGAAATCAGCACAAACTGGGAGATTAAGCGTATTTATGTTCCTACAGAAAAAGAATTATTAAACAGGTCGGTTTTTGATAATATTATCCGTCTTAAATACCGGATCGTATCGCGGCTTATTGAAGATAATATTGAAGAACTCAAAGACACGACACAGCCGGATAAAATAGACCAACTACTCAAGATTAACATGGAACTGAAAAAAATAAAGTCTGAGTTGGCCAGACGACTGGGAATTGTGGTCGCCTCCTGATCCAGCCTGCGACAGGATTTATCCCCTATTTCATTCGTTCAAAATGAGCCGTAAAATGCCTTAAAAAAGGAGGTTCATGGGTGATTCGAAATCCTCTTGATTTGGATTTGGACTCCCTTATAAATCCAAAAGTTTCTATCACATAATCAATATGACTTTGCGTATATACTCTCCTTGGAATTGCCAGCCTCACCAGTTCCATTTCAGCCGGGATCATCTTACCCATCTGATCGTATTTCC
>Ga0209536_100008915_pt1 | contig 14960 bp, 14 predicted proteins | sample DeeMarSeWOR28_12_FD_187461 | JGI IMG/M metagenome (GOLD analysis project Ga0209536, IMG submission 187461) | Marine sediment microbial communities from White Oak River estuary, North Carolina - WOR-2-8_12 (SPAdes) (version 2) | ecosystem: Environmental > Aquatic > Marine > Intertidal zone >...
CCTCAATTGCATTATCCTAATATTAGTTGCTTATTCCTAAACTATATGATTCATATCCTAATGCAAACCATTTTTTAAAATATAATATCAAAAGGGAGGTAGCAATATGGCAGAGCCAACCTCAGACAAACATTATGAGGATGATTTTGAGTTTGAATTATGGAAGCTTATTAAACAGCGGGCTGAAGAGAAGGATATAAGTTACGACAAGGCCTCAAAAGAAGTATTGCCCGAATTTCAAAACTATTTGCACTCCAATTGCCTTGTCCACGAAAAGCATATCCCATTTTACGCCAGTTGGGCAAGGAAATTCTTATCTTATTCAGGAAGTAATTGAAAGTCATAATTCGGAATCGCCAAAAAACGGCCCTCGCCCCCTCCTTTGTGTGAATACCCCGCATATAATGGTTCCTCTTGATTCCGATCACTTTAAGAAAGCCCTTTCCATGATCCTCAAGGAAATCCGGTGAAAAGTGATGAAGCAGGAGTGTCAACTTTTCGTGGGGAATTCAATCCGGTAGAAGTGATCTCTATCGCTCCGCCGAGGTTAACTGAGGAGTTAAAGGATCAAAACTGGACTATTGTCTCCTCCGAAGAGATCGTAGCCTATTTCGATCGCCAAGGAACTTACTCAATTGAGTTCATTGAACCGGTGGTTAAACCACCAGAAATTAAAAATAATTTTTCAGCAGCGAACAGTCAGAACTCTTACACTGACATCCCAATCAAGCTTGCTCTGATTCAAAAGGATGGAACACCCTTGTTGGATCCCCAACCTTTCCGTGGTGAAGTCATCTTCAGCGATTTCTCCGCCGAAGAGGATATCTCTGCCGAAGAATCGGTCCAGGCCCTATTTGCGGAAGACTATACATGGGACGATTTTCGCCTTGATCACGAGGTGAGTTTACTCGCCAATAATTATCCCGTTGACCATTGGGATCGGATCCGAGTGAGCATCCGGGTGGACGGTCACGAAGGGGCTTTCAACGCGGAGGGCATCAACATTGTAGCTCTCGACCGTTTGCAAGACATCATCGAGGTGGCTCACTTCGGAATTCAAAAAGGAGATGAGGGTTTTGTATTCGAGGTGGTACGACCTTGAGCGTGGTGGTACTTCTCACCCTCGCGGCTCTGCAGGAAATATTCCTCAGGTTGCACTGCGGGCGATCCGATGGGAATGAGTGCCTGCGTGGGCGGGAACATGGCCCCGAACACAATTTGATCTAAAAGCGTCGGTCCCAAAGCGCCAATCCGAAAGTGAGGATATTCAAGATGGCTCTGTATAAAGAGTCTCAGGTCGCTCCCACATCTCCACGACGCGAACGAGCCGCCTTGGGAACCGTTCTGGTGGTCTATATTCTTGTGTGTGCTGTCCTCGCAGCCTGCTCGGGCATGGACAGCCCCTACCTGACCACCCTCGCCAAACTGCACAACATCAAGGTTGTTATGCCTCATTTATGTGACTTCGTCGCAAAGGGTGACGTGACGTTTCCTCGGACCGGCCCGGAGCTGGCCGAGTTCATGTACGAGGATTTCGGTTTCGAGCGGCCCCAGGGGAGGATACCCCGGCAACATCCCTATGTGGATGGCTGGGGCAAGGAGATGCGGATCAGTGGGGATGCCGGCAGTTACGAGATTCGTTCGGCAGGACCTGACGAGATTTTCGATACTGACGATGACATCTACCTGGCAGGCTCCATCAAGCGAGAGCGCATCGTGGATGGCGTGAAGAATATGAAGCGACAAGTATCCGAATGACCATCACAGTCTTTCGACATTAAGCCCCAGATGATTCCGCGTTTTCGTGCAGCCAGCTCGTGGCGTCCTCCAGTTCGCGAAAAACCATGACAACACTCGAGGAATGGATCGCCAACAGTTGCTCGTACATGCGCGCCATGCCGAAGTCCACATCGCGTGACACGACGATTGCGGCCTTGCTGCCCCCTCTTGTTCCCCAATGACCTCCGACATAGTCCGCCAAACGATCGACTTCTTTCGACGTTAACGCCTGCTTGGCATCGCGTAGATCCCATAATACGTTTGTATCGGGTTGGAATTCGGAGCTCTGGTAAAGGGTCCCGAGGGTTTCCTTCAACGTGGCGAATGTCAAATCTCCAGTCACCGTATGCCTTCTGATTCCAGTATCTTTGTCGATCTCAGTATGGATTGGCATGATAATCCTTCTCCATTCTTGTTTGTCATTTCACTCGCCAGGCAATAGAGGTACTTTCCGGGATCAATCCCCGGTCTTGTGAGGTCGTTGTGAAAATATTTGTCGCAGAGCTCAAAATTGTGAAGTGGGCAACCGCGCACAACAAAGTCATCTGTTTAGTTAACAATGTTTCAATAATATAGTAACACGATTGGCATTGGCGCGCACCTCTCGAATCAAAAGACTGAAAGGGGACTCGCGTGGCGTCCAAAGGAAACCATCCCCTCCGAGCTCTGTTTAATTGTGTTGTTTTCAGCGGAGAGAGGCTTTGTTAAGGTCCCAGCAGCACTCGAGGCTATAACTGGAGGTCGAATCCACAAGCAGGGTTCGCGGGAGTTTGTTTTTGAGGCGGGTAGAAAGGTGGAAATATGGATAAAGCCAAGTTGATCGTGGCCTTGATTTTGGCTGTCTTAACAGTGGTGGTCGTGCTGCAGAACACTGAAGCCGTATCGACTAAGCTCTTGTTCGTCACCGTGACCATGCCCCGTGTCTTGTTGTTGTTTCTCGTGCTCGCCGTCGGCTTCGTGTTGGGGATCATTGCTTCGCTGTCTTGGACGAAGAAAAAGAAACCCGAGGCATAACAGGGCTGGGCTCACGACATCATTCGTCGGCCGGTAATATCTCTTCCCGGGAGGATGTCACGTCTTCGAAAGATGTCTCCTCTGTTGCAATAATTGCTTTTTGATCGGGTCGCCGGCGGTATAGCCAGGTCAGGTGAGCCAGCCGGTTTCGGATCGCTTCGTCCTCGCAAGCCTTCTCTGGCATGCGCCAGGTCCAATTGCCCGTGTCGGCCCCGGGACGATTCATGCGGGCCTCCTCACCGAGGCCGAGAATGTCTTGAATGGTTGCGATGAACGTATGTCCGACCGACATCATTCCCAAGCGGATCAGATCCCAATTCGGTTCTAGAATCTCTCGACCCAAGTAGTCGGCCAGGAGGTGACGCACTTTGCTGCTGGCCTCGTTGTGCCACCATGCAATTGTCGGCGCATTGTCATGAGTGCCGGTATACACCACGCAATTGCGACGGTATTCGTGGGGCAAGAAAGGACTGCCGGGTTCGCTCCAGGCGAATTGGAGGATCTTCATACCCGGTAATTCGAACTCGTCGCGCAACCTTTCGACGCCGGCGGTGATCACCCCTAAGTCCTCGGCAATGATTGGCAACTTCCCCAGTTGATCCCACAGCGTCTGGAAGATATCACTTCCCGGTCCCGCGACCCAGCGTCCGACCTTTGCGGTCTTCGCGGTGGCGGATACTTCCCAGTAAGCCTCGAAACCGCGGAAATGATCGATGCGGACGATATCCACCAAATCCAGCGCCGCCCGCATACGTTCCACCCACCACCGGTATCCGTCTTGGTGCATCCGTTCCCAGTCGTAGAGGGGGTTGCCCCAGAGTTGACCGGTTTTACTGAAATAATCGGGTGGCACACCGGCCACGACGGTCGGATCTCCTTGGGAATTCAGCCGGAACAGTTCGCGGCGCGACCAGACATCGCAACTGTCGTGAGCCACGAATATGGGTAAATCGCCCACGAGCCGAACGGACTTGGCGTTCGCATAGCTCTTCAGCGCATGCCATTGGCGGTGGAACAACCACTGGCGAAAGCGTTCCTCGGCGACCCGCGCCGGGTTGTCCTGGACCGCTTGCTCCCGGGCTCGGGTATCGTGCTGCGCCAATTCCCGCGGCCAAGTGGTCCAGGGATGACGACCGTGACTTTCCTTGAGGGCGACGAACAAAGCATAATCATCCAGCCAATGAGCCTGTTCATGGCACCAGGCAGCAAATTCCTCTTGCTGGTTTGTTTTGGGTTGCTCGAGGAAATTGGCGTGGGCCAGGGAAAGCTTGGCGCTCTTGAAGGTGATGACCCGACCGTAGTCAACCCGGTCTGAGGGGAAGTGGGGAATGTCTGCGAGGTCATCGCGACCCAACCAGCCATCCTCGATCATCAGATCCAAGCTGATCAGAAGCGGATTGCCGGCAAACGCCGAGAAAGTTTGGTAGGGAGAGTCCCCGAAACCCGTGGGGCCGAGTGGTAAAACTTGCCAGACGCTTTGGCCCGCTTCCTCCAGCCAATCAACGAAGCGATGGGCTGCTAAACCCAGATCACCGATTCCGTGTGGGCCGGGCAGAGAGGTGGGGTGCAATAGCACGCCACTGCTACGGGGGAAGTCTTGAGCATGATCTGCCATGTGGGAAGAGGATCACAGATGGTGAGGATCATCAAGACTAATCAAGACCAGTCCGGACTGTTCCGAACTATTCTGGGCTATTCTGGGCCGATTCCAGACTATACCGGCTCATCTGCTTCGAGCAGCCAGCCTTTGGCTTCCTCGATGTCTCGAAAGACCATCACCGCTATGGAGGACTGGATTTCCAGCAGCTGTTCGTACATCCTGGCGAGGCCGAAGTCCAGGTCGCGCGATACCACGAGCGCGATTTTGCGTGCGCCCAAATGACCCCAGCGGCTGCCAACGAAACTAGCCAGCTGATCGATCTCCTCGCTGGAAATCGCGCCTTTGGCCGCGCGCAAATCCCACAATCCGTGTTTGCCGGGTTCAAAATCCGGACTCTCGTATACCGCCTCGAGCGCCGCTCTGAAATCGGCGGCTGTCAGCTCACCGGTTGCAGTGTGGATTCTCAGGCCCGTGGACGAGTCGATGTGCATGGATATAGGCACGTCAAACTTCCGCTTTGTTTCAGGCGTCTCCAGCTGCTCAGATCCACAACATACCATCGCTAACCCCGGGCGGCACGGGTTACAACTTCTGGTCCCCTCAGAATTTAGGATATGGTAAGCTGCAGGTCTCTCGATCCAGCGGAGGCGCCGGTGTGACCCGGCAACCCACCTGGGCACGGCACCACTCCGTTCGGGAGCATGTTCGGAAATTATAGACTGTCGCGTTAACGAGACTGGAACAATGTGGCCGGGGGTGAGCGATGAAAGATGATTTTGACCCCAAGAACTGTCGCTGCAAGATGGGAATGACTCGGCGCGGATTTCTCAAGACCGTGGGAGTTAGTACTGTTGCTGTTGCGGCGTCCCAGCAGTTAGCAACCCAAACCGTCGCGGCCGAGCAGGAACTCAAACCCGAGGAGATGGCCAAGATCGCTCTCGTGGTCAATGGCCGGAAGCGCCGCCTCTTGGTCGAACCACGCTGGTCGTTACTCTTCGTTTTAAGAGAAAAATTGGGTTTGACAGGTACCAAAGTCGGTTGTGAGCGAGGCGAATGCGGGGCCTGTACGGTTCTCGTGGATGACGAGCCGAGGTATGCCTGCCTCACCCTGGCTATCGAGGCCGAAGGGCACGAGATCACAACCCTCGAAGGGCTCATGGACGGAGAAAAGCTGGGGCCCGTTCAACAAGCGTTCCTCGAAACCGACGGATACCAGTGCGGCTACTGCACGCCGGGCCAGATCGTGGCCGTCGAGGGATTGCTACGTGTTCACGCCAATCCCTCTGTGGAGGAGATTCGCCGTGGCGTCAGCGGCAACCTGTGCCGCTGTGGTGCCTACCCGAACATCTTCAAAGCCGTGCAGCGTGCGGCAGAGCTGAAGCGGCAAGGGGGTGCGCCATGAGCGAGGACCAACTCTATTTCGACCTGGACATGCCCATTCCCGAGACACCGCCGCCGGGAGAAACTCCTGAACCGTGGGGCCAGACCAATGTGGTCGGTAAGAGATTGGCTCGGGTCGATGGATACGAGAGGTTGAGTGGTTCGGCGGTTTACCCCTCCGATGTTATCCTGCCCAACATGCTCTACGGCGCCATCTTGCGGTGCCCCCATCCTCATGCCAGGGTCAAGAAGGTGGACATCAGTCGAGCCGCCCAAATACCGGGCGTTCACGCGGTTTTGGATGCTGCAGATCCGGACGCGGACGTGAACTGGTTTCACGGGAGCGGCCAGCGTCCCAAGCTATTCGATTCGACCTGTCGCTTCGAGGGGGAAGCTGTGGCCGCCGTGGCGGCCGAAACCCCCTACCAAGCCCATGACGCCTTGAAAGCTATCGCAGTCGAATACGAACTCTTGCCCTTCGTGAGCGATGAACGGGAAGCGTTGCACCCGGAGGCTCCACTGGTCCACGAGGAGAGCAATCTGGTGGGTGAGCCGGAACGGTACGAGCGGGGTGACGTGGCGGCGGGCTTTGCCGCGGCAGATGTCGTCCTGGAACGATCTTACCGCACCGAGGCCGAGTTGCACACGCCCATGGAGTTGCATGGTTGTGTGGCCAACTGGGACGGTAAGGATCTGACCATTTGGGAATCGACCCAAGGTGTCTTCGGCGTGCAGTTTTGGGTCTCACGCATCCTGGGCTTGCCGGTATCCCGCGTCAGGGTAATCGGTAACTACGTTGGTGGTGGGTTCGGGAGCAAGCTGCAGCCGGGGAAGTACACGATCATTGCGGCGCTGCTGGCGGCGAAGACCGCACGCCCGGTCAAACTCTTTCTCAGCCGGGAAGAGACCATGCTCACTTGCGGCAATCGCCCGGCCAGCAACATGACTCTCAAAGCGGGTGTGACGAAAGAGGGCCAACTGACCGCAATGGAACTCAATGGCAGTGGGTCTGGCGGGGCTTACTCCGGCCGTGGCGTTTCGCTGCTGGACTGGTTGATCAAGGATCTTTACTTGTGCCCCAATGTCCGTACCGAACTGACCAACGTGTACATGCACACTGGCCCCGCACGTCCCATGCGCGGACCCGGCCATCCCCAGGGGTCCTGGGCTCTTGAGCAGATGATGGACGAGCTGGCCGAACATATTGGCATGGATCCCGTCCAATTCCGCCTCAAAAACATCCCCACCACGAGCCAAGCCCGCGAAGGCAATCCACCCTATACGGTCACGGGTCTGAAGGAATGTATCGAGGAGGGCGCCAAGACCTTCGGCTGGCAGGAAGCCAAACGTCAAACAGCCCAGTCTCGTCGCAGCGACGATCCCATCAAACGTGGGGTAGGCATGGGCACTTGCACGTGGGTCGTAGGTGACGGCGGGCCTCCGGCCACCATTGTCGTGAAGCTGTTCCGTGACGGTAGTGTGAATCTGAACATGGGTGCCAGCGACATCGGTACCGGCACTAAAACAGTCATGGCCATGGTGGTGGCCGAAGAACTGGGCATCAATCCCGAGCTGATTCAGATCGAGAATGCGGATACGGGCACCACTCAGTTTGCGACTCCCAGTGGCGGCAGCAAGACAGTGCCGACCGAGTCGCCGGCGGTGCGTGACGCCGCCATCAAGGTCAAGCAACAGGTTCTCGAAATGGTGGCGGAAGAAAACAGCGTCGACGTGGCTGAATTGGAGTATCTCGGTGAGGAGATCGCTTTTCGGAGCGATCCCGACAAACGGGTCAAGATTACGGAGGTCGGGGGATTGCAGCGGCGCGGACTCGTCGTGGGGGTCGGTTACCGGGGACCCAACCTCGAGGGCAAGGCTGTCTGCCCCTTCGCGGCCCAGTTTTGCGAGGTGGAGGTCAACAGCCGGACCGGTGAGGTCAAAGTCCTGCGCTTCCTCGGCGCCCATGACAGCGGCCGGGTACTGGATCGCACGACCTACGACAACCAGGTCTATGGTGGCATCACCATGGGCATCGGGTTCGGCCTGACCGAAGTGCGCATCCTGGATCACAACCAGACAGGTAAGCTCTGCAACAAGAACTGGCACGATTACAAGCTGCCAACCGCATTGGATGTCCCGGCTGACATAACCTCCCTGCCCATCGAGCTAGACGATCCGGAAGCCAACACCACGGGAGCCAAGGGATTGGGTGAGCCGGTCACCATACCTACGGCGGCAGCCATTGCCAATGCCGTGTATGACGCGACGGGTGTCCGTGTCACCGAGACGCCGATAACACCCCTGCAGTTGTGTGAACTTTTGGCTGAGAGTCGCAAGGAGGGATAGGCCATGATGTCCAATTTTACGTATGTCCGCCCCGAGTCGCTTCAGCAAGCCATCAGTCACCTGGCAACCGCGGGAGCCCGGGCTCACGCGGGTGGCACCGATCTGCTCGGGTGCTTACGCGATGAACTGTTTAGTGCCAGCAAGATCGTCAGTCTCAGCGGACTCGAAGGTCTCCATGGCATAAAAAAGACAACAGGCGGTGGCTTGCGCATCGGAGCTCTGACCACCATCGCCGAAATCGCAGCTCATGAAACCGTTCAGGAACGGTTCACGGCCTTGGCGGATGCCGCCGCCGAGGTGGCCAGTCCGCAACTGCGCAATCAGGGCACCTTGGGGGGAAACCTGTGTCAGAAGCCGCGCTGTTGGTATTATCGCGGCGAGTTTCACTGCCTTCGCAAGGGTGGTGACACGTGCTATGCGATCTCCGGCGAAAATCAATACCACTGTATCTTCGGATCGCACGAGTGCTGCATCGTCCACCCTTCGGATACGGCACCCGCTTTGGTGGCTCTCGACGCGACGGCCCGTATCGATGGACCCGCGGGCCAGCGCGACGTCAAGCTTGCGGACTTTTACGTGCTACCGGCCGTAGACGTCCAGCGTGAGACTGTGCTGGAGCCTGGCGAGATCGTAACGGAAATCCTCCTGCCGCCACCTCCCGGTGGGTTGCGCAGTGGATACAGCAAGGTGCGCGCGCGGGGATCCTGGGACTTCGCCCTGGCAAGCGTAGCGCTGGCGTTGCGCTTCGAGGGCGGGAATATCAGCGCGGCCAAGGTCGTACTCGGTGGCGCAGCCCCCATCCCCTGGCGAACCAAGGAAGTGGAAGAAGTCATTATCGGAAGCAATCTGGACACGGCGACCATTGGCCGGGCCGCCGCTGCTGTGGTCGCCCAAGCCGAACCGTTGGGCAAGAACGAGTACAAGATTCCTTTGTTCCAGGGACTGTTGGAACAGGAACTACTCGCCATGCGCGGGTGATCCGCGGGATGGTATGTCCCGAGCCTGCCGAGAGCCATCCAGGAGGCTTCCGGTAGTCCCTGGTCCAATAGGGTCAGGGTGATGGTTCTCGGTCGCTCTACGTGATCCCCCGGCGAAATCATGACTATAATAGTAGCAATTTTCTGACATCCCAATACCTTGTAGCAGTGATTCGTCAATAACCGCCCCGGACCAGGATTCCCTGCGGAGCGGCCGTGGGTTTTGATAGAACGTTGCGATAGGAGAAAAATTTGCTGAACGAGGGCATTGTCACCAACGACTCCAAGATATTGATCAAATCAGAGATGGTTCGCCAACTCTGGACGTTACAGCGCACGACGCCGGACGAGCTGGAGCGAGCGGTTTTCGAGACCATTACCGGTGGGAAGCGTGAGGACATCGACTGGGAGGTCGAGGACAACAAGGCCGGTTACTTTCTGTGGACGAAGACGTTCGATGGGCTCATCAGCGAGCTGGAGGAAGACGGCTATCTCTCGGTTGAAAAGGAAGGTGAGGGCTCGGTCCTGGTGGCGGCGGAAAAGGACCCGGACATCGATATCTCCCAGTTCGTTTACCCCGCTGGAGATTGAGGGAAGAACCCCCCCGGTCTCACCAGTAAGTTATATCCCAAATACTCCCTTGTCTTGATGAACCGGCCGCAGTCCGAAAACCGCGGCCGGTTTGCTTGAGATCGAAACTCGAGGCGAGGCAGCCACCCAAACCAGGCGGTTACTCGATGATGAGTTCCATGAGATAGCGTCGTTCCCATTGGGTGAAAGCTTCGAACTCGTTATAGCTCCAATTGAATTCCTGCACGACACCGATGCCGGGCGCATACCAGAGAGTATCATGGCCAGTCTGGAATGTTTCCTCCATGACACTGAGTTGATAATTGAGGATACTCTTCCAGCAATCCTCGAAGACGACGGCGGGTTCACCAGGTGCAACATCCTCGAAGACCAAGGTCTCCTGACCGACCGTGACCCCGTCATAAGTGACGGTTCCCGTCGTAGGAGTCCCCTCGATTTCGGTGGGGAAGGTGGCGGAACCGTTCCAGGTTTCCTCGGTCCAGGGCATTTTTTGGTAAAGCACCTCCGGGGTGAACATGATATCTACTTTGCCTTCTTGGTCATCTTCACGGAAACCACGCAGCCAAAGGCCCCCGCTGTTGTCACGCATGAACTCGCGATTATCCTCTTGCCATTCCATGTAGAAGTAATCCCAGCGCCATTCAACCATGTCGAAGGTCTCGCCGCTGATGTTCTCAAAGGTGACTCGAACCTCCCCGTCCAAAAACTGTTTGGGCTGGCTGAGGTTGAGTTGCAGATAGTTGTATTCCCAGTTTGCGAAGACAGGGTAGAAATCGGGCGTGCCGGAGACCGTGAAAGATATAGAAAAGGTTTCGGTATTGGCGTTACCGGCCAAGTCCTGGAAAGAGCCAGGCCCGAAGTCGGCAAATATGCGCACACCGGCCGGCAAGGGTGGCTGCAAATAAACAGTCAACACAGTGTTGTCCACATTCCAGGTGGGCTCGCCGGCTAAAAGAGCTTGGATGTGGGCGCCAACTCGGGTCGGATTGACATCTTGCTGGGTGTCGATGGGCTCGCTGAAGGTGATTGCGATGGTTGCCAGGCTGGGATTGACGACGGCACCCACTGCCGGATTGACGCTGCTGATCCGCGGTGGCACGTTGTCCACGTCCGCGCCGGTGGTGAAGCTGATAGCGACCGCAGCCGATAGATGCTGGCTTGGGTTGCCATCCACGTGAGCGCTGGTCGCAACGGCGATATTGTAAGTCGCCGTCTCATCGAGATTGTCGTCGAATGTGATGCGGTACCAGTTATCGCCGGCATAGCTCATCGTCCAAGTCGGCACGACGGCACCACTTTTACCGGGTTGCGTGATGGAGGTCGCATTCCTCAAACTGGTCAAGTCCATGTTGTGGGAGAATCGGAGACGAGGTTGGACACTGCGGTTGATGTCCGCAGCGCCATTGATGGGGTCACTCTCCAGGAACACCACGTTCGAGGATTCCGTCCAGAAGGACGCCGTCCACTGCTGGGCCAGGTTATTGCCGGCCAGATCCTTCATACCAATGCCGACGGTGACCGTGACCTGGGTGGCCTCGGCCCAGTTGGTGTGGGCCACCGAGACGGTGTGGTCGTTCGTCCAGGTGAAGCCGGTGATGTCGCCGCTGGAGAGGGTGATGTTCCCGTCGGCCGTCGTCTGGTCCATGGCTTCGGAGAACTCGACGACCACCGGTTCGTTCACCGAGACCCCCGTTTGGTCATCCGGTTCGATTTCCGAGACGACCGGTGCGGTCGTATCACCGTTGCCACCGTTGCCTCCGTCACCGTCGTCATCGCTGCAAGAGACGACGCTGCCCATGAGAGCGAGCATCCCCAAGATTGCGAGAATTGGAATCCGCCAACCAGCCATATCAGCACCTCCTGTGTCTGCCGACTACCCGCCGGCGATATTTGCTGCCTCCGAAGTATAAGGTTTTGGGCGCAGGGTGCAAACACCAATAAAAACGAAGCAACACCATGACACCACTTTAATGCAGGCAGCTCGGCTGTGCTGGGTATGACGGCTTTGAACGCCGACCTTCACGGTCAGATCATCATGGTCAGACCTATATGGTCAGACCCGCATGGTCAGATCATCATGGTCAGCTCGATTGTGTATCATGGTGCAGCTGTGCTAAGTTTATGACCCGGCATCAAGAGGATCTCTCATGCATGACGAATGATGTTATGACTGCTGTTGTGAACGGTCTAGGGTTGAAAATGAATTTGAGAATGATGTTGAGTACTGTGCTGGGTACTGTGTTGAAAACCGTGTTGAGAGCGACATTGAAAACAGGATGGAAAACAGGCCCGAATTCTGTCCATTCCGGCGTGCCGCGGTTTGGGGCTCTACTGGGGCTTGGAGCGGCAGGGATGATCCTCTGCTTGCCAACGATAAGTCTTTGCGAATCCGCCCAATTGGCCACCTCCTTACCGCAACTCGAACTCGTGCTCATTCCACCGGGAACATTCCTCATGGGGAGTCCGGATACGGAATGGGGACATCGCCCCGAAGAGCAGCAGCGACAAGTTACCCTTTCGCACTCTTTTTACCTTGCGCGGACCGAAGTCACCCAGCGGCAATGGCACATTGTCATGGGAAGTAATCCGAGCTATCTCTACGACTGCCCGGATTGTCCAGTGGAAAATGTGAGTTGGTATGATGCCATCGAGTTTTGCAACAAGCTGTCGGCCATGGAGAATCTTCTCCAGTCTTACACAGTGGTCGATAACAAAGTAAACTGGAACGACAGTGCTAACGGTTATAGGCTTCCCACGGAGGCGGAATGGGAATACAGTTGCCGTGCAGGAACGTCGACGCCTTTCAATACGGGTCATTGTCTGTCGGCCAGTGATGCCAATTTCAATGGATATCTCCACCCTCAAAATTGCCCGCTTGGACTGTCGCGAGAGCAGGTTATTGATGTGGGGAGCTTTGAACCCAATGCCTGGGGAATATTTGACATGCACGGGAACGTGGCCGAATGGTGCTGGGACTGGGTGAGCCTCCCGACTTCCGATCCTGCCACGGATCCGAGGGGGCCAGAGCACGGTGAACTGAAAGTCGTTCGCGGCGGCAATTACGCCAAGGGTCCCCACGCTTGTCGCTCGGCTTGTCGAATGGTTAATGATCCGGGTCAAAGAAATCCTAGTTTGGGGTTACGATTGGCACGGTCGGCCCCATGAGAAAGGCAGTCATCAGGCCCACATCGGCAAGGTAACTTCATGTCACAAAACACAAATCGCGCTTTAATCGTGATCTTGATCGTCACCACGGTCGCTTGTTCAGGGGTGATGGTGTCGGGGTGTTCTCGCACCGAGTCTCAAGAGCGCCCGAATTTCGTCTTCATCCTCACGGATGACCATCGCTTCGATGCTATGGGTTGTTCTGGCGATCCACGTCTCCAAACGCCCAACTTGGATCGACTTGCAGCCGAAGGCGTTCGTTTTACAAACGCCTTTGTCACTACCTCATTGTGCAGTCCTTCCCGTGCCAGCTTCCTCACGGGGTGTTACGCCCATTCCCATGGTGTGGTCGCCAACGAAATCATGGATCCTGATCGATCTCTCGCAACTTTTCCTGATCTGTTGCAACAAGCCGGGTACGAAACCGCCTTCGTCGGTAAATGGCACATGCTGCGAAGAGCTACTCCCCGCCAAGGTTTCGACCACTGGGTAAGCTTTAATGGACAGGGAGAATATTATCGGAACACACTGAACGTGGACGGCGAATGGGTGCTGACCCACAATTACATCACTGATGAGCTGACCGAATACGCTCAACGCTTTATCGAAAAGGAACACGACCGACCATTCTTGCTCATCGTCAGTCACAAAGCCGTTCATGCCCCCAATGGCCCCGCACCCCGCCACATGAACAACTACGCGGACCTGGAATTCAAAGCCCGTGACAGTCGGTGGGACAACTTGACGAACAAGCCGATTTTCGGAGGCCGCAGGCAACACATGAATCCGGAAGAGGAGATCAAAAACTATCATCGGTGTATTTTAGCCGTGGATGAGAGTATTGGCAGGATCATGGACGTACTTCTGGAGCAGAACATACTCGAACACACAGTCGTCATTTATGCGGGCGACAATGGTTACCTCCACGGCGAGCATGTCGGACTTTGGGACAAGCGGCTTGCTTACGAGCCTTCGATTCGGATTCCTCTGTTGATGCGCTACCCGGCTTTGGTCAATCCCGGCACTCGCTGTGAGGCGCTGGTGCTCAACATCGACCTCGCTCCCACTGTCTTGCAGCTTGCAGGAGTTCCGCGGCCCGATTTCATGGAGGGGCAGAGCTGGCTCGGGGTCCTCAGCGGTCAACCCGGCCGGAATGCGTTCTTGTACGAGTACTTCAAAGAGCTGGGCGAGGTCCCCACAATTGTCGCCCTGAGGACCAAAGAGTGGAAGTATGTGACCTACCCCCTGAATCCCGATCTCCCGAGCGAGTTGTATCACCTCAAGTACGATCCCGAGGAACTGCACAATAGAATCGCGGAATCAGCATATGAGAATATCATCAACCAGTTGGCTCTGGATTTGGAGTCTCTCAAGCAAGAGACGGATTTCAAATTTCCCTCGGCTGAGCAGTAGGGACAGGATTGCCTTCGCCACACGGACAACAGTTTGGTGGCATCAAGTTTAGGCATTGATTTGAGGCCTCAGTTAGGTGGCATCAGGACGAGGGTGGCTCGGGCCGATCGTCGGTCAGATAGAATGGCTGGCCGGTGGACTCGAGTACAGAAAGCCAGAGCGTTCCTTCGGGATTCACCTTCTTGCGACCGCTTACCAATGCTTCCAGAGGAATATGCGTGAAACGTTCAAAGGAGCGCCCAACCGCCACGGCGGTACGACCGCTCATGCCCGCGTGGGCCGCGGCTTGAGCCAGGTAACCGCAGAAGATCGCGTCGTTGGATCCCGGCGGGGCTGAGCGAATCATGTAACTGGGATCGATGTATTTGATCGTGAACCGGAACTGGTTCTTGAAATGGGCGTTGATCCTGTCCCGCAAAAAAACACCGATGTCGGCCAGCAGGGGATTGCCCGAGGCATCGGTACCACCTTTGTTCTCGAGCAGATGTTGCCCCGCTCCCTCGGCCACCACGACGACGGTGGATTTGCCGATCTTCATGCGGTTTTCGAGATAAACGAAAAGGCCGCCTTTCCCCTCGAGCGCGAAAGGGACTTCGGGTATCAACACGAGGTTCACGTTTCGTACCGCGAGGGCCGCATTGGCTGCAATGAAGCCCGATTCGCGCCCCATCAACTTGACCAGGACGATGCCATTC
>Ga0209536_100008916_pt1 | contig 14959 bp, 14 predicted proteins | sample DeeMarSeWOR28_12_FD_187461 | JGI IMG/M metagenome (GOLD analysis project Ga0209536, IMG submission 187461) | Marine sediment microbial communities from White Oak River estuary, North Carolina - WOR-2-8_12 (SPAdes) (version 2) | ecosystem: Environmental > Aquatic > Marine > Intertidal zone >...
ACATAGCGTTCTTGCTTGAGTCGAGGGTAGACGTCCAGAATGATTGTCACATCAGCCTTCAATTTATCCACTGGATTACCAAGATAGTGCCAGTCAAACGCCTTCTCACCCACAGCAAGAATAGTGTCTTCAGCGGATTCTGTATTCTTATCTAACAGGAGGTGCTCTAGAGCAAGTTTCACTTGTCCCACAGTCAATGGTTGACCCTTATGCATCAACGTCTTGTTTGCACCAACATCACTATCCTTAATCAACTCAAGTACCTTTGAGATGGCACCAACAGTCGCATCGCCTGCTTTCTTGATTATCTTGATTTCTTCGGAAGATTTTGTGGCTCTTGCGTCTGGAACTAAATCGCGAACAACCTTGACATCATATCCTAGTTTTTGAAGAATAATAAGGACACTTGCAGGCATCTCATCAGGAACACCAAGTGTCTTTCCGGTGAACTCATCACGAAGCATGGGTCCAATGAGTGCATCTCTATTCTCCACTATTTGCTTGTTTTTTTTGAGCAGTTGTACAATCAGTTCACTCAAATCATAGGTTCTCTTAACGAAGCTTTCTTTCTTAACACGGTCCAATGTGTTAAATGGAGCGCCAATGATACCTTGTTCACCCTTGTTCTGAAGATAATAGATATCGTCACTAGAACGGAATCCAGTGAGCCATAGAAGGTTGGGCGAGTTGAATGGATTTCCTGATGCAAAAAGTCCATCAATCTCATACTTCTCCATGAGATTATCCATATCATCCAGCATAGTGTTCACCTTGCTAACCATTTCGAGCCGGAGAGCTGATGAAAAAAGCTTCCATTCATGCCTGTAAATAGGGACGCATCCGTGTTTCGACCATGATACGGTCAGGCATGTCATATGGTCCCATGGTTTCCACGTTGAATGAAGAGCATGTTGCTGCAAAAAGTCCAGAACGAGCAACATTAGCAGACCGCATGTATTCTGACAGGAAACCAATTGCGTATGTGTCTCCACAACCTGTTGAGTCTACTTGTGCGTTAGCGAGGACAAGTGGAATGTCCACCTGTGTGTTTCGCATGTAAATTGTGGACCCCCGGTAGTCTCGTGTTATTATCACAATTCTTGGTCCAAGATTGAGAATATGAGAAACTGCAGAAAGTTCAGATTCGTCTGTATTTATGACCCGTAATTCTGAGTCATGTAGCTTCACAACATCGACCAATCCAAGAATCTTATCACTCTCAGACCATCTACTGAGAGAAACAAGACCTGTGTCGGATATGGACCTCAGGTAGCCCTGTACATCTAGTGAAACCAGTGCCCCCTCCTGCCGTGCTCTATGATAACAGGCACTGTCTATCTCATCACTCGAAAGAGGAGAGAAATGAACCACGCTTGCTTCAGAATGCGCATCTGAGAAGTCTGAGGGTTTAATCTGTGGGGCTAGCGCTTCAACCCTCTGTGTACGTTCTCCTGTTGCATCGTACTCATTTACGAAACGAGTAGTTTCGACACCCTCATAGTGAAGTCCTGAAAGGTCTAGACCTGATGAAATCAGACTGACCTTGTAGGCATCCTCAAAGTCTAGTCCCACCTTAGACACAATGCCAGCTCCAAACGCACCGATCTTGGGAGCAAGCATTGCATACGCAGAACCTCCCCCAATAGCCTCTCTTCTAGTCTCAGGTGTGATTATCAAATCCCGACTGAGGTGTCCAACCACTACAATCTCCATTCTAGTTCCATTGCCACACTAACGACCGGTTCCTATAACTTCTATGCTAGAGACGAACAGAAGGCAACGGTTTTAATCTCCCATCCCTCTTCGGTATGTTGAGTGTGATATCTTGGCGCAGGTCTTGGTGAAATTCTTTGCCACAGTCAGGGAAGTTACAGGAGTTAAAAGTATAGAACTTGAAGCAAGAAACATCAGAGAGCTTCTACAGTTACTGGTCCAGACTTATGGAAAGAAGTTCAAAGACACCGTTCTCGAGAATGATACCGGAGAGCTCAAGCAGTTCTTCTCGTGTATGATCAACGGGAAACGAATAGAGCTGCTTGATGGATATGATACTGTTCTAAAGGATGCTGATTCTGTAGCTCTATTCCCACCAGTTGGAGGGGGATAAATGAGCAGCACCCTCACGTCGACATTCAGAAAACAGACGAGAGGGTCAGTTGATCTTGTTGTGAAAAACGCCAAACTTTTGCTCGAGTCGGGTATTACTCGAGGAGGGATTGGTGTCATAGATGGAAAGATAGCAGTAATTGCAGGTGATGAACATCTTCCTGAGGCTGGAACAGTCATTGATGCAGATGGAAAGATTCTGATGCCAGGACTGATTGACACTCACGCCCACATTCATGATCCCTCAATGTTAGAACATGAAACCTTCACCACCGGGTCAAAGGCAGCTGTAGCAGGAGGCGTCACTACATTTGTTGACATGCCTCTTACAAGTCAAGTTGACACAGTCAAGGTGGTTGAAGAGAAGATCGCCCAAGGAGAGAAGATGAGTGTTGCAGATTTCACCTTCTATGCAGGTATGATGAACTCGGAGAACCATGTGGGTGTGCCACTTCTTGTAGACAAGGGAATTGCAGCCTTCAAGGCATTCACGTGTAAGCCCTATCAGACAAGTAGTGGGGTCATTGTGAAATGTCTGAGTGCAATATCTGAGTCTGGAGGTCATCTCACAATCCATGCAGAAGATCAGGGGATATTGGATGAGTTTGGAAGTGAGATGGAGGATGACTGGGACGCGCCCATAAGTCATTCATTAGCCAGACCGAATATAGCGGAGCAATTGGCGATACAACAGTGTATCAATATCGCATCTCAGACCGGGGGTCATCTCCACATTGCACACGTGACAACCAGAGAGGGAGTGCAAGAAGTGGAGAAGGGTAGGCTGCGAGGTGTCATGGTTACCACTGAAGTCTGTCCTCATCATCTTGTGTTCTATCGGGATGACATGAACCGTCTGGGCACCAAGAGCAAGATGAACCCGCCACTCCGATCCAGAGAAGATAGAGCAGCGCTTTGGTCGGCGTTACTTCGTGGTGCTATTGATACTGTTGTTAGTGATCATGCGCCTTGTCCGATAGAGATGAAGGAGTCAGGTGCTGAGGATATTCGAGAGGCTTGGTCTGGTGTCGATGGTATCCAGATGATTCTCAGGGTCCTCTTGTCAGAAGGGATCAACAAGGCACGGATGACATATTCGAAACTTCTCAGAGTATGTTCTCGTAATCCTGCAAGAATGTTCGGTCTCTACCCCAAGAAAGGAGTCCTCCGTATTGGAGCAGACGCGGACTTCGTGATAGTTGACCCAAACAAGGAAGAGAAGATAACCGCGAAAATGATGGAGTCAAAGTGCGGATGGACACTTTATGAGGGAATGGTCATGAAGGGAGCACCTGTAATGACCTTTATCAGGGGCGTTCAGGCCTTCAGTGAGGGTAACGTGACAATCAAACCAGGCCATGGAAGATTCCAGGCTATGGGTAGTGGAGATAGACCTATCGGAGATTGAACCTTGACAGAACTCAAGTTTGTGTTTGGTGACCCACGAGTATGCTCGGGATGCATGACATGTTCAAACACCTGTAGTATGTACTACTACAAGGTAATCAGTCCAGAACGTGCGCGTAACCGTGTTGTGAGAGTTGAACCTGCTCTGGACTTTCCTCTCTTCTGTAGAAACTGTGAGGACGCGCCATGCATAGCTGCGTGTCCAGAACAGGCACTGATGCGTACATCAAAGGGAGTTGTAATTGTCAACAACAAGAAATGCATGGCTCATGGTGAGTGTGTCAAAGCATGCCCCTACTATGCTATTCGTATTCATCCTGACACTGGCAAGGCGTTCAAGTGTATTCAATGTGGTCAGTGCGTTGAACGCTGCCCTGCAGATGCTATCTTTCTGACAACAGAAAGTGAACTGGAGAAGAGGGACCAAGACGGAAGCATGAGGGCATTTTACGACCAGTACAAAGATGAGATTTACGACAAGGAGGAGTCATTGTGATAAGTGGAGTTGGTGGACACATACTCTGGGTGGACCTGACAAAGGCGTCCATTGAGAAGAGACCCTTGGATGAAGATATGATTAAGGATTACCTCTTAGGCGCAGGATATCTCTCGAGGGTCCTCTTCGACAACATTCCGAGAGGAATTGACCCACTGAGTGAGAAGAATGTCCTGGGAATCGCAACAGGACTTCTCACAGGCTCAATGTTCCCTCAAGCCTCAAGACATGTGGTTGCAGCCCTCTCACCTCTGACTGACATCTGGGGAGAGAGTCATGCTGCTGGATTCTGGGGAGCTGAGTTGAAGTTTGCAGGCTATGATGCAATTGTGTTCACAGGTGCATCTTCAAGTCCTGTGTATCTCAACATCAAGGATGATGACGTGGAACTCTTGGATGCAGAGAGTGCAGGAGTCTGGGGGAAGGATGTCTTTGAGACTGATGATATCCTCAAGGCAAAGCATGGAAAGAGAATCAGAACCCTATCAATCGGACAGGCGGGTGAGAACCTTGTGAGATTTGCCGCAGTCATGAATGACCGAGACCGTGCTTCGGCTCGTTCTGGACTGGGAGCAGTTATGGGTTCCAAGAAGCTAAAAGGAGTTTCTGTGCGTGGAACTGGGAAGCTCAACGTGGCAGATCCTAAGAACTACCTAAGGGAGATTGATATACTACACAAACGGATGATGGCCAACCCGTTCACACCAGGACGCATAAAATACGGAACGACCAGTCTTGTGGAACTGATGCAGCACATCGGGCGATTGCCCAGCTACAACATGAGACAGGGTGTTTTCGACGGTTTTGAGAAGATAAGTGGCGATGCCATCAACCAGAAGTACCTCGTTAAGGCAAGAGCTGATTTCTCATGTCTTCAGCGATGTGGACGTTACACAGCTGTGAGAAAAGGACCATATGCCTACGAGGGAGGGTCTCCTGAGTTTGAGACCCAATCTTCCATGGGTTCAAGGTGTGGGAATGACAATCTCGAGTCAGTCCTCTTTGGACATCATCTCGCGAATCAATACGGAATGGACACGATCTCTCTAGGAGCCACAATCTCTTGGGCGATGGAAGCATGGGATGAGGGCCTTCTTACAGACGACGACACAGGCGGCATTGATCTCAGTTGGGGGAACCATGAAACCGTTGTGAACCTGACACGAATGATTGCCCTGAGGGAGGGTTTTGGTGACATACTTGCTGAAGGTAGTGCAAGAGCTGCTCAGAAGATTGGCAGAGGCTCTGAGAAGTTCGTAATGGCCGTGAAAAAACAGGAGATTGCAGGACAAGAGCCCCGGGCTCAGAAGTCCATGGGCCTAGCAGCAGTGACCGCTGCTAGGGGTGCAGATCATCTCTACTCGTTCCCGGTCCTTGACGAAGCAGGATTTGATGATGAGATAAGAGAGCGTTTTGGGGAGGAGTACCTGCCTGAGATGGCAGAAAGACTGAATCCGAAGTATAAGGGAATCATGGTTAAAGAGTGTGAGGACTTTATGGTTATGGTGGAGAGTGTAGGTCTCTGTAAATATGGAACTCAAATCCCTCCGGAATTCTTCTACGACGACATTGCTCTTGCTCTAAGGATTCATAATGGTCTTGACTTGACGAGGGCGGATCTCCAGATCATAGGTGAACGTATTGTCAATCTCAACAGGTTGTTCAACGCACGTCTCGGAATCACAAGAGAAGATGACTGTCTGCCAGACAGACTCACAAAGGAGAAGGCACCTCTTGGGCCATCGGCAGGCGAGGTTGTAGAGATAGATATGATGCTTGACGAGTACTATACCGAACGTGGTTGGGACCTCAAAACAGGTCTACCACTGAAAGAAACTCTTGAACGCCTAGGTCTTACAAAAGATGCCTAGTTGAAGGATATCTACTCGCAGGTAGCACAGACATTGGTAATCGTGTCTTTCACTCCATCAACCTTGCGGAGTTCATTGACCACAAAAGAACTTAGGGCTTCGGGGGTCTTGAAGACACACTTGATCAAAAGGTCATATGCCCCATAAATCAGATAGGCTTCTTCGACCTCGTCCAGGCTGCGAACCTCATCTAGGATTGCTCGTGACTTTGTCGACTCGACTTTGGCCATGATGAAGGCTATAATCACTTCTATCCCACCATCAGAATTATGGAACCTTGTTTTATCTCCGTTCTCGGCCATAAAACTGTTGCTAGAAATTTGGATTTCTCAACTTTTATTCAGTTCGATGGTCATTTCTTTGTTATTCCAACTCGATTGATTATAGCCCGTTGAATTTTAGATGATATGTGGTTCCAGTCACACTGATGTCTTCAGTATTGTCTGAAACATGAAGGGAGATTGAACATAAAGAAGCAATGCTACGAATTAGTAGTATGCCAAGTCCAATGAGCGGCCGGTTTGGTTTGGATATGGCGTCTGGTGAGTTCAGAAAATTCTTTATCTTCTCTGGTAGTCCGTTGCCTCTATCACGAATTACCAGTGAAACTCCATTGGATTCTAAGACATTTCCCTGTATAGAGAGAGAAGGACTACCATGCTTGAATGCGTTGTCAAAGATGTTCCAAAGGAGTTCATCAATCAATCTAGAGTTCCTAATCAATGCATCTTCAGATAGTTGTACTTGGATCTGTTCAACATCCAGTTTGTACTCCTTGACTACTCGCTCCTTTACTTTGTCCACAGTTGTTACCAGTGAAACCTTGTCAGAGGGTAGTTGGGCTTTGCTCAGCGATAATGAGATATCACGCATGTCATCAACGAAATGTCCTGCATCTACAAGAACCTCCATGGCGATGTTTATCCAGTGGTTTTCCACAACATCATCACCCTCTGTGAGCTCCAATGCATGTCGAGCGGTCTGAATGTAGTTCCTGATGTCATGTTGGACCAGACCTGAGATGATCTGGGAGATGTTGTATTGTGTTTCAAGGTCTTTTGTGACCGTTCGTGTGAACATCGTGAGCATCGATGATGCTGTGATAATGACTCCAATCGCCTGAAGGATCACAAAGATATTGAATAACTCGAAGTCTAGTAAGGTGAAAGGTACAATCAACCAAGAACCGGCCCAGATTATAAAACCGAGAATTAGCCACCAATTGGATGTATCCCCTATCTTCTCAAAGTGAAGTATAGTTCGGGAAGACAAAAGACAGACATAGACAACATAGAAACCCAGGGGCATGAAGACATATTGAAACCCTAGATCGAAGTATAGACCAAGAATGAGAAGAGATGTGAAGAAAACAGATCCAATTGCATAATATTGCAAACGCTTCTTTGTCAGCTCTGTTACGCGTATTCCATCTAATATGAGCGAGATTCCAATGAACATTGCATTGATGGCAATAAAATCAACAGGGGAAAGTCCCACTGCAGATGAAGCAAATCCACCCTGAAGGGCACCAATAGTATAGACTAGCCAGCCTAAAGCCCAGATTCTGTATCCCTGTCTCTTAGAATAACGAATCAGACCCCAGGCAACAGTCCCATAGAACGTGATGAAGGCAAATAGGAGGACTATGTCAAGTACGAAGTCTGTTGCCTGCATAATCAAGAAACTCCACTAGTAGTTCAAACACGGTCGGTTGCGAGAATTACTCATCTGGAAGTACTAAATATACATAGTTATGATATATTCTTGCAATAATTCCTAGCAAATTATAAGGCAATCCGGTAGAACTATCTAATGGTTTTTCATCCAGATATGCAGAGGGAGTCTGATGCAGCTAAGGAAGCTAGTAGATGAGAAACACTTCCCATTATGGGGCTTAGTTGCTTCATTGGTGGGTTTGGTCTTTATTCTCACCCCGCAGCTATTCTATGAAGGCGCTGAAGGTGAAGCATATTCAATGTTCAATCACGCGGTGTCTGAACTAGGAGAGCTTGGAGTTTCTGATTTGGCTTGGATGTTCAACTTGGGATTATTCCTAGCGGGGATTCTGTTTATACCATTCATGATTGGTCTCGGGATTTATATTGACAACATCGTTGGCAAGATTGCTGCGGTGGGTGGCGTGTATGCTTCAGTGTCTATTACCCTCGTTGGGGTCTACCCAATGAACTACATGTATGAACATTCAATCACTGCACTCTCTTTCTTTCTCAGTGGCATGATCATGACACTGCTATGGGCAATAGCAATTCTGGTTCAAAAGGAGGCTCGAATCCACAAGAGCCTCTCTGTTGGAGGGTTCATAAACATGACAATATTCGCATTATTCCTCTATGGACCCTTTGATGGGTTTGGACTTGACCCAAGACCTGCGATTTCGATAAGAATTGCTCTTGAATGGGCAATATACTGGGCAATTGTGGGATACCTACTGGTCATCTCCATCTATGTCTGGAGAAAAGAAAGGCTGGTGGAGAGTCAGCAGTAGGACTCTCTCACTCCAAGAATAGTGATACTCTACCGGGCAGAGCAAACCTTGCCTTGTTCTTTGGGTCATAGTCGGGTTTTGTAGAACCATAGATGACAACATCTATCCCTAACTCTGACTTCAGGTAATCGATAGAGTCATTCAAAGCAGCCATCTCGTTCTTCGAGCTGGATGAATGCTCCCATAGACCGTTCTCCTTTGCAATACGGTCCACGATTCCCTTGACCTGTTTCCCATGCTTCCGGAAGTCTTCATTGGACATCAGGTGTTTCATGATGTCACCTACAATGATGGGCAAGTTCGCCTCGCGGATACTTTTCATCGCCTTGAACATCCATTCAGGAGCCACGTAGATGTGGACCTTCTTCGGTTTCTTACCCTTCATCAGCTTCATGATTTCTCTTGTGTCACGGATAGTTGAGTCAATGACGTCATGTGCCATCTCAACCGATGAGTCAATCAGTTTTTTGTCTGCCTTTGGCCACTCAGCCATTGAAACATATCCATCATGACCCATTTTAGACCAATACTCTTCGCTGATATGCGGAGTCATTGGAGCAATCAATCGTACCCATTTGTCACAGATGTATGCCATTGTAGCTTCTCGTTCTTCTTTGGGCACATCTCGTTTCAAGTATTGATTGATCGAACGCGTCATTTCTGACATTACAGTGATTGCATAGTCACGTAACCTGAAGTTCTCAATATAGTCGGTGCAGTCCTGTACAATAGAATTCACACGTGACAAAACCCATTTAGTAATCATCGTCGGTTTGTCCTTCGAAGTGTATGCCTTAGGGGTCTTCTTGGAATATTTCTTCATGAATTCGCTAAACTGTCGAATACGACTCCTAACAGCTGGAACATCTCGCTCGCGCCAGTCCATTAAACTGGCAGGTTCAGCGGCTGATACAACATATGTTCTGAATACATCTGCACCGTATTTCTTCGGTATCTCTCCAAGAGGAATAGTATTACCTTTGCTCTTTGACATCTTTGCACCTTCCATATTCATATGATCATTGAAACTCATAGCCTGTATCCAGTGTTTCTTTGGAAATATTGCTACATGATGGAAGATTGCAAAGCTCAAATGATTCGATATATGAGATGGGGCGGTATGCCTCAAATCATTTGGATACCAATACATGAATTCATCTTTCATGGTTTCTAGCAATTCAGGTGAAACTGAAGTTTGACCAGCAACATCCTTGATTTTTCCTTTACCTAGAAACACAAAGTCGAAGAAACTCTGTGTTAGTTGTTCAGCCTTCAGCTTGTTCTTGGTAACATGATGTGCAATCGTATAGAATGCCATATAGATGGTTGAGTCAGATAGAGCTTCTATAATCCAATCTGGATCGAAAGGCAAAGGCGTCCCGATTCCTCTTTTACGTGCACAAGGTCTCTGTGCTAGCCAATCAAAGGTTGACTCAAACATCACTCTGAAAGTTTCAGGTATTATTTTCATCGAGTTTAGAGCATCCCATGCGCGGGGTTTCCAATTAAGACCTTCATAATCTAGGAACCACTGTCCTTCTAGAACTGCAATCTGAATGTCTGTACCACATTTACAAATTACTGGGCGTTCATCAGGTTCGTAGAACACATCGCCGCGATTCTGTGTATTCAACCATTCAACAACATCTTCTTTCACATCACTTACCCTTCTACCCGCGAATGGACCGCAGTTGTCCATCATGACTCCTTCATAGAACTCAGCTTTGTAGACTTCCTGTGTTGCCTCTTCTAGCTTCGCGCTGTCAGCTTGTGAATTGATACCCAGTTTCTCAACGGTATCCTTCGTAAGGAATTCACTGCCACCCTCAATTTCAACCATCATCACGATTTCGATATTACGAACCTCTTCTGCTGAAATTCCATACTGTTCCAAACCTGATGGATCTTGCCATAAGTCCCTCAATGCAGCATAGTCAAAGGGGGCGTGACCAGGGACAGAGTACACAACTCCAGTGGCATTATCTACATCTACAAAGTCTGCAGGGAGAATGAGATTGTCACGATTGTCATGAATTGTTTTGAAGGATTTTCCTACAATCTTTGAACCGGGAAATGTTTCTAGAACCTCGACCTCTTTTGCTTGAACTTTTAGCTTCTCAGCGGCTGCAGATGAAATAATCCATTTCTCGCCATTCACATTGGCTTTGACATACTCTTCTGTAGGATTGATCCATATGTTGGTTATACCAAAGGTAGTTTCGGGTCTCAATGTTGCAGCAACAAGAAAACCATCCTCAAATGGATATTTGAGAGTCGTGAACTCCTTAACCTTTGCAGTGGTCCCCTCAAGCAAATCATCCTCACCAACAGGATTTCCGCAGTGTGGGCAATAGAGTAAGGGATATGATCCCTTCTTTACGTAACCCAAGTCCAAGAACTTCTGATACTGCCATGTGATGAATTGATTATAGATATCATCACCTGTCGTGAATTTCCGACGCCAATCAATGCTGTATCCCAGGGCTTCGAAGTCTGCAAATATGGCATCTGCAAAGAAGCGAACAGTAACCCATGGATCAGTGAATTTCATGACCTGGGCTTCTACTTCTTCCTCTGTATCCAAATACACGCGAAGGTCTCGTTTGTATTGTTCAATAGCCACTTGATCTCCGTTCTTCACCCTGTCAACCATTCCCAAAATAGGTGTACCAGTGATATGAGATGCCATAGGAAACAGAACATTGAATCCTCTCATTCGTTTGTACCGGGATAGTAAGTCCCCGATGGTATAGGTTCGACCATGACCCATATGCAAAGCACCGTTTGGATAGGGGTAGGGGACAGTTAGATAGAACTTCTTCAACTTAGGATTCGGATCAGCTTCAAAGACCTTGTCTTTTTTCCATCGTTTCTGCCATTTCTTCTCAATCTTAGCAAACTCACTCATATCCAGAAACATCTCCTGAAACTGAAGGGTTAGAAGATTCCAAGATGGTGTCCTCTATAAAGGACTCGCAAAAGGAGTGTATGCTAGTTTTCGAGAACGCAATCCATCCTGGCTCACTCTCTCCAACCATGCAGTAGGGACTCCCTTATTAGAGCTATGGTCAACTTGGATTGACTAACTCTATCTCAAAAAATGGAGAATTAGGATGAGCAACCAAGGTGAGTATATCGATATTCACAAGAAACTCCTGCCATATGCCGTGGTCCATCTGTTCTTCCGAGGGCTCGAACAGAAGGGAGATGTGAAATCATACTGCAATGGCGCGAATGCTGCAGGTAGATGGTTCTTTCAGATCTTCAGCACAGAGTTTGTTGAGGAGTTGGCAGGGGTTATTAACAGAGCGTTGGGTAAGAGAAGGAAGAATCCGCCCGTCCTTGAGGTGATGAGTGGTGATGGACGGCTTACAGAATTCATTCGTCCCTTGATTAAAAGACGGTGTATTGCAACAGACAGCAAGGATGGACGATACAATATTGAATACCCAAAATGGGTGGAACAGCTAGATGCGATTGAGTCGGTTTCAAAGTATTCACCAGCATTCATTATCATTTGTTGGGAACCATATCTCTCCATGACAGGTATAGATATAGTGAAGATGGGAATCCCCACCGCTTGGATAGGGAATCCTGAGATGTGTGGACATTCAGATATCTTCGACCGACCTCATATCCCTATGGAAAGCAAGTTCGTTCTGAGTAGACATGATTTCTTCGTAGCAAAGGAGTTCAAGACAGACATCTTCTTTTTCAACTGCAAACCAGAGTGGATCTGAGGTCTTACACTGCTTCTTATTTTCGCAGCACTTGATACTAACATCAGTTGAAAGAAGGTCTTGTCATGGTCAAGGCGGTAGTTGATGCTGTGGACATCGACCTAAAGACTGGAACTACTCTAGGATACTACACATTCGGAAAAGAGCGTCCAAATGTGTTCATCATAGCAGCCATGAATGGTCGTTCGGCCACTGACATCTATGCAAGTTATCTCATCATGAAGCATCTCGAGGCTCTGGAACGGATTGATGGTTCGGTGACATTTCTTCCAGTGGCTAGTCCACTTGCTTTCAGACTAGGGGCGAGGATTTCACCTCTTGACTCCAAGGACCTTGACACGGTGTTCCCTGGCAATGAATACGGAACAGTCACAGAGAGAACTGCCTGGGAGATATGGAGGAGAGCATCTCAAGCAGATTACATCATAGACCTCCGGACTGGATGGCTGAACTGCACAAGTCACATTGTAGCGATGCATAGAGACTACATACATGTGAGGAATCTGGCTTCACAGATTGGCCTCCCGTTTGTTGCCCAATCAACTGGTATGAGAGGTGCCCTCACAACAGAGGCTGCGCATGAAGGCATACCAGCTGTTTCAGTAGAAATGAGGGGAGATACCGATCAGGTTGACTCTCAGGCTGCAGTTGAAGTGAGAGAAGCAATTCTCAATCTTTTCTGCACGAAGGATATGATTGCCGGAGAGAAGATAGAAGCCTCCAACACTCTCATGGGAAGACTGCAACAGGTCAATGTGGACACTGAGGGTTTCTTCGTTCCCACAGTGAATCTTGGAGAGACCGTGAAGAACGGGGATGTATTAGGCCATGTGCAGGACAAGAATGAGATAACGACTCCTTTTGATGGTGCGGTTATATCTCTCAGTCGAATCAACTATGTGTTTGAGGGAGATATGATCGCCCGTATTGCAGCCCCTCTCAGCGACCAATGGACTTCTATGGCGGCAGAACATGAGGAACCTACGCCAAAGAGAAGGAAATGGTGAAATTGAGCGACGATTGTTCAGAAAGTCAGTATCTGATGCGAATCAATGTGGGAGACCAGCGCCTCAGGGAGAAACAGAACCTACTGCTTGTTGGGAGTTGTACGGACAGGTATCCGGACCTTGTGAAAGAGATCTGTGAGAAGGAAGGAGGTCATGTTGTCATCCATATCTGTCTTGAAGAAACCCACATGAACCAAGCGGGCTTTAAGATTGGGTCTATTGTGAAGTACTCTGACATTAAACAAGTCACAATTCTGACAGTTGATGGGAGCCCCCATTGTGTTCAGTTACATTATGCTGTTGAGGATATTAAGCGGCATTTTGCACCTGAAATAGAAACAGCTCATTTTGTCATAGAGAAGGGCAGGCTGTTTGAAATCTCACCTGACACTGTGAAGCGCTCTAGACACCTTTCGAAGATTCAGAAGATGACTGATGGCTAACGTATTTTCGGTAGAATGAACCCAGCCATCTTCTTGTATTCCAAGTAATCGTCGCCATAGTGCAGCACAAGTTTCCGCTCCTCAAAATACGCTCCAATCATTGTGTAGAGAATCATGCACAGAGAGAAGGTAATCACAGGTGGAAAGGGGTAGATGAGTGCAAGGGCGGAGAACACTAGGAGAGTTGCAAGATAGAGAGGGTGTCGTACACGCGAGTATATCCCGTCAGTGACAAGCTCTGCTTTCCTGTCACTTCTCATGTCAGCAACCGTGCTGACGGATATCACCTTCGAAGCCATCATGGCTAGAACTACACCGATCAAACCTGAGAGGATACCTAGTGTGAAGAGAACTGGTTGAATCAGGATGGGCTCCCTTACAAAATATACCCAGTCCCAGAAATTCATTGATATGAATGCAAGTAGAAGTGTGACAATGCTGGAGATACTGAAGGCACGAGCATAACCCTCTTTCCCCCATTTGTCAATTATTCTTTCTTTGACTCGAAGCGCAGACATTCCACTGTGTTGTAGGCCAAAGAGTGTGGATGCCAGTACAATGTAGAGATACTCGATCATGGTGAAAACCCTTCTGTTCGTGCCACATTCTTATACATTAACCTTATAAGTTAACTATTGTGTATTTAACAATAGTTAATACATTTTCGCTTAGGTGAACAATAGATGATTGAAGCAGCAAAGAACCCCTTCTCCCCTATGGAGATGTGGGATGACACAATGGTCACCGTGAATGAGGGTGAAGAGAAGAAGAGAGTGGATGCTAAACGCTACACAATCCGCTATCTTGTTGGAGAGAGTGAAGACAAGCGGTTTGTCGATGGTGGTGACGACATCACAGAGCTTAGTGAGAAGACGTTGTTCTTGGCACCATCAGTTCATCGCCTCACAGGAGATCCATTCCACTATGACCACTCCAGAGTGGAGAGCATAAGTGGAAAGACAAGGATTACTGAGAGAACAAAGGAATTGCATCGCCACCCAGCCTGTGACGAGCACAAGACAATCGAAGTCATCTTTGAGAGTCCTGGAGTTGAGTGTTGTGCAATGTCCAAGGAACAAGCTGACAAGATGCGTGTTCCACTCCAGTATGTGGCAGGATACATGCTCGGCAAGAGTGAGGGAATGGTGAAACTAGCCCTCTCCAAGACAGTTGTTGACAACGAAACCGAGTACTATGACCACATCCACATCATTCCAGAGTCGACAATCAAACAAATGTCATGTCTGGAATAAGACACAAACAAGAGGTTGAACGTCCGATCATCTCCTTGATCTGGCTGCCCCCACACAGCTAGACTTCCTTTCGCTTCGGGCGTTCACCTCTCCCACTTATTTTCACTACTTTTTTCTGAGGACCGGGAGT
>Ga0209536_100008917_pt1 | contig 14959 bp, 11 predicted proteins | sample DeeMarSeWOR28_12_FD_187461 | JGI IMG/M metagenome (GOLD analysis project Ga0209536, IMG submission 187461) | Marine sediment microbial communities from White Oak River estuary, North Carolina - WOR-2-8_12 (SPAdes) (version 2) | ecosystem: Environmental > Aquatic > Marine > Intertidal zone >...
GCCTTTAAATGTGATTGCTTTACCTGACGGCAGACCTGTTTTTGCCGGAACATACTTCAGAAAAAATGATTGGGTAAGAATTCTTTTATACTTCAAAGATCTTTATCGTAAGGAACCGGAAACTTTCAACACTGAAGCTTCAAAATTAACGAATGCTATTAAGGAAATCAGAGTTCCTGGCTTGGAAGAAAAAAAATCTACATTCACAGATAAGGATATAGAAGAATCTTTCGATAAAATAATTTCCCAAATTGATTTTACGAACGGAGGTACAAACAGAGCTCCTAAATTTCCAATGCCTGACATTTATCAATTCTTATTGAAATATTATTTTCATTCTAAAGACGTAAAAGCTTTGGAAGCTGTAAAAATAACTTTAAATAAAATGGCATCAGGTGGAATTTATGATCACATAGGTGGAGGATTTGCCCGCTATTCCACAGACGATATCTGGAAAGTTCCGCACTTCGAAAAAATGCTTTATGACAATGCACAGCTTGTAAGTCTTTATTCAAATGCTTTCAAAGTCACGGGAGAAAAGCTTTATAAAAAAATTGTCTACGAAACACTCGATTTTATTGAAAGAGAGATGACAGATAAGTCTGGAGGCTTTTATTCATCGCTTGATGCAGACTCTGAAGGGGAAGAAGGGAAGTATTATGTATGGACAAGACAGGAAATTGAAAATTTACTCGGGGCAAATTCAGAAATTTTCTGCGATTACTTTTCAGTAACATCAAATGGCAACTGGGAAGGAAAAAACATTTTTTTCATCACTCAAAAAGAAGAAGACTTACTGAAGAAATATCAAATCAGTGAAGAAACTTTTAATCGAATAATTGACGAATCAAAAAAAATATTATTTAAGGAACGGAACAAAAGAATAAGGCCAGGGCTCGATGATAAGATTTTAATCTCGTGGAACGCACTTATGTTAAGGGGATATGTTGATGCTTATTCTGCCTTTGGTGAAAAGAAATTTTTGTCCGCTGCTATCAACAATGGTGAATTCATTCTGAAAAATATGATGAATGAAGATGGCAGATTGAACCGTAACTTCAAAAATGGTAAAACCACAATAAATGCTTTTCTTGATGATTACTCATACACCATCGAGGCCTTTATCTCTTTATATGAAGCAACCTTTGATGAGCATTGGATAATCTATGCAAAAAAACTTGCGGATTATATAATCATTCATTTCAAAGATTCAAAGTCAGGTTTCTTTTTCTATACATCAGATATTGATGAACCATTGATAACACGAAAAATAGATTTCTCGGATAATGTTACGCCATCATCAAATGCATCAATAGCGACCGGCTTGATGAAACTGTCAAAATTTTTCTACGATGCACAATATGAGGAGGTTGCAGATCAATTGTTCAATTCAATCAGACAATATGCAAAAACAAATCCTTTATATCATGCTTACTGGTTAGGATCTGCAATTAATATTTCGTTCCCATTTTATGAATTGGGAATTGTTGGAGAAAAATTTGAAAGTGAACGAGAAAAAATCAGCAGAATGTTTTTACCGAATATCATTCTCTTCGGTGGAAGCAAAGAAAATAAATTAGATATCCTGTCAGATAGATACATCCCGGTTAAAACCTTATTTTATGTTTGTGAGAACAGAGTTTGTAAGCTGCCTGTTGAAGACTCAGACAAAGCCATGGAACAAATAATATATAATAACGATTAGGTAAAAATTGAGGGTTTGACTTAAAAACTTATTCTATTTTTATTGCTGTGCCAGTAAATAATTTTAGGGTAAGAACTTTTGCAACGAATCAAACCAAATTTTTTCTTCATACCACTTATTGCGATAATTACAGCCTCTGCGGTTTCTTACTTCGTAAATACAGGAAGCTTATGGCAAAAAGCAATTAACCTGCCGGATTGGGCACCTTCAAATTCGGTCATGGCAACAGTCTGGACAATAATTCTTGTCCTCTCTTCATTTTCAATACTAATTATATGGAACAAATATTCATATGAAAAAGAGTTTGGTAAAATCATCTCCCTTTTTGTTGTAAACGCACTTTTGATTGTTGGTTGGAATGTTCTCTTTTTCTCACACCAATTGATGATATTTGCTTTCTTTCAATCGGTATTATTAGTCATTGATTTAATCTTTCTGGTTTTACTTATCCGGCGCTTTTCTCCTTTGGCAGCTTATCTTTTATTTCCATATTCAGCATTTGTAATTTTTGCTGCAATTCTTACTTTCAATGTGTGGATGATTAATTAAAATAAAAAAGGGCACATTTGAATGTGCCCTTAATGAAAGTGCATAAGCAGGATTTTATTTTATCAACATCATTTTCTTCATATCAGAAAAAATCTTTCCGTTTAATCCTGTTGCTTCAATCCTATAGAAGTATACACCACTATTAATATTAGTTGCATTGAAATCAAAGCTGTGAGTGCCAGCTGGCAATTGCTTACTGACTAGTGTAGTTATTTCATTTCCAAGTACATCATATACCTTCAGGTTGACATTTGCATCATCTGCAAGCGAGAAGGAAATTTTAGTACTCGGATTGAATGGATTAGGATAATTCTGATCCAGGCTGAAAGTAGCTGGTGCAGTGACGTGAGCATTTACTTCATCAGAATATTCAAAGGTTCCGTTAAAATCGACTTGTTTTAGTCGATAAGTGTAAACGCCCGGCTGCAAGCCAGCATCTGTAAATGAATATGATTTTGTTTCAGTTGTTGTACCGAATCCAGGTACAAATCCTATCTTAGAAAATTCTGAATTCTCAGATTTCCTTTCGATATCAAACCCACTGTTATTGGTTTCAGTTGCAGTTTGCCATAACAACTCAACGTTGCTGCCAATTACTGAAGCAGTAAATGAGGTAAGCTCAACAGGAATGATGCTTATATTCCAGGTTGCAGCAACTTCAGCTGCATCAAGAGCTCTGTTATAGACACGGAATTCATCCATCTTTCCAATCATTGTTGCAGATGCTCCATATCCACCACATTTAAATCCAGTGCCCGTTGGCATGTTTAATGCAGCTTGCGGAAAGTTAGCAAACAACACGCCATTTTTATAAGCTACTACTTCCGGGACAGCAGAATTATAAACAAAAGTTACAACGGTTGGTGCTGGACCAATTCCTGTAACCAGGCAATCCGTTAAACCGCCTCCACGCATTACTAGGTTATCTGGAAGAGCTACGCCATTATGGAAACAACGGAATGATGTAGATCCCCCATCACCAAATATATAGTAAGCACTTCCTGATGCGTTGGTTGGTATTTCCAGCCACATGCTGATTGTCCAGTCTCCTGCGCCACGATCCCAGTTCCAGCCAGTGACGATACCACCATTTGATACCCCATCACCAATTATAGCTGAACCAAATTGTCCGGGTGATGCCCAGGTTGTAGTTCCGGATAAACTCGCTGGATTAGTACCAGCACCTGGACTAGCATAATTTGCTGTTGTTGTACCGGTACCTTCATCAAATATATAGTACAACACTTCAGGAAGGTTTGCTACACTAACACCTTCTACTGTAGGTGGATTGTTTTCATTGGCGGTGATTTGATTTGTTGGAACAAGTCCCTCTCCCGGATTTAATAAATCATCTTGGGCGTAAGTCAGGCAAGAGAGAAGAATGAAAAGAAATAGTAACGTAACGAAATCCCTCATCATAGAGACCTCCTATAATTTATTTGAGAATGAAAGTTAGTTAGGTATTTTAACCTCAAATTGAAAAAATATTTTGTAAAAGTCAATATGTATATCACTTAAATTTTAATGAATAAGCGAAGAATAAGACTGTTACAAGCCGGAAATGAAACAAATGGACCAATTATTTATTGGATGAGCCGCGACCAGAGAGTACATGACAACTGGGCATTGATGTTTGCTCAGCAGCTTGCACTGGAAAAAAAGCGGCTGCTTTCAGTTATTTTCAATCTCGTCCCTGATTTTCTCGAAGCAACTATACGTCAATACGGTTTTATGATTAAAGGATTGAGGGAGGTTGAGAGAGAATTAAAAAAATTTAATATTTCTTTTTTTCTATTAACAGGTAAGCCGGAAGTTGAAATACCAAAATTCTGCAAATCAATTAATTCTTCAATACTTGTTTCTGATTTTGATCCTCTGAAAATTAAAAGAATCTGGAAAAGAGAAGTATCAAAAAAAATAGAAATACCTTTTTACGAAGTTGATGCGCACAACATAGTACCGTGTCTTATTGCATCAGATAAAACTGAATTTGGAGCTTATACAATACGTCCTAAAATTCACAAGCTGTTACCTGAGTTTATGGATGAATATCCTGAGCTAAAGAAAATGGAAAGAATAGAGTCTCTTACTTCAGATAAAATTGATTGGGAAAAAGTCGCAAAGAACCTTAAAGTTAATATTGATGTAAAAGAAGTTGATTGGATTCGGTCTGGAGAAAGCGCTGCTTCTTCAATGTTAAAAGGATTTCTGGAAAATAAGTTGGAACATTACTCTCAGGATAAAAATGATCCTAATAAAAATGCTCTTTCTAATCTTTCTCCGTATTTACATTTTGGACAAATTTCTGCACAGCGAGTTGCATTGGCAATTCAACAATTACATCCGGATTCACAATCATCTGAAGTTTTTCTTGAAGAACTTATTGTAAGAAGAGAACTCGCAGATAATTTTTGTTACTTTAATCCGAAATATGATTCCTTCAGCGGTTTCCATGATTGGGCAAAGAAAACATTGAATGAACACAGAAATGACAAGCGTGAATTCATTTATTCTATAAAAGAATTTGAAAACGCTGATACTCATGAGGACCTATGGAATGCAGCACAAACTGAATTACTATTTACCGGCAAGATGCATGGTTATATGCGAATGTACTGGGCTAAGAAAATTCTCGAGTGGAGCAATTCTCCTGAAGAAGCTCTGCGAATAGCAATTTATTTGAATGATAAATATGAACTGGACGGAAGAGATCCTAATGGATATGTTGGTTGTGCCTGGTCAATTGGTGGTGTACATGACCGAGCATGGACTGAACGACCTGTTTTTGGTAAAATCCGCTATATGAATAGAAATGGAGCTTTGCGCAAATTTGACGTTAAAGCTTATGTTCAAAGACAAAAGAACAGGTCTTCAGTAAAAAACTGACTCAAAAAAAATCACTAATCCCTTCATTTTTCTTTTATTATTAGTTTTTTTGCCATTTTTGAAGATTTTTTATCCGAGTGCTTTTCGGCAAGAATCTTGTTTTTAGGGTTCAAATGGGAAGAACAATTTTAAACATATGATATATAAACCTCAAAAACTTCAACTAAGTCTTACAATTCAGTTTGCAATCTTCTTTATTCTGGTAACGGCTTTTATTTACTTCTATTTCAGTCAGAAATTTGAAGAAGAAGTGCTGGATAAATTTATGTTTAAAGCAGAAATCGTTGCAAAATTTCTTGAGCAGAATCCTCAGTACTTTAAAAATGATAACTATGAAGATAAGGCACAGCTTATTCAACTTATGATGTTAAATGATGCTGAATATCTGGTAATAGAAGATAATCGTGGCAGTATTGTAGATGCTGTGCGTTTAGATGTAGCTGAAGAATACTTGTATGTAGCAGCAAACAATAATGATAATATATCCTTCGATGAGAGCATTTACCGGGTAGTCCTTCCTGTTCATATTGGACAGTATAATTCAGGCAAAGTCTATTTGGGAATGGAAGCCGGGTTAGTAGCTTCGGATCTAAAGAAAAAGACATACTTAACCGCACTCTTCAGTCTTGTGTTATTGATGGGAGGTATGGTATTCACTTATTTCCTCAGTTCGATTTCTTTCCGTCCAATTATGAAATTGATAAATGCTTTAAATAAGTCGGATATTAAGGAGCAAAAAAAATTATTATCAAGTTTTAAGAATAATGAAATAGGGCAGCTTGCTCAAAAAATTTATGAAATTCTTAATGAGCTCGATAAGTCTTCTCTCGAAGTCAGCACCTTAAACGAAAGACTTCAGGAGGCATTTCGGGAAAAGATTCAGGAAATTGATATAGAAAAAAATAATAGGATTAAAGCTGAAACATTTTTAAAGAAAACTGAAGAGATGTTCAAATTGCTTTTTGAAAATGCGCCGATAGGTAATTTATTGATATCCAAAGAAGGCAAAGTAATAAAAGCAAATAAAGCATTTTGTGGAATAGTAGGATACGACGAATTAGAAATATTAAATATGAATATTAAAAAGTTTTTTGAGGAACACTCACAGAGCGGATTCAGATCTTCTTATCAAATGATTATGGAAACTGATAACCTGGATCTGGAGTGTAAGCTTACAAAAAGAAACGGTAAAAAGTTTTTTACACTGATAAAATCGATTCAAATAAGAGATGAAAATGAAAAGGTAATCAACACCCTGCTCCAGGTATTGGACATCACACAAATCAAAAAAGTTCAAGCTGAGTTGGAATCTGCCTTAGATAAAGCTAAAGAATCGGATAGACTAAAAAGCGCTTTTCTTGCTCAGATGTCCCATGAAATAAGAACACCTTTAAACGTGATCCTACCATCAATTCCATTACTGGCGGATGAAATCGGGAAAAAAGATAGCGAACTTGTTTCTATCCTGGAAGCCGTAGATAATGCAGGCAAACGCCTTCACAGGACTATTGATATGATATTATTAATGTCAGCCGTTCAAAGTGGTAACTATAAATCTAAATTTGAAAATTTAAATCTTGCAGAAGAACTCAGAAAGCTCACTAATGAGTTTACTGGTATATGTAAGGAAAATGGATTGGAACTATTCTTTAATAATAATTCGACTAACTCAGAAATCTCTGCCGATAAGTACACCATAGGGCAGGTAATTCAAAATTTACTTGGAAATGCAGTTAAGTATACGCATAGTGGTTACATCCGTGTTTCTCTGGATGATTACCAGAACAACAAATTATTAGTTAAAGTTGAAGACACAGGTATTGGAATGTCCGAAAAATATATCAAGAATTTGTTTACGCCATTCTCACAGGAAGATAGCGGACAGACAAGAAAATATGAAGGAAATGGATTAGGATTAGCTCTAGTAAAGGAATATGTATTATTAAACAAAGGTCAAATTTCAGTTAAAAGCGAAAAAAATAAAGGAACTGTATTTTCAATGATCTTCGATAAGAGATTAATTAAAGCGTCCTCTGAAAATAAGCGGCTTATGATAAATGAGATCTAGAACATTAATTCTGGATGATCATATCTAAATTGCATAATAAAATACCCACCTAACAAATTAGCATTACACTTCAGTAAGTTGAATATTCATTTAATAACTATTTCAGTTATCATTTGGTATAGTTGTTTTGATTGCCTGCAATTATCTTTATGTAAAGTTTATCCCACAATATTATAAAGCGATTAAGTACAGTGAATGATTATAGAGTACTTCTATTTTACAAATATGTGAGCCTTCAAAATCCTGAGATAATAGTTGATGAACATCTTACTTGGTGTTTAAAAAATGAAATTAAGGGGAGAATATTTTTTGCAAACGAAGGAGTAAATGGAACTGTTTCGGGAACAATACAAAATATTGAAAATTATAAATCTTATTTAAAAAGTTTTACTGAATTTTCTGATATCTGGTTTAAGGAAGACATTGCTGATGAACATGCTTTCAAAAAAATGCATGTACGCTTAAAGAATGAAATTGTTCATGGTGATTTAGAGGAAGTCTCAATCGAAAACGGAGGGAAGCGAATTACACCTGAAGAGCTTTTGCAATTTTATAATGATGAAAAAGATTTTATCATCGTTGACGCCCGTAACTGGTATGAAAGTAAAATTGGAAAGTTTAAAAATGCAATCACACCTCAAATGAAAAATTTTCGGGAATGGAAAAAAGTCGTTGATGAAGATTTGAAGGAGTTTAAAGATAAAACAATAGTCACTTACTGTACCGGTGGAATTCGTTGTGAAAAAGCATCGGCATATATGGTTGAAAACGGTTTTAAAAATGTATATCAGCTCAATGGCGGAATTGTAAACTTTATCAAAAAATTTCCTGATACATACTGGGAAGGAGGTATGTTCGTTTTTGATGAGAGAAGAGTTGTAGTTCCAAATTCAAAACAAGAATTAAAACACATTGCCCAATGTCATTTCTGTGGTGAACCAACTTCATATTATATAAATTGCCACAATCTTCAATGCGACAAGATAATAGTTAGCTGTCATGAATGTAAAATTGGAAATGATTACTGCTGTTCAGAAGAGTGCAGAAAAAGCCCAAGAAAGAGGAAACAATATCATTAACAATAACAATTGAATTATACTTCCTCATTAATTGCTTACTCATCTTAATATCAGAAAGTCAAATCATACACGACTTTGAATTATTCAATTTGAATTTTTATGATGTGATTTTTTTACAAAAAAAATTAATAATTTCATTTGTTTTAATATTAAAATTTTAATATTATGAAAATGATACGGTTAATTCTACAATTAATAATGAGCTAAAAATGAAAAAGATTGATTTAAGGACATTAGAAAAAAAGGTAAAGCTAAGGCAGCTTGAATTAAAAGATTTTGATGCCCTTGTAAATTTGCAGAAATTATGTTTTCCTGGAATGCATACCTGGAAAAAGGAGCAGTTTGAAAGCCAATTACAACATTTTCCTGAAGGACAGATTTGTATTGAGCTTAATAAAAAAATAATTGCGTCATCAAGCAGTTTGATAATTGATTTTGACTTGTATGAAGAAGGTGATGATTGGAAGACATTAAGTGATTCTGGCTATATAACAAATCATGATCCCGATGCAGAAACTCTGTATGGAATAGAAATTATGGTTCATCCTGATTATAGGTCAATGAAATTATCCAGAAGACTTTATGATGCACGAAAAGAAATTGCAAAAAAGTATAATCTTAAAAGCATTATAATTGGCGGGCGGATTCCAAATTACATAAAGTATAAAGATAAATTAACAGCAAGGGAATATGTCGAAAGAGTAATTAATAAAGACATTTATGATCCAGTCCTTACTTCTCAAATAGCAAATGGTTTTGTACTAAAAAGGATTATTCCTGCCTATCTTACCGGTGATGAGGAATCCGTTGGTTTTGCTACTTTACTTGAATGGCCAAATCTTGATTATATACCTCCAATTGGTAAAAAAACAATAACTTCAAAGAAGGTACGAATATGTGCGGTACAATATAAGTTAAGGGAAATTAAAAGCTTTGAAGACTTTGCAACTCAATGTCAGTATTTTACTGATGTTGCTTCCGGTTACAAAAGTGATTTTGTTGTATTCCCCGAAATTTTCACTCTACAATTATTATCCTTTTTGCCAAATGAAAGACCGGGTGTTGCAGTACGACATCTTGCCGAGTTTACACCTCAATACCTGGAGTTGTTTAATCATCTATCTATTAAATATAATATTAACATAATCGGGGGTTCACATTTTACAAAAGAAGATGATGATTTATTCAATATTGCTTATCTGTTTAGAAGAGATGGAACTATGGAGAAGCAATATAAGATTCATATTACTCCGAATGAAAGAAGATGGTGGGGAATTAAACCTGGCGACAAGATAGAAGTGTTTGAAACAGATCGTGGTAAAATAAACACGCAGATCTGTTACGATGTTGAATTTCCTGAATTAAGCAGGATAGCAGTTTCTAAAGGAGCCGAAATCATATTCGTCCCATTTTGTACAGATGAACGATATGGATACTTAAGAGTAAAGCAATGCGTGCAGGCAAGGTGTATCGAGAACGGTGTTTATGCAGTAATGGCTGGTAATGTTGGTAATCTTCCATTCGTTGAGAATATGGATATTCAGTATGCACAGTCGGGTATTTATACACCTTCTGACTTTATGTTTTCACGCGATGCTATTGCTGCTGAGTGTACACCGAATGTTGAAACAGTTGTTATCCATGATGTAGATTTAGAGTTGTTAAAGAGACATCGTTCACAAGGCAGCACTTTAAATTGGTTTGATAGAAGACAGGACTTGTATGAAGTTATTTTAAAAAAGTAATAAGTTGTAGTCAATCATAATATTTATTTTGAATTAAGAATATTCATGCAGCAATTTCTTCAATACTATTTTGGTCTCTCACCGGAAGTTCAGACCAAGATTTTTGAGTCACTCTTTGTGATATTGGTAGTTATAATCATCCAAAGACTGACACGAAAATTTCTCATTGGGAAAATAAGTGATATAAAAATTCGTTATCAGTGGCAGAAGATTTCACTTTACATTGCTGTATTCCTTATCATACTTTTCTTAATTAATACCTGGCTAAACATTTTCGGATCGGTTGCAACTTTTCTTGGTTTGATCTCAGCAGGAATTGCAATCGCGTTAAAAGACCCTCTGGTAAATATGGTTGCCTGGCTTTTCATCTTAATCAGACAACCATTTAAAGTCGGTGACAGAATTCAAATTGGAGAAATTGCAGGTGATGTTATCGATATCAGACTTTTTCAATTTTCAGTAAATGAAATTGGCAACTGGGTTGATGCAGACCAGAGTACAGGCAGGATTATACATATTCCAAACGGGAAGGTATTTACAGAACCGCAATCAAATTACACTGCCGGATTTCAATATATCTGGCATGAAATCCCAGTGCTCATAACATTTGAAAGCAACTGGAAAAAGGCAAAACAAATTCTTACAGATGTTGTAAATCACCATGGAGTTTCGTTGAGCCAGGAAGCAGAAAAGCAAATCAAAGAAGCAGCAAAGCGATTCCTGATTTTTTACAATAAATTAACGCCGATTGTTTATACTTCGGTAAAAGATAGTGGAGTGTTACTTACTTTAAGATATATGTGCAACCCAAGAGAAAGAAGATCTATCGAAGAAAAAATTTGGGAAGATATTCTTCATAAATTTTCTGAATGTGATGACATTGATTTTGCTTACCCAACACAAAGATTTTATAGTAATGCAGCTGAGGGTAAAAAGGATCTGAAACCAGATTAAAAAAATAGCCTGAGGTTGTCAGGCTATTTAAAATGAATTTTTATTATTTAGCTTATTTCCATTCAGCCAGCATTTTTTTCATATTTTCATAATCGAACGGTGCGTTTTCCATTTTACTTCCAAGATCAATGGCTTTTTCCATAGTTGCAATTGCATTGTCTTTCATTCCAAGTTTGTACTGGATTTGCGCTTTAACCCGTGTATTCCAGTAAACTTCGTCTATTAAGCAAGATGATTCAATCCAATTGAGTGCCTGTTCAAGATTTATATTAGCTGTCAGGCAGTACTGTGCTGCCTGGAATGCCGGGGCCCAACTCAACTGTTTTTGTGCATTGGAAAGAAATATATCCTGTGTGTTTGTTTCAACCTTGAAGGAAACTGCAAGTTTATCCCACACCAGATTTACATTTACTGAATTATCTGTTACATCAGTAAATAGAAAAGTCATTCGTTCCATAAAGTGATGTTCTTCAGGTTTTACTTTTATGCGAAGTGCATCTTTTGATGGATCATAGTTTGAACCGTCGTTAACTTCAGTATCTTTACTGAAAATAAATTCCCATTCGTTTTCACCAGGTATCGTATGGATTCCATACGTTCCGGCTGGCAAATCATTTCCATTCACCTTTACTGGATCACCGAAAGTGATTGATGTAACTTCGTTGGCACCAGTGCGCCAAACCTCACCAAAGGGAACCAGTCCTCCGAAAATTTTTCTTCCTTTAACTCCAGGTGAACTATAGTCAATGCTCACTTCGGTAACACCAACAATTTGAGTTACTGTTGCATCGGGACTTGGACGTGGTGTTCTGATCTGCTGTGCAGTAACAGCCAATGACAGAATAAAAATAAGTGTCGTTGATAACTGAATTAGTTTTAGCATTTTTGCTCCTAAGATTTTTGATACAGGTTAGTTTAGTTATAAATTTGGTTTCGAAGTTAAAGAGTGATTATCATATAAACAATGCTGAATGACAAAGAAAATATTTCAGAAACTGAGCAAAGCTTAAAGAAAGCAAAACAATATTCAGGATGGGATAGTTTTAAAAGATGGATTCCATCAATAACTATTCTTCCTATTGCACTTTATTGGGCGTTCCATAGAGGTGAATTTGGTTTACTTGATAATATTGATCTGGTTATACATGAAGCAGGACATTTTTTCTTTAGCTTGTTCGGTAAATTTATTTATACCCTTGGCGGCACATTAATGCAGATTATTCTTCCTTCCATTATAGCTGCATATTTTTTTCGAAATAGTTACAGAACGGGTGTGCAATTTGGACTTCTTTGGCTTGGACAAAATTTTATAAACATTAGTGTTTACGCCGCTGATGCCCAGGCAAGAAAACTTCCTTTGTTAGGAGGCAGTAAAGTTTATCACGACTGGCATTATCTTCTTAGTACAACAGGAATACTTGAATATGATTACCTGGTTGGATATATGTTTTTTGGAATTGCAATTTTAATATTCCTCGTTGCGGTCTTTCTGCCTCTTTTAACTCACGATTAAATTGTATCTTTTCAAAATTAAAATTTATAAAGAGAGAATGTTTAAAGGGATTCTAATATTTTTTATAATAATATCAATGAGGCTGCAGGCACAGGCAGACTCTGTTATATCGTATTACGATAATGGCAACATTAAATCACTTGTTCATATAAGAGACGAGTTCCGTGATGGTGATGCAAAGTTTTTCTGGGAGAATGGAAATATCAAACAGGAACTTTTGTATGTGAACGGACGCGTTGAAGGTCTGGTCCGTAATTACAATAAAGATGGAATTCTGAAGGAAATGTTTACAATTGAGGATGGGAAAAGAGAAGGTCCAACTTCATTATTTGATAGTACAGGAAAATACATTGATGATATTTATTACGAAGAAGGAATTCTCGTTGTGGATAAAATTGTGCTTGATGCCGGATTAAAGGAAGAAGATAAAAAGCAGGAAATAATTGCTGTTGATCCGATTATAAAAAAGAAAACCAAAAAACAAAACAGCGATGATTTAGTCCCACCGGTGATTGAAGAAGAAAAAAATTATGAAGATGATCCTGCCTTTTACAAAACGGTTGAAGTGATGCCGGAACCGTATGGAGGAATGGAAGCGCTCTATAAAAAAATCGGATATCCTTACGAGGCGAAGGAAGATCAAATAGAAGGTACTGTAAAAGCTCTTGTATTTATTGATAGAGATGGTGAAGTGCTCGATGTTCAGATTCTGGAAGGTATTGGTCATGGATGCGATGAGGCAGTTAAAACGGCAATTTTATACCATCGTTTTAAGCCGGGACTTATCAGAGGACAAAAAGTAAAAGTTCAGATGGAAATGTCTTTCGAGTTTAAATTGCCTAATGAAGATTAAACAACCTCTACTCTAAAGCGTAAGCTTTCAAGAAATGGTTTCAGATGAATCTCTTCATCAGAAATTTTAATTGTATAATTGCCAAACTCTCTCCTCAACGGATATTTTTTTCTTAACATATCAAAATACGCTGCTCTCTCTCCCGGTTTATAATTCAGAATCTTTCTCAATTGTTCATCATCGTTTTCAATATTGTAAATTGATGATAATAAATTGTAAAATCTTTTCTCTTCATTTGAACTTTTAGGTAACTCTTGTTTATTGAATTCTATGCGGGGTAACTTTGGCTTCCACGTCGGCTGGACTTTCAAATACCTGCAAAGTGCATCGTAAATCATTTTTGTGCCGTTGACTTTTCCTTCAATTGAATAACCAGCAATATGTGGAGTAGCAAGTTCAGTTTTTAAAAGAAGATCGGTGTTAATTGAAGGCTCATTTTCCCAAACATCGAGAATTAAGTATAAATCTTTTCTGTTTGCTTCTTCAAAAAGAGATGAGTTATCAATAACAGCTCCACGGGATGTATTAATTATTATAGTGCCTTCTTTAATATATTTTAAGTTGTTTTGATTTAGAAGATGAAATGTTAAATCAGCTCCCTCATATATCATCGGAACATGAAGAGTAATTATATCAGCTTTTAAAACATCATCAAGACTAACATAATTTTTTCCAGTTCCTCTTCTTTCAAGTGGGGGATCGTTTTTTAAAATTTTCAATCCTAAAACTTCAGCAATTCTCACAACTCTACTACCGATATTACCAACACCCACAACCCCGATTGTTTTTCCTTTTAGTGAAATATTTTGTTGTGATGCAATATTAAATAGTGCTGTAAAAACATATTCTGCGACGGAATCTGCGTTGCATCCTTTTGCATCACTGAATTCTATGTTATTATTTAGAAGATAGTCGAGATCAATGTGGTCAGTTCCAATTGTAGCAGTTCCAACAAATTTTATATTACTATTTCTGAGCAAATCTTCGTCAACATCTGTAACTGAACGCACAATGAGCGCATCGGTATCGTTAACATCTTTATTCTTCAGGTTGCGTCCATCCAATAACTTTACATTTCCCAGTGCGGAAAAAGCCTCTTCAGCAAATGCAATATTTTCATCTATTATAATCTTCATTTAACAAAAAATTTAGTCATTACAAATTTAACTATTAGCTTTGGAAGAAAATTATCTTTAGTGAATATCTTAAAATTGTTTTTAGCTTTTTAACAGCATATTTTTGTTCCGAATAAAATCTTTTTTTTAGAATGTAGTCAACAAAAAAACAATCGGGAGGAATTTCCAATGCTCAGCAAATTGCTTATGCCCGAAATCGAATCTCTTATTGCTGAGAGAAAACTAAGCCTGCTAAAGGAAATTCTCAGCGATTGGTCACCAGCCGATATTGCAGATCTCATAATTGATCTGCCAGAACAAGATAAAGTAATTGTTTTCCGCGTTTTATCGGTGGACTTAGCTACCGATACATTTGAACATCTGGAATTTGATACCCAGGAAGAATTACTCAAGGCCATGGGCAATGAGGAAGTTGCCGCAATCTTGAATGATATGTCGCCCGATGACAGAACTGCGCTGCTTGAAGAATTA
>Ga0209536_100008918_pt1 | contig 14958 bp, 15 predicted proteins | sample DeeMarSeWOR28_12_FD_187461 | JGI IMG/M metagenome (GOLD analysis project Ga0209536, IMG submission 187461) | Marine sediment microbial communities from White Oak River estuary, North Carolina - WOR-2-8_12 (SPAdes) (version 2) | ecosystem: Environmental > Aquatic > Marine > Intertidal zone >...
TATACGGGATTCAGCATGGACAGTTTGAGCGGCAGCTGCTCATGCTTTTTGATATTATTATGGGCATATTCTTCGGCGCCTTTGCCGATCTCCCGGGCCGCCCAGTAGGTGCCATTGGCCAGGACATCTCCGATTCCTTCGCGCCGCACGATTCTGTCCAGCAGCCAGTAAAACCGGCCCTCGCTGTCGGCCGGCATTCCCGGAAAGTCTTCATCGGTTAAGATGCCGTTTTCGAAGAGTTCGAGGGCAAACGCCATCACCTGCGGGGTTGAGAATCCGTCCACGCCGTATTCGGTGGCATGTTGCGCGATTCTCAAACCGAAATCCAGATCAGACATGGCCGCCATGGTATAGGTCAGTTTCGAGAAGCATTTCATCATGTAGGTTGGTTTTCCGGGGGGGGAGATGGTTGCCCCGCATTTCATGGGACAGTTATAGCAGCTTATCAGCCGTGTGCGCATGCTTTCCATCGTCTCGGTCCATGCCTTTTTGACCTCATCGGTCCAAAAATCTCTTCGCCGCACGCGGGAGTTTCCCCACATGAAATTCTCGGTGTGCCACTTCTCGTCATGGGTAGCCATCTCCTGCGGTGACCCCAGCCCTTGTAAGATGGTCATGACGCCGGGAATCGGATTTTGATTGCGGAATTTTATATATTCCAGCACTTCGTTGCAAAGCGCCAGATATTCGGCCGGTTGTGCCACATTGATGTCCCCGGTTCCGCGCACCGCGATGGCCTTTACTTTTTTGTCACCCATAACGGCGCCGATGCCCAGCCGGCTGGCACTGGAACGGCCCTGCTCGATGGAAGCAAAATAGACCCGGTTTTCACCGGCCAGGCCGATGGCCGCCACCTGGGCTTTGGGCTCATTCAACTCCTGGCGAATTTGTTCTGCCGTTTCAGTAGCGCCTTTTCCCTGCAGATGGGATGCATCCCGGATCTCGACCTTGTCATTTTTGATCCACAGATAAACCAGATCGGGGGATTTGCCGCGCAGGATCACCTTGTCATAACCGGCATACTTGAGTTCCGGCGCCCAGAATCCCCCCATCATTGAAAATGCCATCAAGCGGGTCTGGGGCGAGATGGTCGAAACAATGGTCCGATTGCAGCCGGTGGCCGGCGTGCCGCACAAAAGGCCGGCACTGAATATTAAAAGGTTCTCAGGCGAAAACGGCTCGACTTCCGGGGGAACCCGGTCCCACAACAGCTTGGCGTTGGTGCCCAGCCCACCCAGATAAAGCTCGGTGTCTCTGGGATCCGACTCTACGCGATCAATGCTTCCGCGGGTTAAATCGATTTCTAAATTAAATCCTGTCTCTGCGTACCTCATTTTCTTCCCCTTCTAAATTATCTGAATCCGTGGCATACTTTTTATTGAATTATGGATTGCGGGCACGGGAATCAGTCGACGCGAATAATTTTGACGAGTTTGCCCACCCAATCCGACGGCAGATAGACCCGGCCGCTGTTACCGCGTGGTTTGACTTTCTTTTCAATCATCTCCACCCCGAAGATCCCCAACTTGGGCTTGGGGTATTGGCCGGGGTTTTTCGGCTTCTGGCGGATCTTTTTCAGGCCCCTTTCTTTTTTCAGGTCAGCCACATTATCTTTGGTTTGGCGCAAGCGGTTGATTTCCTTTCAGTCAAATATAAGCTATAAAGTAACTACATTTTAGCTATAAAGTGGTTATAGGGAGTTCCCCGGATGATGTCAAGAAAAAAAGTCGGCGGACAATGGAGGTCGCGATTCAAGAATCGAGGGCGGGCATGGTCGGGGACCGCATCTGGTATCCGGGTCCATCTTAGGTGCAGACCGATGCAGTGACCGGCCCTCGGGGTATGAAGTGACTTGGTGGGAATCGGATTAAAAAGGTGATGCGCAGCTTACTGCAATTGGGACGCCGGTTTTTTGCATAAAACCAGTTTTTTCAATTAGAAAGGACCATCTGTATTCCAAAGGAGCTGTTGTTCAGGGCGGAATAATTAATCCGCCCTGAAAACTAAAACCACTCTTGCGCCTCATCATGGCAACCGGCGCTTTTTGCGCGTCATTTCCATGGCGGGACCAGCAGCTCACTCAACAGGGCATCAGCAGAGGCATGCATCGACTGGTGGGTATAGTAGCGGTCCAGGGCGTCGGTTAAAATTTTTCCGGCTGCGGAACCGGCAAACAATTCGCGGCCATAGCGCACATCTTTGGTTCCGTTGCCCAGGCTGAAGGCGTGCCCGCTGTAATCACCTTCCAGGGCCGGCGGAATCATTTTTTGCAAGGTGCCCGAATTGGCGGCCCCCTGGGACAGGATCGAAAACAGGGTGCGGCGCCGACGTCGTCAAAACCTGGTATACCGGGGATTACGATTCGTTTGCCCGCGTGGTGGCGGCCAGCCACGGGCGGGTGGTGGTGGCTGGAGGTGCCAAGATGAAAGACACCGAATCCTTTTTCAAGGTCACCTACGATGTCATCCGGGCCGGCGCCTTCGGCGTCGCCTACGGCCGCAATATCTTCCAGGCCGAAGATCCCGCCAGGATGGTCATCGCCCTCAAGTCCATCATTCACGAGGGCGCCACCCCGGATCAGGCCATGGAGGTTCTGCGCGGCTGAAGACGGACAACCGTGGCAGCCGCAAGGAGTATTCGTCCGTACCGGCGCGGTCCAGAAAACTGCGCCGGCGGACGATTATTCATGGCGAGGGTAAGTCCCAAAGACTCCCCTACCCTCACTTAGATAACAGGCTCCCACCTTTTACCATTTCCGTCTGACCTTCAGACGTTGGCCTTAATCCTTTGCCCTTTCACCTTAAACCTATTTCTTATAGCGATAGCGAAAGTCACAATGCGGCGCCCCCGCCATAATCGTCTGGGTCCGTTCCAGGGCAATGTCCGGGTTGAATCCCTCGATCAGGGCAAAATCCCGCTCACAGGAAAAAGTGGCTCCGATTTTCCGAATCCCCAAACTTTCATACAGCTCGGCATAGCGGCAGCGGGTGACGTTGAAGGACAATACCGCGTCGGACGCTTCGAGCACATCGATCTTGAGGGCCTCATCGCGGGTCCAGTAGGCCAGCGAATCCACGAAATGCTTCAGCGAATTGCCCCCCATCTGCTGGCTGAGGGCCGCGCCCTGTTCCCGGGCAATCCTGACAATGGTGTCCCGCACCACGGCCAGCACCTCATCCCGGCCGAAGGTGTTGGCCAAAGCCTCGATTAGCGGGCTCAGAATGCGGGCTTCAACTTCACGCCGGGTCAGCACCCCGAGTCTGGCGTTGAGATCGTCCTCGGGCGTGGGGTGTTCAGCGCCACTCTGCGCATTCGATTGGTTCTCATCGAGCATAGCGTTTCTCCTTTCAATTCCCAAAAAATTCAACGCTGCGAGTTTATCGCAGCATGTTTCCCCTGGCAAGAACTTTCAAAATCTTGCTCGTGGCCGACCTTCACATCAGGCATTTTTTGTTTATGTTATAATCTTTACAACTCGAGGCCATTTGTTCTATAAACCATATATCTGGGATGAATCCTGAGCGGAAAGGAGCGTGAACAATGAGTCAGTTCGGAGAAAAAATTATCAGCCTGCGAACGGATCGTGGCTTAACCGTCAAGGAGGTCTGCCAGCAGGCCGGCATACCCCAATCCAGATTGAGTGAACTGGAACGGGGGGTCAGGCTGCCCACCTCCGGTCAGATCAGCAGTCTTGAAAAATATTATCAGATCGAGTCCGGGGCTCTGGCCGGCCTGGATCCGTTAAAATGAGATTGGCAGCAACCATATTGCTTCTGTGTCTGCTTCTGGGTCCGAACTTGAATGTCAGCGGGGCCGACCAGCAGGTTCCGGAAAATGTTTCCAAACCAGAGTCCGGCTGGCAAAAACTTGCCCAGGGTCTTGAGCTGGGCATATTCAGCGCCACCCCGACCGCCGAAATCGGGGATTCAAAAATCCGGATCTTGCGAATTGATCCGCAACACTACCAGCTAAGATTGCTCAATGCCTCGGCTGTTGAAGACGGACGGCCGCTGTCTGCCAAGCAGTGGAGCCGCCAGAACGGGCTGGTCGCTGCCATCAACGCCAGCATGTATCAGGCGGATTACAAAAGCAGCGTGTCGTTGATGCGCACCAGAGCCCACATCAATAACCCACGGCTTTCCAAGGACATGTCCATCCTGGCATTTGACCGCAAGCAGGCCGACGTACCCCGGGTAAAAATAATTGATCGACAGTGCGAAGATTTCGAAATCTGGCAAAAAAAATACAGCACCATGATTCAAAGCATTCGCATGATCTCCTGCACCGGAGAAAACGTCTGGACCCAACAGCCCCAAAAGTGGAGCACTGCGGCTATCGGCGTCGATGACCGGGAGCGGGTCTTATTTATCCATGTCGGCTCGCCCTACAGCACCCACGATGTGATCGATATTCTAAAACAACTGCCGCTTGGCATTACCCGGACCATGTATGCCGAAGGCGGTCCCCAGGCGCAACTGTATATTAACATCGACGATCATGAATATGAATTCGTCGGTAATTATGAACTTGAACTTCAGGACAACATGAAAACACTTATTTCACGGCCGGTGCCCAATGTGGTGGGAATCAGTATCAAAGCCAAAAAGTGAACGCAATATCGGATGTCGGATGCCGATAAATTATCATTCAGGGGTATCTGGAAAATGAAAAAAAGATTGACATTCATTGGGGTTGCAGTGGTCCTGACCGCGACGATCGGGTGCACGGGTAAAATGGATGGGGTCATCCGGCGCGACGCCAGAAGGATCGAAATTGTGTATACCGACTCGCGGGTTGCCGTCGCCGAATTGGTGACCGTTCTGCCCGATGGCGAGCGATTCAGCGGCAAACCTGAGCGGCTCGACATCGCCCGGCAGATAACGACAGGGGATTCGACCGCAGTCGGCGACCTGTCCGCCCACTTTGAAGACCTGCAGTCATTTTCCGGCAACACCCAGGCGACCTTGTCCGGCAACCGGGGCAACACCATCAAGTGCCGATTTAAGTTGACCGACGTCATTATCGGTTTTTCCAGCGGCGGATTCGGTGTGTGTCAGATTGCCGATGGCAGGGTGATCGACGTGTTCTTTTAGATGATTTTCGAAAAAGGTTCAACGGTTCTGGGTTCAGGGTAACGGGTAAAATGAACAGCGACAAACGCTGAAGACGTTATTTAAAGCCAGCAAAACCGCAGAATGATCGGCGGATACCTGGTAGAGAATTATTGCCAAGGTTATATCAATGCCATACAATGAGCAACTTGATCGACGAATAAAAAAAATTGTGTCCCGCTGGCAGGGCTCCAGCGACAAAAAAATGTTCGGCGGAGTCTGTCATTTGATCGACGGCAATATGTTCTGCGGCGTGCACAAGGATTTTTTGATCCTGCGACTCGGCAGGGATAAATCGGAATCCGCACTGAAATTGCCCCATGTGCGCCCATTTGACATCACCGGCAAGCCCATGCAAGGATGGGTGATGATCGCAGAAGGCGGGTGCAAAACTGATCCGGATTTAAAAGCCTGGCTCGAACAGGCCAAAGGATTTGTCAAAACCCTGCCCCCCAAATAAAAAAACTGGGTGTTGGATGTCCCGGAAAGGAGAAACTTCGTGCTGGAAAAGACTATGCGGCATCGGCTAGGCTTGTTGTTGATTTTTTCCTTGATTGCCCTGGTGCCGGGCTGTGAGACCGCCTACTACGGCACCATGGAAAAGCTGGGATACCACAAACGTGATCTGATGGCAAATCGGGTGGAATCCGCACGGGATGCCCAGCAAGACGCCAAGGAACAGTTTGAATCGGCCCTGGAAAAATTCAGCAGCGTGCTGCAATTCGACGGCGGCGATCTTGAAGAGAAATATGATCAGCTGAAAACAGCCTATGACCGGAGCGCCGCCAGAGCCCAGACGGTGAGCGATCGTATTGAATCCGTCGAAGATGTGGCCGCGGACCTGTTTGACGAATGGGAAGCCGAACTGAAGGAATACGCCAGCGACAGTCTGCGTCGCAGCAGCGCCCGCAAGCTGAAACAAACCCGGGCGCAATATGCGCAGCTGATCAGTGCCATGAAACGCGCCGAAAGCAAAATGGACCCGGTGCTGGTGGCCTTTCATGATCAGGTCCTGTTTCTCAAGCACAATCTCAATGCCAGGGCCATCGCCTCGTTGCAAACCGAACTGGTTTCCGTCCAATCCGAGGTCAACTCGCTGATCAGGGACATGAATGCGTCCATCAAAGAAGCCGACGCATTTATCAGTGCGATGGCGACGGAATAAATGGAGTGCGGAAGTCGCAATTTGACAGGATCGATCATCATTTATGGTAACCGACAGTATCACAAAACGTTTAAGAGAAATGGGCAGCCCGGAGCAGGCCGCCATCAGCCAGCGGTTTTTTAAAACCGGACCGGGCGAATATGGTCAAGGCGATATCTTTTTCGGGATCAAGGTGCCGGTGTTAAGAAAATTAGCCACAAAATATCTGGATTTACCGCTCAAGGACGTCAAAAAGACTCTCAGGTCAAAATACCACGAGCAACGGCTGCTGGCCCTGTTTATCATGGTCGACCAGTTTTCCCGCGGCGATCAAAAAAAGAAAAAAAGCATCTATGGGCTTTACCTGAAAAACACCGGCTTCATTAACAACTGGGATCTGGTGGATGCTTCGGCACACCGGATCGTCGGGCCTTTTCTGATGGACAGAAGCCGGGCACCGCTTTATGAACTGGCGCAGTCAGAAACACTGTGGGAGCGTCGCATTGCAATGATGTCGACCTTTCACTATATAAAAAATGATGATTTCACCGATGCACTGAAAATTGCCGCGATGCTACTTGGCGACACCGAGGACCTGATTCATAAAGCCGTTGGCTGGATGTTGCGCGAAATCGGCAAACGCCGGCTGCCGAGCGAAGAGATTTTTTTAAAAAAGTATTATCAACAGATGCCGCGCACCATGCTGCGATACGCGATTGAAAAATTTCCGGAACCCACAAGAAAGCGCTATTTGAAAGGCCAAATTTAACCCGTCTTCAGGTTGAATTATTCGTTATACAGAACGACTTAAATCATTGCGCATACATACACAGCGGTTTACAGGCTTTATGATTGTCGATAGCTTTAATGTCAACAATTTACCCATAGAATAGGCAATTTATTGTGGCGCTGTGTATAATATGATTAATCCGTGTAATCTGTGCTTATCTGTGTCCCAAAAAAATCATACGATCACAATCAAAACCAACGACAAGGACAAATGAATATGAAAAGTCCGTATTTATTAATGGTATCAATTTTTGTATGCAGTATATTCATTGCCTGCGCCGGTACCACGGACAAAAACGCCGGCTCGGGGAGCGACGGCAAACTGATTACGCCCCAAAACCTTGGCGAGATTGCCGGAATAGAATGGAACCTGACGAAAATGACACGGAACAATGCGGTCGTCGCCCTGGTGGAAGATTCGCAAAACACCTTTGCCTGCGATGATGATGGCAAGGTGACCGGCAAAGCGACCCTGAACCGGTATGCGGGCAGTCTCAAACTCCAGCAAGACGGCCGGATTACCTGGAGCAAAGCCTTTATCATGACCCAAATGGCGGGCGAGCCGGAGTTAATGGAACAGGAAACAAATTTCAGCCAGGCCCTGGTGCAAACCTCGCACATGTATTCTAGAGATTCGAAACTCATCCTGAAAAACCAGGACGGCTCAACCACTCTGGAGTTCGAACAGACGAAATGAAAAAAGGGAATTCTCGACCGATGTTTACCCACGCCATTACCAGAAAACCGTGTAAAAACTTTGCCCGGGGCCTGACCACAACCGTCAGCCAGGAGCCCGCCGACTATGGCTTGATGTGCCGGCAGCATGAGGCTTACCTTGCGGCGCTATCGGCCGCCGGACTCGAGGTAATCGTCTTGGATCCCCTGCCCGATTATCCGGACGCCCATTTTGTGGAGGATACCGCTGTGGTCACCCCGGATGTTGCCGTCATAACGTTTCCGGGCGCAGAGGCCCGCAGAGGCGAAGAAGTGTCAATCGTCCCGGTTCTGGCCGAATTTCGCCCTATCGCACGCATTCAGGCGCCCGGGACCGTGGACGGCGGCGATGTCCTGCAGGTGGGCAATCATTTTTTTATCGGCCTGTCGGAGCGCACGAACCCGGAAGGCGCGGCGCAGCTGGGCCGAATTCTGCAGAGCTATGGCCACAGCTGGACCACGGTGGCCGTCGGTGCCGGACTGCACTTTAAATCCAGCGTCAACTATGTCGGCCGCAACACGCTGCTCGTGACGCCGGATTTCACCGCCCGGGACACCCTCCGGGGATATGTGCAAATTGTGCTGGACGGCGCAGAATCCTATGCCGCCAATACCCTGCTTGTCAATGAGCACTTGCTGATCCCCGCCGGATATCCCGCCACACGCCAAAAACTCGCGACGCTGGGCTTAAAATTGATTGAACTTGAAGTCAGTGAGGTGCGCAAAATGGACGGGGGCTTAACCTGCATGTCGCTGCGGTTTTAAAGCCGACCGAATAATTTCACCGGCCAAACCTATCCGCAAAACCCGGCAGTATTGGCCGGATACATACCTACAACGTGAACGATACCGAATACCCCGGCATCATTCGCGCCAGGGGCAGGGAAACTGCCGGCCTGGTCGACGATGATGTCAGTCTAAACGATACGGCGGTGCTGGATTTATTCGAATGAAAAAAGAGGTCAGCATATTTAACGATGTCCTGGGCCCGATCATGCGGGGGCCTTCAAGCTCTCACACAGCCGGCCCCTATCATATCGGCCTGCTGGCCCGCGACCTGCTGGCTGAAGCACCGGCAGCGGTGAACTTTTCTTTTGATCCCGGGGGATCTTTTGGTGAAGTTTACCATCTGCAGGGCAGTGATCTGGGATTTGCGGCCGGTGTCATGGGCATCGAATTAACCGACAGCCGATTTCCGCAAATCCTTCAGCTGGCCGCCGACCGGGCAGTGCGCATCGCGTTCGCGGTAAAACCCTTAAAAGCAGCCGATCATCCCAATGCGGTCGATATTCGCCTGATCTCCGGTTCCGGGCGGAAGATAGATCTTGCGGGCCGCTCGATCGGCGGCGGCGCAATCGTCATTGACAGGCTGAATCATTGGCCGGTATCCATTGACGGCAAATCCCATATCGTGCTGGTCGAACTGCCGGCCGAATCCGTGGACTCGGTCATTCAATTGCTTTCCCTGGGCGAACAGGCGCTGGGGCCAATCGAGGTTCAATCGCACAACAGCCGCTGCCTGTTAACGGCCCATCTCAAAACCCGCCTGCCGGAAGAACAGCTCAGGCAAATTCGCGCGGCGGCGGGACAAACCGAAATCTGGACGGCAGCACCGGTTTTTTTTATACAGCCCGGAAAGCCCTTGTTTGCCAGTGCCGCGGAAATGGCGGCCCTGGCCGAAAATCGCCAGTGCTCACTGGGGCACATCGCGCTTTCCTATGAATCGCAACTTCTGGATATCTCGGAAGGCAAAATAGTGGCCGAGGCCCTTCGGCGTTATGACATCATGCAAGCCGCCGTGCGGGAAGGCCTGGCAGACCATCCGCCGCAAATGGCCCTGCTGCAGCCCAGCGCCGCAAAAATTCTGCAGGCTGAGGCCGAGGGCAGGCTTGCCATCGGCGGACTTCACAGCCGCGCCGCCGCCCGGGCCATGGCCGTCATGCACATCAACAGCGGTCAGGGGGTGGTTTGCGCGGCACCCACAGCCGGTGCGGCCGGAACCCTGCCCGGGGTGTTGCTGACACTGGCCGAGGAAAAAGGACTGGCACGCGAGCAAATCGCCCTGGCCGTGTTGGCGGCATCGGCCATTGGATTGGTGGTGGCCAACCGGGCGACTTTTGCCGCCGAAGTGGCCGGCTGTCAGGTTGAAATCGGTGTCGCCGGGGCCATGGCGGCAGCCGCTGTCGTTGAGTATGCCGGCGGCAGTGCCCGGCAGGCCTGTGACGCAGCCGCCATTGCGCTGCAAAACACGATGGGCTCCATTTGCGATCCGGTGCAGGCCCTGGTCGAAATCCCCTGTCACACCCGCAATGCAGTGGCCGCCGCCGCGGCATTTGTCAATGCCGACTTAATCATCGGCGGGTATCACAACCCCATTCCTCTGGATGAAACCATCGATGCCGTGTATGCCGTCGGCAAGATGCTGCCCCGGGAGCTGAAATGCACCGCCTTGGGCGGATTGTCCCTGGCGCCCTCCGGGTTGAAGATAAAAAAGCTGAAGTAACTTCAATGAATATTCTCAGCTTGAATCACCGCAAAAAAGAATGATCCTGTTGCGGTTGCTCCGGGATCTTGGATGTCAGGGAATTCAAGGAGATTTGATATGCGTGATAAAAGGCAGTTGGAAGGCAAAATAATTCTGGTGGTGGATGACGAACCGGATGTACTGGAAAGCCTGGAAGATTTATTGTCCATGTGCGAGCTCGTCAAGGCGTCTAATTTCACAGACGCCAAAGACTATCTGGAGACCCGTTATTTTGACATCGCGGTCCTGGACATAATGGGGGTCGAGGGGTATGCCTTGCTGGAAATTGCCGCCGCCAAGGGCGTGACCGCTGTTATGTTGACCGCTCATGCCTTGAGCCCAGGCAATATCGTAAAGTCTTACAACGAAGGCGCGGCCGCATATCTGCCGAAGGAGGAAATGGTCAATATCGCCTCCTTTCTGGAAGATATCCTCGAGGCTAAAGAGCTGGGTAAAAATCCATGGACAAGATGGTACGGGCGAATGTCGTCGTTTTTTGAAAAAAAATTCGGCCCCGGCTGGCAAAAGGATGAGAAGGAGTTTTGGGAGCGCTTTCCATTTTATTGATCCACTTCAATGTATTGGCGTCTGAGTCAGGTTTTACGCAGTTTGTATTATAATTTTAGTCAGTTTGTAGTATAATAAGCCTGTGTGGTTAATTAGGGCGGCTGGCAACGAAAAAGATGGCCATATTTTTGTTTGCATGGAATGACCGATAGGCAGCCTGACAGAAACAAAATGAAGGATTGTAAACTGAAAGAAGAGGAAATCAAAGATAACGCGGATCGCTACCGCGTCATATCCGGACTTACCTCTGATTTTTTTTACTGCCTGGCGGTGCCGCCTGAGGGCTCCATGGATATTATTTGGATAGACGGCGCCTATCAGCAATTAACCGGCTACACCACCGATGAAATCTGCAACTCGCAGGACTGGTTAACCATCGTCCATCAGGAAGATCTGGAAGTCGTCAAAAAAGCCACCCAAACCCTTACGAGCAATAAGCCCTGCAAATTTGAATACCGCATCAAGGCCAAAAACGGCGTGCTGCGTTGGGTTTGTGATCACGCACAACCGGTTTGGAGCGAGAAAGAAAACAGGGTGACCTCTATCATCGGTGCCATCCAGAATATTACCGGGCGCAAACAAGCGCAGGAAGAACTGAGAAATAGCGAAGAACGATACCGCCAATTTTTTCTGGAAGATTTGTCCGGCGCTTACATTTCAAGACCCGACGGACGCCTGGTCGCCTGCAATCCGGCCTTTGCAAGAATTTTCGGATTCTCCTCGGTGCAGGAGGCCCTGGAGACCCAACTGGAAACGATCTATCACGAAACCAATACCCGCATCAAATTTTTGAAATTACTGTGCCAAAATAAAAAACTGATCAATTTCCAATCAATCATGCGCCACCGGGACGGCTCGCGCCTGGACATTGTTGAGAACACCATCGGTATTTTCGACAAGCAAGGAGAATTGGTTGAAATCAAAGGGTTTCTGGTGGATATCACCCGTCAGACCAAGCTGGAGACGCAACTGCAAAAAGCCCGCAAAATGGAAACCGTGGGCACCCTGGCCGGCGGCATTGCCCACGAATTCAACAACCTGCTGATGACCATCCAGGGCAACACCTCCCTGATCCAATACGATATGGATATGACAGACCCGGCCTACCAGATGCTGACTAAAATTGAAGAAGCAGTCGGCCGCGGTGTCAAACTCACCCAGCAATTGTTGGGGTATGCCAAAAAAGGAAAATACGAGGTAAAATCACTTGATCTTAACCGCCTGGTCCAGGATACGGCTATTTCCTTTGGCAAAGGCAAAAATGATATTTTTATCCACTTTGGGCTGGCGAAAGATATACCCGCCATCATGGCCGATCAGGATCAAATCGAGCAGGTATTAATGAACCTTTTCACCAATGCGGCCGAGGCCATGGCCGCAAGTGGAAAATTGTTTCTGACGACATCGATTGTGACCGACGAACATATCCGGGCAACGCTGTATGACCCCATACCGGGAGATTACATTAAACTGGCGGTTGGGGACACGGGGTGCGGGATGGACGAATTGACCCGGGATCGTATTTTCGACCCCTTTTTCACCACCAAAGGGATGGGCGAAGGCAAAGGACTGGGCCTGGCAGCGGTATACGGCATCATCAAGAGCCATGGCGGATATATTGAAGTTGATTCCGAAAAAAACTGCGGAAGTACTTTCAATATATTTTTGCCGGCGGCCAGGAAAAGGATTCTCGAGCCCCGGGCATCGAATGCGACCGTTGCCGCCAGGGGCGCTGCGATTCTCATTGCAGATGACGAGGACGTGGTTCTGGAGGTAAGCGTAAGCTTTCTGAACCGTCTCGGATATACCGTCCTGACCGCAAAAAATGGTTTTGATGCAGTTGAGGTTTACCGCAAGAACCGTGAGGCAATTTGCCTGGTCATCATGGATATGATCATGCCCCACATGGGCGGTGGCCAGGCCTATGATGAAATTAAAATAATCAACCCCGAGGCTAAAGTATTGCTCTCAAGCGGCTACAGCATCGACGGGCAAGCACAAGAAATATTGGACCGGGGATGTGACGGTTTTATCCAGAAACCTTTCAGCATGCAGGCGTTAAGCGGCAAAATCAATGAAATTTTATCCCATGAAGACCGTTGATGACAGCACGGTATATATCATCAATTCCACCGTTTCCGGTGTCTCAAAACGCCTGGTTCGACTTTAATGCAAGCCCCGCCGGCCTCAATCCCGCAATAGAAAGCGCACCCGGATCAGGCCTGCCTGACCGGCAAGGAGCGGATGCCGCCGCCCGCCGGGCAAATTTTCAACTTGACAATCAAAAGCGAAAATTACTAAAGCTCACGCGGGCGCTATTTGTTGTTATGCGATGAATGGAGAGAAGCAAATGAAAATAATCGAAGACGCGTTGCGGGAAGGCCGATCCAGGCTGTCTGAATATGAATCCAAGCTGATCCTGGCGTCTTATGGCCTGCCGGTCACCGCTGAGATACTGGCAAGCACCCCCGGGGAACTGCGCCAGGCTGCGGCTCAAATCGGCTATCCGCTGGTCATTAAGGCCTGCTCGGCGGATATGGCTCACAAAACCGAAAAGGGGCTGATCCGGTTGGATATCAGAAATGATGCGGAAGCCCTGACCGCTTTTGATGAGATTGTGGCGCAAATGAACGGGGCCGCAAAAACAGTCCTGGTTCAGCAGATGATCAGGGGCCAACGCGAACTGGTGATCGGGCTAACCCGTGACCCTCAATTCGGACCCTGTGTCATGTTTGGTCTGGGGGGCATATTTACTGAAGTTTTAAATGACACCGTTTTTCGGGTGGCGCCACTGGAAAAGCATGACGCCCTGGATATGATGCAGGAAATCAAGACCCACAAAATCCTCGAAGCGCTCAGAGGTCTGGAGGCCGTCAATCGCGAAATTCTAGCCGACATGCTGATCACGGTCGGACGAATTGGACTTGAACATGAAAGCATCAAGGAAATCGACATCAACCCGCTCATCATTTCCAAGGGCCAACCGGTCGCGGTGGATGCCCTGGTGGTTTTGGCGTAAAATCAATTGCAGATAATCTGGGCCGGAGCGACGCGGTGTTGTCGGTGCAGTTAAATTGGCCGGGCTTTAAGTTCCCGGCTGAACGAAAATTAGCAACTACCCCAGGGCTATCTCGATGATCTTGCCCAGGTAAAAATCAAGGTTCCCCGCTCAGTCGAATCATCTCCTCATGTACGGACCTCCTTTCTGATGTGGATGCGATATTTTTATAGCCGCAGTCGGCAAAAAAATGGCCTTCCGCCACACGATTAGTGTTCTTTTTGACTTATATCAAAGAACTGTCGTCCAAATCAGGGCAAATAAGGTTTCCAAATTGACAATTCCCCGGCCGTCGTTATTCTTAGCTGTAAAACTGGATAAAATGCCGGATGCATATCACTAAAATTCATCGGGTCAAAAAAAATAACCCATAAAGGAGGATATTCATGTTTTGTTACCAATGTCAGGAAACAGCTAAAAACACGGGCTGCACCATCAAGGGGGTTTGTGGAAAGTCTGAAGAAACCGCCAATCTTCAAGATCTGCTGATCTTTGCCCTGAAAGGACTCGCCGTTTATGGTGAAAAAGCCATAGAGCTCGGCCTTTCAACCGGGGACAACGGTTTGTTTGTGGCCAAAGCCCTGTTTACCACCATCACCAATGCCAACTTTGACGATAACCGTTTAACCGCGCTGGTCCAGGAAACATTAAAACGGAAAGAATCGCTCAAGGATCGCTTCCTGGCGGCCTATAAGGAAAAAAACGGGCGTGCTTTCAGCGAGCCCGTGCCGGATTCGGCCACCTGGTATTCCGATGATGCAGCTGCTTTTCAAGAAAAAGCCCGAACCGTCGGGGCGCTGGCTACCGAGAACGAAGATGTTCGCTCCCTGCGGGAACTGTTAATCCTCGGCGCCAAAGGAGTTGCCGCTTACGCGGATCATGCGGCAGTCCTGGGATTTGAAAAAGAGGAAATCCACGAGTTTCTGATGCAAGCCCTGGCATCGACCACCAAAGATCTGGAAGTGGACGACATGATCGGCCTGGTATTAAAGGCCGGGCAAGTGGCCGTTACCACCATGGCCACCCTGGATGAGGCCAATACCACCGCCTA
>Ga0209536_100008919_pt1 | contig 14956 bp, 9 predicted proteins | sample DeeMarSeWOR28_12_FD_187461 | JGI IMG/M metagenome (GOLD analysis project Ga0209536, IMG submission 187461) | Marine sediment microbial communities from White Oak River estuary, North Carolina - WOR-2-8_12 (SPAdes) (version 2) | ecosystem: Environmental > Aquatic > Marine > Intertidal zone >...
GGTATTCAGGATCAGCTCGCCGCGGCCTATGGCGGTGTCAATATCTGGCATTGGCTAGCGGATTCGAAACAATCGGTGTTTAAAAGACAGTGTGCCGTGCGAAAATCATCGCACAAAGCGCTTGAACGTCATTTGCTGATTGCCTATTGCGGCAAACCCCATGTATCAAAAGATATCAATGGCCGGTGGGTAAGACAATTTCTCTCCGGCCGGTATCGTGACCTGTGGGCGGAAATCGTTTTGTGTACCCAAAAATTTGCGGCCTCTCTGGCTACAGGCAACTATCGGCAGGCTGTAATTCAGATGAACCGGGAAACGGCCATTCGCAGAACCCTGACGCCGGACGTGCTCGATCATGTCGGGGAAAAATTGGTGGATCATGCGCGGCAAAACAATTGCGGGGCCCGCTTTACGGGGGCCGGCGGCGGCGGGTGCCTGTGGGCAGTGGGAGAAATTGAACATATTGACAGATTGCGGCCTATATGGGAGAAGACACTTTCGACAACAGAAGCGGCCTGTTTGCTGGATGTCAAAATCGATTCGAGGGGACTTGTGATTGAATGACGAAGGCCGAATGCGGAAGTGTGAATTAAGGTATTCTGTCTATTTTATTAAAATTTGATTGAGTGAAGCGATTCCATACTTTGATATTTGATATTCTGCGGTTCGCTTTTAAATTAAGAAAATAATCACATTCGGGTCCAGGTGGCAGACAGGCAGGATTATTTGCCGACACCTGACACCTGAAACCTGAAACCTGTTTAAAGAAAAGGAACACACAATGTATTTTCAGGATGTAATTTTAGCGCTGCACAAATTCTGGGCGCGCAAAGGCTGCGTGATGGTACAGCCCTATGATTTGGAGGTCGGTGCCGGAACATTTCATCACTTCACGACCCTGAAGGCCCTGGGGCCGGAGCCGTGGAACGTCGCCTATGTGCAGCCTTCCCGGCGTCCGACGGACGGCCGCTACGGCGATAATCCGAATCGCCTGCAGCACTATTACCAGTATCAGGTTCTCATGAAACCCTCCCCTTTTGATATTCAGAAATTATATTTACAGAGCATGCAGGTCCTGGGGGTCGATCCGCTGGAACATGATATTCGTTTTGTTGAGGACGACTGGGAGTCACCGACGCTGGGTGCCGCCGGTTTAGGCTGGGAAGTATGGCTGGACGGCATGGAGATTACCCAGTTTACCTATTTTCAAATGGCCGGCAGCGTTGAACTCAGTCCCATTTCCGTTGAGCTGACTTACGGCTTGGAACGGATTGCCATGTATCTGCAGGGCGTGGACAATGTTTATGATCTGCAATGGAATAAAACGATAAGCTATGGGGATGTCCATCACCAGCAGGAAGTCGAGCAGTCAACTTACAATTTTGAGAAAGCCGATGTCCCTGTTTTATTTGATTTGTTCAGCAAATACGAAGCGGAGTCATTAAAGCAAATCGACGAGAAGCTGGTGCTGCCGGCCTACGAATTTTGCCTGAAATGTTCGCATACGTTTAATCTGCTGGATGCCCGGGGCGCCATCAGTGTTACCGAACGCACCGGTTATATCGCCCGGATCCGGAATCTTGCCCGCCGTTGTGCCCATGCCTATTTAAATCAGCGCGAAGCAATGGGGTTTCCGTTGCTCAAGTCGGCGAAGCAGATCTAAATGACCTATGACTTCAGCAAATAAAAAGACAACGGATACAGCATCTGGTGCTTTTCCGGCATGGGGCAAAGCGCATGGCGCATAGCGCAGATTAATTGAAACGCAGGTCACGTGCGCTATGCACTTTGCGCCCTGCTCTTTGCCATTTGCCCGTAACTCGTAACCCGTAACTCGCAACACGCACCCCGCAACCCGAACTACGCAACTCATTTTTGAGGTGAATATGAGCAATTTATTACTTGAAATTGGAAGTGAAGAAATTCCGGCAGGCTATATTACCCCTGCCTTAAAGGCGTTATCATCTGCCCTGATGCAGCAATTAACCGATGCCCGCATTGATCATGGCAGCGCCGAAGTATATGCCACACCGCGCAGATTGGCCGTCAAGATCAAGGATGTGGCCGACAAGCAGCGGTCGATCCAAAGTGAGGTCGTCGGCCCGCCGGCAAAAGTCGGATACGATGCCCAGGGCAACCCCACGACGGCCGCCCTTAAATTCGCCGAGAAAGTCGGCGTGCCGGTAAAAAAACTGGTGGTAAAAGAAACGCCCAGGGGTGCCTACTTAGCCGCCGTAATGCGGCAGCACGGCGTGGCAACCCGCAGATTGCTAAAGGATATTCTGCCGCAAGTGATTCTTTCGATTCCGTTTCCCAAAAAAATGCGCTGGGCGGACCTGAATTTAGAATTTGCCAGGCCGATTCACACGATATTAGCGTTATTGGGCAATAAAGTGGTCTCCTTTCAACTCGGCAATTTAAAAAGCAATCGCTACACCCACGGGCACAGCTTTATGTCTCCGGCCAGAATAAAATTGGAAACGCCCGAAGACTATCTCAGCGCGCTGAGTTCCGCGCATGTTATGGCCGACATGCAGCAGCGGCGCAGCAAGCTGGAACATGATATCAGCGATGTCGCCCGGCAGTTGAATGGCCGTATCTTGCAGGATGATGAACTGGTGGACATTGTCAACAATCTGGTTGAGTACCCGGTGGTCGTGGCGGGCAGCTTCGATAAAGCGTTTCTTGAAGTTCCCGATGAAGTCTTGATTAATGCCATGCGGGAGCATCAGAAATACTTTGCCGTCGTCGATAGCGATAATAAGCTGATGCCCTGCTTTATTGCGGTCAATAACACGGTGGCCCGGGATCTGGCGATTGTGGCCAAAGGTCACGAAAGGGTCCTGCGCGCCCGCTTGGCAGATGCCCGTTTTTTTTATCAGGGCGATCTTAACGTCTCCAATGACGACCGGGTGCAGATGCTTAAAAAGGTTCTTTTCCAGGCCGAACTGGGCACGCTATATGAAAAAACAGAGCGGGTCGCCGGGGTCGGTGAATTCATATCCGCTGCCGTCGAGCCTAAAGCGGGGCCGGCTGCCGAAAATGCTGATTTAAAAAAACACGTGGTCCGCGCGGCCATGTTAAGCAAAGCCGATCTGGTCAGCCAGGTGGTGGGTGAGTTTCCCAAACTGCAAGGGATCATGGGGCGCGTTTATGCCGCCGTTGCCGGGGAATCGCCGGCGGTGGCAACTGCCATCGAAGAACATTACCGTCCGGTCTATTCGGGAGCACCTTTGCCGGAGACCCTGGCCGGAGCAATCCTGTCCATCGCCGATAAAATTGATTCGATTTGCGGTTGTTTCAGTGTCGGACTGGTCCCGACCGGCGCGTCCGACCCTTACGCCCTGCGGCGGCAGGGTATCGGAATTCTCCAGATTATGAAGGACCGGGGATTTTCATTCTCCCTGTCCAATCTCATCACCCATAGCTTAAAGGCTTTTAAACCGGCGAATCTGCCGGCGGTTCAAGAACAGGTCGCTGCCTTTTTACGAAATCGTCTGACCAATTTATTGGCTGAAGACGGATTTTCCAAAGATACGGTCGCCGCCATACTCGGCGTCGCTGCCGACAACATCCCGGATACCTGGCGCAGGGCCGCTGCGCTTGAGCAGCTCAAAGCCAAACCGGATTTCGAACCGCTGGCCGTGGCCTTTAAACGGGTGGTTAACATTATCAAAAAGGCCGATGACTTGACGCTGAATGAACCGGATCAAAAATTATTTCAGCACGAATCCGAAGCCGCCCTTCTCCGCGCTTATGAGCAGGTCAAAAACCGGGTTGAGGATGATCTGGCCCAAGGGTTGTATGATCAGGCCCTGGTAAAAATTGCCTCGCTGCGGGATCCCGTGGATGCTTTTTTTGAAGGCGTTATGGTAATGGCCGACGATATCCAGGTGCGTCGCAACCGCCTGGCGCTGCTGGGGTTGATCGCGGCCTTGTTCGGCAAGCTGGCGGATTTTTCCAAGCTGTCAACATAATCCGGACAGGCCGGAATTGAAGATTGAAGATTGAAAATTGAAGATTTATGGATGTCGCTTTGCTCCGTCATTTAAAAATCGCAAAGATATACTAAATATTCATAATTGAGTGAACTGGAGGAGACAATGCCTTACGATCCTGAACTGGATAAGATGCTCAAGAAGTGGAAGTGTGAAGAAACCGGTCTTTTGGTTTCAATTAATCAGTACGGACAAAGTCAACCGAAGGTGCAAATCGGCCCACGGATATTGCTGAAAAAGGACGGCTCGGAACGGGCGCCCGCCAAAGCCGGCCGATTAACCATGGAAGATCTCCTGTGGCTTTATGACATTATTGACGAGGTCAAAGATGAGATGACCCGGCTGGCCAAACCGGAATAGCCGATAATTGAAGAATGAAGATTGAAGAATGAATATTTGAGGAATTCAGTCTTTGTCGAGAGGCTGTTCACGTGCCAGATAACGAAGCGATTGTAAACCCGCAAAAAACCCGAAGCTCACCGGATATCGGGCCCGTTGCGGTGATGGCTGCCACCGGCGCGGATCTTTATTATTTATGTGAACTTGCGGGTTATGCCAAAAACGATTATCAACGCCTGTTTATGAGCCGGTTGTATTACGACCGGCGCAATCCAGCGGGGCATTCCATTATCGGTCCGTTTGTCGGTGCACCCTATGCGGTGATGCTGCTGGAAAACCTGATTGCCTGGGGTGCCCGCCAAATAATTTTCATCGGCTGGTGCGGCGCTGTTTCCGACTCGGTGAAAATAGGTGATATTATCCTGCCGACCGCCGGATATATTGATGAAGGGACCTCTAAACATTACGGCGCAGCGGGCAATTCCCCTTATCAGGCAAATTTTCCCATGCTGGCCAAAGTCAGACAGGTGCTGGTAAAAAATAAATGTGATTTTCACGAGGGGGCGGTCTGGACCACCGATGCCATTTATCGCGAAACCCGGGCTGAGGTGTCAGCGCATCAACAACAAGGGATTCTGGCGGTCGAAATGGAAATTTCGGCCCTTTACACTGCGGCCCTGTTTCGCAGGGTGGACCTGGCGGGCATCCTGGTGGTTTCCGATGAATTGTCCGCATCGCACTGGCGTCCCGGTTTCAAAAATGCTCGATTTGTGCAAAACCGCAAAACTGCCTGCCGGTTGGCAACGGAATTGATTGGCGGTCTCTAGTCGCTTAACAAAGCGATATCGACAATTTTTTGTCGATGTTGAGTCATTGGTAGCAGTCTATGGCGATAAATGAACTAAAATTGAAAATGGCTAAAATGAGCTAATCCGCCTGCGGCGGACTACCATTTTAAAAAGACAGCATACCTTAATTTTAGGCATTTTAGACAATTTAGGTCACTTTAGGCATTTTTTATTTCGCTAAATTCGCCGGATATAGCAAGGGGCTGATTTAAAGATAAATATAACAAAGTAGACATGGAAACCGTTTAGTCATGCCGCGCGCCATCGATCCTGAAATCGTCGATCAAGTTAACAGCCTTCGTGAAGCACTCCATCATCATAATTATCGCTATTACGTGCTTGACGATCCCGAAGTTTCGGATGCTGAATATGATCGCCTGATGCAGGCGCTAATCCGGTTGGAGCAAGCTTATCCGCAGCTGGTTCGGGCGGATTCGCCCAGTGTCCGGGTGGGTGCGTCGCCGCTGGCCAAATTTGAGACCCTGACCCACTCCATCGCCATGTTGAGTCTGGATAACGCATTTAATGATCATGACATCCTGGAATTCGACCGGAGGATCAAACGCAAGCTGGGCACAGATTCCGAGATCAGTTATACAGTCGAACCTAAAATGGATGGGGTGGCTGTGGAACTGATTTATGAAAATGGTAAACTGACCGCGGCCGCAACCCGGGGTGACGGCGTAACCGGCGAGTTGATTACCGCCAATGTCAGAACCATCGGCGCCGTTCCGCTTGTGATGCAGGCGGCTAATGGGAAGAATTTTCCTTCCCGACTCGAAGTCCGGGGGGAAGTGTTTATCGGAACTGAAGCGTTTAAGCGGTTGAACCAGGAGCGCATCGCGCAGGGGATGCCGCCGTTTGCCAACCCGCGCAATGCCGCCGCCGGATCCTTGAGGCAATTGGATTCTAAAATTACCGCCGGCCGCCCCTTGGACATCTTTTCCTACGGAGTTGGAATGATTGCTGATTTGGTCTTTGACTCACACTGGGAGTTGCTGCAGTCGCTGAAGCACTGGGGCTTCAAAATCAATCCGCTGATTCAGCCCCAAATTTCGGTTGCACAAATCCTGCAGTTTTATCGGCAGTTGAGCGAAACCCGGCAACAGCTGTCCTATGACATCGACGGGATGGTGATCAAAGTTGACAGCCTCGAGTTGCAGCAGCAGCTTGGCACGACCACCAGAAGCCCGCGCTGGGCGATCGCTTATAAATTTGCAGCGCTGCAGGAAACCACCGTGCTGCAAAATATCGAGGTGCAGGTGGGGCGCACGGGCGCGCTGACACCGGTAGCCCATCTGGCACCGGTCAGTGTCGGCGGGGTGACCGTTAGCCGGGCCACCCTTCACAATGAAGATGAGATTGAAAAAAAAGATATTCGCATCGGCGACACGGTGCTGGTTCAAAGAGCCGGTGATGTTATTCCCGAAGTTGTCAAAGTCATTTCATCCAAACGCAGCGGTGCCGAAAAAAAATTCAGCATGCCCAGAGCCTGCCCGGTGTGCAGATCCCCGGTAATTCGATCGGAAGGGGAGGCGGCCACACGCTGCATTAATGTCAGCTGCTCGGCCCAGGTGAAAGAGCGCATCAAACATTTTGCTTCAAAGGCGGCTTTTGACATCGACGGACTGGGCGCTAAGCTCGTCGATCAGCTGGTCGAAAAAAAAATGGTGTCCTCATACGCCGATCTCTTCAAATTGGATGCCGAATCCCTGGCAGCGCTAGAGCGGATGGGGGCCAAATCGGCCGAAAATCTGATGAACGCCCTTGAATCCAGCAAGCAGATCAGCTTTGCCAGATTTTTATATGCTCTGGGGATCCGTCATGTCGGTGAACATATCGCCGTGCTGGTGGCCGGTGAATTTGACAGCCTCGAACAGTTGACCAATTGTGCGGCCGAGCAGTTGACGGCGATCGAAGGTGTCGGACCGGTGGTGGCCAAGAGTATCGCCGCTTTTTTCAGGCAGACGGAAAACCTGGCCACCGTGCATCGCATCTTAAACAGCGGGGTTCAGATTTTATTCGAAACTCCCGCCAAATCAAGCGATCTGGCCGGCAAAACATTCGTGCTGACCGGCGCGCTCGAAACGATGACCAGGCGACAGGCCAAAGAAACGGTCGAGGCGGGCGGCGGCAAGGTCAGCAGCGCTGTCAGTCGCAACACCGATTTTGTCGTTGCCGGCGAATCGCCCGGGTCGAAGCTGGCCAAGGCCCGGGAGCTGGGGGTTGAAATCTTAGATGAAGCCGCATTCAAGCGTATGCTTGGCGCAGAGAAATAATGGCAGAGCGCATAGGGCAAAGCGCATAGAGGATCAGGTTTAGATTCTTTACCGGACGGCAAGTTACAAACGATCTGAAAGAGAGTGACGCCATGCGCTCTGCGCTCTGCGCCAGGCCGTGCGAAGCACGAAGGGAGGCAATCATGGAGACCAAAACACGGGCCAAGGCCATTATCAGCGGCCGGGTGCAGGGCGTATTTTTCAGAATGGAAACCAAACGCGCGGCCGATCGATTCGGCGTATCCGGCTGGGTGAGAAATCTCAAAGGCGGTACCGTTGAAGCGGTGTTTGAAGGGGATCAGGACCGGGTCGATGCGGTTCTGGAGTGGTGCCGGCAGGGGCCGCCCCAGGCGGATGTAACCGATGTGGCGGTGACCCGGGCTGCCTATACCGGCGAGTTTAAGGGTTTCAACATCTCCTTCGAGCGTGATAGTTAGCGGCTAAAGATAACAAGGTTTGAGAACTCAATCTCATTCGCTGCAGCAAACCATTTGCAGTGATCCGAACTATTGAACCCGGAACCTCTGAACGCTGAACCTTCCACCCTAAAACAGCGCGTCAATAAACTGCTGCGAGTCAAACGGCCTGAGGTCATCGATCTGCTCGCCGATTCCGATATACTGCAGCGGTATATTCAAAGCGCTGCAGATGCCGATGACGATTCCGCCCTTGGCCGTCCCGTCAAGTTTGGTCAGCACCAATCCACTGATTTCTAAAGCATCATTGAATAAAGTCGCCTGGGACAGGGCATTTTGGCCGGTGGTCGCATCCAGAACCAGCAGCGTTTCATGGGGGGCGCCCTGCATCTGCTTGGCCACGGTCCGTTTGATCTTTTTCAGCTCTTCCATCAGATTGACTTTGGTATGAAGCCGGCCGGCCGTGTCGATCAGCACCAGGTCACATCCTCTGGCGGTTGCAGCGGCGACCGCGTCGAAAGCGACCGCGGCCGGATCTGCATTTTCCTTGTGTTTGACAAATTCGGCATCGGCTCTTGTGGCCCATATCTCTAGCTGTTCAACTGCCGCCGCACGAAAGGTGTCGGCGGCCGCAATCAGCACTTTTTTTCCAGCGGCTGTGGCAGAAGCGGCTAATTTCCCGATCGTCGTGGTTTTGCCGACGCCGTTGACGCCCACCACCAGCACAACATGGGGCTTGCCGTAGGTGATCGCCGGCGCATCGGTCTTTGACGTTAAGATTGATAGAATTTCATCTTTCAAGACGGATTTGACTTGGCTGGCATCCTTGGCTTGGGCTTTAGAAATTTTTTGAATGAGATCAATGGTTGTCTGGACCCCGATGTCCGAGGTGATCAGGTGCTCTTCCAGTTCCTCTAATATGTCGTCATCGATTTTGGTCTTGCCTGTGAAAATACTGTCGAATCCGGTGGATAAGGACTTGCGCGATTTGAACAGCCGTTCCCTTAACCGTTTGAAATATCCCGATTTTTCTTTTTTGGCAGGGCCTTCCTCGATCGTGGTTTCCGAGGATTCTTCCGTGACCTTGTCAATCAAAATTTCAGATTCATCAATTGTGTCCTGTAAAACATCGTTTTTTTGATCCTCAAGCTCCAAAGCGTCCGGCTCATCGATCTGCGGCTGGTCGATTTCTTCGGAACTGGACGATTGAACTGCGGTATCCTGCTCGCTTTGATCCTGCTTATCGTTTTTTTTAGCTTTATTTTTTTTGAACCACTTCAACGCCATGGCGCAAAACCCCCTTTGTATGATGAGAACTGAAGATTGAAAATGGAAAAATTATGGAATTCTATCGATTTTATACTAATAACGATTCGAAAATTTGAAAAACCGACGCTAACCGAACCCGTCGGTTGATCCCTTAATTCCAATATTGTCCGGGCAGATTGGTTGTTTGGCTATATACAATATGCTGCTTCAAGAAATCAAGGTTTGCGGAAGATAAGAAACGGCTAAGAAATGGTGGAGCGAAGCGACTTCATCAATTCTTCAATCTTCAATTTTCATTCTTCAATCGTTTTAGCTCGCCTTGCGCAGTTCGGTGCGCGCGAAGTTTACGGAAACGACTTTCGAGATCCCTTTTTGTTCCATGGTGATGCCGAACAGCATGTCGGCGAATTCCATGGTGCGTTTGTTGTGGGTGATTACGATAATCTGGGAATTTTCCCCGATGATTTGCAGTAAATTATTGAAACGGAAGACATTCGCATCATCCAGCGGTGCGTCGATCTCATCCAGCAGGCAAAACGAAGCCGGCTTGATTAAAAATATTGAAAAAATAAACGCGATGGCCGACAACGCTTTTTCGCCTCCGGAAAGCAGACTCAAACGCGTCAGTTTTTTGCCCGGCGGATGAATCATCAGCTCCACACCGGATTCCAGCGGTTTTTCCGGTTCCACCAGGACCAGTCTGGCCTCACCACCGTCAAAAAGCCGCGGAAATACTTCCATTAGCTTCTCATTGATTTTTTCGAACGTCTCCATGAATTTTTGCTGGGTAATCTTGTTGATCTTTTTAATGACTTTGTGCAGGTCTTCAATGGCCTTAAGAAGATCATCGCGCTGGGTTTCCAGAAAATCAGAGCGATCTTTAAGCTGCTCATACTCCTTTATCGCACCCAGGTTGACATCAATGATTTTTGCAATTTTTTCCCGGCTGTTCTTCAAGTCGGCTTCCATCTCGTCGATGGTCATACCGGCAATAATCGCCAGGGCCGCTTCGTCCTGCCTGAATTCGGACTTCAGGGCGGCAAATCCGTACTGGTAACGTTCCTCGAGGCGATTGGCAGCATTTTCGCGCTTGAGTTGGACCTGGGACAGTTCCAACTCGAGCGTTCGGAATTTTTCCAGCGATTTTTCGCGCCTGCTTTTTATATCCGATATTTTACTGTCGCTGTCTTTGAGGCGGGCATCGATCTGCTGATAGTCGACTTCATCCCGATCAATAGAATCGTCCAGACGTTTTAGCGCGTCGTACAAGGTTGCAAGCTTTTCTTCGAGACCGCTGATGCTGCGTTTGGATGATTGCTCTTTTTGCCGTTTGTTGCTGATTTCGCGGGACAGCTGGTCGAGGCGCATCAGACCATCCTGGTGGAATTCCTTCAAACGCCTTAAACTGTTGTTGCTGTTTTCCTGTTTGGCACTCAAGGCCGTCAGCTGCATTTTGAGATCAACCACTGTCTGGTTGAATTGTTCCATCTGCGAGGAGACTTCGCTGATCTTCTGTGATGTTTCGGCAACGGTGCGCTGGGCCGCATGGATTTCATCGGATATCTTGGCGATGGCCGCGTTGTATTTGGTCATCTCATCATCGATATCACTGGCTTCACCTAAGAGTTGTTCCTGCTCCAGTTGGACAATTTCCAGGTGACGCCGGGCGTTTTTGAGATCCTCCCCAATCTTGTAGAGCGCTTTTTCGGCTTCGATTTCATCGGCCGTCAACCGGTTTTTCTGCTCGATTCGCTTTTGCAGGGAGCTTTCAAGCTTTTGAACCTCAGCTTCCAATTCATACTGATCATTGCGGGCGGTTTCCAGTTTTTGGGTCAATTCAGTTGCGCGGCGTTTTAACTCTCTAATTTCATGTTTTTTTGCCAGAATGCCGCTTAATTTATCTTTACTGCCGCCGACCAGAATACCCTGGTGCGAAATGACGTCTCCGTTTTTGGTAACGATGCGCTGTACTTTGCCGTTCTGATTAAACAGCGCCAGCGCTTCCTGGATGGTTTCGGTTAATACAACATCTCCTAAAAGGGCCTGGGCTGCCTTTTCAAACCCCTCTTTTACCGCAATATGATTCAACAGCAGATGCGAGGGGTTCGGTGTCTTGCTGCCGTCATCAGAGATCGGCCTGACCGCTGAGAGCGGGATAAAACCGCTGCGTCCGGCTGCGTGAGATTGCAGGTAGTCGATGGCCTGCATACCCGTCGCCTGGTCATTAACGATGATATATTGCAGGGATTCCCCTAAGACGGCCTCGATGGCAGTTTCATAGGCCGGATCAGATTCAATAATGTCCGCCATTAGATCCAGCACGTTGGCGGCTGTTTCCCGGCTGATCGGGGGCAGCGTCGAGCTTGGGTCATCCGCCGTGACGGCTCGCGCTCTCATGATTGCCTTGACACCATCGCGATACCACTCGAAGTTGTCCTCCATTTTCTTCAAAGCGTTATACTGGGATTTGGCCGTGTTGCGTTCAAGCTCCAGGGTTTGGGCCAGCTTGACCTGCCGGGCCAATGCTGCGGATTTTTCATCCAGCTGATCGCGGGTAACCCGGATCGTTTCGTTCTGGGTTTCGATTTTTTGCTTGACGCTGTCAAGCTGATTTTGGGCCACCGATTCTTTGGCCCGGGTCGCTGCGATTTGATTCTGGGCCGCCATTTCTTCTTCATCCGCCCGCTTGAGGCGTCTTTGCAGGCTTTCTTTATTGCTGGCGGCATTTTGATAGATATTTTTATACTGAACTTCGCGGGACGTCAGATCCATCAGGTGCGTTTTGCCGGATTCGAGTTCCCGGTTAAGCCGGTTTAATTGCTCGCTGATTGCTTCGCTGCTCTGACGCCGCTGTTGAAGATTTTGGCGGGCTTTTTCGATCTCTGATTTCAGCTGAAGGCTCTCCTGCTCAACCTGGCTGATCTCAGACAACATATCCTCGTTTTTGCGGACGAGTTCCTGGCGGGCCTCCTCCAATCCGGCAGCTTCCCGATCAAGTCGATCGATTTCACTGCGCAGGTGTGCCAGATCGTTCTCCGCTCGATCGATATCGCGCTGGGTGTCATACTTCTGGGACTTTTGTTCGGCAATTTCCTGGTTTTTCTGCCAGCGCTTGAGTTTGATTTCTTCAATTGCCGCGTCGAGTTTCTTCAACTCGGAGGTGTGTCCGATGTCGGCATCTTTTAATTCTCTGATCAATGCCTCGGTCTTATCGATTTGTGCGCTGTATTCATCATAGTAATGAATACCCAGCTGAACGTCCAGGGCCTTGATTCGAATCTGGTAGTTGTTGTATATTTCCGCCTTCCTGGCCTGGCGCTTCAAGCTGGCCATCTGGCGTTTGATTTCCGCCAGGATATCATTGACCCGTAAAAGATTCTGGTGGGTAATCTCCACCTTGCGCAGGGCCTCGGTTTTGCGGTTCTTGTAACGGGTGGTTCCAGCCGCTTCCTCGATGAAATAACGGCGTTCTTCGGCAGTGGCCTCAGTGATCGCACCGATGTTGCCCTGCTGAATCACCGCATAAGATTTGGCGCCCAGTCCGCTGCCTAAAAACACATTATGGATGTCTTTCAATCGACAGGGTTGCCGGTTTAAAAAGTAGGCGGTTTCACCGGATCGATACAAACGGCGGGTCAGATTAATTTCCGTAAAATCTTTCAATTCTTCGGGGGCATTGCCGTTGTCATTGTTCAGCGTTAATGACACTTCGGCCATGTTAAGCGGCGGCTTGCCGTTGGTGCCGGAAAAGATGATGTCTTCTTTTGATTTACCGCGCAGCTGCTTGAGGCTTTGCTCCCCCATCACCCAGCGGATGGCATCAACGACATTGCTTTTACCGCACCCGTTCGGCCCGACAACCGCAGAAATACCCGGCGGGAATTCGATGGCTTCTTTGTCATAAAATGATTTAAAACCGGTTATTTCCAGTTTTTTCAGTTTCATATGCTACAGCTCTCCTCGAAATGGACATTGGCCAGATACCGAAGATTTCACCGGCCGTTGAAAAGCGCTTGAACCCTGTTCGGAGAAAATGCGTTATGTTTCCGTATACACGGTGTTTTACTATCAGCAGGTATTGGTCCGGTCAGGTGTTGAATTGAATCCTATTGTTTTCGATCATAGATGAAAAACGCTGTGTATGAATACACAGCGTTGCAACATAATATGCATTTATGCGCTCACATGCTCAACTGAAGCCTGCTGTATCGAGTTATACACTCCGAACGCTGTGTATGCATGCATAATGAATTATGTCGTTTTGAATGATAAACGAATCTTAGCAACAAGATGGCTGCTTGTAAAGGGAAAAACACAACACGCGGTATAATTTTGGAGGGTCGAATACAAGATGTGGGATATGGGGCAGGGGGCATAGCGCAGAGCGCATGGGGCAGGGGGCAGAGGGCAAAGGGCATGGGGCAGGGGGCATAGGGTTTAGCAGGATGATGTCGAGGTCTGGAATAATTTTTCTCCATCATGAGGTTGCAGGAACGACGAAATCCCAAATCTCAAACACATAATGACAAATTAATCTCAAATCTCAATATTTTGGAATTTTGATTTTGGGTCATTGGGATTTGTTTGGAATTTGGTGCTTGGTGTTTGGAATTTCACAGGTGCCGGAAGTATGCAAGGACATCATGCTGCCCGTACTCGATCACAGGCGCTATGCCCAACGCCCTCTGCGCCATGCCCTCTGCGCCAGGCGCCCTGCGCCATGCCCTTTGCGCTATAGTATTTGGCTCAAAAACAGCTTGGTGCGGTCGTGGGTGGGGTTGACAAAAAAATGTTCCGGGGTTCCGACCTCCACGATGGCGCCTTCATCCATGAAGATAACCCGATCGGCAACTTCCCGGGCAAACCCCATTTCATGGGTTACCACCACCATGGTCATACCTTCCTTGGCCAGCGTTTTCATGACATCCAGCACTTCACCGATCATTTCCGGATCCAGCGCTGAGGTCGGTTCGTCAAACAGCATCACTTTGGGATCCATGGCCAGCGCCCTGGCGATGGCCACGCGCTGCTGCTGGCCGCCGGATAAATTGTCCGGGAAGGCACCTGATTTATCTTGAATTCCCACTTTTTTCAGCAGCGCATTGGCCCTAACCTCGGCATCGCCTTTCGAGCGTTTACGGACTACTTTCTGGGCCAGGGTGATGTTTTCAAAGACATTTTTATGGGGGAACAGGTTAAACGACTGGAACACCATTCCGACCTCGGCCCGCAGTTTATTAATATTCGTTTTCGGGTCCAGCACATCGATACCGTCAATTAGTATGTGGCCGTTGTCAGCCTTTTCCAAACGATTGAGACACCGTAAAAACGTGCTTTTGCCCGAACCCGAGGGCCCGCACACCACCACCACCTCGCCGGCGCTGATTTTGGTTGAGACATCGACCAGGGCTTTTACCTCATGCGGGATATGAAAGGTTTTATTGATGTTGCGAACTTCAATCATTAGATCGCCATCCTTCTCTCCATATTCTGAACCAGCATGGACAGGCTGAATGTTAACACCAGATATAAAACGGCCAGGAGCAGAAAAACCTCAAATGGCTGCAAACTCGCTGAAACAATCTCCCGGGCCGCTTTGGTTAAATCCCGTATGGCAATGATGCCTAGCAGCGAGGAATCCTTGATCAGGCTGATGAATTGGCCGGCCAGGGGCGGTAAAATCCGGCGCAGCGCCTGGGGCAGGATGATGTAGCGCATGGATTGCGCGTAGGACATTCCCAGCGAGCGGGCGGCCTCGGTTTGTCCCCGGTGGATCGATTGAATGCCGGCCCGCACAATTTCCGTCA
>Ga0209536_100008920_pt1 | contig 14956 bp, 9 predicted proteins | sample DeeMarSeWOR28_12_FD_187461 | JGI IMG/M metagenome (GOLD analysis project Ga0209536, IMG submission 187461) | Marine sediment microbial communities from White Oak River estuary, North Carolina - WOR-2-8_12 (SPAdes) (version 2) | ecosystem: Environmental > Aquatic > Marine > Intertidal zone >...
GGGTGTCCTCAGCCCTGTAGACGACACCCATCCCCCCCTCTCCGATCTTCGCCAGAATCCGGTAGTGGAGAACTGTTGTCCCTGTCAGATCGCGCATTGGGGTGCTCTCTTCGTGGATTGGGCAGACCTATCGCCCCCGGGCCTCGGTTCAGGCCGGTTGAGCAGGCCTCCCGGCCAATATATGACAGACGCGTCTGGCATGCCAGACGCATCTGTCGCGACTGCTACTTCTTCCTTTGCCGGCGGGGCTTCTTCCTTGTGGGGAGCGCTTCCCCGGAGAGAATCTTTGCCGCCCAGTCTTTGCCCCCCAGCCCGAAAGCGATGGCCAGCGCGGCACAGATTGCCGCAAAGGCTATCTGGAAGCCGGACACGAGTATCTCGCCTCCGATCTTCAGCTGCTCGAGAGCCGCGAAGACCACAAAGACAATGATCGCATACTTGGCAATCGAACTGACGGTCTCTGCACCTCCAAACCCGACGTTCTTCAGGTACGCTCCCAGCACCCCCTGAATGAACGTGGCAAACATGGCTCCAAAGACCAGGACGATCACCGCGATGAAGACATTCGGGATGTAGAGGACGATCTTGTTGAAGAGCTCGGCCGCCACGGTCAGGTTGAGGCTGTTGAAGACCGCAAGGATCACGGCAAACATGACAAACCAGTAGAAGAGGTTGCCAATGAGCTCCACCGTCGTGAACTTGACCCCTCCCTTGAAGAGGAACTCCTCGATCCCCGCCTTCTCCGCGGCCACGTTCAGGCGGGCCACCTTGAGGAGCTCGATGACCACCCTCCGAAGGATCTTGGCCACAATCCAGCCCACGATCAGGATCACGACCGCTCCGATCACCTGGGGCAGAAACTCACCCAGACTGACCCAGAACGCCGTCAGTGATTCCCACACTATCTGGAGCTGATCGTTCATCGTTACCTCCCGTTAGTTGTGGTTGGTATGGGTATCACCCATGAGATCCCCCCAATGCTCTCTGCGTGTCTCCGCCTCCTCAGCTCTTCAGTCGACCCTCTATCGCTCCAATGACCGTATCCAGGGTCTTGAGACGGGCATGCAGTTTCGAATTGGACTCCACGATGGTCCAGGGCGCGTACCTCGTGCTGGTACGGAAGAGCATTGCCTCTACCGCACTCTTGTACTCCTCCCATCTGTCCCGGTTGCGCCAGTCCTCCTCGTTGATCTTCCACCGCTTGTGTTCTGTCCTCTGGCGCTCCTGGAACCGGCGGTGCTGTTCGTCCCGATCGATGTGGAGCCAGAATTTCAGGAGTACCGTACCGAAATTGATCAGGTGCTTCTCCATGTCGTTGATCTCGCCGTAGGCCCGCTTCCATTCGGCCTCGGTGCAGAACCCCTCAACACGTTCAACCAGGACACGTCCGTACCAGGAACGGTCGAAGATGCTGATGTGACCGGCCTTTGGGATCTGCACCCAGAAGCGCCAGAGATAGTGGTATGCCTTCTCCACATCGTTTGGCGCCGCTATCGGTATCACCACGTATCCGCGCGGATCCAGATTCTGGGTGAGTCGCCGGATGTTCCCTCCCTTCCCTGCCGCGTCCCATCCTTCAAAAACGATGACAACCGGAATCCGGCGGATGTAGATCTCGTGCTCCAGCTCCCGCAGCCGCTTCTGCTTCTTCTGGAGCTTCTCGCGATAGGTCTCCCGGTCAACCGTGAGAGAGAGGTCAACATTGTCCAGCACCGAGGCAGTCAGCGCAGCCGGGAGCGACTGCGGCGACGGTTGGGATGGTTGAACAGGCTGCGCGTGCGCGGACTTCTGAATACGTCCTTCCAGCTCAGAGACAACCGCATTGAAGACCTTCAGAGAGGCAAACCGCCGATCGTGTGCCTCGATCACCGTCCAGGGTGCGAAGTCAGAATCCGTCTCCGCCAGCATATCTTCGGTCGCTGCGAAGTACTTCTCGTACTGCTTGTTGTGCTTTCGGTCCTCCTTTGTTACCCGCCATGCCGTAGCCTGGTTCTTGCAGAGTTTGTCGAACCGCCGGGATTGCTCTTCCTTTGAGATGTGAAGGAAGAACTTGAGGATGACATTCCCGTCATTGGCCAGCTGACGTTCAAACGAACAGATGTCCCGAAAAACATCCTGCAGGGCAGCGCCCTTCACCTCCCCATCCACCCGGTCGTTCAGGGCGCGCCTGTACCAGCTCCTGTCAAAGATGGCGATGCGTCCACGGGCAGGCAGGCGATTCCAGAATCGCCAGAGGAACGGCCGAAGGGACTCTTCTTCGTTGGGCGGCAGCGTGGTGTAGACGTTGAACCCCCGGGGATCCAGCGGGAGGATGAGTTCATTGATGAGCGTCCCCTTGCCCGCAGCTCCCCACCCCTCGATCACGATAATGACCGGTATGCTCAACTCCTTCACCCGGCGCTGCAGCGCCCCCAGCTTCAGGTCCAGCTCTCCCTTCGCCTTCTTGTACTCCTCCTTCGGGAGTTTTCGGGAGAGATCAATGTTCTCTAGCATGCGCGCCGCTCATTCTGTGACGGTCAACGTGGTGAAGTCAAGCACCCTCCGCTTCTCCCCGTAGGTCATTGTCAGCTTCTCACCTCCCACATCAGCCTGGAGGAAGGGACCGTCAAAAAGTCTGCCGGTATCCAGACTAACCCTCTCCCCGTTCAGTACCCGCCCCTCCGGAAAGGTGAACTCCATCCGGTCATCCCCGAGTGTGCGGTAGCTGACCGTGACGGCCCCCGGCTCGAGATCCGCCCGAGGGATACGGGTGCGGAGTTCACTGCTGAACTTCTCGAAAGACCCGATTTCGCTTCTGGAGCGAACCTCGACCACATACCCGTTCTGGAGCCTATGACTTCTGAGCCTCCAGTACGATTCGCCCGGCCTGGCCATATCGGCAGGGACACCAATATCCAGCTTCTCCACGCCGCTTGTCAGTTTCTCCTCCCTCCATGCATACTCCGCCAGCGGATACCAGCCCACGTAGGTCTCACCCGCCTTGCAGAGGATCCATCCGGATTCATCCACGATCCGCTCCTCCAGGTTCCCGGGGAAGAAGCCGTCGATGTGCTCGGTTGTGGTACCGGGCGGGATGTCATAGAGGACAATCAGCGTGTTCAGGTGCTGGAAGGTTCTTTCATAGGGAGAGGAACCGGTCCACTTGTCCGGATCGTTGTAGGTCCCCTTGTTCGCCACTACATCTGCAATGAGCGGTTTCAGCTCTTCGGGGAAGAACATCCCCAGCTCATAGCTGGACCAGTAGGGGTGGAGCCCGAAGATGGTCGTGAACGGCTCCCCGTAGGTGTAGCGAACACCCCAGGTGTGCTGCTGTATCGGCTGCAGGATGCCTCCCTGAAGCGAGCCGAGACCGTAGTCCTTTGTGACGTATGTGGTCTTGTAGACAGGCGGGTTCTTTTCCTTCCCGAACCGGATCACGTTCCGGACACGCTTCCGCTCCTTCTCGACGTATGGGTTAACCCTGTCTGTCGCAATATGGTAGATAATCTGCGGCAGGCGGTAGGTGCCAAGTGCGGCCGGTACGAGCCAGCCCGACTGGACCGGCCTCCCCGTCCCGAAGTAGAGATAGGCGAAGGCGGAGGCCCCCGACTTGAGAGGTATGTAGACCCCGGGCTGATAGACGCGGCTGAAGCCCCCCAGGTACTGCCCCTCCAGGTGCTCCACGGCAAAATCAGCCAGGAGGTAGTCCATCATCATCTCTCCCCGTTTCCTCATCTCCGGATCCTGCGAGAAGTTCGCCAGAAGGAGCATTGCCGAGAGGTATTCGGGCAAGTAGTCGGGGCTGTCGAACTCTCCCTGGCCGATTGTCGTGGTGATCCTGATCCATTCCGTCAGGTACTCTTCTGCCTCGGCTCGGTTTTCTTCCGAAGATTTCCCGTTGAACCACTGGCTCCCCGGCTCCTCGGGCCACTGCTCGGCCGCTATGAAGAGCGAGGCGTAGTACATCGCCCAGTGGTTCTCGGTGTCCCCCCGGTAGGGCATGTATGTTTTCCAGGCGCTGCGGACCGCCTCCCGGGCAGCCGAGGACATTTTGCCTTTTCCCCACATGGAGATGTTCAGAACGGGAAACATCCAGAACATGTCTCCGGCCGGCTCTTTCAAGACCTCCAGGAACATGCTGTCGGCCCCGGCCAGATCCACGGAATGGGCGTATCGTGCCATAATGGCACCAAAGCTGCCGTCCCGCGTGGTATCGAAGTAGGAGGTCACAAACCGGGCCCTCTCTTCGAAGTGCCGGAGGTATTCTTGTCGGGTTATGACCTGGGAAGAGGCCGATATGAACAGGAGTGGAAGGAAGACCAGCAGAATGGAGCGGCGAGCTGTCACAGCACCTCCACGTGAGAAGATGCAGACCGTCTGTCGCGACCTGATGAGGCTGCCTTGACCGTTGACACAAACGAAAGGAGAAAAAAGGGGACCTGCAACAGAAAAAGAGCCGCGCCTGCGAAAGCTGTCACTTGGTAAGCCAGCCCGCGATATCCGAGAGGCTCCCCGTTGCAAGCGCGATGCACTTGTCGGCTCCGCCGTAGTAGAGACGCACCTCGTCACCCCGGACCACCCACCCGCAGGGGAAGACCACCTTGTCCACGTCACCCGTCACCTCGTAGCCCTCCTCCGGGGCAAATACCCACTCATCCGCTCGATAGGTGAGCTTAGAGGGGTTCTCCAGATCCAGCATCGCAAGCCCCAGCCTGTAGATGCAGCCACCCGCCGTCATCTTGACCCCGTGGTAGAGGACCAGCCATCCCTTCTCCGTCCGGATCGGAGGAGGAGAGAGTCCGATCTTCCCGGCATCCCACATTCCCCCCTTCCGGGCATGGAGGAGCACACGGTGCTCACCCCAGTGATACATGTCGGGGCTGAAGGAGATCCATATGTGCGCCCCCGCCGTGGCAAACGCAGAGACCGGCCTGTGAAGCATTGCCCAGCGCCCTCCGAACCTTACGGGGAAGAGGGCCGCGTCCTTGTCCTCCGGAGGCATGACGGCACCCTTCCGCTCGAATTCCTTAAAGTCCCGTGTCGTGGCAAGCGAGACGAGAGGCCCTGCATTGGAGTAGGCCGTGTAGAGTATGACCCAGAAACCCTCCTCCTCCACATAGGTGATCCTGGGATCTTCGATCCCCCAGACCTCCTCCGGATGTGTTCTGGGGCTGGGCCAGAGCGTTGGCTTCTCGTCTATGACCCAGTTCGAGATGCCGTCTCTGCTCCGTGCCGCTGTTAGGTGCGATATGCCCCGACGATCTTCGATCCTCAACAGGAGGAGCGTATCATCTCCCACGGTTGTGGCTCCCGCGTTGAAGACGGAGTTGACCCGGTAGGGAATGTCCGTCGACTGGATGATCGGATTACCGGGGTGTCGGGTGAAGAGTTCTTTGAATCGATGATCAGGCATTCTCAGTTCCTCCGGTCAGTAGATGGGGACCTGTACGAGATCTGCAGTCAGGTCAGAACTCGGGGGGGAGAACCACCGGCTCTCCCGTACGGCACGCCGCGGCGGCCAGCTCGTATGCTCTGCTGTACTGGGAGGCAACCACTTCCCAGGAGACCACCGTCTCGAGGTACTTCTTGAGATTCTCTCCCAGCTTGAGACGCAGCTCCTCGTCGCAAGCCAGCTGGATCACCTTTCGCCTCAGCATCTCCTTCGTCGTAAAGAGAAGACCCCCCTCGCTCTCCAGCGTCTGGGAGGTGAGCCCCTCCATGGGCGCCGTGGTGATGTAGGGCTTGTTCAGTGCTATGATGCGCGCCAGCGTTCCCGACTGGGTCTCATCGGTGGAGGGGAGGACGATGAAGTCGCAGACAGCCATCATCTTGTAGTAGGCATCTCCCCTCGGTATGAACTCGTGGTAGTGGGCAATCCCCCTGTCGGCAAGGAGCTGCACTTCCGCCTTCCAGCTCTCGTAGTCTCTCCTGTGATTGGGATCCCGCATGGCTCCAGCTGCGAGGAGATCCCACTCCTTGCCGGTCCGATCCTTGATCTCCTCGTGGATCTCCTGCCACATGGAGAGCAGGATATCCCAGCGCTTGTTGGACTGGATCCAGCCCACCATTCCCACGACATGGTCGGCCAGCCCCTTACGGTCCAGTCCGAACTCCCTCCTCAGCTCCGGGATCTGGTGTATCCCCCACCGCTTGTCAGACCGGGCACCGTGTGGCACGACCATGATGTTCCGGGGCACCTCCCAGCCGTGGATGAGGAAGGACCAGTCGAGCCGCCACTTCTGGTAGGCGCACTTGAAGAGGACGAGGTGGCTTCTGTGGCACATCCTGTATATGAAGTCGGCTTCAACATCCGTCAGCCGTCCGTGTATCGTGTGGGGCTCCACCACAACGGGGAAGTGGCCGATTGCCTCGAGCAGGTCGAGAAAACCCTCGTTCCTATCCCCAATCCCTCTCCGGTCATAGTACTCGTAGAGGCCGTACTCATGCTCTATGTGAACGGCGTGGGGTTGCAGCTCCTCCACCTTTCTGGCCACTGCCTTCCACCAGTCGCTCCGGGTCATGTCAATCAGCGGGAAGACACCCTCGCCCGCCCCATCTGTGTGGCTGATGATGAGCACATCCCTCTCCGGATGTGCCTTCTTGATGAACTCGCGTGCCTCCTCACAGAAGGTCCCGATCCCGCAGAGACGGGGTGGATAGGAGCTGATCATGACGATTGGCGCGGCCGACATCGGGCTCCCTTTCTTCATAGTCTCTCTGGCGCAAATTGCCGTATTGTAGGGAAATGTCTCTATCCAGACAAGTAGAGGTCGCTGATGGGGCTATGTCAACCAGCGGAGCGACAGGTTCTTCAGCCGGCGGGCCAGGTTCTCTCCCTGGAGCAGGACAAGGCGGAACCCGCCCGGATCGATGTCAAAGTAGTTGTCCGTAAACTGATCGGTGCTCCCCCCCGCTCTCAGCTCCAGGTCTCTGGCGAGCCTCCTGGAGCGGACCTCGATCAGCGCGACACCCGGTTCGGAACCGATGACGCTACACCGCACTCCCGGCGCCGGGAGCTGGAGATGCTTCGGCTCGGCCAGGTACTGCCTGTTCTCCGCTGCATCACCCCTCCTCGTCCTCAACTGTGCGAGGAGATAGTGTGAAGTGGGATCGGCCATCTGGAACCGGCTCTCGGGGATACGGAGGTACCTCCGCGATGAGTTTGCCGGGACGGCGAGCTGCCTGGGCTGGTGCCAGATCATCCGCCCCTCAAAGGAGAGAAGCCTGAGCGAGAGCCATCCCTCCAGAGAACGAGCGTTGTCGTTCGTCACCCATACCTCCAGACCCGATCCGGTTTTCTGGAAGCTGACCAGGAGGGGTCCAAAGAACCTCCTCGCATAGTAGTAGGCCGCCTTGGGCCTGAGCGCGCTGTCCACCACAGACCAGCTGGATACCGGCCAGCAGTCATTCAGCTGCCAGATGAGAGACCCCGCAGTCAGAAACTTCCGGCGCCGCCAGTGTTCCACGGCGCACTTCAGGGCTTCCGCCTGGACGAGCTGGCTCTTGTAGACGAACTCGTCTCCGTCAAGGTCAAGACGGTGGTGTGCTGCCTGGAACCGGATGAGACGCTCGGTTCCCTCCACCTGCTTGTTGTGATGTTCCATGACAGGGCTCTGGATGAACCTGTCGCCCCTGACCGTCACTGCCTTCATCGTTCGGGGATCGGGCATGGACTGGAACCCGAACTCGGTGACGAACCGCCCCCGAACGTGTTGATATTCTCTGAAATCCTTCCAGCCGCTCCAGACCTCCCACTGGTGGTGGTTCCCGTCCGACTGGTCGTTGGGGAACCCTCTTCCGAAGGGGGAGCTCCTCCAGTAGGGTCTCGACCCGTCGTGGAGCGCACAGAGGGTGGGAATCGTCTTGGCAAATATCCTGGCCCCCCGCATCGCCTCCGGGGTCTTGCCCGGATTTTTCATCGTGAAGAGCCATTCACACTCGTTGTTCCCGCACCAGAGGACGATGGAAGGGTGATTCCTGAGACGCTTCAGGGCCTTCTCCACCTCCTCCCGCACATTCCGGTGAAACGACGGGAGGTTCGGATACTCAGAGCAGGCGAACATGAAATCCTGCCAGACCATCAGCCCCATCCTGTCACAGAGCTCATAGAAAACGTCCTGTTCGTATATCCCCCCGCCCCAGACACGGATCATGTTCATGTGCGCATCACGCGCCATCGTGAGGAGCTTCTCGTACCTCCGGGGCGGAATCCGCGACAAGAACGGATCGGCCGGTATCCAGTTAGCTCCTTTGCAGAAAAGAGGCGTGCCGTTTATCTCCAGGACAAACGATCTCCCCTCGATGTCTCTTTCCTGCCTGAGCCTCACGGTCCGGATACCGAACGAGAGATCATGCGTGTCCAGAATCTCCCCACCCGACTCCAGCGTCAACCGGGCAGTGTAGATCGGCTGTTTGCCCATACCGTTGGGCCACCACAGAGAAGGGCGCGAAACTTCAAACCGGATCCTGAACCCTCTGCCCTTCACGCGCCGGATGAAGTGAGCCGCGAGGCGGGACCGAGACCTCCCGGTAGCCCTGTTGCCTGGCCCTGACACTTCGATCCGCAGCTGAAGTTGTTTCCGGTCAAACCTCCCCCGGATCTCCCCCCCGCACTCCAGGAGAGCCCGGCCCGGGCCGGCCGAAATAACCTTCACAGACGGATCAAGGAGCCTGGGTCCGTTGAACGCCTCTATCCATATCTCGCGCCAGATCCCCGAGGTCGCAAGCCTGGGGCCCCAGTCCCATCCGAATGAGTACTGAGCTTTTCTGATGTACGCTCTCTCCGAGGCATGGGAGACCTGGATCCTGCCGTGCAGCCGCTCCAGCTCCCTGGCGTGCCGTACGGGCGAGTCGAACCGTATCTCAATCCTGTTCTTCCCCGGCCTCAGGTACTTCTTGATATCAAACCTCTGCGCGATGAACATATTGGCGCTTGTGCCGGCAATCTTCCCGTTCACCTTGAGGGTGGCAAGCGTATCCAGCCCTCCGGCCACCAGCTCGATCACACGTTCGCGGAGCAGCTCCCTGCCCACCAGAACATCCCTCCGGTAGACCCAATCCTCCTCCTCCACCCACTGCACGTCCAGCTCCTGCATGCGGAAGAAGGGATCGGGGATCTTGCCGGCTGCCATCAGGTCGGTGTGCACCGTGCCCGGAACGGACGCTCTCATCCAGCGACGAACAGTTGGAGCGCCTCCCCTTCTCCCGGCGGCTCTGAACTGCCAAGGACCATTCAGATCGATCTTCTGCATATCCTATCTCATCAATATCATGACCCCGGCCTGCGTGGCCCCAGCCGCGCGAAGACGGTAGAGGTAGACGCCCGATGCGTAGCGGCCCGCATCCCACAGGACGGTGTGCCAGCCGGCATCCAGTCTCTCCTCGATGAGCGAGTCGACTCTCCGCCCCAGGAGGTCAAAGATGGAGAGCTCCACATCTCCCCCTGCGGGAAGTGCAAACCGAATGCTCGTCTCGGAGTTGAATGGATTGGGATAGTTCTGGAGGAGCTGGATCATCTCGGGCACATCACCCGCCTCCTCTCCGATCGACGTCGGTCTCTCGGCCAACTCCAGTATCTCCGCCACCGAGAGCTGGTAGTCGTAGAGCCGGACCTCGTCCAGCACCCCCCGGAAGTTGTAGCTGCTGTTGTCCGGCAGAACCTGTCCTATCATGAAATCTATCGATGTCTGAAGCAGAGATCCGCTCCAGGACCTGAAGGCGTCCAGCTCCCCGTTCAAGAATATCTCCGCATCCTCGCCACTGTATGTAAGTGTGACGTTGCAGGGGTTGTCCAGCTCCAGAAGGCTTTCAGAGTCCAGATCCATGATGCCGACGTTCGTCTTGACCGTCCACCGGACCCGCTCGTCAGTGATCGATATCTTCCACCGGTTCTCCCAGCTTCCGTGAGAGAGGGGGTGCGCCTCCCTGGAGTAGAAGGCACCGACGCTCATCCAGAAGTTGAGGCTGATCGCCTCCTGGAAATTGAGTCCGGGTTCATTTGGGACCCTTATGTGCGCTCCCACCCCATTGAAGTAGTAGGCGGCCCCCGGATTGCCGTCCCGGTCAGGGACGAGCTGGGCGCCGGTCACCGTTCCATCATGCCCGTTCCCCGTGGCATCCTCAGCGTTCCCGGAGAAGGGGTAGTAGGCAACCAGGTTGCCTGTCTGTGCCGAGGAGAAATCCCGGACCAGTATCCCCACGCTGTCTCTGGTCTCTCCCCCCGCCGTGTCAGAGACAAGGCAGCTGACCATGGCATAGACCTCAGAGGCGGGGGCAGTCCAGCTCACCTCAGGCCCGCTGCCGCTGAAGGTCCCTGAGGAGGCGGACCAGGCGTAGGAGAGAGGGTCTCCGTCAGGGTCGGTGGCCGTGCAGATGAAGTGCGAGAGACCGCCTACGTCAATCTTCCGCGGGTGCGCCGTCAGCGCTGTGATGACGGGAGGATGATTGATTGACGTTAAGACCTCTACATTGAGGGATGCACTATCGCGTTCTCCACCGCCATCTTCCACCATGCAGCTCAGCAAAAAGCTCCCGGCAGAGTCGGGGGCTGACCAGAGAACATTGTCGGTCGAGCCGGTAATGTGACCGCCGCTTGCACTCCATCTATATGTGAGCGTGGAGGACTCCTTGTCAACCGCCGTGCAGTAGAGCGTCACAAAACCGCCGGCCGGCACCTGAACCGAGTCTGCGGCCAGGGCCTTGATCCTGGGAGGGTAGTTGGTGACCGGGATACCGCTCCTGTAGTCGGCCACCAGGCCGTTGACGAGCATTCTGTCCATATCATACGTCACGTTCCCTCCCGGGGGGAGAACCACCAGGACCACCGCCCCGTCTGCGGGGAGCGTCACCGTCGCGGGCGTGGAGATGCCCGACTCGACCAGAACGTTCGAGACAGCGTCATAGAGATCGTGCGTGCCGGGCCCGGGATCAAAGGTAACCTCCCTGGACTCCTCGTACGGGTTGAAGAAGAGATATGTGGGATACGCCTCCGCGTGAAAGTAGTCTGTCGCAAGGAGATCCAGCTTGAGTATCATTGGCACATCGGTCGTGTCCAGAATCGCCCCGAGTATGCCGGCGTGTGAAGAGCCGTAGAGACCCAGGTTGGTGGCCGCCCATCCCCCGGAGATCGCATCGCCTGTTCCGAACGGGCTTCTGCCGTTTTCTGTCTCACGCAGCGCCTCGTAGGCGATAAAGGACTCCGGATCGTGCACCGTTGCCCAGAGGTAACTATCCTGGTTCTCATCGGGAAGGAATCGGGGGTAGAAGAGACGGGCCGCATTTGCGGCGTTCAGAACCCACTTCCCGATGGCTCGCGCAAACCGGTCGTCGTACCGGACAAGGGGGACCAGCGCTCCGACATGCTCAAACGTGTTCATTGCAAAGGCATAGCCAGGGGAGCCGGCAGCTTCACCTATCAGCCCGCTGCAATCATACCCTCCCCAGTTCCCGACGACGACTCCCCAGTCCCGGAGCGGGCCCACATCAAAACACCAGTTGACCATCTTCTCTATATTGTATGTGGTCCCCAGCTCCGCATTCATCCTGGCGGCAGCCAGTGCGCCGTAGGGCATCTGGAGCTCATAGGATGGATTCACTGTTAGCTTGTTCAGGTACTCCATCGCCCACTCGGCCCCCCTCAGGTAGCGCTCCTCCCCTGTCCGGAGATAGGCGTGGTAGAGGATCCATCCGATCGCCCCGGCGGCCTCTGGCTCGGGCACACCCGCACTGTTGGGCGTCATCGTGGAGAGCGCAAATGCCCGGTAGTACATCGAGGGGACTTTCCAGGGTGTCGCCTTCCCCCCCATTGCCTCCACAGCCTGGAGCCACCGCTCAGAGACGCTCTGAAACTGTGTGGTGAACTCCCCCGCATCTGGGTGGCGGGATGCAATCTGGTAGAAGAAGATGTTGGGCATCGTCTCGTACCACCAGTCGTCTCCGCTCGAGGCAACCGGTGCGTTTAGATAGACAGATTCTTCGGGCCGCCTGTTGAACCACTCCTCACACATCAGGACCCAGTCCTCCCCCTGATGGTTCCGCTTGTCCGCTCCAATGAGGAGAGCGCTGTTCACCGCCGGCAGGGCGTTGATGCACTCGGATGATGTCGGGTGAATGGTCCCAACGTAGCTGTGTATGAAGAAGCTCCCGTGATTGGTGTAATTGACGGTGTTGGGATTGAGCGCAACGAGGGGGAGATGCGTTCCGCTTGCCGAGAGGTCGAAGACGAGCGAGTCGTATCCCCTGGCCACCTCCCTCCAGTCCCTCATCTGGTAGGGAGTGGGCAGATTGGGCATCTGTTCAATCCGGGGTATGGCGATCTGCTGCGCCCGGACCGGATCCATCGCTCCGACAGAGAAGATCAGTCCGCCCATGAGAACCTGAAGGAAGATCCGCCTCCCGCTCATATGCCCTCCTCCGACAAACCTGTTCATCACTGACCTCGTTGAAAACCTCTTGCAGCATTCCCCTCCAGAATGCTGAGCCTCCCGTCCGATTGATTCAGGAGGAGAAGAAGTCCCTGTCCCTCAGGGTCTTCGAAGAGTGCGTGGAGTGTGTCGCCGACCTCCCCCCTATCGACTCTTCGGTACCGGAGGTAGTCCAGAGCCTCTGGATATCGTTCTATCTCGGCAAGCGTCAGGAGTGCCTCAATCGTCGACTCGGCGCCGGAATCCCTGTTGAGCGACACCGAATCGGAGATCCCGTCGTAGCAGCGTCCCGTCGCCGGATCGTACATCTTCTGGCTGAGCACGTTGTTTCCCGTAAGCCATGCGGCTGTCAGTCCGGCCATGATGGCATACTCGCGCCGCCCGGTGGCCTCGTAGGTCCGGATGAGCCCCACGGCCATCGGACGAATACCGTATGCGATCTGCTCGTATTCCCGTCGCTCATCCGGAGAGAGAAGATCCATCCACTTCATGAACCCCTCTATGAGGAGCCGCGCGTAGAACCCCCGTGCCTCCCTCTCGGCCGAGCCGATCATGAGCGAGTCTCCCAGAATGAGCCCGGCCGATGCAAGCGCCGCTGTCTGGCCGTTCCCGTACATGTGCCACTCCGTCTTCCATGAGCGGTGCAGCCCGTAGGGGAACCTGACTTCATCTCCATCCTGCATCAGCACCAAACCTTCGGCAAAGGCCCGGATCATATCTCCCAGCACGGAGTCCGACTCCGCACTGTACCAGGCGACGAGCCCCATCATCAGCTCCGAGGTGGCATCGGCAGCCGATCCATTGATCAGCCACCGGGGGATGAGGTATCCGTCAACCCCGTACGCCTCACCTCTCCGCTCCAGCATGGCCTCCAGGTGCGGAACCGTCTTTTCCAGCCGCTCTTTCAGAATCCTCGCAAATGCCGGATCCTCCAGGTGCATCGTCTCGAAGCCTCTTCCCATGGCCCAGACAGCCCTGGCCGCCCACCAGTCGAATGATTTGCGGCTGGTCCTCCCCTCGGTGTTGATCGAGTGATCACTGAAGATGAAGTTGTAGAACTGGCCGTCCTCTGCCTGCATTCCCAGGACAAACCGCAAAAGAGCCCGGGCCGCCTTGAGAGACGTCGCATCCCCGTTCGACTCGTAGCAACGCAGGTAGAGCACAGCCGCCCGCGCGGCATCGTCCACGCAGGCAATCCCCTCCGGTCCTGCATCGGCAGCCTCCAGCCACTCGTAGTGGGGGTACTTCGCATAGATGCGCACGATGTCCACCATCTCGTCCCCAAACTCGATACGCTCTGTCAGATGCCGGAGATGGGAGAAGTTGACCAGACTCTCCGCTCCTCCCCCGGAATCCTCCAGCCAGATGCTGGATGAGACGGCGGCCAGAAACGCGCTCGCGGCAAGGAGTGTCAGGATCGGTCGTCTCATGATTTCGGGATCAACATGCTCTTCATTGCTCTCCCTTCACGCGTGGAGCGGAGAGCCTCCTCCACACCCTCCAGAGGAAAGCGTTCTATGGAAAAACCTTCAGTCGAGACCACGCCGGATGCAAGGAGGGAGAGAGCCCTGTCGAATGTGTGCGGGTTGATGTAGGAACCGACGATCTTGAGCTCTTTGAAGTAGACCATGTTCGGCTCCAGGGGGAGTGTTGCGCCGATGGGGCAGACGCCAAAAATTTCCACCGTGGCGCCCCTCCTGGCCAGATCCATCGAGAGCCGGACGGTCTCGGGCGTTCCGACACACTCAATCACAACATCAGCCCCGACGCCCGTCAGGTCAAGGACCGCCGAGTGAATGTCGTCGGTTGCCGGGTCCAGGACATGGTCCACCCCACGTCTTCTGGCAACGGTACGTTTATGCTCCGACGGCTCTACTACAATAACGCGCGCAGCGCCCGATGCACGCGCGAGCTGGGCCATGACCAGACCCATCGTTCCCCCTCCGATCACCACGACCGTGTCCCCCGTCCGGATCCCGGCCAGGTCGATCCCGTGGACACCGCAGGAGAGAGGCTCCACCATCGCAGCAATCTCCGGAGGCATCCCCTCCGGAACCCGAAAAACCTGAGTGGCCGGCACAAGGGAGCGCTCGGCCATCCCCCCGTCACGGTCGACACCCAGCGCCCGGAGATTGGAGCAGAGGTGAACAAGTCCCCGGTGACAGTAGGTACAGGTGCCGCAACAGATGTTCGGATCCACCGCGACCCTCTGGCCGGCCTGGAGGTCCTGGACACCCGATCCCACGTCCATCACAACGCCGCAGTACTCGTGCCCCAGGACGACGGGTGGGGTGGAGCGAGACGTTCCCTCCACGATGTGGACGTCGGTCCCGCAGATCCCACAGGCTTCCACCTCTATGAGCACGTCATCCGGTCGGAGAGGGGGAATCGACTTCGTGACGATGTTGATCTCATGGAGGCGTTCGAACTGAACAGCACGCATGGCAGACCTCAGTAGTTGAACACCAGGACCTGCTCCTCATCCGAGCCGCGGAAACCGACAACCGTGAGATGCGAGAGGGATCTCCGGTCAAACCGGCTGAACGTCTGTATCG
>Ga0209536_100008921_pt1 | contig 14955 bp, 17 predicted proteins | sample DeeMarSeWOR28_12_FD_187461 | JGI IMG/M metagenome (GOLD analysis project Ga0209536, IMG submission 187461) | Marine sediment microbial communities from White Oak River estuary, North Carolina - WOR-2-8_12 (SPAdes) (version 2) | ecosystem: Environmental > Aquatic > Marine > Intertidal zone >...
CCCGGTCGAGGCGAATGGATGGCGAGCGCCGGATCGTCGAGCCACGCCGGCGGCTCGGCAACGGGGCGGTCGAGAACGACCCGGAGCGTCCGTGCGTCCACGACTTCCACCGAACCGGCGGTCGCCTCGCGAAGCAGGAAGCGGGCGGTCGCGAGCAGTCCCTCCGCGGAGACTCCGTCGCCCCCGGCGGGACGCGTCTGCCAGCTCGTCAGCACGTCCTCCGCGCGCAGCGGTGTCCCATCCCAGAACGCCGCTCCCTCCCGAAGCGTAAAGCGCCAGGCACGACCGTCCTGCTCGGGAGCCCAGCTCCCGGCGAGCCCCGGATGGCGCACGCCCGTGCAGTCCACGCGCAGGATCGTCTCGTACAGGTGGCGAAAGCCGATCCGCTCCGCCGGCGTGGTCGGGACCGGAACGTGGTCGGGCAGGATCCCGCCCGGCGCATGGATCTCGAAGACGCCGCCCGGCGCCGCGGCCGGTCCCATTGCGCATGCCGTCGGGGCGACGGACGGCCCGGTCGACACACCCGGCCCGACCGCACAGGCCGCGGCCAGGAGCGGGAGAACCGGGCTCCCCGCAAGGACTCGAAGCGAACGCCAGGGGGTCGGCATTCGGAAAAGGTACAGGCGACGGACGAGACGCGCCCATCTCATCGAAGGATACGGAGAGCGCGCGCCACCAGAAACGACGAGAGGCGCCCCGAAAGGCGCCTCTCCCATACCCCCTAGGGGAATCGAACCCCTGTCTCCTGGCTGAGAACCAGGTATCCTGGGCCACTAGACGAAGGGGGCCCGTTTTCCCCCGCGTTGGCGGGGACGCCTATTCTAAAGGGTCGGATAACGGTGTCAAGTCTGCCGCGATCTTGACCGGCCGTGCCCCGGGGCGGATCATGGTGACCGCGCAGAGCCGAAAGCGGCAAAGACAGCACGGGAAGCATCCGGAGGGCTCGTGAACTGGGAATACATTCACCTGATCAGCCACCCGTTCCCGATCGTCCTCACGATCGTCGGAGCCGGCGTCGGGCTCGTCGGCTGGGCCACCGGTCGCGAGAGCCTGGAACGCTACGGGCTCGTGTCCTTCCTGATCGCCGCGGTCATGGCGATCCCCTCCTATATCAGCGGGATCACCGCCGCCGACGTGGTCATCGACCGGACCTTCGTGCGGCCCGGAATCGTGCAGGAGCATCGGACCTGGGCCACCTGGGCTTCCATCGTGCTCGTCACCTCGGGGATCTTCGCGGTGTTCTCGATGACGCAGCCGGAGGACGGGCGCCTTCGGCGCTTCGTGCTGCTGCTGGGGCTGGGCGCGGCCGCCCTGACCGGCTTCGCCTCCTTCCGGGGCGGGAAGATCGTTCACGGCGAAGAAGCGGAGAGAGCGCCGGCCATCGAGCAGGAAGCGAACACGCCGACCACGGGGCAGGCTCCCGCGTGAGCGAACCGGGCGAAGCGCAGGAGCCGGGCCTGGAGTTTCTGGGCAGAGCGAACACCGACCCCGACCTGCCGGTGATCGTCGGACGCGGGCTCGGTGATGCGAAGCCCGTATCCCACTCGCAGGTCACCATGACGCAGCTGATGTCCCCCCAGGACACCAACCTGTTCGGCAACGTGTTCGGCGGCGTGATTCTGGCCGCCGTCGACCGGATCGCCTACGTCTGCGCCGCCCGTCACGCGGGAGGTCCCTGCGTGACGGCGAGCTTCGACCAGGTGGACTTCCGCTCGCCGATCCAGATCGGAGAGATCGTCACGCTCGAGGCCTCGATCAACGCGGTGGGGAAGACTTCGGCCGAGGTCGGAGTCCGGGTGTCGGCGGAGAACGTGCAGGGCGACGGACGTCGGCACACGAATTCCTGCTACGTCACGATGGTGGCGATCGACGACGCGGGGCACCCGGTGCCGATGCCCCGCCTGGTGCTGGAGTCCGAGTCCGAGTTGCGTCGCTACCAGGACGCGGAGGAGAGAAAGAAGGCGAGACTGCTGCTGACCCGTTCACGAGCCGCCCGCCACGGCTGACCGCTCGGGGCGTGACGGCCCCGTGGGCGGCCCCATCACGCCCCGATCAGTGCAGGACCAGCTGCACCAGCCCCCAGAAGACGACCGCCGCGCCGGACATCGCCAGGCTCTGGGCCACGATCTCCTTGACCGGCATCTTCGCCAGCACTCCCAGCAGCAGCGCCACGGCGACGGACACGACGACGAGTATCAGCAGCAGCATTCTCACTCACTCGATTCTATGAAGGACCGATCCGCGCCGAGGATTCCCCGGCCGTCCGTCCCTTCCTCTGCAGTTGCACCAGCCGCTCCATCCCGGCCGCGGCCGCAATCTCCTGCCCGGCCGGCGTGGTGGCCAGTCCCCCCAGCGCGGTCTCGCGGAAGCGCACGTCCATCTTCCGCCCGACCTCGCCCATCACGTCGATCACCTGGTCCACCGGAATCGGGAAGTCCATCCCGGCCAGCGCCATCTCGGCGGCGGCCACCGCGTTCACCGCGGCGGTGGCGTTCCGGTACACGCAGGGGATCTCCACCAGCCCGGCCACCGGGTCGCAGATCAGGCCGAGCATCCCCTGCAGCGTAAGCCCGATCGCCTGCCCCACCTGTTCGTCCGAGCCGCCTTCCAGCCACGTCACCGCGGCCGCCGCCATGGCGGCGGCGGATCCCGTCTCCGCCTGGCAGCCGCCGCCGGCGCCCGCGATCGATGCGCGCTCCGCGATCACCGCCCCGACTCCACCGGCGATCAGCATCGCGTCCACCAGCTGTTCCTCCGTCCAGCCGCGCCGCTCCTGCATGGTGAACAGCACCGCAGGCACCACGCCGGCCGCGCCCGCCGTCGGGGTCGCCATGATCAGGCCCATCCGGGCGTTCACCTCCAGCGTGGCGATGGCGCGCGACAGGAGCTCCGTGAACGTCGGGCCGACCAGCCCGGGGGCTTCCGCCGCGAGGCGCCGCGCGCGCCCGCCCGTCAGGCCGGAAGGGCTCGGCGTGTCGATCGCGAGTCCCTCCCGGACCGCCTCGCGCATGACCTCCAGGGCCTCGGCGACGCGGCGCCGGATCTCGGCCTCGTCCGCGCCCGTCTCCTTCATCTCCCGCCGCAGGACGGCATCGGGCAGGCTGGATCCGGCCTGTCGGGCCAGCTCGAACCACTCGGCGATCGATGTGAACATTCCGGCCTCAGACGTTCAGGCGGTGTACGTTGCGGATCCAGTGCACCCACGAGCGGTCGTGCAGGTTGGCGAACAGGTCGTCGGGCAGCTCGCCGTCCGTCTCGATCGTCATCAGGGCCCGTTCCCCGCGCCCCGTCCGGTCCACCCGCACGGTGGCGAGATTGAGCCCCCGCTCCGCGATGATCCCGGTGATCTTGGACACCGTGCCCGGCACGTCGTCCGCGAGGACCACGATGGTGGGCAACGTCCCCTTCAGGTCCACCGGGAAGCCGTCGATCTCCTGCACCCGGATCCGACCCCCGCCGATCGAGCACCCACGTACCGTCATCCGGTCCGCATCGCGGGTCACCTCGAACACGACCGAGTTGGGGTGCGCGTCCTCGCCGAGATCGGTCTCGTAGAACTCGAACTCCAGCCCGGCCTCGTCCGCTCGCTCGAAGCTGTCGCGCAGCCGGACATCGTCGGGTCGGTAGCCGAGCAGACCCCCGATGATCGCCTTGCGCGTCCCGTGGCCCTCGCCCGTCATCGCGAAGCTCCCGTGCAGGCCGATCTTCGCGGTGTCCGGGGTGCCGCCGATGATCGCCTGCACGACGTATCCGAGCCGGCAGGCGCCCGCGGTGTGCGAGCTGGACGGGCCGACCATCTTCGGCCCCAGGATGTCGAACAGGCCCGTCATCGCACACCCCCTCCGACCGGCGCTCCGGATTCCGTGGCGCGCAGGTCCTCGCCAGGCAGGACGGCAGGCGTGACGACCGTCTCCGCTTCGAACGCGGCGGCGAAGCCCGTCGCGAGGGCCTGCCGGATGCGCGCCGGCTCCATGGGCGCACCCTCGTTGGCGATGCAGGTCATCCGCACGTCGGGAATCCCGCAGGGCACGATCAGCCCGAACTTCTCCAGCGGTTCCGGCGTGACGTTCAGCGCGAAACCGTGCCAGGTCACCCAGCGACTGACGTGCACACCGATCGAGGCGATCTTCCGGGCCCGACCCGCCGCGCGGTCCGCGGGAGACGCGGCGCCGTCCGGATCCCCGACCCACACGCCGGTATACCCGGGCACCCGGAAACCGGTGAGACCGAGCTCCGCCAGGGCCACGATCAACGCTTCCTCGACCTGCCGCAGGTACCAGTGCAGGTCCTTCCGCCAGCGCTGGAGGTCGAGAATCGGATACCCGACCAGCTGTCCCGGCCCGTGATAGGTCACGTCTCCGCCCCGTTCGACCTCCGCCGTTGCGATGCCCGCCGCGGCCAGCAGTTCGGGTCCAGCCACGAGATTCGTCACCTCGGAGCCCCGTCCCAGCGTCACCACCGGCTCGTGCTCGAGCAGCAGGACGAGGTCCTCCGGGAGCGTTCCAGCGATCTTCTCGCGGGCCAGCCGGCGCTGCCAGGCCAGCCCCTCCCCGTACGGGACGAGTCCCTCGACGGGAACCAGGCGTATGCGGTTCGTCACATGTGTATGGCGCGGTCCATGGCCGCCAGCGCCGCCTCCATCACGGCTTCCGCCATGGAGGGATGCGCGTGCGGGTGGGCCGCGATCTCCTCGACCGTCGACTCCAGCGCCCGGGCCATGCCCGCCTCGCCGATCAGTTCGCTCACGTTGTAGCCGATCATGTGGACACCCAGGACTTCCCCGTACTTCGCGTCCGCCACGATCTTCACGAACCCCTCGGGGTGCCCGGCGGTCAGCGCCCGGCCGTGCGCCGTGAGCGGGTACTTGCCCACCTTCACCTCGTAGCCCGCTTCCTTCGCCTCCTCCTCGGTCAACCCGATCGTGGCGACCTCCGGGTGACAATACCCGACGCTCGGGATGTTGTCGTACCGCATCGGGTGGTGGGCGACGCCGGCGATCTTCTCGGCGGCCACGATCCCCTCGTGCGAGCCCTTGTGGGCCAGCATCGGCTCGCCGGCCACGTCGCCGATCGCGTAGATGCCCGGAACGCTGGTCTGGCACCACTCGTCGATCCTGACCCACGGGCCGTTCTTCTCGACGCCCGCCTCTTCCAGGCCCAGGCCGTCCGTCATCGGAGAACGGCCCACCGCCATCAGCACGACGTCGGTCTCGATCCGTTCCTCGCCCTTGTCCGTCTCCACCGTGAGGATCATCGGGCTCGCCTCGCGATCCAGCGACTTCACCTTCGTGCCGGTGCGGATGGTCATCCCGCGCTTCTTGTAGCTGCGGGCCAGAGTCTTGCCGATCTCGGCGTCGGCGAGCGGCACGAGCGAGTCGAGCGCCTCGACGATCGTCACCTCCACGCCGAACGCGTTGAACACGTCCGCGAACTCCACGCCCACGTACCCGCCTCCGACGACGACCATCTTCTCGGGCGGGTTGCGCAGCGCCAGGGCTTCGCGGCTGCCGATCACCTTCTCGCCGTCGATCTCGAACCCGGGGAAGGACTTCATCACGGCCCCGGTCGCGATGACGATGTTCTTCGTCTCGACGATGCGGGGATCGCCCTCGGCCGGAGTCACCTCGACCTTGCCGGCGGCCGCGATCCGGCCCCGGCCGACGATGTGCTCCACTCCGTTCTTCTTGAACAGGAATCCGATTCCCTTGGTCAGCTTCTCGCTGATGAACCGGCTGCGGTCCACCGCGGCGCCCATGTCGTACTCGACATCGATGGGACGCACGCCCATCTCCTCGCCGTGCTCCTTGAGGTTCTGGGCGAGTGCTGCGCTCTCGAGCAGCGCCTTGGCCGGGATGCAGCCCCAGTTCAGGCAGGTGCCGCCCAGTCCGCCCTCGTACGAGTCGCTCTCCACGCACGCCGTCCTGAGGCCGAGCTGCGCCGCGCGAATCGCGCACACATAGCCGGCCGGGCCGGCTCCGATCACCACGACGTCGAACACGTCAGCCATCCTGGATTCTCTCTCGCGGTTGGTGATTCCGATCTTCGATCATCAATGCCTGTACGGACTCAGATCAGCATTTCGAGCGGGTTCTCCAGCATCGCCCGGAAGGTGCGCAGGAAGCGCGCGCCACTCGCCCCGTCGATCACCCGGTGGTCGCAGGACATCGTGACCCGCATCCGGCGCCGGATGACGACCGCACCGTCCATGACGACGGGTTTCTCGATCGTGCTGCCGACGGCGAGGATCCCGGCCTCGGGCGGATTGATGATCGCCGTGAACTGGTCGATCTCGAACATCCCGAGGTTGCTCACCGAGAAGGTGGCGCCCTGGTATTCCTCCGGCACGAGCTTCCGGTCGCGCGCACGCGCCACGAGATCCGCCGATTCGCGCGCGATCTGGATCAGGCCCTTCCGATCCGCCTCCCGCAGCACGGGGGTGATCAGACCGTCCTCGACCGCGACGGCGATCCCGATGTCCGCGCTGCCGTGGCGGCGGATCCGGTCACCCGCCCAGGAGGCGTTGATCTCCGGGTGTCGGGCCAGCGCCTCGGCAGTGGCCTTCACCAGCAGGTCGTTGACGCCCACCTTTTCCGGCGCGATCCGCTGATTGAGCTCGTGGCGCATGTCCAGCGCCCGGCCCATGTCGATCTCGCTGGTCAGGAAGAAGTGCGGGACCGGCCCGATCGACTCGGTGAGTCGTCTGGCGATCGACTTCCGCATCATGCTGAGATCCAGATCCCGGGCCTCGAGGCGGGCCGGACCGATTGCCGCGGCAACGGTCGGAGCCGGCGTCGCGGCTCCCGTCTCTGCGGGCGCGGCCGCGGGCGCCGGGCGCGCCGAGCCGTCGGCGATCGCCTTCTCCACGTCGCTCTTCACGATCCGGCCGCCGGGACCGGTTCCGGTGATCGCCCCCAGATCGAGGTTCGCCCCCTCGGCCATCCGTCGGGCGACCGGAGACACCCGGATCCGCCCCGTCACGGAGGACTCCGCGACCTGGCTGTGCTCGATCTCGCGGACGGGCACCTCCGGCGCGGGCTCGGACGGAGCCGTCGTCCCGGGCTCGGGCGCGGGCTCGGAAGGCGGCGGGCCTGCTGCCGGTTCGGGCTCGCCGGCCGCGACCGCCTCCGGCTCGGCATCCTCCACCGGCGGCGTTCCCGACAGCGAAGCCTCGGCCTCGGCCAGCAGGTCCGAGATGTCCTCGTCCGGTTCGCCGAGGATGCCGATGATCGCTCCGACCGGCACCGTGGCGCCGGCTTCGACGAGGATGCTCCGGACCACGCCGCCCTTGAGCGCCTCGATGTCCATGTTGGCCTTGTCGGTCTCGATCTCGGCCAGGATGTCGGACGGTTCGACCCGGTCGCCTTCCTTCACCTTCCACTCCAGCAGCCGGCCCTCCTCCATCGTCGGGCTGAGCTGCGCCATCACGATCTTCGTTGCCATGCGCTTGCCGCTCTCCTGGGCGTTCGTTGCGTCCGGGTCAGTCGAGGTAGCAGACGTGCTTGACCGCTTCGATCACCGGCTCGGGCCCGGGAACGATCAGCTTCTCCAGGCTTCGGGCGTAGTGCATCGGGACATCCAGCCCGGACACCCTCGCCACCGGCGCGTCCAGCGAATCGAAGGCCTCCCGCTGGATGTCGTCCACGACCTGCGCGCCGATCCCCGAGATCGGCCACCCCTCTTCGAGCACCACGGCTCGGTTCGTCCTGCGGACGGATGCGATGACGCTCCCGGTGTCGAGCGGGCGAAGACTGCGCAGGTCCAGCACCTCCGCCTCCACTTCCAGCTCTTTTGCCAGCCGGTCGGCCGCCTGGAGGGCCACGTGCACCATCTTGCCGTGCGTGACGATGGTCACGTCCGCGCCCTCCCGCTTCACGTCGGCGACACCGATCGGCACCAGGTGCTCTCCGTCGGGCACCTCGCCCTTCACGTTGTAGAGCAGCTCGCCCTCGATGAACACCACCGGATCGTCGTCGCGGATCGCCGACTTGAGCAGCCCCAGCGCGTCGGCCGGCGTCGCGGGGGAGCAGACCTTGAGCCCCGGAATGTTGGCGTACCAGGGGTCGGGCACCTGGGAGTGCTGCGCCGAGAGCTGCAGGGCGGAGCCGCCGGGACCGCGGAACACGATCGGCACGTTGTACTGGCCGCCGGACATGAAGTACATCTTCGCCGCGGAGTTGACGATCGCATCGTAGGCGAGCAGCGCGAAGTTCCAGGTCATGAACTCGACGATCGGCCGCAGGCCGGCCATCGCCGCGCCGACGCCGAGGCCCGCGAAACCGTTCTCCGCGATCGGCGTGTCCCGCACCCGCCATTCGCCGAACTCGTCCAGCAGGCCTTTCGAGACCTTGTAGGCGCCGTCGTATTCGCCGACCTCCTCGCCGAGCAGGAAGACGCGGTCGTCGCGCGCCATCTCCTCGCGCAGCGCCCGGTTGAGGGCGTCCCGGTAGGTGATCACCGCCATGCGTCCCTCCCGTCCGGACCGCCCCGGTACTCGTCCGAGTAGACGTGGGCATAGATCTCCTCGGGACCCGGGACGGGGCTCGCATCGGCGAACTCCGCCGCGTCCTCCACCTCGGCGATGACCTCGCGGTCCATCTCCTCCACATCGTCGTCGGTCAGGACCCCCGCCTCGGTCAGCCGCTCCACGAACGTGTTGATCGGGTCCCGCTCCCGCTCCTCCGCGACCTCTTCGCGGGACCGATAGACGCCGTGCGCCGGGTCCGACATCGAGTGCCCGAGGTACCGGTACGTCTGCGCCTCGATGAACGTGGGCCGCTTCTCGGTCCTCGCCCGGATCACGGCTCGCTCGACGGCCGCGTGCACGGCGAGCACGTCCTGCCCGTCCACCTGCTCGGCCCGCTTGCCCTCGTAGGCGCAGGCCCGGGTGAACAGCTGGTCCACCGCGGCGACGCGGTCGATGTCGGTGCCCATCCCGTAGGAGTTGTTCTCGACCACGTAGATCACCGGCAGCTCCCACTTGGCGGTCATGTTGAACGCCTCGTGGAAGGGCCCGCCGTTGACCACCGAATCGCCGAAGAAGCAGAGCACCACCTGGTCGGTCCGGCGGTAGCGGATCGAGTATCCGACCCCGGCGGCGAGCGGGAGATGGGTGCCCACGATCCCGTGTCCGCCCATGAAATTGACCGACTTGTCGAACATGTGCATCGATCCGCCCGCGCCGCGCGAACACCCGTCGATCCGCCCGTACAACTCCGCCATCACGCTGCGCGCGCTCATGCCGCGTACCAGTGCCTGCGCGTGATCGCGGTAGGCGGTGATCACGTAGTCGTCTTCGCCGAGGGCGCCGATCGCGCCCGCCGCGACGGCTTCCTGCCCGATGTACAGATGGCAGAAGCCCCCGATCTTGCCGACCTGGTACGACTCGGCGGTCTTCTCTTCGAACCGGCGCGACAGCAGCATCGCGCGGAGCATCCAGAGCAGCTTCTCCTCCGGGATGCCCCCGAACCGGTCCTTCGCCACGCTCTCCTCCGTGCTGGCCAAGTGCTCCTCCTCAGGCGATTCCGGCCCGCGCGCGCAGTTCTTCCACCTGCTCGCGCGCGTGGTAGCTGCTGCGGACCAGGGGCCCACTCTCGACGTGCAGGAAACCGAGGTCCTCTCCGATGCGCTTCCACCCGGCGAACTCCTCGGGCCCCACGTACCGGTCGATCGGCAGGTGTTTCTCGGTCGGTCGCAGATACTGCCCGAGGGTGAGAATCTGCACGCCCGCCTCGAGCGCGTCGCGCATGAACCCGCGGATGTCGGCCTCGTTCTCGCCGAGGCCCAGCATGATCCCGGTCTTGATCAGGACATCCGGGTCCAGGCCGCGGGCCGTCGCCAGGACCTCCAGCGAGCGCCGGTAGCGGCCTCCCGGACGCGCCATCTTATGCAGCCGAGCGACCGTTTCCATGTTGTGATTGAAGATCTCGGGCTTCGCCTCGATCACGCGGGCGATCGCATCGCCGTCACCCCGGAAGTCCGGCGTCAGCACCTCGATCGAGCATTCCGGCAGCCGCGCACGGATTTCCTCGATCGTCCATGCGAAGATCCGCGCCCCGCCGTCGGGCAGATCGTCGCGGTCCACCGAAGTGATGACCACGTGCCGCAGCTGCAGCTGCTCGATCATCTCCGCGACCCGGCGCGGCTCGTCCTCGTCCAGCTCCTCGGGCCGGCCGTGCGCGATGGCGCAGTACGGACAGTTGCGGGTGCACTTGTCTCCCATGATCAGGAAGGTCGCCGTGCCCGAGTCCCAGCATTCCCCGATGTTCGGACAGTGGGCCTCCTCGCACACCGAATTGAGGCCCAGGCTGCGCATCATCTGCTTCAGCGCCCGATAGTTGTCGCCGCCGGGCGCACGCACCTTGAGCCACCGGGGCTTTTTCTCCGGCCACGAGGGTGAGGGACCGCCGCAGCCGCCCGAACGGCCGGCGGGAGCGCCGTCTGAATCTGGAGGTATGACCGTCAGCTGTCGCATCGCTTGCTCGTTTCGAGGTCTCCGGTACCGGCCAGCCGGGGAACGCGCAAAACTACCCGCTGCCGGCGGGTCCGTCCACCGGATGAGGGGGCGCCGCGCGCCTCCCGGAGCGCTCCCCTTACACCCGATCTCACCGCAAGTTGCCACTCGCGGTTCGGCTGGATATTCTGCTTCGCGCAGGCGGGAAGGCAGCGGATCGTCCGCTCCGTGCGACGCTCCGGAAGATCGACCGCATCGGCAGGGAGAACATGACCTACATCATCACGCAGCCGTGCATCGACACCAAGGACGCCTCGTGCGTGGACGTGTGTCCCGTCGACTGCATCTACGAGGGCGAGGACCAGTACTACATCCATCCCGAGGAGTGCATCGACTGCGGGGCCTGCGTTCCCGAGTGCCCGGTCGAGGCGATCTTCCCGGACGATGAGGTACCGGAGCAGTGGACCGAGTACATCGCGAAGAACTACGTCCACTTCGACGTCCCGCCGCCGACCGGCTGACGGACGGAATTCGACCGCGCGCTCCGCGGGGAGCCGGGCGTGTCCGGCTCTCGCGCCCGCCCGTGACCCTGGCATGCCTTCTCGCCGCCCTCGCCCTTTTCGGGACCGCGGCGTCGACGCAGGCTCAACAGACCCGGCCACCGACCGTAACGCCACCCGATCTCCCCACCGGCCGGGATGATCTCATCCGCGTCGAACGCGATGCGGCGGCGCACACGATCGAGTACGTGATCGGACCCGTGCGTCTGCGCCCGGATGTCGCGAACGTCCGCATCCCGGTTCAGATGACTTCGCTGCCCATCGACGGATGGCTTCATGGCTTCACGGTCGCGATGCGGGACGGCGACGGGCTTCCGCTCCCGCTCGAGCTCCTGGACCACGTCACGTTCATCGATCCGGACGACCGGGAGCTGTTCTCTCCGGTCGCGCGAAGGGTCTTTGCTGCCGCCGACACACGGCGCGGTGCCGTTCCCGGTCTCATCGGATATCCGGTCGAGGCCGGAGACCGGCTGCTCATCGCCGCCGAGTTCCACTCCCTTCAGGCTGACAGCATCGCTGACGGGGAGCGTCGCGAGGTCTTCCTCCACGTCACGTTCACCTTCAGCCTCGAGGGCGAGAACCTGATCGAGCCTCGCAACGTCTACCCCTTCCACCTCGACGTGATGGGCTTCGTCGGTGACCGGACCTTCGTCGTCCCGCCGGGAAAGAGCATGCGATCATGGCAGGGCAGCCCGGCCGTGGACGGCCGGGTGATGGCGCTCGGCGGACACGTGCACGACTTCGCGACGCGGCTCCGCCTCGTGGACGTGACCAGGGGCGATGTCATCTGGGAAATCGCCCCCGGATCGGACCGGGATGGTCGGGTCGAGGGCATCCCGATTCACGAGATGTGGTGGGGGCTGGGCCGGGCGATCTCGGCCGCGCACCTCTATCGGATCGAAGTCGAGTACGACAACCCGCTGCCGCTCCCGGCTCCCGCAGGAGGACGTGGGGAGATCGGCGGCATCATCCTGGTCGAGAAGGGGATCGCGTGGCCGAAGCTCAACCCGGCCGACCCCGACTATGCCCGGGACCTGGCCAACGTGCTGGCGGAGCGGCGCCCGACCGAACCGGACAGCTTCGCTCCTTGATCAAGTACCACTTCCATCTCGCGCCCCGGGACGTCCCCCCCCTGGGGACGCTGAAGGGCGACCGGCTGTGCCACGTGTACAGCGATACCTCGATCGAGGAGCTCTGGGCCTGGGGAAGAGAACATGGCTTGAAGCGCGCCTGGGTGGACCGGAAGCACATCCTGCCTCATTACGACGTCCGAGCCGACCGCGTGTCCGAGCACGAGCCCGGTGTGGGCCGCGCCGAGCTCGTCGCCGACATCCGTGCCTGGCGCGAGCGGCTGAAGTCCAGCGAATGAAGAGGCGCCCGGCCGAAGCCGGGCGCCCCATTGCCGCGGATCTCTGCCGCGAAATTTCCGTCCGCGCTCGTCAGTGCTGACCGATTCTCGTCACCCCGTCGACGTCGGTTCGGCATTGGAAGGGAGGATCCTGTTCAAGGTCGAACAGGCAGTGGTACTTCCACGCGTACTTGTACCGGTTGCCGTCCCGGTCCACCAGTTGGCCCGTCTCGACCTGTCCGAACGAGTTCTTGCCCGGCGTCCCGTCACCTCCCGATACATCGTTGTCCGTGTACTGGAAGTGCCAGGAGCCGGCGGCGAGCCAGTCGTTCTTCAGATAGTCGCACCACACGGCGTCGGGAGCATCGTTCGGGGGAAACGAAGCACGCGTGTAGAGATACAGAGGCTGTCGTCCGACCATGGTTCCGATGTCGACGAACCTCAGGCTCTCCGACTTCGGGTCGTACTGAAACACGTTGTGTGCGAGGAAGGGGACCCCTCCCACCAACTCCCCGTCGTGACAAGTGTAGTCGTCCGCCGGATCGTATCCCAGCAGAAACACGTCCCAGTCGTCGGTGCTGTCCAACCAGGTGATGCGACCCGGCCACCGGTACTCGAACTCGTGCGCCACGGTGGCCCTGTCGAATGCCGGCGTGTCATTCGACTCCGGCTGGAAGGGTTGCTGCTCGCAGCTCACGGCCACCAGCGCGACGAGCGCCAGGACGAGCGGAGTTTGCCATCTCATGAGAACCTCCCGTTCTCGATGCAACCTCCGGGGGTCGGGAGAGGTCGCGGAGTCAGGCGCCGGGCCGAATCCCGGCCCGGCACCACGAATCATGTCTTCTCCTGCCCGGGACTCGTCAGTGAATCTGTCCCTTCCAGGGCATGCAGTTCGTCACCTTCGCATCGTATCGCAGGAAGTTCCCGTCTCTGTCGTAGACCACGTGGAAGTTCCACTTCATGCGGACGGTCTCGCCGGTCCGCTGGTTCTCCGTAAAGATCCAGACCGGCTCGTTGATGGTCGTATTTCCCGTAGCGTGGTGTGTGTGGTAGAAGATCGTCGGGACGACGAACGACACGCCCATCCACAGGTCCCCCGTCTCCTGGCCCCTGTAGTGTTCGTACCCTCGAAGCTCACCGTGCTGCGTCAAGTTTCCGGACGGTGTCTCCACGGTCCGCCCCCAGAACTCCAGGTAGCCAAACGCCAGCACTGTCTCGCCCGCTCCGTCGTTGAAGCAGGGGATGTAGTCCAGGTATCCCTCGGGCTCGGGGTAGTCGGAGACCCAGATCAGCTCCATGCCCTTGTTTGGGCTCTTGCCCGCGTCGAACAGGGCGTCGGCCGCCGGGGGCTCGGTCGGGACGTCGGAGCAGCCGGCCGCCATCAGGGCGGCTGCCGCCAGCAGGATGGATGTGCGGTAGCGCATCGGTCCTCCTCTTCGTTGCCGGGGTGATCCACCCGCCCGACCCCCGCGTCTCCCCCCGGCAACACGGGGAGGAGCCACGAGGGCCGAACGAGCGGCCTCAACGCACGCGCACGGGATCGCCTCTCAATCCGGCCACGTGAACGCGAATTTCTCCGTGTAGATGCAGGTGATCGTGGCCACGCCGCTCGGCGTGAGGGTCTGCCTCCAGTTCGTCGTGGCGAGGAAGTTGTCGAAATCCCGGTCGGCGCCGAGCAGGTAGCACGGATACGGACCGGGATCGAGAGGCGCGTTCGCCTCGGCGACCTCTCCCGACCCGATGTCGTAGGGTCCGTAGTGAATCGTCCGTCCGGTCGGGTTCGGCACGCCCGTCATCTTGGTCGTAAAGATGGCCGTGCCGTTCCGGCTCCAGGTCCCGACTTCCGTCCCGCAGTTACCGGTGTAGTCGGGCGGATAGGCATTCCCGTAGCCGTCGATCAGTGCGCAGCCGATGTCTCCTTTGGTCACCACGGCGCCGATCCCGCCCTTCAAGAACAGGGGCGTCGTCTCCGTGACGGCGTCCGGTTCGACCTCGGTCGGGGGGGGTGATTGGCAGCTCACGGCCACGAAGGCGGCGAGGGCGAGCAGGATCGGGATTCTCGAGCGCATAAGTTCCTCCCGTGCGTCGTGCGGTCTCTCCTGGTCGGGAGCGCCGCGGTGAGCGAACGCGACCGGTGCAGCAGGGCCTTTCTGCAGCGAGTCGTTGCCGGGGTAGACTGTCCGACCGGGTCCCGCGGCGACTCCGGCAGGACCGGAGCCAGCCGTCCTGGACGGGACGGACAGGCCGTAGCCCAGCTTGCTTCAAAGGGGTCAGACGAATATCACGCGAGAGTCACGCGGGCCCGTACCTCGAATGACGGGGCGGAATCCCGGGTTGAAAGGGAGCCGGGGGCCGGCTCGATCAGGCGTCGGCGCGTCGCCTCAGCGCCTCGTACTCCTCTCGTACGATCTCCCACTCCAAAGCCCACGAAGCCAGATCGGGCGGCTCTGGACGGAAGCGGAAGTACTTCTCGTAGCGAGCGAGGGCAGCGTCGATCTCGCCGGCCTGCGCGAGGAGCCGCGCCTCCTCGCGCACGAAGTCGATGTGCCAGCCGAACAGGTCCCAGCTCCCTGTCCGGTCAGGCCTTCGCTCGAGGAC
>Ga0209536_100008922_pt1 | contig 14953 bp, 11 predicted proteins | sample DeeMarSeWOR28_12_FD_187461 | JGI IMG/M metagenome (GOLD analysis project Ga0209536, IMG submission 187461) | Marine sediment microbial communities from White Oak River estuary, North Carolina - WOR-2-8_12 (SPAdes) (version 2) | ecosystem: Environmental > Aquatic > Marine > Intertidal zone >...
CTCTACGCGCTGCTTCGTCAAGCGCCTGGGCCCGTTCGCGCGTTCCCCTTGCTCTTGTTGGTCGTCGCGGCGGAGGAATTGGTTTGGCGCGGTGTCGCGATCGATCTCTTCTCGAGATCGCTCGGGCCATGGCATGCGATGCTCCTCGCTGCGCTCCTCTATGTCCTTCCGCAGATCGCGCTTCGTTCGCCCCTCCTCATCATCGTGGCCCTCTGCTGTGGCCTGCTCTGGGGAGCTTTGCGGGTGCGCACCAAGAGCCTGACCGCACCCTTTGTCGCGCATCTCGTCTGGGACGTCCTGGTGTTCGTGTGGCATCCGGTGGCTTGAGCCGCGCGACGAGAGCCTGCTGCGAACCAGGCCAGCGGCCGCGGGACCGAGGCTCGCGCGCGCTAGGCCAAAGGTCAGAGTTGTGATACCGGTTGCAGGAGCCGGTGCCGATGAAGGTGAGCGCAATATCGATCGGGCTCATGGCCTTCACTTTCGGTGTGGCCGCTCCAGTCTGCGCGCAGCAGGCTGGGGTAGACGAGCGGCAAAAGGAGGCAGACGCAAAGCCTGAGACCCCTGCGCCGGGCGCATTCCCAGTGGAAGATCCCACCATCCAGCTAGAGCGCGAGCCGGACCTCACCGTGCGCGAGGGAGACCCGGGAGCCGAGACCCCAGAGGTAACGCCAGCGGCGCCCGTGGCCCAGGCAGACGAGGACGAGGCCGAGGAACCCACAGCCGGCGAGTTGCCAGTGGAGGACCCTACGATCGACCAACGGGCGGAAATCGCGGAGGAGCCGACAGAGGGCGAGCGAGCGCCGAAAAAGCCCCAAGGCCCAGAAGAAGACCAAGGCGCGAAGGTCAAGGTGGTCTATGAGCAGGGGTTTCTCGTTGCGGTCGACGACTGGTTCTACCTCGCCCTCGCAGGCCTAGTGCAGGCCCGATACACGGTGGACTATCGCACGCGGCCGCCAACGGATTCAGAGACCGGAATTCGCGAGAAGCAGGTGACGGAAGGATTCGACGTCGCCCGCGCCCGCTTTCAGCTCGGAATCGGTCTGACTCAGTTCGTCGCCTTGTACATGCGTATCGGTGTCGTGGCGGGCGGCAACTTCGGTTTTCAGCGCGCGTTCATTGACCTGAAGTGGAAGTTCTTTCGTGTCCGCGCGGGTTTGTTCATGAACGAGACCGACGCCGAATCGCTCGTCAACCCCGAAGATCTCTACATGGTGGACTATTCGATCGCCCAAAACGTATACGACCCCGGTAGCTCGAAAGGCGTGATGTTCACGTATCTTCGGCGCCGATTCTCGATCAACCTGGGTTACTCCGATGGGCTTCGAACCGGATTCGCTGCCTTTCGCGCCCCTGTGAGAGCGGATTTCGCGGTCTCGCTGCGTGCGCAATATGCGTGGGGCAAAGCAGGGCTCTCGGGGTTCAACCGTCTCACGTCCCGGCGCGGAACCCCATTTGGCGTCCGGCTCGGCGCTGCGCTGCACTATCAGGATGGCGGACGGAGCCAGGGAACCCTTCCGGTGAAGATTGCGCTTGGTACCATCGATCTCTCGCTGCGCGGAGGCGGCTGGAGCCTCCTGCTCACGGTCACGGCCGGTCAAGACGCCACGAATGCGAACGCAATGAACGAAGCTGGCGAGCTCGTCTCGAGTGCTGTTGCGCTGACGGGCGGTTACTTCGTCTTGGAGAACCTCCAGGTCTTCGGCCGCTACAGCATCGTGACGAAGCCCACCATCCAAGGGGTTCTTCCTGCGAACCTCCCGGACGACTTCGGCCTAGCGACCAGCAACTTCCAAGCATTCGGGGTGGGTCTTTCCTATTTCGTCGTTCCAGGCCGCAACAACATCAAGCTCACGAGCGACTTCCAATACTTCTTGGGCTACCAGCAGCGAAGCATCGTTCCCTCCTCGCCCCTCAACTCGATTCAGCCGAACGACGCGGGAAGCCAACTCGCCTGGCGCATTCAGCTGACCGCTGCCTTTTAGCCGCCACCACGAGGCTCCACTCCCTTCCTCAGGGTGTCTTCTCGAGCTCCCCCTCGTGGAGCACGGGGCTCGTATGGATGACGACGCCGACCGCGAGGACCCAGCTGTCGGCGACCGGTACCACATCGATGCCGGTAGGCGGATTCAAGTAGACGAACGGATTCCAGCCGACTTGCGCAAACACATCCAGCATGACGATGTTCTTGAGCACATGGGAGTAGCCACCGCCGATGATGAGCGGGACGAGAACCTGGTTACGGGCCACTGGAAACGCGAGGCTCCCGTCATCGAAGCTTCCCCCGGTCACGTTGCGTGCGAGGTTCTGAAACGAAAATCCGCTCTCGCCGAAGAGGAAGCCCGAAGGGGTGACGCTATAGGTGGCTTTGACCGGGAGGTCGACGTTGAGGCCCGCGCCATTCGAGAGCACGACGACCTGTGCGCCGGTGTCGACGGTGACGGGCGCGCGAGCGCGAATGCGCATCGGTAGACCGAGTGTGAGGGCGAGATTGGTTCCCGTTGGCAAGAGCAAGACCAGGTCGCCTGCCATCTCGAGGTAGTCCCTTTGAAGGAAGCTGTAGCGGACGTAGAGCGGCATGTCGCCAAAGCCTCCCTCTGGGGAGACGACGATGGGAAACAACGCTTGGCCCGCGTTCGCGGATGGCGAGCCGATCCGGTGGCCGCTGACTCCGACTTCTAGATTCTCGCGGACGCCGAACGCCCATCCGAGGTCGATGGCGACCAAGGGCTTGCTGGCCAGCATGCCGGTCTCTCGGTCGGAGGCCGCACGCTTGACGTGGACGATGAAGGACCCGCGAATCATGAACGGCTCCATGGTCAGCGGGCGTGATGCGATGGCTTTGGGATAGCGCCAGCCCGGGGCCGCAGTCACCGTGACCGCCTCACCGACGCTGGTTTGCTCGACGATCGTCTCGGTTTCTGGTTTCACCGGCTGGGCTTCCTCGGCGGCATCCTCGTCGGCGGCTGCGACGGCTGTGACGAGCCCCAAGCCGAGGGCGAAAGTAAGCGGTCCGCGACGACGCATCGGAGGCGAGGCTAGCACCGTTCTCTCATAGGGCGCATCGGTCTATCGACAGGCACTCCCGCCGACCTTCACTGGGCCCGATTCGATGCTCGGCGCGATGGCGTAGAGGAGACCGACGCCCGCCGATGAGCTAGGAAGAGCGCATGGATACGAGCAAGCCACGAGTCGTGATCGTTGGGGGCGGGTTCGCTGGGGTTGCCGCCGCGAGAGCGCTACGGCGCGCGGAGGCCAACGTCGTCGTGATCGATAAGCACAACCACCACTTGTTTCAGCCCCTCCTCTATCAGGTGGCGACGGCCGCGTTGCACCCCGGGGCGATCGCTTCACCGATTCGAAACGTCCTGAGCAAACAGGCAAATTGCCGAGTGCTGATGAAGGAAGTCGACGGGGTCGATGTATCTGCCCAGACGATCATGCTCGGCGGCGAACCCTACACCTACGACTATCTGGTGCTCGCGACCGGCCTCGAGACCAACTACTTCGGCAATGACCAGTGGAAGAAGTACGCACCTGGGCTCAAGACCATCGACGAAGCGATCGACGTGCGAGCGCGTTTCCTGCTCGCCTTCGAGCAGGCGGAGTTCGAACAAGACCAAGCCGCCAAGCGGGCCGCTCTGACGTTCGCGATCGTCGGGGCGGGCCCCACGGGCGTCGAGATGGCGGGATCGCTCGCCGAAATCGCCGAAACGGTCAGAAAGGACTTTCGCTCCATCGACACGAGGACGGCTCGAATCATCGTGCTGGACTTCGCGGACCGCGTCCTGACTCCGTATCATCCCGACTTGTCTGCGCGCGCGATGCGGGACCTCGAAAGTCTTGGGGTGGAGGTCTTGCTCCGGACACGGGTCACCGACGTCGATGACAAAGGGCTCACCGCGCAGACGCCGGACGGGGAAATTCGGATCGACGCAAACAACGTGATCTGGGCGGCTGGCGTGAAAGGGGGCCCGCTCGGCGAGGCACTGGGCGCTGCGCTCGACCGTTCCGGCCGCGTGATCGTAGGCGAGGATCTCACCATCCCCGGCCATCCCAACGTCTTCGTCACCGGCGATCTGGCACTTCGAGTCGATCCGGTCACCGGCCAGTCCGTGCCCGCGGTTGCACAGGGCGCGATTCAAGGTGGCAAGTACGCGGGCCAACTAATCGCCGCCGAGATCAAGGCTCTCGCTAGAGGCGAGCCGGCTCCGGAACGCAAGGCGTTTCACTACCAAGATCGAGGCTCGATGGCGATCATCGGACGCAACCGCGCGATCGTGGAGACGGGCAAGCTGCGCTTCGGTGGATACCTTGCGTTCTTGATGTGGGCGCTGATCCACATCCTGTTCCTAATCGATTTCCGCACGAAGCTGGTCGTCTTCGTCGAGTGGGTCTGGCTCTACTTCACCGGAGGCCGCGGCGCGCGTCTGATCACGGGTGACGACCGGATGCCCAAGATCATCAAGCCCCCACCGGACTTTCGTATCGCGGCCCGCGAATCAAATCCGCACGCCGACATCGCCGACTAGGGGACGCGCGATACGGGCGACTCGGTGTATCGCGGTCATCCATCGTCTCTGGGCGTTAGCTGCCCGCGTAAGGCAGACCGTCTAGGTACTCTCGAAGTTGTTTTCGATGGGACGCTCTCGGTGGCCGGATCGCCAACCTGAGCCACATCCCGGTCGCACCGACAACGAGGGCTAGCTTCTTGGACCATGGAACCACGACTCGGCCAAGGAGCGGGTTGCTCTGGAAACGGCGCCGAAGCCGCCGACCAATGCCTTCATACAAGCGGCTTGCGACGAGGATCGCCCACCGGGCCCGTGCCGGCAAAAAGAGCATCCCCTGGTCCGCACTCCGATAGTAGCCGTCCGCCATGGCGAGCACTTCGTCGACGACCAAGCTCACGGCCTGCGGGTCCGCTTCGCCTCGGATGAGATCATCAGCGTCCACACCGTAGGCATCGAGCCGCGTGGCCGGCAGGTACACCCTCGACGCCTGCGCATCCTCGAGCACGTCCCGGGCGATGTTGGTCAGTTGCATCGCAATACCGAGGTCAATCGCGTAACGCCATGCGCGCGGATCGCGAACGCCCAGCACCGAGCACATCATCAAGCCCACGGTGCCGGCAACGCGGTAGCAGTACCGCATTAGCTCCCGGTCGGACTGAAGTCGCACAACGCCGAGATCCGACGTCATCCCGTTGAGTAGCTCGCCTACGACGCGAAAATCGATGCCGCACTCGATACAGAGGCTCCGAAACCAACGGTAGCTCTCAGGCCAGAGGGACTCCCCGTCCGGCTCCGCCGCGAGCGCCGCCCGCATCCGGTCGAGGTCTTGCCGCGCCTCAGGCGTCACGAACTCGGCATCCGCGAGATCATCGACTGCTCGGCAAAATGCGTAAAGGGCCACCACCCTTTGGCGCTGCGCCCGACTCAGCAGTGCCGCTGCCCAACGGAAGGAACGCGCGCGGAATGCCAAAATCTGCCACTGTGCGATCGCACGGGTCTGCTCGTCGTCTGTGCTCATGCCGTCGCCGCTTCTGGTACCGATACCGACTGGCTCTGGCTCTCGAGCCGGGGCACGACCTTTTCCAGCACCTTGGCCGAGGACAAAACGCCTGGAAGACCAGCCCCTGGGTGGACGCCTGCACCGACGAAGTAGAGGCCTGCGACGTCTTCCGATGCATTGTGGAAACGGAAGTAGGCCGATTGACGCAAGGTGGGTTCGAGACCGAACGCCGCACCCTGGTACGAACGGAGCTCGTGCTCGAAGTAGTTCGGATCGACGTGGAACTGCGTGACCAGATTGTCACGAAGCCCGGGGAGGTGATGCGCATCGAGTGCGTCGAGGATCCGGTCCATGTAGCGAGGGCCCTCAGTTGACCAGTCGAGACCGCTCTGCTGGTTGGGAACGGGAGATAGGACATAGAAGCTCTCTCCGCCAAGAGGCGCCAAGCTCGCATCGGTGCGCGTGGGAGCGTGAAGATAGAGAGAGAAGTCGTCGGCAAGCTTTTTGCGGTCGAAGACGTCGGTCAAGAGCTCGCGGTACCGCGGGCCAAGGAGGATCGAGTGGTGCGCGAGGTCTGGGAACGTCTTTCTCGTCCCGAAATAACCCACGAAGAGGCTCATCGAATAGCGCCTTCGTGCAACCGAAGCGTCGGAGTGCTTTCGTCGCGCCGAGGCGTCGATCAGATTCGTGTAGACCATGGCCGGATCTGCATTCGAAACGACGAGAGCAGACTCGACAAAGGTTCCGTCTTCGAGAAGCACCCCCTTCGCGCGACCATTCACGACCTCGATGCGCTCTACGGGTGCGTTGAGTCGAACATCGACGCCAACTTCGCCGAGGAGGCGGGTCAGCCCGCGGACGATGGCCGTGGTCCCTCCCATGGCGAAGTGGATCCCCCACTTCCGTTCGAGCCAGTGGATCAGCAGGTAGATCGCCGGCGCTCGGAAGGGGTTTCCGCCGATCAGCAATGGCTGGAACGTGAACACCTGCCGTAGAGCGTCGTCTTTGATGTAATGCGACACCAGGCCGTAGAGGCTCTTATAGGCGCGCAAGCGTACGAGATCTGGGACGATTCGCATCATGTCCCCGAAGCGCGAGAAGTCTGCGTCGACGAGCTGGGTGTATCCGACGTCGAAGATGCGCCTCGAGTGCTCGACGAGCTGCTTGTAGCCTTCGACGTCGCTCGGGTTGAACTCGGCGATCTGCGCGAAGAGGCGCTCGTCGTCACCCACGTAGTCAAAGGCCCGACCGTCGGGAAACACGACACGATAGAAGGGGTCGACAGGGACCAGGTCGAAGTAGTCTCGTCGGTCTTTGCCGAAAAGCTCGAACAGCTCGTCGAAGAGATGGGGGGCCGTGATGACCGTGGGGCCAGCATCGAAGTGAAAGCCCTCGCGTTCAAACGCACGTGCCCGGCCACCAGGCTGATCGCCCGCTTCAACGACCGTGACGCTATGGCCCATGGCGCGGAGACGGACTGCGGCAGCGAGTCCTCCGAAGCCCGCGCCAATCACGATGGCTTGCTTAGTCATGATCTGCGCCTTTCGCTGCGTCCAAGGGGGCAAGCATGCGGTGGACCGGCTGGCGAATCCGGCCGCGTGCCGCGCTCTCCCCCGACTCTGCCGCGACCTGCACCAAGGACGCGTTGGAGCGTTTGCCGCTGGCGTCTAGGTGCTCGTGAACGATCCGTGCCCCGGGGCGTTGAAGGACGGATCTCAGGAGGGGAGCTGCGCCGGCTGACAGGCCCGTTCGAAGAAGGTGCCACTTGACGGACGCGGGGAGGCTACCAAACAGCTGCGTCATCACCACGGCGAGCCTAGACGGAGACAAGGTGCCCGACAAGAAGCCCGACCAGGCGTGCGTTGGGAGCTGGAAAAACGTATCGAAGAATCGCGCGATCTCCGTCGCACTCATGCTGACGAGCGTTTCTAGGCCAAAGCCATAGATCTCCCAGACGCTTCGCTGTGGGCGCGGCCAGAGCGTTGCGTTCCCGGAGGCAATCGCAAGGGCGGGATCGTCTAATGCGAGTCCCGCGAGAATCGACTCGGCGACAGGATCTGCGTGCCGCAGAACGCGCGAAATCAAGTAGCCTGACGCGGGATGCACCATGGCCCCGGCCGCACCAAAGGGGACCAAAGCCTGTCGAGGCGCCGGAAGGCCGAGGCCCATCGGGATGGAACAGTGCTCTTCGCTTAGGCGCTCGCACCCCCGTAAGCCGAGCCCTGTCAGGCGCGACTCCAGGCGCGCACGGAGCAGATCGAGACGCATGGCGGGGCGCCGCGCGAGCGAGGTCTCCTCGACGAAAAGACGATCTTCTCCAAGCGGAAGCACGTAAAGAAAGGACGGAGGATCGGACGCGGAGCTCGACGGTTCGCCGAAATCCATCAAGACCATTCGGCTCGGATCGAACCGGTGATCAGGCGCGCGGAGCATCAGGCCGAACGCGGTTTGAAACGCAGGGGCTCGCTGATGCACGCGTTTGATGAATCGGCTGCCAGCACCGGACGCGTCGATGACGACTCGGACACGGCTGATCGAGCCATCTTCCCCATGCACCCGAGTCTCCCCCTCACGGTGATCCAAGCCAGTCGCCCGATCTGAGGTGACGCAAAGGGAACCGGTGCGCAGCGTGTCCCATAGGAAGCCCTGAAGCCCGCGGGTGTCGAGCTTGACGTAGGGCCGCTCGAGAACCCGGTTCCCCCATGGCGTCGCCACGCAGACCTCAGGCCAGAGCTGCTCGACCAGGTCTTCCATCGCACGGGGTAGCTCATCCGCCCACAGGCAGTAGTTCGGCTTCCATGGTGATTCAGGCGCAGGGGAGATCAGAGCGACCGACGCGCCGCGTCGGGCACAGGCCGCGGCGATGGCCAGGGCAGCGGGACCGCTTCCGAGAATTCCTATGTCGTGGAGGTCGTCCATGGAGAAGTTGACGAATCAGGCGTATGCGACCAAAAGGTCACCTTGACAAGATCTGGACAACATATCGACCGATAGTGGACGCATGGGATTAAGGATTCTGCTTACATCGAACATCGGCGGGAGCCTCCGCACGTGATTGGCTGGTGGTTGATCGTCTCTGCCATCTTGCTCGCGGCATGGCTAGTCGTGCGGCGCGGCAAGCTGACCCTGGCCCTCGCGGCTCTGGTCGAGCGAAAGCTTGGAGGCTACCGGCACCAGGCGAACGAGATCGATCGCAGCCTGCCGCGAATGCAGACCGCGGAGGCCCCTCGCGTGGCTGTGCTCGGCGGCGGCTTGGCCGGAATCGGCGCGGCGGCAGCGCTAGGCGAACGAGGAGTCGCCGTCACGCTATTCGAACGGAACGAGTACCTCGGGGGGAAGATCGGCGCGTGGAAAGTCGCTGTAGGCGAGGGGGAGCAGACCATCGAGCACGGATTTCATGCCTTCTTTCGGCAGTACTACAACCTCAACCGGTTTCTCGACCGTCTGGGCGTTCGCGATGGCTTCCGCGAGATCGAAGACTACTTGATTCTCGATAGCGAGCGGCGACCGCTGAGCTTCAAAGATGTCGAAACGGTCCCTGCGCTCAACATCGTGGACCTTGGGCGGCGCGGATTTTTCCGATGGCGCGATGTCATCGCGAAGCGAACCCGAGACCAGCTCGATGCGTTCATTCGCTTCGACATAGAGCATGCCTACGAGGCATTCGACGAGATGTCGTTTGAACGCTTCTGCGATGAAGCTGTGCTGCCGACTGAGCTCGGCGTGACGTTTCGAACCTTCGCCCGCGCATTTTTCTCGCACGAGGCGGATCTCTCTACGGCTGACGTGCTCCGCGCTTTTCACTTCTACTATCTCAGCCACGACCATGGCTTGATGTACGACTATCCGCTTGGGGACTACGAGACGACGCTCCTAGTGCCGATCCAGACGGACTTGGAGGCGCACGACGTCGAGCTGCGCCTGGGCACGCCGGTTGACGGCATCGAGCGCGGTGACCGCAGGCGCTTCCGGATCGGAGGCGAGGAGTACGACTGGGTGGTGATCGCGGCGGACATCCCAGGGATGAAACAGATCGTCGACGGCTCGGATTGGCTCAAGAAAGCGCACCCTGATTTCGTGGCGAACATGCAGGCGCTGCGCACCTCACATGGATATGCGGTGTGGCGCATTTGGGTGGAGCGGGACGTCCGGCCAGGCTTGCCTACCTTCATCAACGTCGAGCGCAAACGCGTGCTCGACTCAGTCACTCTCTATCACCGCATCACCGACGAGGCCCGCGCCTGGGCAAAGGCTCATGGTGGCGGCGCGGTCCTCGAGCTCCACAGCTACGCCTTGCCAGCAGGCATCGAGGACGAGGGGGAGTTGCGACGCGTCTTTCTCGAAGAGCTCGAGTATTACTTCCCCGAGCTCGCGGGGCTCTCGATCACGGAGGAGGTCTTGCAGGTCCGTCATGACTTCCCAGCGTTTGCCCCCGGGCAGCGTGCCTACCGACCCGAGCCGAGCCTGCCCATCGAGGGATTGCTCATCGCAGGCGATTGGGTCCGCCTGCCCTACCCCATGACACACATGGAGGCCGCGTTTACCTCGGGTCTGCTCTGCGCCAACGCGATCTTCGCCTCTCTGGGCCTTCAGCAAGAGCCGATTTACACGGTAGCACCCAAAGGACTGCTCCAGCCCAAAACGGTCCGCGAACGCGATTGACTGCGGTTTCGAATCAGAGGTGGCGCAGCGCCAGGCCCCCGGCGCGACGAGGGTGTTCTACGGGGTCCGCGTCAAGAAACTAGTACTGCAGCCCGAGCGCGTCTCTGTAGTCCCCGTCCTCGACCGAGTTGTGGTGCCAATAGTCGTCGACGACCGCGTGGGTTCTCACTGCGGTGGTTCGGAATGGGCCCTCGGTTTCTTCCCACGCTTGGATTACGTGGGGGAACTCGGGCTCGTAGTAGATCACGAGCTTGCGACCGAGCGGCGGATAGTCAATCTCGAGCGCGGTAACGGGTTGCTCGACCAGATCGGTCTCTGCGTCAGGTCTGCGGCTGACGACAGCCGGATAGGCTCGCAGGGCCTTGTGGCGTAATCGGATGTAGTCGAGCGCAGGGACCAGCTCCTGTGGCCCTACCGCTATGCGTCCGGGCGCGATTCGAATCTGGGCCCAGAGTCCGTCCTCGAGGGCCGCATCGGGGAGGATGACTTCTTGGTCCGCGTCATCCTGAAAGTAGGAATGCAGCAGAGTGTGGAGGCCGTCGCGGCGGCGATTGATCTGGCTATAGACCTGGCCGCACCATTCACCAATCGTACTGCTGAGCTTCAGCGTCGGGTCACCTCGGGCCGGCGTGAAGGACGACGTCATGATCGTGTACGGATAGATTCCGGTGTAGAACCGCCGGTGCCCGTTGAGCTTGAGGACCGAGAGAGCGTCCGCTGCATCGCCATGCTCCTGTTTGACCTGCAGCTTGGGAAGAAAATCCTCCGTGACGAAGATCAGGACCGCCTCGCCGTCATGTACCTCACCGTAGCGGGCCTGGCGGAGGGAATAGCGAGTGAGCTCGGCTTTGCCTTGGTACCAGTAGGATTCGAAGGAGCCGTGTTCCCGAGCAAAGCTCTCGGGCGAAGGCAAGGAGATGCCGCTCGAGGATCGAGGCAAAGCCGCGCCATGTTGAGCGCGCTCGGACTTCCCCTCGCACCCGAAGACGATGGGCACGAGCAACAGATAGTTGACATAGCGAAGCATGGGAAAGGCATAGGGACCGGCGAGAGCTCTGCAAGGCGCCTGCCCCGCACGAACATCACCGTCCCTACCCCATGCGCGGCGAAACGCTCCGAAAAACGATAGCTAGCGAGCCGACCTCAACGCAGGCTTGATGAGAACCGAGTGTTGAATGACGCCACGGCTCGGTCCTCGTGGCGCTCGACATGCTGGGTCTTGGCTTCAGCGACGAGCGGGACCCGCACGCATGGAGCACCATGGAGCAGGCAGACCTCTGGGAAGCCCTCGCTATCGAACGCCGGCTCGCGAAGTTCCACGTTCCCGCGCATGACTACGGCGACACGGTCGCGCAAGAGTTGCCAGCCAGGCGAAACGAAGGGAGCGGCGTGAGCACCTGGCTCTGCGTCTGCTTTCTCGACGGAGGCCTCTTTCCGGAGACACACCGGGCACGTTTACTCCAGAAGCTTCTTCTGGAGCCCCCTAGGACCAATGGTCAACCGACTCGCCACGAAGCGCAGGTTCGATTAGTCCGTCGGCCCGGCTGAAGCATCTGACTCGATCGTGTTGCGCGCCGCCCGGCTTGGCCGTGGCGCGCTGGGCGAGCTCTGCGCTCATTCGTGAGGACGGGCGGTTCCCACGAGCTCGTCGTCTAGGCGCAGGACGTCCGCCTTGGCTTTTGCTATTGCGATGAAGCCGGAGAGCTCACTGGAGACGGCGCGCTGACGTTCGAGCGACGCAAGCTCGATGGGAGCGTCGCTCTCGTACGCGCGGAGGGCATCGAGGACTGCGATGGCATCGGCAGGCAGCTTGTCCAAATCGGCTGGCGGCGGGCCGAATCCCAGAGCGTATCGGGCGAGCGAGGCTTGGGCCTCAGGTGTCAGATCCGTCTGCGACAGCGTTTCGCGAAGCGTCGTCAGCACCGCGCCAAGACTGGCCTTGTCCGGAAACCCCGATTCTTGGGCCAGCTCGATCAGCGCTTGTTCAATTTGTCCTTGAGCCGCTATCAATCGAAGCCGGAGGCTCTTCGACAGCGGGTGCAGCGAATCGGAAGGCCCTGCTTGGTCCCAGAGGATCTGCATCGCAGTGTCGATGTGGCCGAGCCTAGCTTCGACGGTTGCACGCGGGAAGGCATACTGAAGGTCTTCAGACACGAAGTCTCTGGATTCTTCGGGCGTCATCTCGATCGACCAGCCGGGAGCTCCGCTGAGCTCGAACAAATAGTCGCGCGAGACCTGACTGTACGTCTTCTGCAACGCGAGCAAGACGTCCCGCTCCTCCGCGCCGGTCCGAAGGGCAAGCGCCCAAGCGAGATCTTTGGCCGCTCGGAGCTGGTCGTCATGCACACAAGTACGCGCCGCCAGCACCTGCGCGTGCTCCAGGTATGCGAGCCCGCTTCTTCGAAGCCCCGCCCGCGTCCGAGCTGTGCCGACCGCGTGCAGCGCGAAGGGATTGTCCGGGTTCCGCGTGACTTCGTACTCCCAGAGAGACGAAGACGACGCGAAGACTTTCGTGTGCAACGAGGCGACGACCGCGAAACCGAGCACGACGACTGAGACGACGATCGCGATCGTCTTCGCGAGGAACGCGCTCTTCTCGAAGCAGACGAGTAGCCCGCGCGCGAGAAGGGACGCCGCCCCTAGCATCGGAAGATAGAGAAAGCGGTCCGCCGTCAGGTTGCGGCTTCCCAGGTCGATCAAATTCACCACGGGCAACATGGGGACGACGAGCCAGAACGCGTCAGCCAGCGCCGGACGCCACGCACGACGGCGCGACGCTGCGACGGCCACCATCAGGAAGGCTCCGAGGAGCAGGGTTCCCCGAAACCACCAGGATGCATTCGATGACTCTCCGCCCTCGCAGCTGTAAACCCGCATCCCTGGAAACGCGGTCGGATTCCAAGGCGCGAGGATCTGTTCTGCGTACAAACCAAACGAAGAGAGCACCCTCCAGAAGGCTCCGCGAACCTCGCCGGCGGGAAGCTCGACGTCGACGAGCCAGATCCTGGCAAGGAGCGCAAGAATGACTGGTAGGGTCAGTGCGATCGACGACGATCGGTCGCGACGTCCCTGTAGCAAGAATTGATCGGCCAAGAGCAGTGGCGCGCCGACGATGGCGGTTTCCTTTGCGAAGAGGGCCGCTGCGAGCAGGAGGCCAGCAGGCCAATTGCGATTCGACTCGAATGCGAGAGCGGCCATGAGCACGAGCGCGGTCATCCAGAGCTCGGTGCTTCCCGAGATCCACGAAACCGCCTCCACTCGGCTTGGATGAAACGCGAAGATCGCAGCGCCGAGGCAGACCGCGATCAGCCGATGTCTGTCGTCGCCGGGCGGCATTCGTCGTCGCATCCAAAAGAACGCTAGGAGGCAGCAGAGCAGGTGCAGCGCGAGGCTGACGGCGCGGTACCCCGAGGCGTGCAAACCGAAAAGACGGTACTGGACGATATACGCGAGCGTGACGATTGGCCTGTAGAGGTGGTTGTAGGTATCGTTGGCCTGCGCAGCGCCCCCCGAGACGTTCCAGAAGTGGCTCGTCAGCGCCTCGGCATAGCGCTCTGGGATCTGAATATTCTCATTCGTGCGAATGAGGCCGTTGTCATCCCAAGTGAACTCATCGCTGAGCCCAGGGAAGAAAACCAAGACCGTGAGAAAGCCAAGGAGGATCGACGCGGCGACCCACCAACGTTCCAAAGCCACCAGGGCATGGTATCTCATCGAAGGGATTCACGGTGTTTTTGACTGAAGGTCCGCAGCCACCTCGGGATGGATGGGTCCGGGCATCCTCGCCCCGCCGTGTGAATTCGCTAGTTCGTGCTAGGAACCCCCCTTCATGTCTGAGTTACTTTGCCTAGAGCAGGCCCCCGCGGGCCTCGGCGCTGCCTTGCACAATGCCGGTTTCGAGAGCTTCACCGCCATCCAGCAGGCTGTCTTGCAACCGGAGCTCGAGGGTCGCGACATGCGAATCTCGTCGCAGACCGGCTCCGGAAAGACCGTCGCCCTCGGTCTTCTTCTCGCACCAAGTGTAGCGGTCGCCGCCGCCACTTCGCAGCGGCGGAGCTCGCGCAGCGTCCAATCCGCCGCACCAGTGGCGCTACTGATCGCGCCAACCCGCGAGCTTGCCGGACAGCTCGGCCGCGAGCTTCGCTGGCTCTATGCGCCGCTGCGCGCTCGCGTCCTCGTCGTCACCGGTGGGACGAGCGTCATGCAAGAGCGCTCTCAGCTGTCTGGCCTTCCGCATGTCGTGATCGGCACACCCGGCCGTCTTCTCGATCATCTGAGAGCCAGCGCCATGACGCTCGATCATCTCGAGACGGTCGCACTGGACGAAGCGGACGAGTTGCTCGACATGAACTTCGAGGAAGAGCTAGATGGTATCCTCGGGTTCGCGCCCAAGGCGCGTCGCACGCATCTGATCTCCGCGACCTTTCCGCGCGCAGTCGTCCAACTGGCCGACCGGTTTCAACAGGACCCCGTCTCAGTGCAGGGGACGGTTCTAGGCAAGGCAAACGCAGACATCGAGCATCTCGTGATGCAGGTCCGTCCAGCCGACCGATTCAACGCCGCGATCAACGTGCTTCTTCGCTACCCCGAGGACAAGACCCTGCTCTTCGTGCGGACCAGAACCGAAACTGTTCGTCTTGCCGACGAGCTCTGTGCGGCCGGGCTCGCGGCTCGCGCCCTCAACGGCGAGCGCGGTGCCACGTTCCGGGCCACGGCGACGTGGGCCCTCCTGTTCCTCTGTCATTTCTTCTACGGCGTCGCGCTGCTGGCGGTAGCGGCC
>Ga0209536_100008924_pt1 | contig 14952 bp, 7 predicted proteins | sample DeeMarSeWOR28_12_FD_187461 | JGI IMG/M metagenome (GOLD analysis project Ga0209536, IMG submission 187461) | Marine sediment microbial communities from White Oak River estuary, North Carolina - WOR-2-8_12 (SPAdes) (version 2) | ecosystem: Environmental > Aquatic > Marine > Intertidal zone >...
GGTCAATATTGATATGCCGGGCTTTCTTTTCGCGCTCGACGGCCTCCTCGTATTCGGCAAGTTTGTCGAGCACGTCACGCTTTAGCCTTACCGACGAGAGATCTCTGTCCTTGCCAGCCACAAAAGCCGCCGAGCTGCCGGTGGCGATCAGAGTGCCGCCGCCCTCGATCCATTTCTTGAGCTTCTCAACGGCCTTGTCATCGAGCACCGGACCGAGATCGCCGCCGTCCGGCAGTATTAAAACGTTGTACTTTCTAAGATCGATCCGGTCGATATCCTGGATATTGACAGGCGAACTGCGGAGTCGGAGCTTGTGATCGAGCAGGTACCAGATCGATCCGAACGAAGTCGAACTTATGGGCCATTGTGAAGCTATCGCAACCCGCGGGGCTGTGAGTAATTCGAACTTCCGGCTGCCAAGATCAGGACCATCTTCTGCGAGCGCACTGTCGAGAGCATGAACGCCGGCGCCGAAATCGGATTCGATCTGCCGCAGGATTTCCAGCAGGTTGTCGGGATTCTCATGAGCGCGGAGCAGGACCGCCCCGGGTCCGTACTGGTGTCCATCCATCTTGAACGGCCTTGTGGCAATCCGCGGATGACATTTCTCTTCAAACAGACGAACGAGAATCGCATACGCTCCGGAGTCCGAAAAATCAATCAGGTATCCGTAGCCGCTCTTGCTGCCAAGCTTTGGCAGGTCCTCAGCGGGCCCTGGAGGCTCTGGGGCGAGTTCCAGATCCGGTACGCCGGCGGCCCAGTAGGCCTCCAGGCCGAATGCCATTGGCAGGTTCCACGCCGTGACATCGTAAAGCAAAGTGTCCCTGTGGTTTTCCAGTTCCTTGCGCTCTTTGGCGAGAAAGCCATCGGTCAGGCGCGGGTCAAAATGGCACAACGTCTGGAGCATCCGCCGGCGGGGCTGCCGTGAGCGGGCGACAAGTGTACCGGCCGGAAACTTCCTGCTCGCAAGTTTTTTCGCCCATACATCAGTCAAATCTTCGGCATCGAAAGGGGCCTCTGCAAATCCCACCTCGATGCCCTGGCTTTCGAGCAGCTTGATGAATCGACTCTGCCGCGCCGTATCGGCGCAAGGTGGGAGCAAGAACGTACTGCCGGTATTCTTTTCTTCGATTGCCCATTGTCGATCGGCTATAAAATCGCCAATGATCTGCCGCCTGTTGGCGCGTAGAGTCTCGAGGTTGGTCAGAGTGCTGACAATGTGATGATGCACCGCCTGGCGATAGCTGATCTGCTCGCCGGTTGCCTGCTTCACGGACGCCGCGTTTACAGAGGCCTGCTCGTAGAGCAGCCCTACCGCCCCCTGCATACTGGCCCAGGCGTTCGTGTAAACAGGGCTCCACTCTGAGTACCAGTCCTTCGTGTAGTAACTCCATCCGTAACGGTTAAACGCCTCGGCCTGCTCGGCGCTGAAACGCTGTCGCCAGCCAAGCACCTTCGGCGAAAGGCTGACATTGATCGGCTCCCGCGGTGGGTCGAACAGATACGTATCGAGCCCGCTCTGCTCGTGCGAGTCCACCAGCAGGTGCGGGTTCCACGCCAGGACCTCGCGCGCCAAGTCACTGACCTCAGGCTGAAGATGCACGAGCCAGTCGCGGTTGAGATCGAACAGATAATGATTCCCCCGACCTCTGGACCAGAGCGATCGGTGCTGCATCGCCTGGTAGTCCGGGCTCGAAACCACGCCGGTGAGCTGTTGGAGATAGCTCAACTGACGCTCCCTGCCGTCGGGATTCACCAGAGGATTGAGATGGATCACAACCTCATCCAGCAGCCTGCGGTTCGCGCTACCTCTTTCGGCGGCCAGGTGATACGCGACATACATCGCTGCCTCGGTGCTCGATAATTCGTCGCCGTGGATGCTGTAGTTGAGCCACGCGACGGCGGGCAGAGAATTGACGAGCCTCTGTGTCTGTGTCGAGCCGTCGAGTTTGCGCGGGTCCGAGAGTCTTGCATTGTCGGCTCTTATGCGGTCGAGCCGTCCATGGTTTGCCTCGCTTGTGATGGTAAGATAAAACAGCGTACGGCCCTCGTGCGACTTGCCGTAAGAGGTAAATTTCACCAGCTTCGAGGCATCGGCCAGAGCCCGCGCGTAACGCTCTAGCTCATCGTAGCGGACCGCCTTGGCAGCGATGGCGTGACCGATGATCGATTTGGGGGAAGGGGTCGCCGGGTCGAAATCTGCCGATTCGATAAAGCCGCCGGTTTCGGCCGACGCCTGCGCGCTGGCGGCGCAACCGCCCAGAAAAAGACACATGCCCAGAGCCGTGATGGCCAGGTAAGAAGTAAAGAGTTCAAGGCAAAAAGTTCTTCTATTCACTTGTATTCTCCTTAGTCAATGCAAATCTGCAAATTGGCCCTTGCGATCACGCCGTCATAGTAATCCCACCTCAGAGGTAATTGCAACCGATTTTATACCCTTCAGGGTAGTAGATTCCCGCGGGCAAAAGCATAACCTGCTATTGTAAAGCCGCGTACCCGCGCAAGAACGGCAATCTTCAATCAACGGCGCTATATCTGCGGTTGAGGTTCGCCGCGCCGGAGGCTATACTGTGGCGCGTGCTGAGAATCCCAAATGAAAAGGAAAGGCGATCATGGAGACATGCTCGGTGCACGACAAAGTCCGAATAGAGGCATTCCTGCGAAAGAATGTCTACTTGCACATTTACAGCATCGGCGACCTGGACGATTTCTTCTGGCACAATACCGTATGGTTTGCCGCCAAAGACGGCGAGGGCATTCGGGCTCTCGCTATGCTCTACACCGTGCCGCCGGTCCCGACCCTTCATGCGATGTGCGAAGAAGAAGGCCCGATGGCCGAATTGCTCCGATCGATATCACATCTGTTGCCCGGCCGGTTTCATGCCCATTTGAGCGGCGGACTGGCGGAAGTCTTCGGCGAGCATGGCAACGTGGAATCCAGCACCGAGCACTGGAAGATGGCGCTGAGCGACAAGTCACGTCTGGCCGACGTCGATTGCTCGCACGTGGTCCACCTGGCGGGCAGTGATCTGGACGAAATGCTCCGGCTCTACGAAGAGGCCTATCCCGGCAACTGGTTCAATCCAAGGATGCTGGCGACCGGGCAGTACTTCGGAATAAGAAAAGAGGACAGGTTGGTCAGCGTATCCGGCGTCCATGTCTACTCGCAGCAGTACAAGGTGGCATCCCTAGGCAATGTAGTAACCCACCCGGACTACAGGGGTAGTGGTTTGGCCAAATCCGCTACCACAAGATTATGTCAGTCACTGACCAAAACCGTCGATCACGTCGGCCTGAACGTAAAGGCCGACAACACGGCTGCAATGAACCTGTACGAGAGATTGGGCTTCGAAAAGGTCAGCCCCTACCACGAATGTACGATATCCATGCACCGCTGATCTCCAAGCATCAACGACAAGAGCTACAGAGAACCACGGATTGCGCGAATTTCGCTGAGGGGAAGGAATATTCACCACGAATTAACACCAATAAACACCAAATTGAAACCGCGGATAAGCGGATTCTTGTTTACCAGCAAGCAGAACAATAATCAATTAAAAGGTCCTGCCCAGGAATTCAATAGTCAATAATCAGTAGTCAATAGTCAATTTACGATCCGTAGATTGGTCTCAACTGTTCTTCAGTGGGCAGCCGGTCGTAGTGTTCGCCTTCCGGACCGAAATAGGTGCCGCTGCTTCTCTTGAGCACTACCGGCGTTTCTGAGCCGTTAGCGTTGCGGATTTGGATGACCACTTCATCCTCTTTGTCGCATTCGTCATCATCTTCATCTTCGTTCAGTCTGTCTATTTCGCTAAGCAGCGCCCCCACGCCAAAGATAGCAGCACCTACGGCAGCGCCTTCTCCCGGCTCCTCAGACTGATAGCCGACTATGCCCCCGATAATGGCTCCCAATACTGCCGATCCGTAAATGGGACTGAGCCGCATGGGTTTGCCGTGGTCACTGCGGTGCTCCTCACAGCATCCGGAAAGGGCCGCGAGCAATACGACAGTGAGAACAACGGACACTGCTTTTCTTAGTGTTGTCTTCATTTGTTTGCCTTTCAAACTGGTGGTCACCTTACGATTTCCGTGCGGTTTTCGATGCAAACCGCTCACTGCTCCGAGTTCTCCTGTACTATAGACGCGCCAAAGTCCGTTTCGTCACAAAAAAAACTGATTAACCACGAATTGACGCCAATAAACATCAAATCAAAACGACGGATTGCGCGGATTTAGCTGACGACAAGAATCGACAAGACCAAAGGGGGCAGCAGGATGAAGGCCGGATTATATGGAAGGAAACCACGGATTGCGCGGATAAGCAGATTCTTGTTTGCCGGGAAGCAGAGCAATAATCAATAATATTGTCGTCACTGCGCAAGCCGGGGCAGTAATCAATATCTCAAGGCCCTTACAATATCTCTGTAGATCCTCTGATTCTGTCCAAGAATTCAATAGTCAATATAGGAAGGGTCCGGTCCATAAATTCAACTTGGTTGAATTGGCTTTGCAGGAAGGGTATCTTTTCGGTATCATAGGGCAGCACCGGCGGCAGCCGAAGGCCTCTGTTTGCGGCAGAGGTTCTTCAGCTTCTGAAATCATAGAGATCATAATTGATTGTTACGAGGCTGAGACGAGATATGAAGATAAGTTCTATAATGACAGAGAAGGTGATCACCGTCGATATGGACATTACGCTGGCGGCCATTTGCGGAATATTCGAGGACAACAAGTTCCATCATCTTTTGGTTGTTGAGGATGGTGAGCTTCGCGGAGTCATTTCTGATCGTGATATCTTGAAGGCCTTGAGTCCGTTCCTGAATACGCCTGGCGAGCAGGCGAGGGACTTAACTACGCTGAGGAAGCGGGCTCACCAGGTTATGAGGCGCAAGCCGATTACGATCACAAAGGACGCCAGCGCGAAGGATGCGGTTCGATTAATGTTCCAGAAGAATATATCTTGCCTTCCTGTAATGTCTTCGGACGGTCAAATTCAGGGTATCGTCACTCGCAAGGACCTTCTCGACGTTTACTCACAGCAGCTAGCCGCGGTTTGATGACCTGGGCGGCGACATTGCGGGGGGGGCTGCGGCCCGGTTTTTCCGAGTCACGCATTTCGCTGAGCGCAAGAACCGACAGAGTCAGACAGGATAACAAGGTAAGGGCAGGATTACATAGAAAGAAACCGCAGAGAACGCAGAGGCCTCTGAGAAAACATCAATAATCATTTGTCAATAATCATCTACAACGGCCACGGATTTCGCTGAAGGCAAGAAGACAATAATAGTCAATCGTAAATAGTCAATAGAGGGAGGATCCTGTCCAGATCCCTCTGAGTAAGATTGTATTCTCCCGGAGTCCCTTAAGGACTGTAAACCCAACCTGCGTCACTAAGTATTGCCGAGCCCGTCAGACCTGCCGGAGCCGCTACTGTGATAGTAGCGTTGCCATTGCCGTCGACGTTGGTAATTGTGAAATTGTCGGCCTGAAAGTACCTGCCTGCAAGGTCGCCTGAGGCAAAACCTAATGCCACCTGGATTGTATCAACAGTGCTGCCGACCATTGCTGCTGCACCCGCCGAATCCTCGGCGTGATAAGCTCGCATAGCTGCACGGATTGAGCCAGCCGCCGCTGCAGCTTCCGACCATTTTGCCTGCTCGGTTCGACTGCGAACAATCGGAATCGCCACCGCAGCCAGAACACCAACGACCAGGATAACGGCCATCATCTCGACTAATGTAAAGGCCCACTTCTTTCCGTCCTTTTCCATCTTCAGCTTCTGAGAAATGTCTGCAAAGATGCTCTATTACACCTGAATATTCCTTATCGGACAAAAGAAGAGAGGACTTAACGGTAAAATCTAACAGGATGACCGGATAAAGGCTGGACTAAGTAAAAAAGAAACCGCGGATTAATGCAAATAGACACCAAATTGGAACCGCGGATTTTGCAGATTCACGCGGAGAAAAGATCAACAACCAACCGAATCAGACACGATAACAGGATAAAAGCCGGCTAAGTAGAGCCGTCACAATATCTCTGTAGATCCTAACGTTGCATAAATATTGACGATCACACGCTGGCCCGAATCGCGTCCAGTACGTTCAACAAACGTCGTTTGATCCAACGGTTTGGACTAATCGTGAGCGTAAGTGTTCCTTATAGGGCGAGTGAATCGTCCTGCCCGTTGAATCAAGTTTTTACGCAGGGGTGGAATTGAAGGTGGGGGGGTACGGCGCAGTTTTTCGGAGAAGGGGCAACAGCTTGCCTATTTCAAGATAGACAAGCCTTGAATATCGAATACCGAATAACGAATGTCCAATATCGAAGTTTAAGAATCCGCGTTCATCGGCGCAATACGCGGCCCATGCAATTGACTGTTTTTTATTGACTATTGAAGATCAACTATTGTCTGGCTTCGCATTGGTTCGCGTTCATTCGTGGTTGCTTACCACCTAATCCCGCCTTTATCCTGTTATCCTGACCGATCTTTTCTCAGTGGCCTCTGCGTTCTCTGCGGTTTCTTCTTCGTCTTTAGTTGAGTGCGTTGTCCTTCCAATATTTCGTGCCGGCTATAGTTGCCTGCAGCGCCAGGCCGGACTCGGTCATCGAGTAGACTTCGATCCCGGGTATGATGTCGCCTTCGGCGCTCAGCTCGCCTCCGGACTCACCGGCCTTGGCCGCGGCGTCTGCGTGAGCGCCGGCGTCCCAGCCGCTTTCGATGAAGTTGTCCAGCGTGGATTTATCCTTGAAGATCATGACCACGCGATAGTCTTTTGCACCCAGGCCAAGGCCGACACCGCCCAGCGCCATCTTCATGTAGGTTCGCTTTCCGGTGGCATTCTCAACGATCGAGCCGTAGCCGCCGCCGGCGCTGACGAAAATCACATTGACGTTTGCATTGGCAAAGGTGCCGTACCCGACTGCCTTGGCGATCTTTTCTTTGGTCGCAGGCGATTCCCTGTACAATCTCTCGAGGGTCTCGGTTTCCATCTCAATGATAGCATCCCGCTTCTGCTGGACTGTAAGGTCCCCTCTGGGTCCACAGCCTGCGACCAGCGCGATGATCGCAAGAGATACAACGATTGATGGCAGCGTATTCTTCATTTTAAGCTCCTTCTTCCCGCATAATTGAATAAACCAACCGGACGACAATCGCCGGATTTCAGACAGAGCCTGAAATATATTGCCTTTCATAACTCCAAATGTCAACTCCTACTGCAATTTTCTCTTGTTCCAAATCAGATTCTGGTACGACTTCAATAACATGTTATCCCGTCCTTTCCCATGGCGGAGCAAGATGATTGATTATAGCAGTAGGCAATGACGAGTTGCCAGGCAGCTTTGACAGTCAATCGCCGGGCGCACTTCGGCTTGTCGACAGCCCAAGGCTTGACAACGGCGGGCGACAGTCTAAAATCTCCGCCTATGGCTGATTTGCCTGTGCGCAAAAGAAAGAAAAAAAAGAAGCATAATCCCGTCACAGACTGGCTCTGCTATCTCGCGTTGCGGATTCTTGTCCTTTTTCTATACCTTTTCGATATCGAAACCAATCTGAATACCGCCTGCATTCTCGGTCGCCTGCTCTGGAAACGCTACCACCGTGGGCGAAAACGCGCGCTGGACAATCTTCGCGCGAGCTTCCCCGAAAAGAGCGAAGAGTGGATACACCGAACCGGCCGGCGGAGCTTCGAGCATATTGTGATGCTGACGATGGACGTACTGTTCACGCCGCGCCTGGTGAAGAAATATAATTGGCGCGAATACTCGCGGTACAAGAATACCGAAAGGACCAAATGGCTCATGCAGGAAGGGCGGGGCCTGCTGATGGTCGGCGCCCATTACAGCAATTTTGAAATCGCCGGATATCTCATGGGGCTCTTTGGCTTCAACATCTACAGCATCGCAAGGCCGCTGGACAACAAGTACATCAACAACTACCTCTACGGTGTCCGCAGGCGTGCCGGCCAGCGCATAATCGATAAGAAAGGCGCCACCGGAATGATGGAGGAACTTGCCTCAAGCGGTGCCACACTCTGTTTTGTCGCAGATCAGGACGCCGGCAAGAAGGGCGTATTCGTAGATTTCTTCGGCCGCAAAGCCAGCACGTACAAGAGCATCGGATTGCTCGCGATCACCAAGAACCTGCCCATCGTGGTAGGTTACAGCAGACGCGTGGGCAACCGCTTTTTCTTCGAAATCGGCGTCAATCGCATCATCTTCCCCGAAGAATGGGCCGACAAGGACGATCCGCTCAGATGGGTCACCGCCGAGTACAACAGGGCCATCGAAGCGTTTGTAAGGGAAGATCCCACACAGTACTGGTGGCTGCATCGAAGGTGGAAGCACAGGCCTAAAGATGAGGAGAGCGCATAGGGGATAGTGTACAGCGGACAGAAGACTCCCGGAGCGTGAGCACTGAACGCCAAACGCTCTAAGCCGAACGCTAAACGCCAAACGCTAAACGCTGTACGCTACTAACATTTTCCTTGAAGTTAAGTTGGGTAATCTGGTATAAATAAGGATGGATCGGCCATCTGTCAGGGCACAGGAACATCAGATTCATCCGGCGGGGATCCTGTTCTCCGTGTTTTCTGCCGCGTAACGGCCTGATCTGCCGACGTTCCGGTAGTTATCGTCTTCTTGAATTGGGCCTTTTTGCTGGAGGACTGTCATGGGCAGAGAATCTACTCTTCTGCTATCAGCAATCATCATTCTCTGTTTGTCTCTGACGGGCTCGGCGCAGGCGCCCGACCCCAGTCTCATCGGATGGTGGAAGCTCGACAATGAAGGCACCGGCACGGTGAGCGATTATTCCGGCAACGGCCGGGACGGCACAATCAACGGCAGCCCGCAATTCGTGCCGGGACTGTACGGCCAGGCGATGGAGTTTCACGGCGATCCCGATTACGTGACCATAGAGGGTTACAAGGGCCTGCTCGGCGGGTCTGCCTTCACTATCGCGGCGTGGATCAAGACCGAAGGAAACGGCGAGATTGTCGGCTGGGGCAACAACACCGCCCTCGAAAGAGTGGAATTCCGGGTCAGCGAGTACCGACTGCGCACCGAGCATGGATCGGGCAACAGGCAGGGCGACACCGTTGTCAGCGACAACCAGTGGCACCACGTCGCGCTGACGGTCCGGGAGAACGCGACGATCTCGTATCCGGAGGTTATTCTCTACGTTGACGGCGCCGATGACACAAGATCAGGTACAAGTTCGAACGCCTTCAATATAGTCTCCAATTTCGATTTGGCGATAGCCCGTCAATACAGCGGCAACAACAGATGGTTCGTCGGGCTGATCGACGATGTCCGCCTTTATGACCGCGTCCTGTCGGCGGACGAGATCAAGGCTCTGGCTGTTCCTCCGACCGCAGGAGATCCTTCACCGGCTGACGGCGCGATTCTCTCGGACACGTGGGCAAACTTCGAGTGGTCGGCCGGGCGCGACGCCGTCTCGCACGACGTCTACATCGGTGACAATCTGGACGATGTGACCGCCGGAGCCGCCGGGACGTTTCAGGGCAACCAGGCGGCAACAAGTCTCATCTCCGGCTTCCCGGGGTTTGCCTTTCCCGATGGTCTTGCCTTGGGTACGACATACTACTGGCGGGTCGATGAGAGGCAAGCCGACGGAACGACAGTGACGGGCACAGTCTGGAGCTTCCGCGTCCCGGGCGAAAAGGCCGAGAATCCTGACCCGGCCGATGGAACAACGTTTGTAAATATCGACGTCACTCTCGGCTGGCACAACGGCTTCGGTGTTAAGCTGCCCCACCTGTACTTTGGCGATGATCTCGCCGACGTCGAGGCCGCAGCGCCCGGCACATACAAAGGGCTCGTGGCAGGTACTACTTACTCTCCTGTATCTCTTGCCCCCGACACGGTCTACTATTGGCGAATCGACGAATTCGACGGCTTTACCACACACACCGGCGATGTCTGGAGCTTCAAGACAAGACCGGTCATATCCGTCTACGATCCCAATCTTGTCGCATGGTGGAAGCTCGACTATGACCGCTCAGGTATCGTCGTCGATTCCTCGGGCAATGATCATCACGGAACGCTTCACGGGGATCCGCAGTACGTGGCCGGTTTTGACGGCGATGCGCTTGAGCTTGACGGTATCGGTGACTTCGTTCAGATGAATGGCTACAAGGGTATACTCGGCACAAGTGCCTTCAGCATAACGGCGTGGATCAGGGTCGGCAGCAACGGCCAGATGGTGAGCTGGGGCAATACGGGCACGAGCAGGAGAGTGGAATTCCGCGTCAACGCCGGCAGATTACGAGTCGACACCGGCGGCGGCAATGTCCAGGGCGATACCAACATCCTCGACGACCAATGGCATCACGTTGCGGTCACGGTCAAGGCGAATGCCACGCTGTCGAGCGGCGATGTTGTGTTCTACCTTGATGGCCAGGACGACACAAGAGTCAGCACGGACGCCGACATCTTCGATATGACGGCCAACTTCGACGTCAAAATAGGTCAGATGTACGACTTCAGCAGTTCGCGCTGGTTCGTCGGGCTGATCGACGACCTTCGCATTTACGATAAGGAGTTGACGCCCGAGGAGATTGCTGAGTCAATGGCCGGCGATCCCAGACTCGCCGCCGAGCCAAGTCCGGCCGATGGTTCAATACCTAATATCGACGTGGCGACACCGGTCAGCTGGAAACCCGGCGACAGGGCCGCCATGCATGATGTCTTCTTCGGCGTCGCTGAGCAGGCCGTAATGGATGCCGGCCAGTCCGATTCGACCGGCATATATCGTGGACGCCAGGATGCCAACAGCTACTATGTCCCTGAGGTTCTCGAATTCAACCAAACCTACTACTGGCGCGTCGACGAGGTCGAGGCGGACGAGACGAAGGTGCACAAGGGCAGGCTCTGGAGTCTTACCGTTGCCGACTTTATCGTCATCGACAATTTCGAGGCCTACGACGCCGCTGAGAACCAGATATGGTACGCGTGGCATGACGGGCTTGGTTTTGGCTCGCCAAGTAGTCCGCCATTCTTTGCCGGTAACGAAACAGGCGCGGTTGTGGGCGATGAGACCACCGCATCGTTTACCGAAGAGACGATCGTTCAGCAAGGCGTTCAATCGATGCCTCTGATTTATGACAATAACAAGCAGGGCTACCAGCAGTATTCTGAGGTTGAGATGACACTGGATTCGCACCGCAACTGGACCGCGCAGGGCGTCAAGGCGTTGTCGCTGTGGTTCAGAGGTCATGCGGCATCCGCAGGCGGTTTTACTGAAGGGCCGGTCGGAACTTACACGATGACCTCCCGGGGCGCCGACATCTGGGGTACGTCCGACGAGTTTCATTTTGCCTACAGGCAGCTTACCGGCGCCGGCAGCATTGTGGCAAAGGTCGAGGGCCTGCGCAACTCGCACAACTGGGCCAAGGCTGGGGTTATGATTCGCGATTCGCTCGAGGCGAACTCCGTGCATGCCATGATGGTTGTTTCGCCTGCGCAGGGCGTTGCCTTCCAGCGCCGCACAATAACGGGCGATGCTACCGTCGGGACAACCGAGGCGGGAGTCTCGGCCCCTCAGTGGGTCAGGCTTGACCGTGACCTGGGCGGCAACATCACGGCCTGGTACTCCGACGACGGCGCCGTGTGGACGCAGTTGGCCGGCCAGCCCATTACTATGAACTCACCGATATATGTGGGTCTGGCGCTGACGTCCCATGCCGCTACCATCACGTGTGAGGCTAAGTTCTCCAACGTCGAGATTACAGGTGCGGCCGGCCCGGCGTGGGCGCACCAGGATGTAGGCATACTCAGCAATGATCCTGAGCCGTTGTATGTCGCTCTGAGCGACAGTACGGAGGCGCCGGCGGTCGTATTCCACCAGGACCCGAATGTGGCACTGGTAGATACGTGGACCGAATGGAATATCGATCTGGCCGATTTCGACGGCGTAAACTTAGCTGATGTAAATGCCATCGCCATCGGCCTGGGTAACCGAGACAATCCCCAACCGGGCGGCTCAGGCAAGATGTACTTCGACGATATCAGGTTGTATAGGCCCAGATGTCTGGCGTCACTTGCCAGGCCGGATGCCGATTTCAACAACGATTGCGTGGTCGACGATCTCGACCTGGAGATCATGGCCGCCGAGTGGCTAAAGAGCGATTCGTCCGCTGTGACGGCGGCTCCCGACCCGAGTGCTCTTGTGGCGCACTACAGGTTCGACGGCAATGCCAACGACAGCTCGGGCAACAACTACCACGGTACCGCCAAGGGCGGGGCGCGCTATGTGGGCGGCAAGCTGGGTCAGGCACTACACCTCGACGGCTTTGACGACTATGTAGCCATCCGGGGTATGAGCTATGCCGGAACCGACCTTACTGAGGTGACGGTCTCGGCCTGGATTCGCACAAGCAGCCCGGCCAACCAGCACATCGCATCCTTCGACCGCAATGAGTACTGGCGCCTGCAGCTTGCGGGCGAGGCCGGCGGGCCGGGCCTGTTGGGCTGGTCGGTTATGACCAGCTCGGGCCAGGTGGACTACGGCAGCGCCAGGCGCGTTGACGACGGGCAATGGCACCACGTTGCGGGAGTTTTCGATAACGGGATTCTGACAATGTACATCGACGCCGGCGCAGAGACGTCCGTCTTTGGCGGTTCGACCTTCGGAACCGGAACCACCCGCTTTGGCTTCGCAGCAATCGGCTCGGAGGCGACCGAGTTCGACGGTCGGCCGAACGCGACTGGCTATTTCAACGGCGATCTGGACGAGTTGCGAATCTACGATCGAGCCCTGACGCAGGCTGAGATTGCCTATCTTGCTGACGACAGTCCCGATGACGGGCAGTTGTACATCCCCGTGCCTTCGGCGGCCAACATCGCTGATGCGGAACCGCAGGGTCTCAGGGCGGTCAACTTCAAGGATTTTGCCGTCCTGATAGGCCAGTGGCTCGACGAGGAACTCTGGCCCGCACGGTAGCGGCTCTGCGGTTAGAAGCTCTAAATCCTAATCTCTAAATCCTAAACAAGCACAGAACCCCAATGTCCAAAACTCAAAACGGCGTCACCTGGGGACTGTTGCGACCGTGTTTTGAGAATTCGGATTTTGGACATTCGATATTGTTTAGGATTTAGGATTTAGAATTTGAGATATCCGTGAAACCTGTACCATAGGGATCCCCGGTTTCCCTCTGGATATATTCTTATTGCAAATAGCGCGATATCGGGCATAATGACAAGCCGAAAATGAAAATGCCTTTGGAGATGACCAGACCATGAACAGAACGGTCTATATCCCGCTTCTCGTGCTGCTGTCTTGTGTTGTCTGTTCGCAGGCGGCGAGCAGAAGCACTGTTCACGAATCGGCACGGAAGATTCCCGTTGCCTACGATGTCGACGTTGTCGTTATTGGCGGCACCTCCGGCGGGGTTGCTGCCGCCGTCGAAGCGGCGCGGCAGGGGGCGAGCGTCTTTCTCGCGGCGCAGCGCCCATACCTTGGCCAGGACATCTGCGGCACGTACAGGCTGTGGCTCGAACCCGATGAGGTGCCGACCATGCCTCTTGCCAAGAAGGTCTTCGCCGAGCCTTCCGTCCCATCGCTTGTGCGAAGCGGATTACGGTTCACCTATGAAGCCGACAAGCCGTCAGCCGCTACGCACAGAGACAGCCAGCCACCTTCGCTGCTTGCTGACGGCAAATGGCACAGTGCATCAAGCCAGAGTGTTCAATATAACGGGGATGTCACCATAATCGCAGATCTCGGCGCCGAGCGCGGCTTAAGCAAGGTCCACATAATGGCCTATCAACGCCGCAATCGGTCGGGTGACGACTTCGAGGTAAGGAACGTCACTGTCTATCTCAGCAATGATAAGGAGCGATGGAAGCAGGTCGCCGTCATTGAGAACAAGAGAAGTGGGGAGTCTCTGCCTGAACCTTGGGGGCCGGTTGAGTTCTCGGCGTCGATAACGGGGCGCGGCCGCTACCTGAAATTCGAGGTTCAGAAAAGTTCGGACGTAAATCGGGTGCTCCTCGGTGAGATAGTGATTGCCGATGACCGGCCGCCGGCCGAGCCTGATAGGGCGCCTGCTCGAATAGCGCCGACACCGATGCAGGTCAAACGCGTTCTGGACGATGCGCTGCTCGAAGCGGGCGTGCAGTTTCTGTATAGCTGCTATGCGACCGATGTGCTTCGAGACGGCGACGGAAAGCCTGCTGGTATTGTCATGGCGAACCGGTCCGGCCGCCAGGCGGTCAGGGCCAAGGTCATCATAGATGCGACGCCTCGGGCGACCGTGGCGAGGATGGCGGGCGCTGTTTTCGAGCCGTATCCGGCGGGGCCGCAGAAGTTCACCCGCATCGTCGTGGGCGATCAGATATGGGCCGACAAGGGACTTGCGGCACGGAAGATGCCTTCGTTGATACGGCCCACCGACGGGCCGCCGCGTCAGGCGGTTGAGTACACACTCGAAATAGCGATGAAGGACGGCTCTTTTGCATCCTTTGCAGAGGCCGAGCAAATCGCGCGTGACAAAACGTGGGACCCGGCGGTTGAAGATTCCTCGGAGGTGCTGTTCCAGGTCCCGCCCGATCCAGTAAGAGGCAAGGCGAGTCTGTCGGGTGTTTGGCCCGGTGCCGACAAGGTTGACCTTGATGCCTTTCGGCCCCGGACTGTTGAGCGCACGTTCGTTCTCGGCGGTTGCGCGGATATTCCTCGCCGCGCTGCGGCGGAGCTGCTTCGCCCGCTGGAACTGATGAAGATGGGTACGCGGATGGGCGGATTTGCCGCTTCGCAGGCGAAGGATTTGCCTCGGCCGGCCGATGTGAAGATTCGCGGCAGAGCGGTGGCGGCCGGTTCCGGCAATGTTCGGGAGGACCTGAGCGGAATACGCCAGCAGCAGGCCGAACTCAAAGCCGTGACTTCCGAGACGCGCGGCCTGCCGGTAGTGGCCGATTATGACGTGGTGG
>Ga0209536_100008926_pt1 | contig 14951 bp, 7 predicted proteins | sample DeeMarSeWOR28_12_FD_187461 | JGI IMG/M metagenome (GOLD analysis project Ga0209536, IMG submission 187461) | Marine sediment microbial communities from White Oak River estuary, North Carolina - WOR-2-8_12 (SPAdes) (version 2) | ecosystem: Environmental > Aquatic > Marine > Intertidal zone >...
TCGTGAGCCCGCAGAAAGTCACAAAAGGCCACATGTATGCATTCGTCATGAGCAGCAATTTCAGAACGAACTTCCAGCCCGTTCAACAGAGCGAGATACTCTTTCACTATTCGCTTACCACGCACGAAGGCGATTGGCGCCAGGGCAATTGCGCCCGCTTCGGATGGGCCGCCGCCAATCAGTTCATCGTGGATGACGTTCGCGGCAAGAACGACGGGCCGCTCGCGCCGGATTCGGCGAGTTTCTGCTCTGTTGATAAGCCGAATGTAATGCTGACGACTCTCAAAAGCGCCGAGGACGGCGACGGCCTGATCATCCGCCTGATCGAAACTCAGGGCGAACCAACGACTGCGGTGGTGAGATTGCCGCACATTGCAGTGACGCGAGCTACTGTAACGAATCTGGTTGAGGCGAACGAGAGCCGGGCTGTGTTCACGGAACACGAGATTCAAGTCAGCCTGAAGGCATTTGGGATAACGACAATCCGTATAGAAACAGATTGACCGGACCGCATAGTAGAAGAGGCTCACCATGAGATATCGATTCATTCTGTCTTTGTGTTTGCTGGCTGTGACGGTGTCGGTTTGCTCGGCAGGCCAGTGGTATGTTGCACCCGATGGTAAATCCTCCAATCCCGGCACAAAACAAGCCCCGTGGGACATTGCCTCGGCGCTGGACGGAACGCAGAAGGTAGAAGCAGGCGATACGGTTTGTCTATTGGAAGGAACTTACAGGCGCCGCCCGAAAGAGCTTTACGAGATTCGTCTGGCAGGTGCCGAGGAGGCTCCAATCCACGTCAGGCCCGAACCCGGCGGTCGAGTCAGGATTGACGGAGGTCTCTCAATCCAGAGTCCGTCTGCACATGTGTGGATACGTGAGATCGAGATATTCGTTTCAGAGCCTCGTCCCGAGAAACCCGTCAGCCCAGGCTCGCATCCTGCGGACCTGAATCGCCCGGCGGGCGGGCTTCACATGTACGCAGGGAAGAACTGCAGGTACATAAACCTAATCATCCACGACTGCAGTCAGGGCATAAGCTGCTGGAAGGGCGAAATCGACCCGCAGATATACGGCTGCCTGATCTATGACAACGGATGGCTCGGGACCGATCGCGGCCACGGTCACTGCATCTACACCCAGAACGACGAGGGCGTTAAGACCATCTCCAACTGCATAATGAGCTGTCTCTATGACGGGACATACACCGTCCATGCATACGGCTCGGAGAGGGCATATGTAGACAACTTTCTCGTCGAAGAGAATATCTGTTACAACAGGGGACCGTTCCTGATCGGCGGCGGCAGGCCGAGTCGCAACATCCGAGTTTTCAGGAACTATCTGTACGACGTCAGCATGAGAATAGGTTACGCGGCACCGTACAATGAGAACTGCGAGGTGCGTGACAATGTGATTGTCAACGGCACCCTGGACATCATTCGCTACAGAGAAGTATCGCAGCAGAACAATCTCATCATTAAGAAGGGGCAAGAGATGCCGAGCTCAACAAAGAGCATTCTCCTGCCTAACCGCTTCGACCAAAATCGCTCTCATCTGGTAATCTACAACCCCGATCGCTTGGAAGAAGTCGATGTTGCAGCGGCGCCATTCTTGAAAGACGGCGACTCGTACCGCTTGATGGATCCACAGGATTTCTTCGGCAATTCCCTGCATCAGGGGAAATGTCACGGCCAGACTATCAAGGTGCCCGTCAAGGGCGAATTCGCAGTCTTTGTTATTCTCAAGACCGCAAGGTGATTAAGGAGGTTCCCATGGATAGAGTACTATGCGCGGCCGTAGCTCGCCTGGTTACGACAATGATCTGCCTGCTTTTGCCGGCCGGCGTGATAACGTACGGCACCGAGACTGTGAACATTGTACCGATGCCTGTTTCCGTCGAAAGCAGTGACGGTCAGTTTGTTGTCACTCCCTCGACGCAGGTTCTTGCGCGAGGCGAGGCCGCGGCAGAGGCATCGAAACTCATAGAGAGCCTGGCCCCTGCGATGGGACATCGGCTAAGACTTATCGAGCGAGCGTCAGAAAAACAGAACCTCATACGACTGGAACTCGAATCGTCTCTGACAGAGCGCCTTGGTGACGAGGGATACGAGCTGGAGGTGACAGTAGCGTCTGTCACTATCAGAGCTGCCAAACGGCCCGGGCTTTTCTACGGCATTCAAACACTGCGGCAACTGCTGCCGCCGGACGTCTTCAACACGGACAAGAGCGACCGAATCCAGTGGTCCATGCCCTGTGTGCGCATAATCGATTATCCTCGATTCCAATGGCGCGGCCTGCTGATCGATCCGGCTCGGCATTTTATACCCGTCGAAGACGTCGAGCGCTTCATCGACATAATGGCTCTGCACAAGTTTAACCGTCTACAGATACACCTGACCGACGACCAGGGCTGGCGAATCGAGATCAGGAAATATCCGAAGCTGACTGAGATCGGCTCGCCGATGGATTTTACCACTATGCGCGAGCCGGACACGGGCGCCACTCCAGCTCGGACGAAGGGATACTATAGCCAGCAGGATATTCGCCATCTGGTACGCTATGCGGCCGAGCGCCACGTCACCATCGTACCGGAGATCGAGATGCCCGCCCACACGGGAGCTGCGATTGTCTCTTACCCTCGGATCGGCCTGTATCCTGCAAAGCTTAGCGCTCTTACCCCGTCGAAACGATGGAAAGCCAACGAGAGGGTTCTGGCGCCGCGCCCCGAGACCGTCGCCTTCATGCAGGACGTGCTGACAGAAGTGATGGAACTGTTTCCGAGCAGATACATCCACATTGGAGGCGACGAGGCAAACACCGGCCACTGGGCCAAGAGCAAGGAAATGCAGGCACTGAAGAAGCGGCTGGGCTGCAAAGATGAGGCCGAGCTGCACAGCTGGTTCATAGGGCAGATGGACGAGTTCCTGACGGCCAGCGGCAGGTATCTGGTCGGATGGGACGAGATTATTCAGGGCGGCCTCGCACCGGGAGCAGTTGTGATGAGCTGGCGCGGACAGGCGGGCGGTGTCACTGCCGCGCGCGCCGGGCATGATGTGATCATGGCGCCCACCTCCCACACGTACTTCGATTACTACCAGGGTCCCAAAGAGAATGAGCCGCGAGCCATCGGTGGCCACATTCCTGTGGATAAGACCTACAGTTTCGAACCTGTTGCCCCCGAACTCACCGAAAGCCAAGCCAAACACGTCCTCGGCGGACAGGGACAACTGTGGGGCGAGTACATTGCCGATCAGAAGCACCGCGAGTACATGGCATACCCGCGAGCTGCCGCGCTCAGCGAGGTGCTCTGGTCGCCGCGAGAGAATCGCAGCTACGATGAGTTTGCTGTCCGCCTGAGTGAACACCTCAAGCGGCTAAGTGCTGCGGAGGTGAACTACCGTCGGTTGGATACCGAACCGATGACCTGGACGGGTAGACAGGACTCAAAGGCGCCCACTGCGGCGCGGAGACTGCTTGAGCGATTGTTGCCGGAATACACCGGTCGCTTTGTCTTCGAGATCATACCGCCGGTGAACGGGCGGGATGTATTCGAGATCGCCGGCAGCGACGATAAGATCGTTATCCGCGGCAATACCGGCGTGGCTATGGCGACCGGGCTCAACTGGTATCTCAAGCACTACTGCCATCGCCACGTTTCCTGGTATGCTAACGAGCTCGAGTTGCCGGATCCGTTGCCCGAAGTAGTGCCAGAGGTGCGCCGGATCAGTTGGGCGAGATACCGTTACTTCCTGAACTACTGCTGCTTTGGCTACTCACTGCCATGGTACGACTGGACACAGTGGGAAAGGCTCATCGACTGGATGGCGCTAAACGGAATCAACATGCCGCTTTCGGTAACCGGCCAGGAAGCCGTATGGCAGGCGGTCTGCAGACGACTGGGCATCAGCCAAGAGCAGATTGCCGAGTTTCTGGCAGGTCCGCCGTATCTGCCGTTTCAATGGATGGGGTGTCTCGACGGCTGGGGCGGCCCGCTGCCTCCAAGCTGGATTGACCGTCACGAAGATCTACAACGGAAGATACTCACACGTCAGCGAGAGTTGGGCATGACGCCCGTCCTGCAGGGTTTCACCGGTCACGTACCAGCGGCGCTTGCCGAGAAGCACCCGGATGCAAAACTACACCGCATCGAATGGATCGAATGGCAGACGCACCTGCTGGATCCGCTGGATCCGCTCTTCTCGGAAATCGCAGGGCTGTTCATGGCCGAGCAAACGAGGCGTTTCGCCACTGACCATCTTTATGCGGCAGACACCTTTATAGAGATGACTCCGCCGAGCGGGCAGTTGGATGACCTCTCCAACCTGAGCCGAGCAATCTATGACGGTATGGCCGCGAGCGATCCTCAAGCCGTGTGGGTGCTGCAGGGCTGGACGTTTTCGTTCAAGCCTTCTTTCTGGACGCAGCCGCGAATAAAGGCGTTTCTTGATGCGGTTCGCGATGACCAGATGCTCGTGCTGGACTTGTTCTGCGAAAGCCGCCCGATGTGGAGTGAAACCGAGGCCTTTTTCGGCAAGCCCTGGGTGTGGTGCAACATACAGAACTTTGGCTGCACACCCTTCTGGGGCGGAGCGCTGCCGAAAATAAATGAGGATCCCCACGCCGCCAGACGCGACGCCGGCGCCGGTCGGTTGGCTGGTCTGGGTTTTGTCAATGAAGGGCTCGGCTACAATACGGTGGTCTACGATCTTATGTACGAGATGGCTTGGCGCAGTGAGCCGGTCGATCTGGACCAGTGGATACAGGACTACGCCCATAACCGTTACGGCCGGCCCGATGATGATGGCCAAAGAGCCTGGCAGATCCTGAAGGACACGGTTTACACGGCCCCGTTCCGTACGCAATCGGCCGTCACTTCGACACCGACGCTAAAGGCGGCCAGAGTAATACCGTACAACAATAGTGACCTGGCCGCAGCATGGGAGGCACTGCTCAAGGCATCCAACGACCTGGGGCAGGCTGACACGTATCGCTTCGACCTGGTCAATCTGGCACGCCAGGTGCTGTCCAACTACGCAAACGTTCTGCACGGCGAGCTGATTGAGGCTGCCAAGGCAAAGGATGCCGATGCATTCAGAGAAGTGTCGGGGCGATTCCTTCGGTTGATTGAGGACATGGACGAGCTGCTGGCTACGCGGAAGGAATTTTTGCTTGGAAGTTGGCTCGGCGACGCCAGGCGCTGGGGAACGACCGACGCCGAGCGGGCACGTTTCGAATGGAATGCCCGCAGGGTGCTGACGCTCTGGGGACAAGGCCCGGCGATCGACGACTACGCTCGCAAGGAGTGGTCGGGGATGCTGGCCGGATACTACCTCAAACGCTGGCAACAGTACCTCGATGAAGTGGCCAAATCGCTCGGAGGCAATGAAACCTTCGATGAGGAGAAGTTCCAGAAGAGACTCAGACAGTGGATGATCGACTGGTCGGATCGAAGAGACGACTATCCGGCTCAACCGCAGGGAGACAGCATAGAGGTGGCGAGGCGACTGTGGGCCAGGTACGGCGAGCAACTCGGCGCCGAGACAATTCAGGCAGGCGATTGACGGCTCGACAGAGATCCTGAGAACAGACGAGACAAAAACGGACAGCAGCACGATTTTTCGCTATACAACGGTAGCGGGTGCGATTAGATTTTGTCTGAACTGATTCTTCCGGTCGGAACCGGCGATAGAACATTGACAACGCGCTGACGCTCTCGCCAACGCTTCAGAGAAAGGAGCCAACGTGTGACCGAGATATCACAATTCAGATTTCCTACCGATGTGCGTTACGGTGCCGGCGCACGTTCGGTACTGGCCGAATTCGCCCGCAAATACAGGATACACCGGCCTTTGCTGGTTACCGATTCGGGACTACCTCAAACCGAGGCATTCAGCCTGGTTGCCGAACGGATGAAGCGCGACTGGCCCGGGGCATTCGCGCGGTTTACAGGGGTTCACCCCAATCCTACGGACCGGGATGTCGAGGATGCATTGGATGCGTACACACAACACGATTGCGACGGCATTGTGGGACTGGGAGGCGGCAGTGCTCTCGACGCGGCCAAGGCGCTGCGCCTGAAGGTTGCATTTCCGGATGCGGGATTGATGGAAATCCCGTTTGATGACCTTCCGGCAACTCTTACGCCGATGTGTGCGATTCCAACTACGGCGGGAACCGGCAGCGAGGTGGGACGCAGCAGCGTCATCACGGTTTCTCAGATTGGAAGAAAGGCGATATTCGGTGCTCCGCCGCTGATGCCCGAGATGGCGATACTGGATCCGGAGCTGACAGTCGGCCTGCCGCCGCAGCTGACCGCCGCGACGGGGATGGATGCAATGACTCATGCCATAGAGGCCCTAGTCTGTCCGGTCTTCCATCCGATGTGCGATGCCATCGCGCTCGAGGCCGTACGGCTTGTGTGGAACTTTCTGCCGCGGGCATATTCCAACGGAGCGGACCTTGAGGCTCGCGGGATGATGCAGGTGGCCGCGGCGATGGGTGCGATCGCCTTTCAAAAGGATCTCGGAGCGGCGCATTCTCTTTCACACCCTTTGAGCAGCGAGTTCGGCATTCACCACGGTCTTGCAAACGCCATCTGTCTTGTGCCGGTGATGAAATACAACAAAGCGGTCTCGGCCGCTCGATATGCCAGAGTCGCGCAGTGTTTCGGCATCAACACGCTCGGCATCTCGGAGATAGAGGCCGCGGATAGAGCCATCGATGCGATAGCCGATCTCAACGAACGTATCGCGATGCCAAAATCACTGGACCAAGTGGGCGTAAAGATGGACCAGCTCCACATGCTGGCAAGAAAGGCCTTCGAGGATCCCTGTCATCAGTCAAATCCCCGGCCCTGCACCGAGCGGGATCTGCTCAAGCTTTACAAAGAAGCTTTCAAGCAATGACCGGTCAGGGCGTCCGCATAGGGCTTGCCCCGTTCTGGAGGTACGCAATGAGTAACGGTTTCACAGGAGTCATTCTGCGGGTCAATCTGACCACAGGCTCGATCCAGGAGCAAAGGCCGGACGAGCGTTTCTATCGTATGTACATGGGTGGGGGTGCGTTCGGGACATACTTCCTATTGAAAGAGACTTGTCCCGACACCGATGCCTTGGCCGAAGAGAACGTATTGACCGTTGCGCCAGGAGTCACTACCGGGGCACCTCTCAGCGGTGCAAGCCGCTGCTGTGTCACTGCACTCTCACCTGTCACCGGCGCTGTTGGCGACAGCCAGGCTGGAGGAAGCATCGGACCAGCGATCAAACGAGCGGGTTACGATGCCATTGTCATCAGCGGCAGATCAAAAACGCCGGTCTACCTGCTGGTCGAAGGCGGCAAAGCGCGAATCGTCGAGGCCGATCACCTGACGGGCCTGAGCGTCCTGGATGCGCACGACGCCCTCACCAAGGAACTGGGCGGCGGCAAGCTGAGCATCCTGCAGTGCGGGCCGGCAGGCGAGAAACTTGTGCGATTTGCCTGCCTTATGGCAGACCTAAACGACGTCGCCGGACGAACGGGCATGGGAGCCGTCTTTGGAAGCAAGAATCTGCGTGCGATAGTCGTCAGAGCAGACGGCAATGTCAAGTTTGCGGACCCGGCGGCCCTGAAGAAGCTGGCCCGTCTGGCGGCAGAACGTCTGGACGATTCGGGATTTCCTGCGACCCTAAGCAAGTATGGAACCGCGGGCGTGGTGGGATTCCAGGCCGAAGCAGGCAACCTGGCAACCGAGAACTACTCTCGCAGCTTTCACCCTGACTACAAGAAGCTCGATGGTGCCACCTTTGAGCCCGAGATTGGGGCGGGCCACACTACGTGTTTCGGTTGCGTCGTCGGATGCCGCAGGAAGGTAAAGGCCGAGAAGCCCTACAAGGTAACCGACAGGCTCGGCGGGCCGGAGTTTGAGACGCTCGGGCTGCTGGGCTCCAATCTGGACATAACCGATCCGGCAGCAGTAGCCAAGGCCAATGAGCTGTGTAACAACTACGGGATCGACACCATAACAACCGGCGGCCTGGCCGCATACGTTTTTGAATGTGCTCAGAAGGGTCTGATCGCGCCGGAGGCTACTGACGGCAAGTCAATCGGCTTCGGCGACGCAGAATCACTTCTCTGGCTCATCGAGCAGATAGCTGAGCGCCGCGGCATAGGTGACATATTGGCCGAAGGATTTGCCGCTGCGATCGAACACTTTGGCCCCGAAACGACCCCTTATGCAATAAATGTCAAAAACAACGGCCTGGCCGTGCACATGGCCCAGGTCAAGCCGAGCCAGGCGCTGATGTATGCGGTCTGTCCCATCGGGCCCGATCACATGTCGTCGGAGCATGATTGGCTGCTGGCCAGCGAGTCCGAGGCGTGTAAAGGCCTGGGAATCTTCCAGAGTACCCCTTCCGCCGAGGAGTCCGGTATTCGCTCTGCCGCGGCTTCTTCTGATCTGGACAAGGTTCGCATGACCGTTTACTCACAGTATTTCTACAGTCTGCTCGACACCCTGTGTCTGTGTATGTTTTGCTGGGGGCCCGGCAATTTGTTTGACTACCGCGAACTTGAGGACCTGCTCAGTTGCACCACCGGCTGGCAGTGCACACTCTGGGAATTGATGAAGGTCGGCGAGCGCCGGATCAACATGATGCGTCAGCTCAACGCCCAAAGAGGATTTAGCCGCGAGCACGACCGCCTTCCGGAGAGGCTCACCGAGGCCCTGCCGGACGGCCCGGCAAAAGGCAGACGTGTTGACATCGAGGCCTTCGAAAAGATGCTGGATCAGTATTACGACTTGATGGGCTGGGACGGCAGGACAGGCAATCCCACCGGCGCCAAACTGCTTGAACTCGGTCTCGAATGGACCACTTGATGCATTCATAGGTAGGAGCGGGGATCATGTTATGAGCAAAACCGGATTGACACGAAGAGATATTCTCCGGCTTGCCGGCATCGGGGCAGCCAGCTCGCTGATACCGTCAGTGTTGCGTCCGTGCCTTGCCAAGCAAGGCGAGCAAAAGGAGAAGGTCCGCTTCGGCATCTGCGCCGATGTGCACAAAGATGTTATCCAAGACGCCGACAGGAGACTGAAGATCTTCATTGATAAGATGAACAAGCAGAAGGTGGATTTCATCGTGCAGTTGGGCGATTTCTGTCGGCCGATTCCGGCCAACCTGGACTTCCTGGCAATCTGGAAACAGTTTTCAGGACCCGGCTACCACGTCCTGGGCAACCATGACACCGATGGAGGTTTTACGCGGGAGCAGACACTCGAGTTCTGGGGGGCAGAAAATAAATACTACTCCTTTGACACGGGTGGCTTCCATTTCGTAGTCCTGGACGGCAACGATGTGAAGAAAGAGAATCGAGCGCCGGGCTACCCGAGATTCATCGGCGCCGAGCAGTTGGATTGGCTGAAGGCCGACCTGGAAAGAACCGACAATTTCACCTTTCTTTTTTCCCATCAGAGTCTGGAAAACGATCAGAGTATTGAAAACAACGCCGATGTTCGACAGGTTCTTGAAGACGCCAACAAAGCCGCCGGCTTTCAGAAGGTGGTCGCATCGTTCAGCGGTCACCACCACATCGACTTTCTGAGGACCATCAACAACATCCACTATATACAGATCAACAGCATGTCATATAAGTGGGTGGGTGAGAAATATCGGCATGCACGATTCAGCCCTGAGATCGAGAAGGCTCATCCATGGGTAAGCTATACTGTGCCCTACAAAGATCCGCTGTTCGCCGTTGTCACGCTCACCGCCGACGGCATCCTGAAAATAGACGGCACCAAGAGCGAATTTGTCCCGCCGACGCCCTCTGAGCTCGGTTACCCATCAGACTCACTTGATCCGGCAGCCGATGAGAATGATGCCGTGAGAATCTCCGACCGAGAGTTGTCTTTTGCAGACGCCCAATGACTGTCTGGCAACAAGACTGACGAAGGCAAGGGAAAAGTAAGCAAAGTTCAAGGTTCCGGGTTCACGGTTCAGAAGTTGAAGGAAGAACTGGTTCAAGGTCCCTAACCGTGGACGGTGAACGAAAAACTCTAATTCGGTATGTGGCTTACGGCTTCAGAAGCATCGTGAATCCTACACAACCGTTACACAGAATTGAACCACGCGCAAAAGTGTGTCTTCAATAAAGACCCGCTTGGGAAGATCAAGGCCTATGAGGCTGGATTGACCCGTTTTAATACCTGTGTGATGTGCTTGACCGTTTCAGCACCCATCCGGCCAGTCGAATTGCCGAATCGGCCGCGCCGGGCTGGAAGTCGTGACGTTGTGAGGCACTCTATTAGGTCAGTCCCGTTTCTCAACATCGTCGCGCCGAGCCAGCTTGGCTCGCCATTGCTCGGCTTCTTCCGGATTGCCCCGGGCTTCGTAGAGCTCGATTAGGTTCTGCCACGACTCTAACGTGTGTGGGTGAGTGTCGCCGAGTTTCAGGCGTCGCCCGTTAACGGCTTCGAGAAGGCGTGGTTCTGCTTTGTCTTACACCCCTTGCTCTCTGTATAGTGCGGCTAACTCGTATTTGGATTCCAACGTGGCAGGGCGGTTCTTGCGGACCTTGTCCTTCGGGATTCCTTCAGATTTCGGATTCCGTTTTTGGGAGATTGTCAGTGTCACAGGGATTGCCCGTTCTTCAACCTCTTTTCCTCTGCTTCAATCTCCTCCCATGACGGGGCGAGCCAGAGGTGGAGGTTGCCCTTACTGCTGCGGGCTGCCAGCCACCTGCCGTCGTTGGAAAAGACCACAAACCTATACGTGGCACTCTGAGCGGGGAGTGCTATAAGCTCGCGTTGAGTTGACAAATCCCAGAGCTTGACGGCGTCGCGGCTGGTCGAACCGCCGGTGGCCAGCCGTCTGTTATCGGGGGATAACGCCACACCATGCGCTCCCATCAGGTGAGCTCTGAAAGGGTCGGCCAGTCTTCTCAACGAGGACGAATCCCACAGCGTCACAGTGCCATATAGGGAGGTACTGGCGACGCGCAAGCCATCGCCGGAGAAGGCAACCTGTATTGTACGCGGATCGCCGCTTCTCCTTGCCAGTAGCTCTCCGGTCTCGGCGTCGAGCCAGTACACATCACCCGTTCGTGTGCCGAAGGCCAAGAGGCGGCCATCCGGCGAGACATCTAGCGCAGGCCAGTATTCGTTCAACTCAGCGGGCAGTTCCATCACGGAGTCAACCTGCCAGGTGAGCGTATCCCACCAGATAGCCTGTCCTGTTGCATCAAGCGAGAGCATGCGCGTGCCATCTGCCCGAAAGCGGAGTAGACCAATGCGTGCATCGTGGTCATCCAACTCCTTTAGCAAGCAACGTCTGGTACAGGACCACACACGGGTTTTCCCAGTCGCACTTCCGCTTACCAGCAAAGTTCCGTCGGGTGAATAGGCGACCACCTCGACCTCGACGTCGGCGCCCACCAACTCGGGGATCCGCTCGATTTCTCTATACGTGTCCAGATCGAGCAGGCGAACGGCCTCCGCGCACGGCAGCGCCAGTACCCGGCTGTTCGGAGCGAAGGCGGGCCGAGAAGGATGATCCAACGGGATCAGCATGGGCCACTCTTCTCGGGGGCGGGGATCAGCACTCCAGAAGGCAACGACGCCGTCCTTGCAGACGCTCGCCAGCGTGGTGCCATCCGGCGATAGCGCCAATCCCATGATTCCATGCCTGCTACCTCGGAGAGTGGCAAGGCACCGCATCTGCCCTACATCCCAGACCCGGATGGTCTGGTCGTCGCTGGCCGAATACAGACGTACGCCATCCTTGGAGAAGACCATATCAGATATCCAAGAGGTATGACCATCCAGCTCGCCGAGGGGTCTGCCGGAGGCAGCATCCCAAAGTAGGATCGGACCGCCACCGCCTTCCTCCCAACTACTGCCGCTGGCAATAATGGAATCACTCGGTGACCATGCAACGGAGATAATGCCTTCCGGGTGGGTCTCCGAGACATCGAAAATCGTGTCTCTGCTAGCCAGGTCAATCGCTCGAAGGCAACCATCGGCATCCCCGATGACCAAAGCCTTGCCGTCCGGCGAAAAGTCCAAATCGCCGCGGTATGCCTTCGGGAGCGTCAAGCCAGGAATTTGACGAATGACGGCCTGTGGGTCAAGCTCCCACACGGCCAGTTCGCCTGGAAAGCTCAAGCCTGCAAGCCGCTTTCCATCAGGCGAGAACTTCAGGTCCCTGACGCCACCATCAAGGGTGAGTTGGCCGTGGTCGACGCGATCCCAAGTGCCGGTCCGCCAGAGCCAGATCTGGTCTCCCGCGGTGGTCGCCAGCAGATCGCCACGCGGTGAGAATGCCACTTGCCGGCTTTCCTGCCGCTGGAGGGTCTTGATTGGTTTGCGGCTGGGCACATCCCAGATCTCGACGAATCCCGATAGGATCCCGGCCACGGCAAGCACTCTGCCGTCGGTGGAATATGCCACTGAGCAGGCCAGGGGCTTCTCATAGTGGCAGAACTCGCCGAGGGCGTCGCTGCGGCACTCCTGCCACAGATAGCGCCACTCCCAACCACGCAGATCGACCTGCCCGCGAGCGGGTCGGTGGTCCTCCAGCAGTTGCCGGGCGCGTCCCATGTCGTTCATCTCCAGCGCCTTCTGCGCGAGGCTCATATCTGAAGCATAGGCGATTCGCTGCGCCTTTGCACGGGCGCGGGCCTGGCCGATAGCCAAGACAGTCGAGATCACAATTCCTGCGATAAGCACAACCAATACTGCTGCGATTGCCGTAACTAGCGAGCGCTTCCGTCTTACAAATTTTTTGACTAGATACACTGTAGATTCAGGCCCGGCAATCAGTGGATTGCCCCTTAAGTAATTCTCAATGTCGTCAGCCAGTTCAGAAGCCGAGCGATAGCGTTCTGACCGCTCTTTGCGCATAGCTTTAAGGGGGATCCACTCTAATTCTCTGTGCAGGCGTTTGGCCAGCGCGGCAATTTCGGTGCGACGGTTATTGGCGACTTCTCTGGCCTGGTCGCCCAGCTTTGTCAGACGCGTACTTGGTGTTTTAGGATCGGTTTCGCGGATGATCTGCCGGATATGCTCAATACCGCCTGCGCGAAGTGTGTCCGAATCGAAGGGCAAGACTCCGGTCAATAGCTCATATAGAAGCACACCCAAAGAATAGATATCGGAACGCGTGTCAATATCTTCAGTGGCCATGTCGGCCTGCTCAGGACTCATGTACTCCGGTGTGCCGAGTAACTGACTGTCCTCGGTGAATAGTGTCTTTTGCGTCAACGGCGCCGCTATCGCCTTGGCTACGCCGAAGTCAATGACCTTCGGCGTCGGCCGGTCGTTCTCTGCCGAGACTAGGATGTTCGACGGCTTGATGTCGCGATGAATGATGCCCTTCTGGTGGGCGTGCTGGACGGCGAGACAGACCTGTCGGAACAGATCGAGCCGGTCTTTGATTGTCAGCTTGTGACGGTCACAATGCTCGGTGATAGGTAAGCCGCTGACACACTCCATCACAAAATATGGTCGGCCTTTCTCTGTCATCCCGGCATCATGAACATGAGCGATATAAGGATGGTCCAGCAGAGCCAAGGCCTGACGTTCGGCCTCGAAACGGGCAATGACCCGTTTGGAATCCATGCCAGGCTTGATCACCTTCAGGGCCACCTTGCGTCTGATGGGATGCTTCTGTTCGGCCAGATACACAATTCCCATGCCGCCTTCGCCCAAGACGCTCAGGAGCTTATATTGGCCAATCTGACCACCAAGCTGCTCAACTACTCCATCGGCTATCGATGCTGTGCTGGAATTCTCTTCACCTCCAGGTTCTCCCAGAATCGCAAAGACCAGCTCATCAAGATTCTCGGGATCAGCATCGAATATTGACGATTCATCCTTCATTGGCCTCACCATGCCTATTTTGCATACCTTCGTCCTTGCAGAAACAGCGGCGTATCCGTAACAGTAAACGGATACCGTGCCATGGTAATATCCGTAAGAATGCTCTAAATCTTGCCTTCTTTTTCCAAGGATTTGAAGATTTCTTTCAACTCATCCTCAGCCACCTCACCGGAGACGACTGTCTGACGTACGTGATTCTTCAACACGCTGCGAACGAGTTTCTTGACGGTATTGAGCATGTTCGAAGCCGTGGCTTCGTCATCGATGTTGTACTTCTGACATATCTTTTTCAATGAAGGCCGGTCTCTACCTCCCAGAGTCGAGCGACGAGGTCCGGCGTCTGGCGCGCCGCTTCCCCGACGGCGCCATCGCGGTGGGAGAACTCGATTTGGCGGCGCTAACCGCTGAGGAGCGGGAGTTCGTTGTGCCGTTCGTCCAGCAGCTCTACAGTCTCATCGAGGTCCGATTCGACCTTTTGAACGAGCCACGCTGGGGCGTGTGCCTGGGCGACCGAACGCGGTATACGATTGCGCCGTCGTAGCGTTCGGTCGGCCTTCATCCGCGTACCCGCGTCGGGGTTTATCCTTCGAGCAGCCCGAGACCGTGAATCACACCACGCATGTAGGCGAATGACCGCAGCATACCCGGCAACGGATCCTGTGCATCGATCTCGTACTCGAGGTTGACGTACCCGCCGTACCCCATCTCGGCTAGTTGCCTGAAGATCGCGGGCATCGGCATCGCCCCCTCACCGACGATGCACTGACTCTCTCGATCCATGAGATCCTTCAAGTCCTTTGCGTGGACGTCGAGCACGCGGTTACGTGATTCGGCCAGCGCCTCGATGATGTCCACACCGGTGCGCGTCGTGTGGCCGAGGTCCACGCACAGTCCAACGCGAGGGTCCATATCCCTGATCAGCGGAAGGGCATCCCGCGGGCCCGGGAAGTACGGGTCTTCGGGTCCGTGGTTGTGGATTGCCACCGCGATATCGTACTCGCGTACGAAGCGTTCGATGCGGGGTAGGGTCGTCGGCGATGGCGCGATGACCATGAGGGGCATTCCGGCGGCCTTCGCGTATTCGAAGTAGGTACGGATG
>Ga0209536_100008927_pt1 | contig 14950 bp, 11 predicted proteins | sample DeeMarSeWOR28_12_FD_187461 | JGI IMG/M metagenome (GOLD analysis project Ga0209536, IMG submission 187461) | Marine sediment microbial communities from White Oak River estuary, North Carolina - WOR-2-8_12 (SPAdes) (version 2) | ecosystem: Environmental > Aquatic > Marine > Intertidal zone >...
TTTCGACTATATATATACAAAAGTAATATTACATAGGTAATAGCCGATTAGTCCTATGAGGAGGGTAAATATGAAAAAGGTAATATTTTCTTTAGTAATTGTGATGGCGCTGGTTGTCATGATGCTGCCCGCCGTCAGCCCCCCACAGGTGGCGGCGGCTGCGAAGGCATCTGTGGACTTCAAGCAGTTTGCGAATTATATGGATCCGAAGCCGAATAAATGGATTGGCTCCATCCTACAGGCGAACAATTCAAGATACTCAGAATGCATGTCTGTACCTCAAAGGATAATTCTTGTCGATATCCCACCGACTACTGGCGGTGTGCATACATTTGATTTCAGCCATGAGGCGACCAAGGGCGGCATACACGCCTATGATTGGTTGACAGCCTACAACCAGGGAAATGACCCGCCGTTGGCATTTAATGCATGCGGAGAGGACATGGGCCCGCATGCGACTCCTACTATATGTCAAAGCCTGCACGGAGGTTCGAATTGGAAACTCGTCGACGTCCCGGACGACCCTTTCATCAGTAAGGACGGCTCAACACAAAGCAGAATCGACGCGTATGAAGCCGAGTTCGGAAACCGCCAGATCAAGATATACGGCGACCAGTCGATCACGGCAGCGGGTCTGACTCTTGCCCACGATGTAGACCCTGGGGAAGACGACGGTGACTCGTACATCGAATACGTACTTACCTGGACATCGAACTCCACCCAAATACTGATAGAAATGGGGGGACATTTAGCCCTGTCGGGACATCAGATGTCTAACCCAATTGCCTGGGGTTTCGAACTCGGCGCAAGCCAGGTAAGCGGCGGGCCGTACCATTTCAAGTTGGGCGAACTGGATGGAGACGCATTGGGTGCTCAGGACAATCAAATCAAGGGTGCGGATATCCTGCCGCCGCCAGTGCTGGGCATGGTGATAGCTCACAAGTTTAACGACCTGAACGGCAATGGTGTTCAGGACAGCGGCGAGGAAGACCTCGCAGGCTGGGAAATGACCCTGTACGAGGGCCCCAGCTGTAACGGCACCCTTATAGCTTCCGCAGTCACCGGACTGAGCGGCGATGTAATCTTCGATGATCTGCCATTCGGCACATACTCGGTTAAGGAGACACTGAAGGATGGCTGGACAAACAGCACTCCACTGTGCCAGCAGGTCACTATCGGCTCCTGTGAAACAGTATACTTCGGCAATTTCGAACTAGCACCGGACATTAAGGTGACAAAGACGGCGTCTCCCGACTCGGGGGCAGAATGCACCAGTGTGACTTTTACCATTATCGTTGAAAATACCGGTGATCTTACTCTCGACCCCGTCAAGGTCGTTGATACCATCCCCGCGGGGATGAGCTACGTCTCGATGGGAACATCGCCTGCGCCGGATTCCTATGTTGAGAATGGGGATGGGACTTGGACTGTAACCTGGAATAACATCACATCCCTGGACCCGGGAGATATCGCTCCCCCAATCTACCTTGTAGCCCATATCGATGGGGACAAGTTAGGGACCCTGATAAATAGCGTTACCGCCATAGGAACTCCTCCGTATGGTGATGACGTTGACGATACCGATACTGCACCTGTAAGGGTTTACCACGCTGGCATAGATGTATATAAGACGGCCTATCCCGCTTGCGGGGCAGCTTCCGCCAACATTACTTTCACCATCGTTGTCACCAATACCAACGGTTCGGTTCTTGACCCCGTGATTGTTGTTGACACTCTACCGGACGGCATGAGCTATGTCTCAGATGATGCCGGTGGGACAGAATCACCGGAAGGCACCATTACATGGGACATGGGTCCCTTGGCTTCAGGAAGTGCCACCACTATACATCTTGTGGCCAGTATCGACGGCGACGAGTTAGGGACTTTGATAAATGAGGTCACCGCCACTGGAACTCCTCCGGAAGGCGACGATGTCGAAGATACCGATACCGCAGATGTGTTAGCCATTGATGCCCGGATAAGTATTTCACCGCCGTGGGACATCAATGTCGTGGGCGATATACATGTACTGACAGCGTTGGTAGAGGTCGATGATGGCGACGGCTGGGAGCCTCGCGAAGGCGCCAATGTGACCTTCGAGGTGATTGATGGTCCCGGCACCCTCGATCCTGAGATCGCCGTTACCAATAGCAGCGGACATGCTGTAACTATCTTGACCTCGACCGAAGCCGGCACCAGCATCATTACGGCTTCTACCTCGGTCTGTGGCTATGACATCTCCACCGACGGTGAGAGGGAAAACGACCCGGCCGAGAAGGAGTGGGTCCTTGCGCGAATCAAGATTGACCCGCAACACGACATTAACGTTGTGGGCGACCTTCATAGGTTGACGGCTACCGTCGAGACAAGCACCAATAATATCACCTGGAACCCCTATGAGGGTGCCACTGTTACCTTCGAGCAGATTGGGGATGTCGGCACTGTTGATCCCGCTACCAATGTTACCGATGCAGATGGTGAGGCTATGACCACCCTAACCACGACTGAAGCCGGCACCAGTATTGTTAAAGCTTCTACCACGGTCTACGACTGGGACATATCCACCGACGGCGAAGCGTATAACAGTGGCCCGGCCGAGAAGGAGTGGGTACTGGTGAGAATCAGTATTAACCCGCCGGAGGATAGAAATCACGTGGGCGACTCTCATAACTTTACGGCTACGGTGGAGACAAGCACCAACGGTACGAACTGGTATCCTTATGAAGGCGCCACCGTTACCTTCGAGGTGATTTCGGGCCTGGGTGAACTTAATCCCGATACGGATGATACCGATGCCAACGGCCAGGCTGTTACCACCCTGGTCTCGACTGAAACGGGTACCACTACTGTCAAAGCTTCTACCACGGTCTACGACTGGGACATATCCACCGACGGTACTGCTAACAACAGCGACCCGGCCAAGAAGTACTGGGTGGACGCTCGTATCTCCATAGTCGAGAGCGGTGTAAATCCGATTGGTGTGGAACATGTTTTCACCATAACCGTTGAGAAGTATTTTAGTGAAGACCCGGGCTGGGAACCTGCTTTTGGTATCAATGTCACTCCCACACATACCGGAGTAGGTGCGATACAGAGCACAGGTCCCTATATAACCGACAGTTTGGGGCAGGTAACTGTGACTGTCAACTCCGCTGTTGCCGGTACAGCTATCGTCCATGCTTCGGCAACCGTGAGTATTTGCGATATAGATATTGATGTTGCTACTGACGGCTATGGAGCATTTGTAGTTGATAATACCAAGACATGGACAGATGGAAATGGTGGCTATAGCTGTAGCTGTTGTTATGAGTGTAATAGGCTCACCGTGGACTGGGAGGGATGTATAACCAGCGAGCCCCTTTATTGTAGTAATGACAGACTAGCGGTTGATTGTCTCGGACCTAGCTTCGATCTCAGTCACAACCTGTTCCTGGAGCGTGGAACTCATGCACCAGTCGTTCACACAACGACACACTACGTGATAGTAGTAAGAGAAGTAAAGGAAACTCCTTCTACGCCGGAAAACATGGAAGCGATTGTGGTATTTAACATAACTCCTGCTGAAGCCACATTCGACAAGGATATTTTCCTGACACTGGGTATCCCTGAACTGCCTGCGAACGTTCTAAATGTAACCATGGCTTACTATGACGACATTAATGGAATCTGGGAGCCAATGGATAGCGAAGCAGGAGGGCCGAGCGGTGTTGCAGAACTGACACTATCCGCGCCGATAAACCACTTCTCTATATACGGCGTGCTGGCTGAACTTGAGTCAACAACTCCTCAACAACCTGCTCATTTTGTAGCCAGTGGCTTGAACATCCAACCGACTGTGGAAAAGCTGTCGGTGTTCGTAACCAAGACCGGGGAAAGCGTTACTATTACCGCCAATGTGGCCAATGACGGCGGGCAGGTAGACAGCTATACTGTGCAGCTTAAGCTAAATGGGGAAACGGTAGAAACTAAAACCGTGACGCTAGGGGCTGGACAGAGCAAGCAGGTTAGTTTCACCGTGTCTGGATTGGATTCTGGCCAGTACGAAGTGGATGTAGCCGGCTTAAGTGATGAATTCACAGTATCACAAACGATTGCCTGGTGGCTTATCCTCGTCATAATAGTCGCAGTTGGCTTGATTATCTGGGGAGTGGTCTGGGTGACGAGAAGAAGACACAAGGCACAGCAAGAGGCATAGCAAGATATAACTGGGGGATAACCGCGCTTTAAGCCCGGTTATCCCCTCCCTCCTTAACTCCGATAAATCTAGTTAAAAATAAGCGTGAGCTAGCTTTCTAGTAGGGGATTTTTTTAAAAAAATAGGTAAAGCATACGATAGAGATTAGGTTAATTAATGAAGGAAAGGAATGTAGCAGATATGAAAAAGAGATTAGCTTTAGTCATACTTATGGCACTAATAGCATTGATAGTAGTTATTTCTGGATGTGCGGCGGCCGGAGCCCAGACAAGGGATCCTTCTACCTATTCTTCTGAGATTTACGATGACTCTAAGGTTGCGCCAGCAACCGAGCAAGAGGTTCTGGATTTCCTTGCTCAAGACACCACGGATAAGAATGTGTGGCGAGCAGAAGTCTATGAGTGCGGACATTTCGCCGCTGATCTCTGGTGGAATGCCTATGTGCAGGGACTGCAGGCCTGTATGGTCTGGGTGGAGCGCATGAAATGGGGCGAGGAACAAGTCCACTGGGTAGTTAAATTTCGCATCGAAGATGAAAATCAGAATTACTGGCTCTGGGTAGAGCCGTCAAATGACGAGGTTGTTGACGAAGCCGACTATACAATCAAGGATACCTTTTGCGGAGAGGAAGCTTTAAATCTTTGCCAAACCTGGTGGGAATAAAGCCCTGGCTAGGGCAAAGCTTATGTTGTCTGCAAGAACATAGCGTTTTCCATGATTATGCCTAGCCTCGAAGCTCCGGATCTTGACAATAAACGCTGACCGATGCTAATCTTAGGTACTAGGACTAAAGTACTAGAACCTTAGTTGTGGCGAGATTAAAGGGGGCGGTTGCTGAACCAATTTTAAGCAGAACTATTCTGCTGTGCGCTGTTTTCATCGGGTTAAACATTCTGGATGCCTGGCTGACTGGGCTTGCTCTACAAGCCGGTAATTATGAACTTAACCCGTTTCTGGGCACGAGATTTGGCAGCAATATGTTGGTCAAGGGGCTGATTTCCGCTGGAATTGTCGTCGCCCTGGTTTTATTTAAACGAGATAGATTGTTAAAGCCGTTGAGCCTGGGGATGTCGCTTATTTGCACCTGGAATTTCGTGGTCGTTCTGATATGGAGTTAAGCCATCAATAGACAGCAAAGCTGTCCTATTCCGCCTCTTCCGGTATAACCTCAAATAAATTATCCTCGCTGTCTAGATGGTCAATATATAAAATGCCATCAAGGTGCTCAATTTCCTGTTCGAGAGCCTGAGCCAGAAACCCTTCTGCTTTGAGACGGAATTGTTTACCATATCGGTCTAGCGCTTTGACCTTCACCGTTTCCGCTCTTTTTATTTCCCCAAAGTAACCCGGTACGGATAAGCAACCTTCCTGTACTATTCGCTCACCTTCCTTTTTTACTATTTCAGGGTTAATTAAGGTAATTAGCTCCTGTTCTGGTACCTCGATGACTGCTACGCGGAGCAATATTCCTACCTGTGGGGCAGCGAGACCGGCTCTATTAGTGTCGGCGCGTAACGTATCGATCATATCATCGATTAACTTTTGAATAGAGTTGTCGATTTTGGTTACTTTTTTAGCCTTTTGTCGCAACACGGGGTCCGGTAAAGTGCGAATCTGTAAAACTGCCATAATTCCTCTGAAAATGCGTCTTTATTTTTATCTCATGCCGATTATAACACTGCTAGCTGATTAATATCACCCTATATATAAAAGGTTGGTTAGTAACACGCTCTATTAATTGATTTTATTCATTTCAGTCTGAGCACGGAGGCTGCAATGAACGAGTACAAGGTAATACATTGACCTTTATAATAATCGGAATGTAAAATCAGTCAGATTATAATCTGTGAAAGGAGAGATAAGTGACAGATCAAGACGCTGTTCGTATAGATATTGAAAATACTGTTGCTGTATTGCTGTTGAACCGACCGAAGGCATTGAATGCGTTTAACGTGGATGTCTTTCTCGGGCTTCAACAAACAGCACAGGTTATCAAGGAAAACCCTGATATCAGGGTTGTTGTAGTAACCGGTGCCGGTGATAAGGCGTTTAGCGCGGGGTTGGACTTGAAGATGGTTGCGTCGGGGAGCAGTCCCATGGAAATTGCTACCGGTTACCGGCAGGGTTATGATGCTCTATATAATTTGAAGATGATATTTACCATGTACGAAGAGCTAGCCGTACCGGTTATCGCTGCCATTAATGGGTACTGTTTGGGTGCAGCCCTGGAGTTCATTCTTTGCTGTGATATTCGCCTAGCCTGTGATACTGCTATATTTGGGCTTCCTGAGATTCAATTGAGTGTTATCCCTGACCTCGGGAGTACACAACGCTTACCGCGGATAGTAGGGACCGGTATTGCTAAGGAACTGATTTTCACAGGACGAAGAATCGATGCTAGCGAAGCACTCCGGATCAGGCTGGTAGACCATGTATATTCTAAAGATCAACTTCTGATTGAAGCTAAGAAGCTGGCCGAAGAAATAGCCAAAATCAATCCCCGTCTTATTCAAGGTGCCAAAAGGGCGACTACTCTTGCTCTGTCGACTCCGCTTGACATAGGACTGCGGATGGAGACCGATATATGTCTTGGCTCAGGTAGCGGTGATGAAATGGGCAAAGCCGCCCAACAATTTATCAAGGAAAACTAGCCTCGACGTGCAAGGTAGATAGATTCATGTTGGAAAGATATGAAAGCGGGTCATCCATGGTAAACACAAAATAAATAACTCTTAAATAACCTGCATCCCGTATCCAGCGAAGTTGTTCTCGCTATAAATAAGTAGTATAGATTTAATTAGAGCGTAGGAAGAAATGGGTTGTCGGTAACTTTTAATAGCTAGGCATGTTTTCCTCATAAATGAGACATTTGACTCAAATACGGTTAATCACTATACTTGGGTAAACACTGATGAGTTATACCCTGACCGTCGAAAGTCTTGACGGCATTCTTTCTTCTTGGGACAAGTTGCGTCACTGCTTAAAGTGGCCTTCCGTTTTCATCTTGCCTATGTGGCTGAAGGTCTGGTGGGAAGCATTTGATGGGGTAGATGAACTGTATATACGGACGCTACGGAAAGAGGAAAGAATCATAGGCTTTGCTCCACTTATGATAGATAAGGAAGTAGCTTCTTTTATCGGTAGCGAAGATGTCTCTGACTATCTGGATTTTGTTATTATTGCTGGCAGGGAGAGGGACTTCTTCGAGACACTGCTTGATGATTTGAAAGAACGGGGTATAAAGAAGCTGAACCTGCGACCTGTGCGGATCGATTCTACCGTGATCACTCAACTCGTAGGTGTCGCCCAAAACCGAGGGTATGAAGTCCTCTGTAACCCCGAGGATGTTTCTCTGGAATTGGATTTACCTGATACCTGGAATAAATACCTGGCAACATTGAAGAACAAGCAACGCCATGAAATTAGGCGGAAGTTAAGGCGGTTATGGGAGACAAGTGGTGTAGAACATCACTGTATTGAGACCCATGGAGATATTGAGGATTATCTGGATATTTTTCTAAAGCTCTTTTCATTGAGCAAGCATGACAAAGCCAGTTTTATGAACCAGAAAAGAGAAGTGTTCTTCAGGTTACTGGCCAAGTCTATGGCGGAGGTTGGGCTATTGAGATTAGGCGTCCTAAAATTGAACAAGGTGCCAGCGGCGATGACTATCGGTTTTGATTACGATGACTCGCATTACCTGTATAACAGTGCATATGACCCGCAATTTAGCTATTTAAGCGTGGGATTGTTATGTAAAATCCTTTGCCTCAAAGAGAGCATTGAAAAGGGTAAGAAGAAATGGAACTTTTTGAAAGGTGGAGAACCGTACAAATATCGGCTTGGTGGCCAGGAAATACCCCTCTACAGTTGCCGGATAACTATCACGTGACAATAATGAGCAAGGCCACATTATGATGCCGGTTAGTCGAATGAGAATCGCTATGCTCAGTGCCCACAGTTGCCCTGTGGGAAAGCTGGGAACGAAAGACACCGGCGGCATGAGTGTTTATATCCGGGAGATTGCCTGTGAATTGGGTGAACAGGGACATTTGGTGGATATCTTTACCCGCGTCCATGATCCCGAGGACCGCCAGATCTATGAACTCAATCAAAATGTAAGGCTCATTCACCTCAGGGCAGGGGAAGACGAGGAGATACATAAATTAGCTGTGTATTCCTATCTTCCTGACTTTGCCGTCAACCTGGAGAGTTACAGGAGGCAAGATAATCTAGAGTACGATTTAATATTTAGCCATTACTGGCTTTCCGCTCTGGCTGGAGTCTACTTACAACAATGGTGGCATGTTCCTCATATCGCTATGTTCCATACACTAGGTGCAGTTAAGAATGCAATTAGGGAAGGTAATTATTTGGCGCTGGACGAGGATGAACTTAAACTTCGTATTGAAACAGAAAGAGACCTGGTTCAAAGGTGCAATCATATTATCGCTCCAACAGAAAGAGAAAAAGAAGAGTTTATTCGGTACTACAGCGCACCATCAGCGAAAATAAGCGTGGTACCCTGTGGTGTAAATCTAGAGCAATTCAAAGCATTGGATAAAGAGAAAGCCAGGCAGTATCTCGGTCTTGGAGATGAGAAGATTGTTCTGTTTGTTGGCAGAATTGATCCTTTAAAAGGTATAGATAAGTTGATAAAAGCTTTACCTTATCTACGGGATATTCAAGGGGTAAGACTACTGGTAATCGGTGGCGGTGAACACAGCCAGCACGAAATAGAACAACTACGGAAACTAGCCTGCAATCTCAAAGTGGAGAATTCAGTTACCTTTCTGGATTTAGTGAAGCATGAGCAGTTGCCTTATTTTTACAGTGGAGCTGACGTTTGTGTGGTTCCTTCTTACTACGAAAGCTTTGGATTAGTAGCATTAGAATCCCTAGCCTGTGGCACACCAGTAGTGGCTACTGATGTAGGTGATTTTAGGAATATTATTCGAGAAGGAGAGACTGGGTATGTGGTAAGCGACAATGTTCCGCATAATCTTGCTAACAAAATGGCCTTGTTTCTTTCTCGGCCAAACACAGATAGAGAATCTGCCCAGTTAATCCGGGCGACAGTGAATAAATTTAGATGGTCGAACATTGCTGAAGCGATTATCAGGGACTGCCAGCTCGTATTGGATGGATGACTACCTTGCCCCTGTTTCCTGATTGATTACCTTTTGATACCAAAAAGTATTGGCCTGGACTTCAAAACCAATAGATCGGTAAAGGGCACATGCTGCTTTGTTCTCCCTGTCAACAGTTAGCTCGGCAAACTCTAACCCTTTACTTCTAAGATGGGCTAAACCAGCCAGCACTAATTTTTTACCTATTCCTTTAAACCTGTAATCAGGGATTACCCCGAGCATCAGGATCCGCCCCTTTCTTGTACTGGGTCTTCCCTTCTCACAGCTTGTTCCTGTCCAACAATAGCCGATGTCTTTATCTTTTTTATAGATCAAAACGATATCATCCTGGGAAAAAGTATTTGAATGGATACAAAAGGTTATTTCCTCTACAGTATTTGGATTGTATCCCCAGGAACCAGCAAAGGCACAATTTTGTAATTGAGTTAACTTGGCTTCTTCACCGGGCTGGAGATGGCGACAGTCTGGATCGGACTCGGATTTATCTAGTCCGCCAACACGAGTAATATCTACCCCAAGTTCAAGATAACGCCGGACAAGGCTGAAACCCAGTACGTGCAGCACTTTCATCCCAACAGTGTTACCCTCCCCTATGTTTGCATGGACTACTTTGGTTCCTAGTTCTTTGGCACGGTCATTAGCATGACTGAGGAGTTTTGTGGCCAACCCCTTTCTGCGATGGTCCGGGTGCACCCAACAATCGAGGACTACCCGTCCAATGCCAAGCTCCGGTTTAACATCTATGTAGCCGACAATATGATCACTCCACAAGATAAACAAGTTTAGCTCAGGGAAGTAATTTGGCCGCTCTAAATGATTAGCAATGACCAGTGGCGAAGTACAACGACCGGTCGGCTCCAATTTTTCGGCTTCAGCAATCAATAAGACGTATTTATCAAAATCCGAAGGTTGAAAGTTTCTAATATTATAGGGAGAATTGCCAAATGCATTTATCGGCATTACCAATTTGAATTGTAGCAGCCCGAGGAATGTTATACAATTGCGACAATGTCCGGCGAACAAAAATGTCCAGGTGTGATGATTAAACCAGTTGATATGATGGTGATTACACCTCATCCCGACGATGCCGAATTTGGTGTTGCCGGCACTGTAGCCCGCTGGACAAGTGAGGGAAAGAACGTTATTTACATTGTTTGTACCAACGGCGACAAGGGTAGTAACGACCCCGATGTGAAACCACGTAAATTAGCCAAAATCAGAGAGAAAGAACAGCTAGAAGCAGCCAAGCTATTGGGCGTAGGGGAAGTAATCTTCCTGCGCCATCCGGACCAGGGTCTGGAAGATACACCAAAATTTAGAAAAGAGATTGTGCGGCTGATAAGGACTTACAAACCTGAAACAGTAGTGACTGCTGACCCGTACAGGCGCTATATCTGGCATCGTGATCATCGAATCACTGGACAGGTTACACTCGATGCCATCTTCCCGTACGCCAGGGATTTTCATTCCTATCCTGATTTACTTGATGAAGGCCTTAAACCCCATAAGGTAAAAGAAGTATGGCTCTGGGCTGCTCAAGAGCCCAATTATCGAACTGATATTACCACCACCTTTGCTACTAAAATTGCCGCATTGCGTTGCCACAAGAGTCAGGTAGGGGACTATCCTGTTAATGGATTGGAAGAACGTCTCAAGGAACGACATAGGGAATTAGCCCGAGGTGAAGATTTTGAATTAGCCGAAGCTTTCTACCGGGCAGAGATAATATGGTAACAGGCCTTCTAATTTTGACAGGTTATATTTAACCTTATCTAGGTTGAAATCCAGAGCACTTCGCCGCACAGGTTGGATTCGTGAGGTCGAGAGGTAAAGATATGGAACTCCTTTTTCTCGTTCTTTAAAACGGTGGAATTCCCGTGGCCAGGGTATATCTGCGTATCGTCTGACAATACAAAGATTTTCTCCGTTATAGAGTTGATTATCTGCTTGAAATCATCCGGGGTGCTTGTTCTCCCGGGTCCTCCGGGGAAAATCGTATCCCCTGATATGAGATAGTGACCAACTAAAAAGCACAGACTGCCAGGCGTGTGCCCGGGTGTGTGAAGCACCTTAAACTTAATCTCTCCCAACGAAACCGTGTCCCCATTACTTAGTAGTATCTCCGGGAGCGGGGTCAGGTTTGTTGCATCTGAAGCATGGGCAGCCAGGGGAACTTTCAGTTCAGCGCGTAATTGGGTAAGAGCACCAGTATGATCCATATGGTTGTGCGTCAATAAAATGTATTGAGGTATAGTGTTTTTAAGTTTATCTTTGATTATGTTCACCTCCGCGGGAGCATCTATTAGTGCGCTATAACCGCTTGCGCGACAGGTTACGATATAAGCATTGGTCCCAAAAGGACCCAGTTCAAACTTATCAATCCTAATAATGTTGTCTTCGGCTACGATTGTCATGTTTTATCGATCCTAGCTTTGGTCGAATGTCTTGGATTATACCATGATGTGAAAATACCCCGATATCTTTTAGCAATAAATCTATATTGACGGTGAACAGAGAAGCAAAGTAAAATTCATGGTCATGTACAACAAGTCTGTGCTCGATAGTGGCTTGCGAGTTATTACCAGTACTATGCCGCATAGTCGCTCGGTATGCCTTGCTATCCTCGTAGGTGCCGGATCTTGCTACGAAAGTGAAAAAGAAGCGGGCATCTCGCACTTCGCCGAGCATCTACTCTTTAAAGGCACACAGAGACGACCGACGTCCAAGGAGATTACTCAGGATATTGAAGGTGTTGGTGGTGTAATAAATGGCGCAACAGACAAGGAATTAACCATCTACTGGTGTAAAGTTGCTACGCCTCATTTTCACATAGCGATTGATGTACTATCTGACATCTTACTCAATTCTCTCTTTGATAGCAAAGAAATAGAGCGGGAGCGTCAGATTATCAGCGAGGAAATAAATATGAACATGGATCTTCCTCAGCAGAGAATAGGCATGCTCATGGATGAGTTGCTATGGCCGGAACAGCCTCTGGGGCGCGAGATTATTGGGTACAGGGAAACAATATCTTCGATAACGAGAAAACAAATATTGAACTACGTTGCTCGTAGATATATACCTAATAACACAGTGATTAGCATCGCTGGCAACATACAGCATAAAGAAGCAGTGGCTCAAATTGAAACTCTATTTAGTAAATGGACTGCCGGTAAACTAATAACTGACTATATGACTAATGACAAGCAAGCGGAAGCCAGGTTCCGTATTGAACCCAGAGATATCGAGCAAGCACATCTTTTTATTGCTGTTCATGGCTTTTCTCGTTCCCATCCACAACGTTTTACACTTGATTTACTTAACACAGTACTTGGCGGTGGCATGAGCAGCCGTCTGTTTACAGAGATACGAGAACATAGGGGATTGGCTTATGATATTAGCAGCTATACTGAACACTTTCTGAAGTCCGGGTCATTTGCTATTTATGCTGGTGTTGACCCCAAAAAGGTTGAAACTGCTGTGGTAGCCATACTCGATGAAATGTCTAAGGTTAAACAAGGAATTCTCGCTGGTGAACTCACCAGGGCCAAAGAATTGTCAAAAGGAAGATTATATTTACGGTTTGAGGATACTCAGAATGTAGCATTATGGTACGGTAGCCAGGAGATATTGATGCGAGAGATTCTGGACATAGACGATGTTATTTCTATAGTGGATGCCATAACTATTGATGAGCTGGAAGATGTAGCTGGAAAAGTTATGATTGGTAGTGGGCTTAATTTGGCTGTAACAGGACCTGTTAAGGAAGACAATCTTTTCAAAGAGAAACATTTACGGCGATTATTTAAGGCCCCATAAAAAGAACCGCCTAATGGCGGTTCTTTTTGCTTCTAGTGAAATGTATTAGCTTAATTCCAGCCGTAGAGGCTACATCATGCCCTCGTATCCTCCTCCGGGTGGCATCGCTGGCATTTTCTCTTTCTCGGGGATATCGGTTACTAGGCACTCCGTAGTTAGAATCATAGTGGCAATGCTCGCCCCATTCTGGAGAGCGCTCCTGGTTACTTTGAGAGGATCTACAATGCCCCTTTCCACCATATTTACACCCGACTCGTCCTTCAGCGCGTCGTAGCCTATTCCGACCTTGCTTTCCTTTATGGCGTTTATAACCACTGAGCCCTCTCGGCCACTATTTTCAGCAATGCACCTTAAAGGCTCTTCTAGGGCCCGTTTCAAGATATTCAGACCGGTAGCCTCATCACCCTCCAACTTGAGCTTCTTCAAGGCCGACAAGGCATTGAGGAGGGCAACACCACCACCGGGTAGGATGCCTTCTTCTACGGCAGCTCGGGTAGCTGATAAAGCATCCTCTACACGGTGTTTTTTCTCTTTGAGTTCTGTTTCGGTAGCCCCACCTACTTTTATCACGGCCACACCACCTGCTAATTTAGCCAGTCTTTCCTGTAATTTCTCTTTATCATAATCCGACGTGCTTATATCGATTTCGGCTCTGATTTGTTTGATTCGGGCTTCAATGTCTTTCGTCTCGCCCTTGCCTTCAACAACGGTGGTATTATCTTTGTCAGTAATCACCCTTCTGGCTCGCCCTAAATCCTCTGTGGTCACCGAATCTAATTTCCTGCCGACCTCTTCAGATATAACAGTGCCTCCGGTAAGAGTGGCTATATCCTGGAGCATGGCTTTTCTCCTGTCACCAAAGCCAGGTGCTTTAACTGCCAGGGGAGATAAAGTTCCCCTCAGTTTATTAACTACTAAAGTAGCCAGGGACTCGCCTTCCACATCTTCAGCGATAATAACCAGATTCTTGGAGACCTGGACAATTTTTTCCAAAGCGGGAAGGATATCATTTATGGCCGAAATCTTCTTATCAGTGATGAGTATATAGGGGTCCTCTAGCTCTGCTCTCATTTGTTCGGCATTGGTGATGAAATAAGGGCTGATATAACCGCGATCGAACTTCATCCCCTCGACAAATTCAGTCTCGAATTGCAGCCCCTTACCTTCTTCAACAGTGATAACACCATCTTTGCCTACTTTTTCCATAACATCAGCAATCAAGTTGCCGATGTCCTGGTCAATGGCTGATATGGCGGCTACCTGAGCTACCTGCTCCTTACCAGCCACCGGTATAGACATTTTCTTGAGCCCATCAACTAAGTTCTCTACACCTTTATCAATTCCACGCTTTAGAGCCATAGAATCAGCTCCGGCAGCGATGTTCTTAAAGCCCTCATTAATAATAGCCTGAGCTATAATAGTCGACGTACTAGTGCCGTCTCCACACTGATCGTTGGTTTTGGTAGCTGCCTGTTTTACAAGCTGCACTCCCATATTCTCATAGGGGTCAGGCAACTCTATTTCTTTGGCTATAGAAACTCCGTCATTGAGAACTGAAGGAGCCCCCCATTTTTTATCAAGTGCTACAGGCCGCCCGCGTGGTCCCAGAGTCACCCTGATGGCATCCGTTAGAGTATCTACGCCGTTCTTTAATGATTTCCTTGCTTCTTCGCCGAAAATAATTTGCTTTGCCATTTGCTTACCTCCTTTTATTAACTCCGTTTGGCTAGAATATCACCCTCTCGCATGATAACCAGCTCTTCATTATCCAGTTTAAACTCTGTGC
>Ga0209536_100008928_pt1 | contig 14950 bp, 12 predicted proteins | sample DeeMarSeWOR28_12_FD_187461 | JGI IMG/M metagenome (GOLD analysis project Ga0209536, IMG submission 187461) | Marine sediment microbial communities from White Oak River estuary, North Carolina - WOR-2-8_12 (SPAdes) (version 2) | ecosystem: Environmental > Aquatic > Marine > Intertidal zone >...
TCGTAATCTTCGCGTCCTTTGCCATTTTGCTGATTAATTCTGCTTTGGTCATTTAAGCCTCCTTCTTTGGATTATGAGATTTATTTTGGGCCGTTTTTTAAAAAAGTTTATAGCAAAACCGTCCTAAAGTCAATAAATAAAAGTCTATTTCTATTGGTTTCACAAGAAGTAAGCGTTCTCAGTATGCACTATCACTAAGTTTGTCGCTACTCAATATTTGAAATTTCTTCGAAGCGGGTTTTGGCCACTGTTATGGATGGGGGGATTGACTGGCCTCCGATTGTAAACCGCCTCTTGGATAACTCGCAAATATCACTTTTAAAAACCGGGATTCTATGATAAAAATTTAGTCAAAAGCATTTAATCGAGGCTGAACTATATGACTCCGAAAGTATATGTAACCAGCAAACAGATGGCGACATTTTCTTGCCCGCAATGCAACCGGTCGAAAACGGTCGATGTTTCCAAATATGCGTCCCTTGATAAAATTGTCAGAGTAAGCGTTAAATGCCCTTGCGGCAATGCTTACAAAGCCATTTTGGAAAAGAGAAAGCAATATCGTAAGGAGGCAAACCTTCCGGGGACCTATATCCATTTCATCGACGGCCAACCCCGGAACCGGGGTCTTATGACGATTAGAGATCTGTCCACATCCGGCGTAAAACTTCAATTGAATGTCAAACAAAACTTTGCGATCGGGGATCAGCTGCAAATTGAGTTCCATTTAGACGATGCCCAAAGAACATTGATCAAAAAAACAGTGATCATCAAAAATCAGCGTGATCAGTTTATCGGCGCCGAATTTGCGCCTTTTGAAACCGTTGATAGAGCCCTCGGTTTTTATCTTTTCAGTTGACCGTATTCTTGTGTTCCTGAAGTCATGTCAAAGTGCACCTTTTTATTGCTATTTGCCTTACCATCATTTTCCGGTGGGAATTTGACCTTATGAAAGTAAGATGCTCATGGGCCGGTACCGATCCGATATACATAAAATACCATGATACCGAATGGGGCGTTCCGCTGCATGATGACCGCAAGCTGTTTGAGTTTCTTATGTTGGATGGTTTTCAAGCCGGGTTGAGCTGGATTACGATTTTAAAAAAACGGCCCAACTACCGCAAAGCCTTTGATCATTTTGATCCCGAAAAAATAGCGGCCTACAATTTGCGCAGAGTAAAGTCGTTGCTATCGGATAAAGGGATTGTCAGGAATAAGCTTAAAATTGAAGCTGCCGTTAAAAATGCTAGCGCTTTTCTGGTCGTACAAAAAGAATTTGGAAGTTTTAATGATTACATCTGGCGATTTACCGGCGGTAAAACCATCAAGAATGCCTGGAAAACGATGGCGGAAATACCCGCTCAGACAAACGTTTCAGCGGCGATGAGCAAAGATCTTAAAAAAAGAGGCTTCAAGTTTGTGGGGCCGACTATCTGTTACGCATTTATGCAGGCAGCCGGCATGGTAAATGATCATGTGGTGGACTGTTTTCGCTACCATCAGGTGTAGCGAACCGATCCACCAAAATGATAGGCGGACAGGAGAGAAGCAATTCTATCATTTTATAATGGATTCACCGCAGAGACGCAGAGAGCGCAAAGAGAAGGTTTTATAATAAAAAACTCTGCGTCCTCTGCGTCTTTGCGGTAAGTAAATTAAATCAAGAAAAAGGTGTGAATCATGTCCTATTGTTCGTCCTGTGGGAAGCATCATAATGTTGGGTTCATCTCCACACGTTTTGCCGGGACTGACGGCGTATCGTTAGAGACAGCCAAATGGGCAAATGTCTTTGAGAAGGTCGGGTTTACCTGTTTTTACTTTGCCGGCGAGCTTGATCGGCCACCCGAGAATTCCTATCTGGCGAAGGCAGCTCATTTTCAGCATCCGGATGTCAAGGATATTTATCGGAACTGTTTTGGTGCCAGCGTGCGCGGCCGCTTTGTGACCCGTAAAATCTATGAGATAAAGCAGAAATTAAAGGATCACCTTTACAAGTTTATCGACAAGTTTGACCTTGATCTTTTAGTGTCCGAAAATGCGTTGACCATACCTTTAAACATTCCGTTGGGTATTGCGCTTACCGAAGTGATTTCTGAGACGGGTATGCCTACCATTGCGCACCATCATGATTTTTTCTGGGAAAGACAGCATTTCATGACCAATGCCTGCTGGGAATATCTGAATATGGCGTTTCCGCCACATCTGCCGGCGATTCAGCATGTGGTGATCAATTCATCGGCCGACAATCAATTGAGCCTGCGAACCGGTATTTCAGCGACGATTATACCCAATGTAATGGATTTTGATAATCCGCCTCCGGTGGCGGGGAATTTCGAGTCCTGCGCATTGGATTCAGGTGAAAATTCATCGTCGATCGATGAATATGCGACGGATGTGCGTCGCGCACTGGGGGTTGCCGATGATGAGCTGTTAATTCTGCAACCCACGCGAGTCGTCAAACGTAAAGGCATCGAGCATGCAATTGAGCTGGTTCATCGTTTGGGGATGAAAGCCAAATTCGTCATCTCCCATGCGTCCGGTGACGAAGGCTATGACTATGAGCGCCGGGTCAGGGAATATTCCAAATTGTTGAAAGTCGATACGTATTTTGTGTCAAACATCATCAATGAACAAAGGGGCAAAACCAAAAACGGGCGCAAGGTTTATACGTTGGAAGATATCTATCCGCATGCGGATCTGGTCACGTACCCTTCGAATTTTGAGGGATTCGGCAATGCGTTTCTTGAAGCCGTTTACTTCTGCCGCCCGATTGTCGTCAATACTTACTCGATATACACGATCGACATCAAACCCAAAGGGTTTTCGGTCATCGAAATCGATGGATATGTCACCGATGAAGCGGTTCGCAAAACCAAAAAAGTTCTAACCAACCCCGAACTGAGAAAAAAGATGGTCACCCATAATTATGAAACCGCCCGAAAATACTATTCCTATTCCGTTCTGGCGAAAAAACTGAAAGACATCATTTTTAACTGCACCGGGTGTCAAAAATTATAAGGTAACCAATAATTTTTTACATCCGTTCTACCTTCAGAAGAAATCAAAACAGAAACGCCTGAAGTTTGAATTCTCAAACCGCAGGCGTTTGTTTCCTGAATTGACACAATCCGAAATCCGCAATCTAAAATCCGAAATCTAACGATCAGTCTCCCATTTTAGCCATATAGTCATCATAGATGGTTTCCAGCGCCAACTTGTGTTTGGCTTCTTCCTGACAAAGCACCTTAAACAGCTTTTTGCTCTCATCCGTATCGGCCTTTTCGAGGAAGTCATTATACAGTTTGAGCGCTTTCTCTTCGCGCTTCATGGCCAGCAACAGAATTTCATTGTAGGGCATGCCTTTCTCATAGCTCAAATCAACCATATAGTCGCTGCGCTTAATATCGGTGATCCATTTTAGCTGATATTCTTCCAGACTTTTGGATATTCCTCCGGTTTTAAAATCCTGCAGTATTTTTTCATGTTTCTGCTCTTCAGCGGCAAATTCTGCAAACATTTGTTTGGAGCCAGAAAAGTCTTCCTCATCCTTGCTTATGCTTTCATAGAACTCTGCCGCTTCGCGTTCCTTTTCAATCGCAAAATCAATTATGGCCTCTATGTCCTCAAAATTCATTTTTTCTCTCCTTTCCAGATTTCCAAATTATCATTAAATCGTAAAATCAAGATGACAACTTTATCTTTTCGTAAAAAACAGGCTCATATCAGGAAATATCAAAGATAGCAACTGTTGGAATGTCCAAATTTGGTGTTGAAAAATTCAACATATTTATAACTATATGAAAACAATCTAAATTTTATCTAATTGATCCCTAAATCAATTTGCCTGATTTTAGATCTGTAGGATATTTCCACATTGCTCAGGGTTGGATTTTTGGATCGACCCATCGCTTAAAAAAAAATATATAATAATTTAAAAGTATTACATGAAAGTTTGGGGGAGATATGACTGTTTGGCATATGGATTGCTCTATAGGGTCTTAAAAATGAATTAAATTATAGAAAAGGAGCGAGAGAAATGGCTGAAAAGAAGAAAAATACACAGCGAAGTCAGGTGGGATTTGGATCGACGTATCAAAAAGGCAAAACAAGTGACGGCCAAGACCAGCAGGGAATTGAGTCGGTTCTCGGCGGCCAGATGTGGCTGGTTAAACCGGACAAGACTGCCAAAGCTGCGACTCCCTGTCTTTGGATGCAGGCCGGCGTCGTGAAATTTAAAAGCTGCGACAATTTTTATGATTGCACCAGCTGTAAATACGATCATGCCATGGATCAGAAAGTCGTCAAAGGCAAACAGATCAGCTGGCAGGAAGCGATGAAGAAACGGCCGGATCTGGATCGGATCTGCCGCCACAGCCTTACCGGGCGGATTGAAAAACGCATGTGCGCCTATGATTATGAATGCGGCAAGTGTGATTTTGATCAGTATTTCGAAGATGTCTGGACCACCAAAACCAAAACCTTTCCCGCTGAAATGCAGCAGGTTAAAGGATTCGATGTCCCCATGGGATACTATTTCCACAATGGGCATGCCTGGGCCAGAATCGAAAGCGGCGGCTATATCCGGGTGGGATTGGATGACTTTGCGCTGAAAGTGCTGGGAGAGGCCGATGCGCTCGATTTGCCGTTGATCGGTAAAGAGCTGGACCAGAGCAAAGCGGGCTGGGGCCTGAAGCGTAAAGACAACCTGGCCGACGTCCTTTCGCCGGTCGACGGCGTCATCATGGAAGTCAATTCAAAGGTCAGGGAAAATCCGAAGCTCGCCAATAATGAACCATACGGCGACGGGTGGCTCTTCATGGTTCGGACGCCGGATGTTAAAGGCACCATGAAACAATTAATGGTGGACCAAGACAGCCTGAGCTGGATCAGCACGGAAGTCAGCCATCTGGAAACGATGATAGAGGAGGTTGCCGGTCCCCTGGCAGCCGATGGCGGTTATCTGGCTAATGACATTTACGGGAATCTACCGGACCTGGGCTGGAAGAATTTAACCCAGAAGTTCCTGAAAACCTAGCGTAGCAATTCGTTATTGGTGATTGCCGGACAGTCAAAAGTTTCGCTTTTAATAACCAATAACTGTTAACCAATAACTTGTTGTTCTTGGCAGGGAGAAATATGATGGTTCCCTCTCGAATAGAAGATAAACAGTCCGTGAACCACCCCCCCTGCATCTGGATGCAGGCGGGCGTGGTTCCCAAAAAATTTTGCCGAATTGATTACCAGTGTGCGGCCTGTGCCTATGATCGCGCCATGCGGGGCGTTGCCGCTGAAAACCGGCAACTCAAAGAAAAGGGCAGGATTCCTGCGGGCAAGCGCGGCCGGATTGTTTTCTGGAAGGACAAATTACGTGAGCTGCCGGCCTGGAAGCAGCCATGCCTGCATCATATGATCGGCCATATTGAGTTCCGCAGCTGCACCCATGACTACCAGTGCGCCGATTGCGAATTCGATCAATATTTCAGTGATCAGTTTGCCGTTCACGCCGTGGTTCAGCCGGTGGATGTCCTGGATATCAAAGGATTTAAAATTCCGCACGGATTTTATCTGCACCCGGGACACACCTGGGTTAAAATCGAGGAAGGATCGATGGTTCGCGTCGGCCTGGACGATTTCGCCCTGCGCCTGCTGGGGCCGCTGGATCAAATCCAAGCCCCTCTGATGGGCAAACAACTGGAACAGGGCCGGCAAGACATATCATTACGGCGAGACGAAAATGACGCCAAGTTGCTTTCCCCGGTCAGCGGGGTGGTAACCGATATTAATCCACAGCTGCGCGAACGCGGCAGCGGAGCCGATGAAGATCCATACAGTGAGGGCTGGATTTTACGGCTGCACTGCGCCAACCTTCGTGGGGACCTCAAAAATTTGATGATCGGTGACCAGGCCGGTGAATTTATCGACCAAGAGATCGAACGTCTTTATGAAGTGATTGAGGAAACCGCCGGCCCGCTGGCCGCTGACGGAGGCTATCTAAGCGATGATATTTTCGGCAATCTGCCCCAGATCGGCTGGCAAAAACTGACCCGGGAATTCCTCAGAACTTAAATCTTTTCAGCTATCGGGTCTTTCTTCCGCTGAATGGGAGAAGGACACTTGCTCAAGTATAAGGGGTTACAGTACACGCTGTAACCCCTTTTTTATGCGTTTGATGAAATCGATATGATTGTTTAGGGAAGCAGTTGATCCCTGACCGGACTATGGCAAGCAGTGCGCGGAGATTATGGTTTCAGTTTCATATACAACTACTGGCAATCGTCATCGGCCTGGTTTAAAATTGGTTGACCTGTGAGGATTTTTACAATAATAACGATCACCAAAATCGAAGAATTCAGGGCCGAAATCATTCTATGGAATTTTAGCTGAAAAATTGAAACCAATTATGTGATTTTCACATATTACAGAAAGGAGACAACCATGCCGGGTTTACTTTCCAATGTTGATCCTGACGGTTATCTGGAATACTCAGTCGTTTTTACGGACCGCTCACTCAACCACATGTCGCAGTCATTTCAAAAAGTGATGAACGACATTTCAAGAATGCTGAAGAAGGCTTACAATGCCAAAGCGGTTGCGCTCGTTCCGGGTGGCGGCACTTACGGCATGGAAGCGGTTGCGCGCCAGTTCGCCACCGGTAAAAAATGTCTGGTTATTCGAAATGGCTGGTTCAGTTTCCGCTGGACCCAGATTTTTGAAGCCGGAGGTATTCCCTCTGAATCGACGGTATTGAAGGCGCGTCGGGTTGCCGACAGGAAGCAAGCAGCGTTTGCGCCTGCGCCGATTGAAGAAGTGGTGGCAACCATCGAAGCAAAAAAGCCCGACATGGTTTTTGCGCCCCATGTGGAAACCTCATCGGGCATGATTCTGCCGGAAGATTATATTTGCGCACTAGCCGACGCCGTTCATGCAGTCGGCGGTCTATTTGTCTTGGACTGCGTTGCGTCCGGAACCATTTGGGTGGATATGGAAGCCTGCGGCGTGGATGTTATTGTAGGTGCGCCGCAAAAAGGGTGGAGCGGCTCACCTTGCAGCGGCCTGGTAATGCTCGGCGCCCTTGCACGGGAACGCATCGAATCGACAACCAGTACCAGCTTTGCGTGCGACCTGCTCAAGTGGCTTCAAATCATGGAGGCCTATGAGAATGGCGGGCATGCCTATCACGCCACCATGCCCACAGATGCCCTCAAGCGCTTTTGCGATGTGATGCTGGAAACCGAAGAATGCGGTTTTGACAAGGTGCGGGCATTGCAGCAGGAGCTTGGGGACAGCGTAAGAGCACTGCTGGTTGGCAAAGGCATAAAAAGTGTCGCCGCAGAGGGTTTCCAGGCCCCCGGCGTCGTGGTTAGCTACACCGACGATCCCGATATACAAAACGGAAAGAAATTTTTGGATGTTGGGATTCAGATCGCAGCGGGCGTGCCGTTGCAATGTGATGAACCTGAGGATTTCCGGACTTTTCGAATCGGCCTGTTCGGCTTGGATAAATTGAATAATGTCGATCGCACCGTCAGCAAACTCGAAGAAGCATTAAATCAGATCCTTTAGATAGAATGCCGATGGATAAGATTTCAAAAGCCGCCGAGTTTATCGAGGATCTCCGCTTTGCGCTCCAACAGGCGCCCCAGATCCCTCAAGCCTTCCGGCCCGAAGATCCGGCCTCGGGATACGCGGTACAGGAAGGGGTGGTAGACCGGTTGCTTAAAAAAAACGGCGGCCGTGCGGTTGGTTACAAGGTGGCCTGCACCAATAAGCTTGCCCAGGAGCTCCTGGGCACCGACACCCCCTTTTACGGACGGCTTCTCTCGCCATTTGTGTATCAAAGCCCGGCCCGGGTCAACTCACGGGATTTTTCCATGCGGCTCGTCGAAGCGGAATTTTCGTTTCAACTGGCCGAGGACCTGCCCCCAGAGGGTGCCCCCTACGACCGGGAATCCGTGACCAACGCGGTGGCGGCGGTCCTGCCGTCGATCGAACTCGTGGACACCCGCTATACCGCCTGGACCGAGGTGCCGATCCCATCTCTCATTGCGGACAACGGGTGCAACAGCGGATGGGTCCAGGGACCCGCCATCGAGGCCTGGCACCATATTGACCTGGCCGGCCACGAGGTCCGTCTCAGCGTCAACGGTGAGGAGAAGCTCAGCGGCTCGGGCGCTGCGGTCCTGGGACACCCATTGAACTCCCTGGCCTGGCTGGCCAATACCCTGTGCGAACAGGGCACAGCGCTAAAGGCAGGCGATCTGGTCAGCACCGGGGTCTGCACGGATATCTATCTTGCAGAACCCGGCGACCACATCGTCGCCGATTTCGGAACGCTGAGGACTGCGGAAATATCCTTTATATAGATGCTGCGATCTGACCGCCGGCAATTTTCGGTGAAGGTCCGGATAGGCCCGGTTTCAGAACCCATTCGATAACACTTCCCTTATTTAACCTTCAGCCTTTTTATTTCATCATCCAGTAAAACCTTGCAATAACGGCAGAGCTGATCCGATTTTTGATCCACATCGCTTTCATTGCGGCAGTAATGCATCAGGCAGGTATGTTCCCGGCAATGGCGCAGGTTAAAGGTATGACCCAGTTCATGAATGGCTTCCTTGACGATGCGACCCAGAAAGGGCTCTTGGGTGTTCAGGTAGCTGTGGCCTTCATTGAGCCGAATGGTGGACACGATGCAGGCCTTGCCGCCCAGCTGCGCTTCACCGTAGACATGGGTTAAAATCGGGATGAACAGATCCACCTCAACCAGCGCCAGTACCTTTAGCGCGTCAGCGGGGGCATTTAGAGCCAGCTGCTCCAAAACAGGGGTGGAATGATATTGGTTTCGATTCGGATGAAAGGCGAATTCAAGGTCATCCAGCAGGGCCAGTACCCGGGTCGGATAGCCGTAAATGCGCTTTACCTCGGCTCTGATCGGATCCAGCAAATCGGGCGTAACGTCTCCGATGGGTGAGAGGACAATGTTATGTGCGGGTTCAGGCGTCAAGCGAGTTTAACAATATGATATCGTTTGATTTTGCTGTAAAGGGTGGAGCGGTCGATACCCAGAATTTTGGCGCATCTGGCAATGTTCCATTGATTTTCATTGAGCACTTGCTGGATGTGGGCCTTTTCCACTTCTTTGAGCGTAAACGCTTTGGTTTGCGGGGTGGGTTCATGGCAGAAAATCGGCAAATCTTCCGGCAGAATTTCGCGTTGCTTGCCCACGACGACGGCGCGTTCAATGGCGTTCTCCAATTCCCGAATATTTCCCGGCCAGTCGTACAGCATCATTTCATCCATGGCCTCCCGGCTGATTTTATCCGTTGGTTTGTTGGTCTCCTGCGCAAAGCGGTACAAAAAATGCTCGACCAGAAGCGGAATGTCTTCTTTGCGCTGATCTAAGGACGGCATTTCAAATGCAATGACGTTTAAGCGGTAAAATAAATCCTCACGAAATGCGCCCGCCCTGATGGCCTTTTCCAGATTTCGATTGGTAGCGGCGATGACTCTGAAATCGGCCTCGATGGGCTGGGTCCCGCCTACCCGATAAAATACGCGATCCTCCAGCACCCGCAGCAGGTCAATTTGCATCCGCATGCTGATTTCACCGATTTCGTCCAGAAACAGGGTGCCGCCGTGAGCCAGTTCCAAGCGTCCTTTTTTGGTTTCTTTGGCATCGGTAAATGCGCCTTTCTGGTGGCCGAACAATTCGGTTTCCATCAAATGCTCCGGAATCGCGCCACAATTGACCGTCACAAAAGGGCCGTCACGGCGGGAGCTGTTGGTGTGAATGGCCTTGGCGGCCAGACCTTTTCCGGTGCCGGTCTCACCTGTGATCAGAACGGTTGAATCCATGGGGGCCACGTCGCGAATGAGGTCAAATACTTCCTGCATGGGTCTGGACTGGCCGATCATGCTCTCGAAGCGGGTGCGCTCCCTGTATTGTTCCTTTAGATAGATATTTTCACGCGCCTGTTCCTGGTGCTGGATAATTTTTTCGATCAACACACCCAGTTCATTGGGATCAAACGGCTTGAGCATGTAGTCATAAGCGCCGTCTTTCATGGCCTCGATGGCCGATGGAATCGAGCCGTAGGCGGTGATCATGACAACATCGGCGTCGGGATCACTATCTTTGACGCTGCGCAAAACGTCCAGACCGCTGATGCCCTCCATTTTGATATCCACCAGGAAAATGTCAAACTGGGTGTCTTTGACTTTCTCTAAAGCCTCTTCGCCGCTGGCGGCGGTCTGCACGGCATGGCCGTCGCGTTCCAGCCAGCCGGCCAGGGATTCGCGCATGATCAATTCATCATCCACTATCAGAATCTTAATTTTGCTCACTGCGACCTCCATGCGGATCGAGTTTATCTGAAGCCCGTTTCAAAGGGAACCTGAGTCGAAACGTAGTGCCTTTACCCACGTTTGATATGACATATATGGAACCGCCGTGTTCCTGGATAATACCGTAAGCGACCGAAAGACCCAGCCCCACACCTTTACCCTTTTTTTTGGTGGTAAAAAAGGGTTCAAACAGCTTTGATATATTTTTCTCCGGTATGCCGATCCCGGTGTCTTTAAAATCGACCTCCAGTTTATCGTCGCGCAATCCATATTTGGTTCCGATATTTAGCATGCCACCGCCTTTGGTTTCCATGGCCTCAGCGGCATTTGAAATCAGATTCATGAACACTTGTTGGAGTTGATCTTCGGAGCCCACCAAGTCAGGCAGATTCTGATCAAGATCCGTACTGACCTTAACGCCTGCAATTTTCAGCAGATTCGAATTTAGAAAAAGGGTTTGTTCAATCAGCCGATTCAGGCTGATTCGTTTGAGCTCTATTTTCGATTGACGCGAGAAGGCCAAAAGATTGGATACAATCCGGCTGGTGCGCCGTGTTTCAGTCTCCATCAGCGTCAGGTACTGGCTGAATTGGTCGATTTCCTTGGTGCCGATGGAATCTTCTTCAACCATGCGTTTCATGAGCATAATCAGGTTCAAGATGCCGGCGATGGGGTTGTTGATTTCATGGACGACCGAAGCGGAAAGCTTGCCCAGTGAAGCCATCTTGTCCTGGTGGAGCAATTTTTTGTGGGTTTCCTTTAACTCCCGGGTTCGCTCTTCGACCATCTGCTCAAGTCGGCGGGTAATTTCTTCTTCTTCCTTCTTGTGTTGGGTAATATCCCGGCTGATGTGGATGAATTTTGAAACCTTGCCGTCCGTTTCCCAGATGGGATAGATATTCACCTCGTAATAGCGTTTTTGACCGTCGGGTAAAATCCGTGTCTGGATCTGACGGACATGGCGTTTGTTGCGCACCACCTCCGTTAGGGGACAATGGATTCTGCCGTCATTACAGGGGCGTTCTAATCTATGGTAGACCTGGTGGCATTTTTTGCCGATGACATCTTTGGCGGCATATCCCATTTTGTCCAGAAAGGACTCGTTGGCCTCCAGAATTTCCATGTCCGGGGTAATCACCAGAATAAAATCATCAATGCCATTTAGGATGGTCTCCATCTCTTCGGTTCGATCCCGCAACTTTTGCTCTTCCACCCCGATGGCATTCCAGAACATGCGAAACACCTGGTAAGCAAGGATGCGAATGCGAGAGGGCCGGGTGTGTAAAATATTTTCGAATATTTCCGGTTGCGGAGTTAGAATGATAATCAGGTGAATGCTATAACGCCGGTCATAAAGCTGCTTGTAATCGTCAAACGTCAACAGGCCGAGTTGGCTGGCAAGTTTACGGCCGGGGCTATCCGGGTCCGGGTCGGCGACGGCCAGAATCGGGGCTACCATCTCCGCCTGCTCATAAACTGCGGTCGTTTTTTCAAGGATTTCCTTGCAAAAATCTCCGCCGCCGACCAGACCGATGTTAATGATTGAAGGTTGTTGTTGTGTCATTATGAACGCTTCCTGACAATGAATCCGGCGCATGTGCGCCCGGTTAAAATGGTGACCATACCGGTATGTATAAACAAAAAAACTTATCACGCACGAAGTTCTGTTTCAAGCGCATTTTTGCTGGCAAAGCCGGCAATCCGTTATGGCCAAGTGTCATCAAATAGTGCGAGGTTTCTTCAACCTAAATCAAGTCCTTTTTGAGATTTGAAACGCTCTATTAAGATTTAAATATCGGTTGACAAAATGAATAAAAATAAGTAAGTTCGCTCCTTCGCGCCGTCATCGGCGCAAAGGACAATAATGCTCGACAGGGGCTGAAACGCTTATCCATAATCCGATAAACAATCCGCCCAATAGGATCTAACCTATTGAATAATATGGTTTATTTGATTAACACCTTTTCGCCCCGCCTCAATGCTGTTTGTTGTAGCTGAATTTTTGTGCAGGATAAATTGATTGCGAACGCGGATCATTTCTGTCGGTTCAAGCATCAAAATCAAATGATGGTTAGAAGTGGTTTCAAAATTCCAGATTGGGTTCAAGGGCAAGGCGTCAGGCCGAACGGGAAAGCGCAGCATACATGGGTATGTGAGCATTTACCGGAGGCTTGCAACGCAGCCATTGGGCCCAAGATGGGGTTTTGAAACCACTTCTACCCAAAGGAGTATGACGGTATGACGGACAAAGTCCATGGATCTGTAATGGTTGTCGGCGGCGGAATTGCCGGGATGCAGGCTTCGCTGGATCTGGCCAATTCCGGCTATCTGGTTTACCTGGTTGAAAAATCATCTGCTATCGGCGGGCTGATGTCTCAGCTCGATAAGACGTTTCCCACCAACGACTGTGCGATGTGAATTATCTCACCGAAACTGGTCGAGGTCGGCCGGCACTTAAACATTGAGCTTTTAACCAATACTGAACTTTTAGAACTCGAAGGCGAACCGGGGAATTTTAAAGCCCGCATTCGTGAAAACCCGCGCTATATTGATCTTGCCAAATGTACCAGCTGTGGTGAATGTACCACCGTCTGTCCGGTAGATCTGCCGAGTGAATATGACGAAGGCCTGGCAACCAAAAAGGCGACGTTCAAGCAATACGCCCAGGCCATACCCGGCGCTTATGCTATTCAGAAGGCGGACAAAGCGCCGTGCCGTCTGGCGTGTCCGGGCGGCTTGAATGTGCAGGGCTACGTGCAGATGGTCAAGGAGGGCAAGTACAAGGAAGCCCTGGAGATCATCATGGAAGACCTGCCGCTTCCCGGTGTGCTGGGCCGCATTTGCCCCCACGGGTGCGAAGATGCCTGCCGCCGCTGCGATGTGGAACAGCCGGTGGCGATCCGGGACTTAAAGCGCCTGGCAGCCGATAAATTTGACCCCCGCCAGGTCGAAATTAAATGTGCCCCGGCTAAGAAGGAGAAGGTCGCCATTATCGGCTCCGGTCCAGCCGGGCTATCCTGCGCCTACCACCTGGCCAAAAAAGGGGTGCAGTCCACCATTTTTGAATCCCTGCCCGAAGCGGGCGGCATGCTCCGGGTCGGTATTCCCGCCCACCGTTTGCCGCGCGAGATTTTAGACCAGGAAATCGAAGTTATCACCAACCTGGGTGTGGAACTCAAAACCAATACGGCGCTGGGCAGTGACGTCACGATCGACGGACTGCTGGGTGACGGTTACAAGGCCGTATATCTGGCGATCGGCGCTCATCAGGGTATTGAACTGGGCATCCCGGGTGAAAAATCCAACGGTGTCCGTCAGGGCGTTGATTTTCTCAAAGAAGTGAATTTGACCGGCAAAGCCGCTGTCGGCAAGAAAATGGCGATTATCGGTGGGGGCAACGTAGCCATCGATGTAGCCCGCTCGGCCGTACGGCTGGGAGCCGCCGAAGTCAATATCGTTTACCGGCGCACCCGCGATGAAATGCCGGCCTGGGAAGAGGAAATTCAGGCCGCTGAGGATGAGGGCGTTCAGATCACTTATCTATCGGCACCTCAGGAAATTTTAGTGCAGGACGGTAAGGTGGTTGGGTTGCGCTGTATTCGCATGGAGCTGAGCGAACCCGACTCATCGGGCCGCAAACGGCCCATCCCGGTGCCCGGCAGCGAATATGAGATGGAAATCGATCAACTGATCCCGGCCATCGGCCAGCGACCGGATCTTTCCGCACTGGAGGATATTACCGGGCTCACATATACGCGCTGGGGAACGACCGAAGTCGATGCCGTCACCTTTGCGACCGAACAGGATGGGGTGTTTGCCGGCGGTGATTTGCAGACCGGTCCCTGGGTGGTAATCGGCGCCGTCGGTGCCGGCAAAGAGGCGGCGGAGTCGATCTTACGCTATATTGAAAAACGCGATATGGCTGAAGGGCGTGAGCCGGTGGTAAATGAAAATCCGGTTTACCGGCCCGTTCCGGAAGACGAGCCCATCGTGGAGCGCGCCAGAATGCCCGAACTTGCCGTTGCCAAGCGCAAAGGCAATTTTGATGAAGTGGAACTGGGTTATGCCGAAGCGGAAGGCCGGGCAGAAGCTGCCCGTTGCCTGAACTGCGGCTACTGCTGCGAGTGCTATCAGTGCGTGGATGCCTGCCTGGCCAATGCGATTGATCACAGTCAGCAGGTCCGGGATAAGGAAATTGAAGTCGGATCCGTGATTCTTACGACCGGCTGCGAGCCCTATGACCCCGCGCACCTTGAAAATGTCTATCATTACAAAACCAGCCCCAACGTGCTGACCAGCCTGGAATTTGAACGCATCCTGTCCGCCTCCGGCCCGACTATGGGACACTTGCAACGGCCTTCGGACGGTAAAGATCCCAAAAAGATCGCCTGGCTGCAATGCGTCGGCTCAAGAGATACGAACCAGTGCGGCAACAGTTACTGCTCGTCGGTTTGCTGCATGTACGCTATTAAAGACTCGATGATTGCCAAAGAACATGCCGAGGAAGATCTGGATTGCGTGGTTTTCAACATGGATATCCGCACCTTTGGCAAAGATTACGAGAAATACTATAACCGCGCCAAAGATGCCGGCATCCGCTTTATCAAAT